>WBZX01000022.1_pt1 | contig 119699 bp, 94 predicted proteins | sample 5204211 | NCBI WGS metagenome assembly WBZX01 (sample SAMN12344362, study PRJNA552823) | activated sludge metagenome | biome: Activated sludge suspended growth; feature: Nitrification reactor; material: Wastewater; isolation source: activated sludge from nitrification reactor of wastewater... | reverse complement strand
AACAATGCCAAAACAGTTGCGACCGATATCAAGACCAGCAACGGGATTATTCACGTGATCGATACCGTACTGGTGCTGAACTGAGAAAGACAAACCCGTAGTCATTGACTACGGGTTTGTTGATTTCCTGGATGTTGTTAGTTGGCACCAGTGGGTCCTGCTTTTCCACCACCACCTGCCGGGGTGGTAGCTTTCTTATCAGAAGCCTTACCCAGGCCATCAATCCACTTCTTCCAGTGTTCATAGCGAGTCTTGCGATCAGTCAAATTGCGATCATCGCCCATGTATCGGGAAATCACCCGTCCATCAGGTTCAAGGACAAGAATCTCGGCAGGAACATCATCCTTCTTCATGGACTTGTTGAAATCCGAGCGGTAGGACTGATAGGCCCCGCCCTGGAAGTCAACCAGGATGCTGCTTGTCTGAAGATCCGTGGTTCGAGTTTTCTTCTGCACATCGGCACCAATGCGGGAATTGACGGTATCGACAGCGTGAGAAACCCATTGCACCAGGTTCGATTCACCAGCTGGGCCAGCGAGATCGGGTGAACGGCCAATGTATTGCCCGCGACCCACGAGTAGCTTTTCAATCCACCAGTCACCTACCAAAGCGGTATCTCGGTCAGAACCACCGATGACATCGATTTTGCCAAGCCACTTGTGCAGTTGTACAGGCACCTTGTCGCGATCCTTGCCATCGTCGGTAGCGTTCTTGGCGCGTTCACGCTCACTGGCATACATCACCTGGTCGGGTTCGAAGGTAACACGCACCGTGGGACTCCAACTTCCGAAGAGGAATTCATCCTTGGCGAATTCGGGGGCAGCCACTTCGGTCTCACGCTTGTGGTTCGGGTTATGGAGAACCATGCGTAATCGATATTCAAAGGTAGCTCCGCCTACCACTGAACTGTCTAGATCCACATCAAGAAAGCGAATAGGCACATAATCGGGAATTGGCCCACTCAGTTCAGGGGTTTCGTTGTTCTTGTCCTTCGGTGGATTGGAATTCTCTTTGCCATCATCGAACTCATCGCCACCACCTGACCCCAATCGTCCGTCCCTTGGTGGAGGTGGAACCTTGGCCTTTTCTCCATCCTTGATTTTCTTGACAGCTCCCATGAGAATAGGCAACTTGCTCATGATGTCGGGATATTCTGCTCGCACCAGATGAGGTAGTTTCATGGCAATGCGAGGACCAGCATACTCCACCAGACCTTCGATGATAGGTTCCTTTTCGACGTGAAAGGGTTCATTGTTGAACTTGGCCACGCTTTGTGCGGATCGCATCACGCTGGCAACATTCTGCATGTTGACATCGACCCAGCCAGCGAGGGCAAACCGATCACGAGCTGACATCTGCTCATCCGCGCTGGCAAAGAGTTGATCTGCTTCTTCAGGCGTGCGATAGTCAAGCTTGGTGCGATCTTTGGGGTTTTCCAGCATTACCAGGTCCTTGTCAGCAATCTTGCCATCTGGAAGCTGGGTTCCTTTGGGGAAAACACGACGACGTTGTACTTCCACCTTGCGATAGAGGCGTTCCACGAGATTCTTTTCAATCTGAAGCTTCTTGGCAATCTCGTCAGTCTGCTGACCATGAGGATAGGTAGCAGCGATGTAAGCAACACGTAGCGGCTTGATGGTTACTCCCAGAATATCGTTGGGGGTAATATCCTTGTCTTTTTTCCATTCGATGGTGTAGATGGATTCATCTCCACCGGGGTTGCCTACTGGAGTCTTTGAAGGAGCTGGGGGAGGATTATTGCGCCCTGGCTGACCCATACCGCCGCGACCGCCTCCGAGACCGCCGCCACCGAGACCGCCTGGGCCACCACCTATACCACCTGGTCCACCGCCAATGCCACCAGGGCCACCACCCAATCCGCCCAGGCCGCCACCACCCAGACCACCACCACGGCCACCGCCCATACCACCACCAGCTGGTGGGGGAGGTTGATTGCCAGGACGGAAGGCGTTCCCACTGTTTCCTATCTTCGGGGCTGCAACACCTGTTCTTAACTTGAGTGTCATCACCTCTTCAACGTTGTTCACATAGCGGGAATCGTACACGCGAAACTGGCCAACCAGAGGTTCAACTGCAAGCTCGAGTGGTTGAAGAACCAACGGGTTGGACCGGAACTTGCCACGCAGTGGCTCTGGTTCGAAGAACCGGCTGAGCAATTGAAGTTGATCGATGGTAAAGGGTTTCCCCAGAGCTTTGGCCAACTCATCAATTTGAGAGAGGCGCTTGATGGTAGGTTCATCATTGAGGGCAATCATGTCGGGGTTGATTTCGCTGCGGCGTATTGCTTCATCCGCTTTCTTGCTGCTGGCGTTCACCTGCTCAGCTGAAACGCCCCCGCCACTGCCGAGCATGGCAAAGACCACAAACAGGAGAGCCAACAGCCCTGCAATACCGACTCCAATGCGGTCGCCATACTGGAGCATGAACTCCTTGCCATCGATCTTTGACTTCGCCATTACACTTCCCTCACTTCATGTCTCAGACTGTGCAGAACAGAACCATCACGGTTGTTATTTTGGTGTAGCTGGAGCGCCGGCAGCCGCCTGCTTCTCCAGTAACTTGAATAGATCAGGGCTTTCGTAGATGGTGATCAGGCCGTAGATTTGGAGTTCGACCACGCTGCTGTCGTCTTCAAGGCCCATGTTGTGAGCAGGAGGACGAGCTGCACCCGAACCACCACCAGCAGGCGGTGTGCTTCCACCCTGGCCACCAGCAAATTCACCACCAGCACCGGGACGTCCACCACCAACAGGTGGAGCACCACCGCCAGCAGCACCGCCACCGAGTGACATGCCGCCGGATTTCCCGCCACCACCGCCGCCTGCGGGAGGAGGTGGAGTAGAACCGCCTCCTGGTGCAGGCGGATTAGAACCACCACCAGCAGATCCGCTTCCACCCGGTTTGCCGAGTGCTGGAACCTTCGTCCACGGTGCCAGCGTTACCTGGAATCGCAAGCGTGAATTCGACATTGCCCCGATGATATCGGTGATAGCAGTGGCATCCACCACCATCACGAGTGCAACAGGAATGCGTCGGAGCTCATTATCTGCCTGGATATATCGGTTCAGTGGTATCTTCTGGTTCGGACTGACAGGGCCAGCAGCATTACCACCACCGCCCACTCCGCCAAAGTCACGTCCACCACCGGTAGCTCCCAGTCCGACACCACCAATACCACCCGGATCTCCTCCTGCTGGAGTTGGGGTGGCAGCAGCAGCGGTGTTGGCTGCGTTCAGATTCAGCGGATCCTTGCGTTTGAAATTGTAGGGTTGCAGCGGAAGGGTCTTGAGTCGATCGGAATGGATATGTGCAGCCTGGCCGATTTCCAGCCGATCAATTCGCTTGATAGGAGTCGAGCGCCAGGTGAGCTTCTGCTTCACCATATTGATGCTTCGTGGCTGAACCGGACTCTTGATCTCCTGGGTGAAGCTGCGACGTTCGCCTGCATTGAAGGCATCGGTCGGCACCTTGAAATCTTCGTTCATCAGCCGGGTATCATTGGCGACATTCATGCCAGCGGTAAAGGTTGCAACAGGGAGACGACGTCCGCTTCGATTGATCATCTCGCCTTTCAGGGTCAGAGTCGGGCTATTAGGCCTTCGCAGCAGTTGGACACTGACCAGCCAATCGTTGTTGAAGGCGACTTGCTGATCGATGGCATTTTCGGGCATAATGCGAGTGACACGAGTGACCTTGCCGAAGTTGGCAGGCAAAGCGATGTCCTTCAACTTCTTCTGCCCGATCTTCTTCAATGTGCCGTTAGGCCAGTATTCACTCGGACCAACGCCACCAGCATCAGGAAGCATCAGTGCCGTGGGAGCTTCCTGTTCGGAACCCAGCTCGGAATACCAGATCATCAGGGGTTGCACGGGTAAGGTAAACAACTGGCTGTGGTTGCTGGAGGTCGAACGAAGAATCAGTTTCTTCTCATCCTGAGGGTCAGTCATGACGTTCAGATCAATTCGCCAGCCCTTATTTGCTTCGATGGCAGGAAGTCCCAGCTCAATGAGGGAACTGGCAAGCTTGGCATCTTTCTCAACATCCTGCTTGTTAAGCAGGTTGGTCCAAACGTAGTTATAAAAGCGGAATCGCTGGAATACTTCAGGCTCAGGCTCTTTCTTCACTGGTGTTGCCTCGGCTGGCGCAGCCGCAGCAACTGGCGGAGGTGTTACTGGAGCGCCACCTGCTGCAGGAGCAGCTGCCGCTACTGGAGCAGCCTGCTCGGTAATGTCAACATAAGGCACTTCATTCCATTCTGTTTTCAGCTTGGAATAGCTTTCGAGGAGATCGCCCAGGCTTCGGAAGATTTCCCTCTTGATGGCTATGTCTTCCTGCAGAAGGAAGATTTCATCTGACAGGATGTGATTGTCGGGCGAAAGACTGTGGGGTGAAAGCAATTGTCTGACGACATAGTTCCGATGGTTGCCACTACCACCCAGAACGCGAACGGCGCCGAGGATATTGTTGCTGTTGGTTTCGTCCAGCCAGTCACGAATGGTATCGACGATACGTTCAAACTGACCGAGATATTCCCGGCGGTATTCATCGCTGGGGATGTTGCCGAGGTAGGTGCCGAAGTCGATGGTGGAGAGATCACGACCTGGGTTGGTCTTGATCCATTGATTGCGTGTTTCTTCAGGCCAGGTGATGAACGGATCCAGTCGGGTAAAGTTCTCGCGCTTCTGCGGGTCACGCTGTACCTTGTTCTGCCGATCCGATTCCTTGTACCAGAGTTCATCTTTCTTGCCTGATGAATTGTCCAGCTCTTTGCTGATCGCTGTGTTCCAATTCTCGTTCTTGAGATGTTGGGTGGAAGCGATATTCTTGAGCGCGGTGTCTTTATCCTTGGCAGCTTTGTAGTTCTTCTCTGTTTCGCCACGTACACCCAGTACACAGATCCATCCGACGAGCAGACAGATGGCGAAAACGGGCAAGAGGAACCAGAACCGCTGTTTGATGACTGTCTCTTTATCAAGCTTCATGGCAGGCATCCCGTAAATCTGTCCAAAGTATGAAGAGCCGAGCGTAGTAAAGGACGGTTGTTTTGTTATTGAGCAGGCGCTGGTGTAGGAGCACCTTCGAGGCCCTTGGCGTTCTCAGGTTCCGTGGGCAGTGGTTCCACCCAGTACAGAACGATGATGAACTCCGTTCGTTTGCGTTGAGTCTGCCGTTCGCCTGCGGCTGGAGGCTGAGCTGGTGGGTTGGGATTGCTTCCAGGAGGCCCACCTGGCCCACCTACACCACCCGGACCACCTGCACCTGGCATGGAGGGTGGGCCGCCTCGACCGCCACCCACTCCGCCTGTAGCTGCTTCACCACCGAGGCCACCAGCTGGCCCGCCAAACCCGGCACCGGAACTGCCGAACACGCTACCAAGGCCAACCCAGGGATCACTGCGTGGATTGCCTTGAGCGGCCGCCCCGATCCCACCACCAGCAGGGCTGCCGCCGGGGTTCATCCCTGCTCCGCCTGCAGCGGCACCAGGTTGTCCACCCATTCCACCTTCGAGCCCGCCGACAGCAGCTGCTGCAGCTTTCGTCAACACATTGACAAACAGCGGAGCTTGAATGAAGGTAAAGGCCTCATTCGGATTATCTGTTGTCTTGTACTTGAGCAAAGCCACATGGCTGGTTTCAAGCGTGGCCACCTGGGGTGAAGGGTTCTGAATGGGCCAGGCGACTGCTTTACGATTCTTCAGGTTCTCTACCAGCGTATGGGCAACAAAATACTGGGCACCCTTGTGATAGGTGTAGCCTCGGATTTCGATGGCCCAGCCTGGCTTCTTGGGAGCTTCCTTCCAATCGTCGTTGCCTCGATAGTTGTTGGGTGGATTCGTATCAACGCCAATTGGGAACATGTTGTTGGCGGGGTTCTTCGTGTTTGTGAAGAAGTTGTTCGCCATCGGCACATCACAGAAGCGAGCGAACACGCCAGTGATGTTGACCTGAATCAGATCATTCTGATCGAAGTTGTCGGAAAGCAACGCTTCATGCAGGCGTTCCTGCTGAATACTGAAGGCTCGCTGTGCCTCGATGGTGTAATAGCCATTTTTGTTGGCACTGGGAGTTGTACCATCCCACAACAGATTGGTAGGAAGATTGGAGCCATTGGATCGTGGCAGGCAGTCGTTCAACAAGCGATAGAACAGTGGCCAGTTGATGCGTTCTTCGCTGCCTCGAATGATATTCGCCGCAGCTACTCGAGCAGCTTTCACTTTATCCTTGGTAGTGTTGTATTCGGTTTCCAGATTGTTTTTTCGACCGATGACACTATCGGCCTTCTTGGCTTCATCGGCAGCGGCCTTGGCATGGGAGTAATCAGAACCGCTGGACCAGGAATAGATACCAAGCCCCAGCAGCAGGGCAGCAGCTCCAGCAAGAGCCATAGGCTTCTTGGCGCGAATGAGTCGCTCAACCCGAATCTCGTTCGGCAGCAGATTGGTTTGAATGCGGCTCTGTTTCAGCCCTTGCAGTGCTAAACCGTAGGCTACCGCAAAACTCAGGATGTTATCTGCAAAGACTGGGGCTTTCTTAACATCGTCACCGCTGAGGCGAGTGAAGTCTTCCACCTTCTCCAGTTCCATGCCCAGGCTCTGGCTGACGAACTTCTGCAAGCCGGGCAGACGGAAGGCATTGCCGAGGCCAACCATGCGGCTGACATTAGCACCACGGTGGGTATTGGTGAAGAAGCCAAGCGAACGCTGCAGTTCACCCACGAAATCGGAGAAGACAGGCTTCATGGCCTGGAAGATCTTCTTGGGGTCTTCGGCTTTGGTAGCATTACGCTTCAGGTGCTCAGCCTTGGCGAAGGTGAGCTTCATTTCCTTGGTGAGCGCACGGGTGAAGTGATTGCCACCAATAGGAATAGGACGCTGCCAGATAACCTTCTGGCCATCGGTGACGACGAGGTTGGAATTATCGACGCCGACATCGACAGCGACCATGCAGCCCTTGTCTGCTTCTTCGCCTTCAGCGAGCGGGGCATCGGTACCGTAGGCACCTTTGCCTAGCTGATCGAAAGCAACATAGTTGACGAGTGCCAGCGGCGCCATCTGAACGTGATGGACTTCGATCATCGCTTCGCGGAACGATTGCAGGTAGCGATTGACCATGTCCCGTTTCATGGCGAAGAGGCCTACTTCGTTCTCAGCGAAGTCTTCGCTGGAATCGGAGCCGATCTTCTGCCAATCCCAGACGACTTCATCGAGAGGGAAGGGGATTTGCTGCTTGGCTTCAAATTTGACGATGTCAGGTATCTTCTTGGCTTCGACAGGGGGAAGCTTGACGAAGCGAGCAAGGCCAGTCTGGCCGGGAACGCTGATGGCGATGTGATCGCCTTGCAGGCTGTTTCGCGAGAGAAACTGGCTGAGGGCATCGCGCGTGAGCTGATCGGGGTCAGCATCGGGCTGGCTCAGAATCTTCGGATGTTCGATGTAATCGAACGCTGTGGCAGTTACTGTGCCGTCAATCAGTTCCAGGCGAATGGCTTTGAGGGCGCTTTGACCGAGGTCAATACCCCACACTCCGGGCACCTTGGCAGCCATGCAACGTCTCCACTAATTCGATCGGTGTCTCATTCCAAGTGTCCATTTATGATAGCATTCAGAGAACTAGCTGGGTGCTGGAATTCTCACGAATACTTCAATAAATGAAGTGGGATGCATCACCAACCTATCACAGAAATCCGAGATGTGTCAATGAGTTACATTCAGATAACCTGAAGGCAACCCTCCGCTAACCACTCGGCAAGACATGATGAACCGAATGATCGCGATAATCAATCCTACCCTCCTAGACGAAGCAATGCCAGAGAAGATTGTCGAAAATGCACGTTATTGGGAATTTTCCTGCCGACCTGACTCCTACTGGCAATCTGACTTCTCTTCTGACGAACTTGCCGGTACGATGGAGTAGATATCAACATCTAGGTGCTGTATGCGCTGGTGCAGGTGGTTGGCGATAGCGGCGACGATGGCAATCGTCTCACTGAGCACTGCTCAGGAAATCAAACTGCAACCATTTCCATTGGATGCCTATCCGACAAGAGGGGGCCTTTCCGGCCCTGAACGTTTTGCTGCGGTCATCACTGAAGTGGCCAACACTATTTCAGGCAATTACCACTTCGAAGAAATACCCCCGATGGCACTGGCAGGACGGGCATTGCTGGGCCTTTACCGGGCTGCCAACATCGAACCGCCCGAAGCGCTGGCTCGTGATGCTGACCATTACCTGGAAGCGCAACCAGGCGACAAACTACTGGACAAGTTACAGCGTGCCCGCCAGGCGATGGGGGATAATCCGCTCATTCAGGGCGACCGGGGCATCCACCTCAGCTTGCATGCTCTCATCAAAACGCTGGACACCTTCAGCAACTATGCCGAAGTGGATACGGCTATTCGCCGTTTAATGGAGGATGGTTGTGGTATTGGTTTGCATTTAGAGGATAAGCCACTGGGAGGCAGTTACTTCGTACGACATGTCGAAACGGACAGTGCTGCCCATAAGCAAGGTGTCCGCCCTGGGGATGAGCTGCTGGAAGTCGATCGCCTCCCCATAGTGCCCAGCACCCCTACAAGCAGAATCAACATGCTGCTGACACTGTCTGCACGCAAACGGAACGGCGTGGCTATCACTCTTCGCAATCTCGAAGGCACACGGAAACAGGTTGAGATCAGCTCGGGTCGTCATCAACTGGAAGCAAACGAACTCATTATGCAGGGGTATGATCTCGACCGTGATAGCACGTTGACAGGGTATCGTCACCTGCAGGATGATGACTGGAATTACTGGATCGATCATTCTAATCGCATTGCTCTCGTTCGAATTGGTGCCATCTCACGAAGCAGCTATCGGCTGGCCGACATCGTCAAGCGATTAAGCGATGACGGGATGAAGAGTTTGATTCTTGACCTGCGTGACAGCCCGATTGGCGACCCTGATGCAGCTGCAGAGATAGCAGGCATGTTCCTGGAGAAGAACGCCCTGATCAGTACCACCAATTATCGTAAGCCCACTACCGATGAAATGCCTACAAGCATCAGCAAGAGCGAGATCAGGGCTCGTGAACAGGGGAATCGCTACCAGAAAATCCCGCTGGCTGTCCTCATTGGTCCGGAAACCTCCGGTGCTGCAGAGATGGTGGCGAGTGCCCTGCAGGATCACAAAAGGGCCAAGATGGTCGGGCAACGTTCTCGAGGCAAATCGACCATTCAACGGGTCATGACCCCCGGCAATGCCATGGGTAGCAACGGCATCAACTACTCGTACCGATTGACTGTCGGCGTGTTCTCCCGACCGAGTGGCAAGTCGCTCAATCGCTTGCCAGGCATGACAGCTAATGACGATTGGGGCGTTCGACCTGATGTCGAAGTGGTGCTTCCCGCCCAGGTACGACGGCAGGTTCGAGCCTGGTGGTTTGAACACCACCTGCGGCCAGACGATTCCAACGATCCGACTCGCATCGACGATATGCGCAATGATCCCGTCCTCCATGCTGCGGTGAAGTTACTCAGGAAGAGTTAACGCATGCTCGACCTTGTTCGCCAGGAAGTGCTGAACCTGGCCCATACCATCGTTGTCAAAGTGGGCACCAATGTCCTTACTCATGCCAACGGTACGCTCAATCACGACAGGCTTCGTGGGCTCGCTGAACAACTCCATCGACTGCGTCAGCAAGGCAAACAGGTAGTGCTGGTCAGTTCCGGGGCCATCGGTGCTGGTATCGGTTTACTCAAGCTCCCCGGTCGACCGAATGATCTCAGACGACTGCAAGCAGCAGCAGCTATCGGCCAATGTGCTCTGATGGCTGCCTACGAAGAGTACTTCAGCCCGTATGGCTACCACGCATCACAACTGCTGCTGACTGCCAGCGATTTCGATCATCGCAGCCGATGTTTGAATGTACGGAATACGATCCTGACTTTATTCGAATGGAACTGCATTCCGGTCATCAACGAGAACGACACTGTCAGCGTGGCCGAGATCAAGTTTGGCGACAACGACCAGCTTGCTGCGATGGTCACGAACCTGCTTCGTGCCCCGCTGCTGATTCTGCTGACCAATGTGGATGGTCTCTACTCAGCTGATCCACGAGTTGATCCATCTGCCAAGCTGGTCAACACGGTGCCTGAGATCGACGGTAGCATCACTGCCCTCGCTGGTGATACCAAGAGTACGTTCGGTTCCGGCGGGATGCGGAGCAAGCTGAAGGCAGCCCGGCTTGTCACCATCGCAGGTGATTCCGTCATCATGGCCAACGGCTCGCATCCCACCATTCTGGAAGAGATACTGTCGGCTCAACCAGTGGGTACACTCTTTCTGCCTCGTGGTGGTTTGTTCAGCGCTCGCAAACGCTGGATCGGCCTGATCGCCAAGCCGCGAGGCAAGCTGGTAGTGGACGATGGCGCCCGGCGAGCGCTCATCGAGAAGGGTCGCAGCCTGCTGCCTATCGGCATCACCGATGTGGTAGGCAACTTTGGCAAGGGCGATGTCATCAGCATCACCGACCGTGATGGCCAGGAACTGGCACGAGGCCTCACCAACTACGCCGCCGGCGACATCTGGCAGATTCGAGGCAAACGGTCAGAGGACGTGCTCAGCCATCTGGGCAAGCGTGCCTACGAAGAAGTAGTTCACCGCGATAACCTGGTGGTGACGATCTAGTTGCGGGTACTCGTCCCCCGGCTCCGCCGGGGGACGCACTGTGAGCCAGCCTCCGGCTGGCAGCCATCGTGAGCGTACTTCACTTGACTGCAAGGAAGAGAGAACATCTCTTCGTCGCTGCCCGGCGGAGCCGGGCCTCCAGTGCGTCCCCGGTCGGAGACCGGGGACGAGAATCCCTATCTCACCCAGCTTGGCGTTTCGTGTGTGTGGCTGGCGGTGGGGTGATGGTTTCCACCACGGCTTCGCTTACTTCCTGCTTCGAGTCGTCTGTGTGTGCCTGCTGGTGAAGGATGCGGTCTTCGATGATCTTGTTGCGGAGCCAAGCCTGGTACTCGATGCTTTCAGCCCGTTGCGACTCCCGCTGGGCCTGCACTTCCTGGTACTTCTGGTTAGCTTCGGCTTTGAAGAGGTAGGTGTACTTGCCATTGATCCGGATGCTGTCGAGCCCCATGCGGCTGGTGGCCTGCCGGAAGGCGTGTTCCTTGATTCCCAAGCCCATGATGTGGTCCTGCAGTTCCTTGACGCCGGTGATCTTCTCCACAGTGATGACATGGCGGATGAGATCGATAAGTTCATCCAGCCGATGCAAGACAGCGGGGTCGCTTCTCCAGGTTTGCGGTGAACGGGCAGGTTTGACATGCTGGTGTGGCTCCATGTACATGGGCATGAAGCGGCCATTGTTGAAGTAACGGTGGTGCCACTGGTCGCCCATCGGCCCTTTGATGTTCTTGGCAATCGTCAGCACCCGGCGGTCGGCATGTACCGGGTGCCAATGCAGGGTCATGATGTACTCGGCAATCGAGGTACCCGCTCTGCCGAGGATGCTGTAATGGCGTTCATGCATGCCTGCTGTGCGGGGGATGAGTACTGTACAACCACTGGCCCGGGCGACGTGCTGCATGAGCATGAAGAGGGTACGTAAGTCCGTTTCCGTATAGTTGCACGAATCGGTCAGAATTTCTTCCATGGAATCGATCACGACCAGCAGTGGTTCATGTTCTTTGATCTGATTCACGACAACTTCGATGAATTTGTAGACGTAGGTTTTATCGCTGGTGTTCGCTTTGATGATGGTCTCGAAGTCAACATCCTTGATGCGGGCCAGATTGGCATCATTCAGGGAGAGGTGATAATTGCGAGAATTGCTCTGTAAATAGGAGGTCAAGTAGAGCACTGCGGTCGGGTGTTCTTCGATCATCGACTTGCTGAGGAACGCGGCATAGTGAGCAGCAGCGCTCGATTTGCCGACACCGGTGAAGCCATCGAGGAAAACGAGTTCACCAGCAGGGAGTTGACCGGGGATGACCCAGCGACGTGGTTCGCTGGTGGAGACGGGCGGGATGTCACGCAGCACTGACATGGCAAGTTCCTTATCGTGAGAGTCATGTGTTGCTGTGTACATTAGCAAGTAGTGGCAATGTCGAACTAGTGTACAGTTATTGGAATTTGGGGAATAGTTGAGAGTACGAGTGGCAGCATGACGTGGTGAAGAGTATTGCGAACGCTTATCACATAAGGTAATATGGCATTACCTTAATAAGATAATTCCGCATTACCTTATTTTGATGGTACTCCATTACCTTCGAGAATGACCATGAAGCCCTGGAAGTTCTACGGCCGAAAGCAGCAGATACAGCAGTTGAAGTCCATGCTCCAGCGCAAGAAGTGGTTCTTTGCAAAGGTCACGGGCCGTCGGCGTATTGGCAAGACGACGCTGATTCACGAGGCCATCGCTTCCGCTCGCACCAGGCAGCCGATCTTCTACGTCCAGATTCCTGATTCGGAAACCGTGGGCGTGCTCTCCAGCGTCAACGATGCTCTGGATACCTTCCTCGTACCAGCAGAGAAGTATCCTCGCCCCAGTAATCTGCTTACCCTGGTCAAGCTCTTTGAAAGCATGATCCTGGATGGTTACATCGTGGCTCTCGACGAGTTTCAGTACTTCAATCGCAAGGGCTACGAAGAGTTCTGCTCACACCTGCAGGCCATGGTGGATCGTTTCGCCCGGCGTGCCCACCAGGTGCAAGGTGGGCTGATTGTGCTCGGCTCCATTCACACTGAAATGATGGCACTGCTCGATGATCGGGCTGCACCACTTTACAACCGTGTGACCGATGCGATTGAACTGAACCATCTGGATATCGGCTCGATCCTGTCGCTGCTTCGCGATCATGCGGATGCTTCGCCACAACGGCTGTTGTTCCTGTGGAACCTCTTTGAAGGAGTGCCCAAGTTCTACCGTGATTGTCATGAACAGGAGGTACTGGGGGCTGATCGGGAACTGCTGCTTCGGCGCATCTTCTTTGATAGCTCCTCGCCGCTTCGTACTGAGGCAGAGAACTGGTTCCTGCGTGAACTGCATGGTCGTTATGATGTGGTGCTCAAGTTTGTGGCCCGCAATCCGGGGCGGATGCACAGCGAACTGGTCAATGTCATCAAGCAGGTGAGTGGTAACGCGGACACCCAGATTGGCAGTTATCTGAAGATACTGGTTGAACGCTTTCGCTTGATCGAAAAGAAGCTGCCTATCTTTGCGAAGGATCAGGAACGCAAGGGGCGATACTACCTGAGTGACAATTTCCTGCGGGCCTGGCTGGCTGCGCTGGCTAACCCGGTTTCTGCACTGGCCTTTCGACCGCTGGCACAACTGATCAAGGAAGCGGACACGCGCTTACAGGAATGCGAAGGGGCAGCCCTCGAGAAGCTGACCGCCCAACTCTATGAACTGCGTAGCCAGCAGGGCATCGGCGACTTTGCGCTCACCCATTCCATCCGAGGCTACTGGGACCGGGCAGGTATCGAGATCGATATGGTGGCGGTCAACGAGGAAGAGAAGCGGATTCGTTTCGCCAGCTGCAAGCGCTCAGCGACCAAGCTGGTTGCTGATATCAACAACTTCCGACAACATGTACAGCGATTCCTGCAGGCCATGCCTCAGTACCAGGACTGGCACGTGGAGCATGCTGCCGTGGCACCAGTGATTGCGAAGGAACAGCGTAAGGCACTGGAACGTTACGACATCATCCCGCAGGATATCAGGCAACTGACGAAGGGATTAAGGTAATACGGCATTACCTTAGTAAGGTAATCCCGAATTACCTTAGTTAGCAATGAGTTGAAGTGTGGCAGGGGTCAGCGGCTGCAATGATAAGAGGTGAACACGAAGCAGATAGGGCCGCTGCCCCTGCTGGGTGGTGCAATCACATCGCCAACTCGCAGGGGGCAGCGGCAACGATGGTGTTGCACATGGTGCGAAGTCATTGCAGCCGCGTACCCCTGCCACGGCCCCAGGAGTGACACGCTTATGTCAATACTTGCATGGCGTCGAAAGGCTTAGGAGAACCAGTGTGCCATGGTAATGTGGTACTCCACTTTACCGTGGGCGGCTAGCGGCGGTTGCACGTCCAGCACGGAAGAGCGTGGGTACACGCACTTCCGTGGTACAGCTCATCAACCAGTTGGTGTCCCGGCTCAATGATGCATGCGGGAAACCGTGGCAGGGGTACGCGACCGGGTTGATGAGGTGCATCCCTTTTTGTGAAAGAAGCTTACCCCTGTTTCATGCGAGGTACAGGGGTAAGCTTCTCTCGCGTCAGCGCGAAATCTCATCCCTGCTGGTCGCGTACCCCTGCCACGGTTGTGGCGTGACATAGGGATGTCAATGCGTTGATTCCATTCAACGCTGCGGTGATTGTACGTCCAGCACAGAAGTGGGTGCACGCACTTCCGTGGCACTACTCATCAACCAGTTGGACACCCGGCTACGCAAACGATTCTTCACTCAGGTCGGTAACTTCTTCCGACTGAGGATCGTATAGCACAAACGCGCCTTTGAGAGCCAATGCTGAAAGGACTGCGTCAAATTCCTCTGCGTCAATCCTTGAATAGACACCGATCGCGATGTAATGATCGAAGATTGTGAACTGCACGGCTGGACCGTTTATCTCGACGTAGCGGTACTTGAGACGTGCATCGTCCACGGAGATTTTCTCTAGCTCTGCAATCTTCTCGTGCAAAATGTGAGATTCCTCGAAGCTGGGTCGCATTCTTAAAAGGAGATCCGCCAGCGATCGTTTGAGGGTTTCTGCCGCTGGATCGAGAGTACTTGGAATCTCAGCGAAACGACGGTCTTCTCGATCAAGCCAATCGCGAGCTTTCGTCGCGTCAGTACCGACTGAAGTCTTTGGCAAGAGGTAAAAGTCGACGCCCATCGGATGCCTCAAGAAGCTGAATAGAAATAGACAGAAATTTGTGCCGACTGCAGCACACACTTCTGGCTATTTTGGAATTACCTCGAATGGTGAATGTTTGTTCTGATTCAGCATGATACACAGATTCAACTTCAACATTAAAATCTTCCGGCAACAACGTACTCCAGTAATCCAGTGTTATCAACAACAAATGAAGACTGGTATTCACTCCCCCGCACGAACCCCCACCCGTCATTGACGGGTGGCTAACAATTCACATTCAAATCACTCGCCGCCGAACAAGCCGGGTTGGTCGTCTGTTACCTTCTTCCGCTTGCGTTTCACGGTCTCCATTGCTTGGGCGGGCATGGAGGTGGGTTTGTTCTCTAAATCGTCGAGGACTTCTTTGGCTCGGTCGAGCACTTTGCTGGGTAGGCCGGCGAGTTGGGCGACGTGGATGCCGAAGCTGCGTTCGGCGGGGCCGGGGGCGATGCGGTGGATGAAGGTGATCTTGCCCATCTCTTCGTGGACGGCAGCGTTCCAGTTCCGCACGCCGGGCAGCAGTTCCGACAGTTTCGTCAGCTCATGATAATGGGTGGCGAACAGCGTGCGGCAACCGATCTCGTTGTGCAGGTGTTCCACGATGGCCCACGCCAGCGAAAGACCATCGTAAGTACTGGTGCCTCGGCCGATCTCGTCCAGAATCACCAGGCTCTTCTCGGTGGCATTATTCAAAATGTTGGCCGTCTCAGCCATCTCGACCATGAAGGTACTTTGGCCACGGGAGAGATCATCGCCAGCACCAACTCTCGCAAACAGGCGATCAGCGATGCCGAGCCGGGCAGAGTGGGCTGGAACGAAGCTGCCCATCTGGGCGAGGATTTGCAGCAGAGCCACCTGGCGGATGTAGGTGCTTTTGCCAGCCATGTTCGGGCCGGTGATGAGCCAGAGGGTGCCACCCCGTTCGCTGAGCTTGGTATCGTTGGGGACGAAGGTGCCCACGGGCAGAGTCATTTCCAGCACCGGGTGTCGGCCTTGCACCACTTCGCAGATGGCATCCTTCACCAGTTCGGGTTTAGTCCACTCGTTGCCATCAGCGAGTTCAGCCATCGAGAGGAGAACATCGAGAGTGGCGATGGCTTCCGAGGAGCCAAGCAGCTTGGGTGCCTGCTCTGCGACGAGATTGCGTAGCTGTACGAAGAGGTCGTACTCGAGGGTTTTGCTTTCGTCCTCGGCTTTGAGCACCTGCTCTTCGTGGGTCTTCAGTTCGGGGGTGATGTAGCGTTCGCAGTTCTTGAGCGTCTGCTTGCGCTGATAGTCAGCAGGGATCTTGTCAGCGTGGGTGTTGGTGATTTCGAGGTAGTAGCCAAAGACGGAGTTGAAGCCGACCTTGAGGCTGTTGATGCCGGTGCGGGCGATCTCCTGGGCCTGGTAGCTGGCGATCCATTCCTTGCCACCCTTGGTGAGATCGCGGAGATGATCGAGCCGGGCATGGAAGCCGGGGCGGATGAAGCCACCTTCCTTGGGGGAGAGTGGCGGAGCTTCGCTGATCGCTTGCTGGAGCTGTTGTTGCAATGCCTGGCTCGGATCGATGCGGTCACGCAACACGCCCAGCAGCGATGATGAGGTTTTCGACAACGCTTCAATAATGGGAGGCAGCGCGGCCAGGGTGTAGCCGATGGAAGCGAGGTCACGAGGCGTGGCCCGACCGGTGCTGGCCTTCGTTGTCAGGCGGGGCAGATCGGGGAACTGCTTGAGGTGTTCACGCAGGCTGCGACGGAGGGCGTGGTACTTCTGCAACTCTGCGACAGCATTGAGGCGGGTATTGATGTGATCCAGCTTTGTCAGAGGCGACAGCAGCCAATCGTGGAGAAGCCGGGCGCCCATCGAGGTACTGGTGCGGTCGATGGCGTCGAGCAGCGAACCTTCACGCCTGCCTTCCCGCAGGGTGCGAACCAGTTCGAGGCTGCGGCGGGTCACGTGATCCATCAGCAGGGTACTGTCGGCCTGGTACTGCTCCAGCTTGGTAATGTGGGCGACGCTGCTTTTGAGCATGTCCTGCAGGTAGAGCAGCAAGGCCCCTGCTGCTTTCAGACAAATCTGCTTATCGTCGAAGCCAAACCCTTCGAGGGTGGTGATGCTGAAGTGCTTGTGCAGCGCCTGGATGGTGGTGTGCTCATCGAACTGCCAATGGGGACGGAACGTCAGGGTCATCCCTGAGTCAGGCTGCCTGAGCGGGTTCAGTATCTCGGCGGGATGATCGCTGGGCCAGATGCATTCAGTGACTTCCAGACGGATGAGTTCTTCGACGATCTGTTCCGGTATGATGTCGCGAGCAACGAAGATGCCACTGGAGAGATCGATCCAGGCCAGGCCGACTTTGTCTCGACCGGGAAGTACGGCAGCGAGGTGATTGGCTCGTTTGGGGTCAAGGAGATTCTCTTCGGTGAGGGTGCCTGGCGTGACGACCCGGACGACTTCGCGTTTGACGATGCCCTTGGCAACGGCGGGGTCTTCCATCTGTTCGCAGATGGCAACACGGTGTCCCCGTTCGATGAGCTTGCGTAGATGCGGTTCGAGGGAATGATGCGGGAACCCAGCCATCGGCAGCTGCTTATCACGGCTGGTGAGGGTGAGTTGCAGTTCTTTCGAGATGGCGACCGCATCGTCGCCGAAGAGTTCGTAGAAGTCTCCCATGCGGAAGAGCAAGACCGTGCCGGGATGCTTCTCCTTGGCATCGTGGTACTGCTGCATCATGGGGGTTAACGACATAGCTCATCTCAAAATGTAGTAGCGATAGGATATGAGCGCGGGCGGCAACATCTACTTCAGCAGAGTGACAATAAGACAATTCCTGCCTAACGAAACACAGCAGTTGTATTGGTTGTGTGTTGGAGGGTACAATGCCCCCGGAGGGATAGTCATGCACGAAGTATTCGGAACCATAGAAAACGGTGAAATTACGCTGGATACCCCGCTGCCCATTCAGGAACCCACGCGAGTCAAACTGACCATCGAGCCAGTGGAGACGAAAGGCTTCGACCCTGTGAAGGCACGGGCCGCCTGGGAGCGAATCAAGCAACGGTTGACAGAACGTCCTATTCATGGCGGAGGTGAGAAGTTCAATCGCGAGGAACTTTATGACCGCCATTGATACCAACGTGCCTGTCTATGCATTTGATCGCGACGATCCGGTGAGGCAGCAAAAGGCCAAAGACTTGATCTCCAACTTAATGAATCGTCCCGAAGAGACTTTGCTCTTGTGGCAGGTTGCTGTCGAGTTCTTGAATTGCCTGCGAAGATGGGAGTCCAAAGGCAAGATAACACCCACCGAAGTTGAAGCCTACTTTCATGATGTCTGGACGATGTTCCCATTACAACTCCCCATGGGGTCTTACATCGACCGTTCGTTTGACCTTCGTCGTCGCTATATGCTTTCGCATTGGGACAGCCTGCTATTGGCAGCCTGCCAGGAAGCGGGCGTGACCAGGTTATACAGCGAAGACCTGCAGAACGGAGCCACCTACGATGGGGTGACGGTAATCAACCCCTTCGTGTAGTCATCTACCTCTGACCGAGAGAGCATGGAAGAACCAGTAGCGTTGTCGCAGCTAGCCGGGTAGGCTGGGAGCATGCGAAAAGTGCTCTTCTGGATGTGCGTACTGCTGCTGCCCGTCATCGGGTTGTTCGGTGGCATGGGGCTGGTGCCTGCTGCGAAGCCATTGTGGCATCGATCCCTGGCTTCACCCTGCAAGGTGCTGGGGATGGTGGAAGATGGCCGCACGCTGCTGATTGTTCAAACCAACAAGTCTGGCGAACTGTTACTGATTGGGCTGGATACTGCGAACGGGAATGAACGGTTCACACAGGTGCTGACGTTCCAGAAACTAAAAGCCCGTGCTTCCGCCAACGCCTGGCAAGACTACCTGCCCGAACTCGTACTCAGTGACGATGGCAAGCTCATTGCGTTGCCTGCTGCTATCGATCAGAGCTATGACCATGTCATAGTGCTTTACGATTGGCAGGCGGAAAAGGTGGTGCATCGAATTGAGATGCCGAACGGCAAACGAGTGCCTCAACTGTCACTGGATCGGGGGCAATTGAGTGGTTTTGGTATAGGTTTCTTACTTGATTGGAAGCTTGACGAACCGCTGGGTTCGTTAGAAATCAAGATGCTGGACGACGAGAATATGCGTGCGGATGGAATCTGTCGGGATGCCAACATCGTGTATGGTCGATCCTATAGTAGCCTTGCTGGGTCGAAAATTCTGCGTTTCTACGACATCTCAAAACAACGGAATCTTCCGGCTATCCCTGTTCCCATGAGGAGTTACATAGAGGTTCTCGACATTCATCGAGAGAGTGTCTTCGTGTTGAATACACGTCCTGCCAAGCCAGTTAGTCACACACTCCAAACCTTTCGTTTGCAAGGCGACCAGTATGTCCATGCCCTGGAAATGGATCAAACGTTGCCAGCCAATGGCTTCCCTGTGTGGGAGAAGGACTACGTTGCCATTAGCGAGGTACGCCGGTTTAATCACAGCAGGCTACGTTTTATTGAGTGGTTTGGAATACAGATGCTCCCCTACATGAATTGGCTCTGGCCTGAGCACAACCTGCACATCTACGACCGCAAGACCATGAAGCATGTACTGACTCATTCAGCAGTCAGCCTCTCCACCAGTTCTACTCCCAGGCAGTTTTTATTGGTACCAGAACGCTCAGCCTTGGTCCTCACCTACAACGATGTCCTGGAGTGTTGGCAGATCAACTCTTTCACGCGCTATCTTCCCCTCCTCGGTCTGCTGATCGGTTCACTGTTCAGTCTTCTGCTGATCGTTTGTCGCTACCGCCGAGCGAGAAAGCTATCGGCTGCCACCGTAGTTTGTTAGACTGTCGCGATGCGTAAGTTCCTGTACTGGCTCCTGGTGATACTGTTTCCGCTCGCCGGGCTGGTTGCAGGCATGTGGCTTACTCCCAGGAATGAACCCCTCTGGAAATACACATCCGAGGAAGGCAGACTGTTAGGCACCGCCGATGATGGCATGACGGTGTTGGTTCTTGAAAAAAGTACCAGCCTCGAACTCAGTTTCGTTGGCATTGGTACGTCAACTGGACTGGAATCGTATCGGATTCTACTGAGCGATGAACAACTCCATGGTCGTAATGTCTGGTACTACTTGTCAACTATGTCGCCAGATGGAAAGTATGTTGTCCTGCTTAGCAAGCATTTGACCGATAGTCGTCGTCAGCAGATCGTTCTTTACTCTGTGCAGAAAAGAGTTGTGACGAATCGGTTTGACATGGAATTGGACGATATTGTTTTTGAACTGGGGATGAGTGGGAACACCATCGCTGCCTATTGCAGCGACAGCAAGATACTCCTTCAGGATGCACTTGATCCGGAAAAGAAACAGTGGATACCGTGGTACAAGGGCGAACATCACGGGTTAAGCCTGGACGGATTGATGCACTACGAAATAACCAGCATGGTTTTTAATTCAGAAAGTCGTTTGCATTGTTACGATGTCGGACAGAGCCAAGTGATTGCTGATGTCTCGCTCCACTGTCATTGTCAGCTGTTGAACTGTCTGTCCAATTCCCATGTTGAAGTCATAAACGAAGATTCCAATGACTTCCTACTTGTCAGTAGCTATGTGCGTACTGGCAATTCCATCCAGCATGATCCGAGCAGAGACCGAAAGCTGCAGGCCCCTCATGGCTGGAAGTCAGCACTTCGCACGATTCTGCCGGAGTTTCTCGTTATCAGTTATTCCAATGATCAACACCCAGTGCGAACTTGGCTGCATAGTTGGAATATAGAGACACTCAGCAAACTAACAGAAACCGTCTGGCCAACGCAGCTCCAGATAGAGCTGGTGAATCGCACCAGCATGAAAGCTGAACATCGCCTGCAGATGCATGATGGCGAATTTGGTGTGTTGCCTGCTGCTGGTATGTGTTATGGCGCTCATGGCATTGCCTACCAGTTTGGTCAACATGTCTACTTCTGGCAATTCAGGGAGTGGAGCCGATTCATTCCCCTCTTAGGCTTGGCTACAGGTTGCTTGATGAGTCTGATGATGTTGGTACGGCGATTCTGGAAGCCATTGATAACCAGACCGGCGTCACCTGGGCAGATCAGTTAGTCTGTAGGAATGCACTCATGGCACAACTCTTCACCCCCTGGCAGCTTGGAACGCCCAAGTACTCCGGGCTTTCGTCCCTCTTTGGTTACGTCAATCAGGATGGTCGGCTGTGTGCTACCAACTGTGGGCTGGCTGCGTCGGCGACGTTGCTCACCTACTTCGGCAGGATGCAGGCGGCTCCCACCATCGAGTCACAGGTCAATCCGAATATGTTGGCACTCGAAGAAACGTTCCCGCCTAACATTCTCTGTGGGATGGCGGGGACGAGCCGTGGGCGAGTGGAACGCATCCTGGATGCCTACGGCTGCGAGGCGATGGAAGTGGATGGGGAGGAGAGCCTGCGACAGTCGCTCGCTGCAGGTCAGCCGGTAGCAGTGATGCTGCAAGTGCCCGGACAGCAGATGCTGGGGATGACGATGCCCGCCGGCCATTGGATGGTGGCGTACAGCTACGATGCCGAGAAGGTCTACCTCACCAACTGGTGTGAAGATGCGATGACGTGGAAGGAGTTCCGTGCCGGGTGGTCGGCTTTGTTTCCATGGTGCATCAACATGCAACGCAAGGGGTTGCGGGCGAGGCTCTGGTAGGGCACACAAAGTACTCATCTCGCTCCGCGAGATGAAAGGAGAGATGTCATGCAACGAGGTGACTTCTTCCCATGAAGTAGTCGTTCGCGGTTGTGTTGAGGTAACAGTATCGCACGACTTTCTCTCGAGCATCTCGGCGGAGCGAGATGGGTACTCTGCAGGAAATTCGACTGGCAGTCGGTCGATTCCCAAGTAGGATAAGCGATTAACACACTTTGTCAGTTGGCGAGAATATGGCTGTTGAGCGTCGAAAACGGGGTGTCCCGGAAGGGTTGTTCAAACTCTGCCCTTCCTGCAAGAACACCATCTTTGTGAAGGAAGCGGAGCAGAACCTGCATTGCTGTCCGCAGTGTCAGCATCATTACACCATGCCTGCCCGGGCTCGCATCGAGAGTCTGCTCGATGAAGGCAGCTTTGAAGAGTGGTGCACCGATCTCCGTTCGCTGGATCCCATTGAGTTCGTTGATCGTAAGCCATACGCCGCCCGGCTACAGGAAACGATGGCCAAGACCGGCCTCACTGAAGCAGCAGTCGTAGGCAAGGGCTTCATCCGTGGTCGTGGTGTGGTGCTGGGTGTTACCGACTTCAACTTCATGGCGGGCAGCATGGGGTCGGTCGTGGGCGAGAAGCTGACCTATGCCGTGGAACAGGCGACGGAACTCAAGTTGCCGGTGATCATTGTCAGTGGATCGGGTGGCGGAGCCCGTATGCACGAATCGATCCTGTCGCTGATGCAGATGGCCAAGGTGAGTGCAGCGCTGGCCCGGCACGATGCTGCCCAGGGGCTTTACATCAGTGTGCTGACGAACCCGACGATGGGTGGAGCAGCAGCCAGCTTCGCGACACTGGGTGATATCATCCTGGCGGAGCCTAAAGCGATGATCGGGTTTGCGGGCAAACGAACGATCTGGAACACGGTTCGCATCGAGTTGTTTGATGACTTTCAGACCAGCGAGTTCCTCATGGAGCATGGCTTCGTGGATCGGATCGTGCCCCGGGCGGAGCTGCGAACGGAGATTGCACGTCTGATTGATTTCTGCGATAACTCGATTTAACGCTGGCTTCACTCGATCCAGCGATAGACAATGAATATTTAACGGAGCAAGTTCCTCTCTCCTACCGGGGAAAGGGGTTAGTCTCATACGCTGGAGCTGTTCGATGGGTTGGTTGTCCTCTCTCTTTGGTCCGAAGAAGCCTGATCCGAAGAAGATGACGGCGGCGCAGTTCCGCAACATGCAGCTCAAGGAGCAGATCGAGAAGGCGAACAAGATACCGAAGATCAAGATCGCTGACCGCTTCGCCCTGGAAGTACGTATCGGCCAGGGGAGTATGTCGAAGGTCTGGAAAGCTCGCGATAACAAGCTGGGTCGCCAGGTCTGTCTCAAGGTGCTGGACAAAGAAAAGACCAAGAAGTTCGATGCCCGATTTGCCGGGCTGGTGCGACCACACGAAGGCATCATCAGCACATCCCTCAAGCACAAGAACTGTGTCAAGACCTTCGAGTGGGGCTTCACCAAGGATGGCGAAATCTTCATTGTCATGGAACTGGTCGAAGGCATGGGGCTGAACTTCCTCATCGAAACCAACAGCAAGCAACTGGATGCCAACCGCTGCAACTATCTGATGCAGGCTGCAGAGGGGCTAAGCTACGTTCATGAACAAGGCTACATGCACCGGGACATCTGCCCCCGTAACATGTTGGTCAACTCCGAAGGAGTGTTGAAGCTCATCGATTTCGGTCTGACCATTCCCAATACGCCCGACTTCTGCAAGCCAGGCAACCGTACGGGGTCTGCCAATTACATGGCACCGGAGCTGGTGAGACGAACGACGACGGATCATCGGGTCGATCTATTTGCACTGGGCGTGACAGCCTACGAAGCCTTCACTAACACCCATCCGTGGGAGACGGGGCAGTCACTGCAGTCGGCACAGAGCCGCATGAATTCACCACCACGCGAAGCGCTTGATGCGAAGCCTGATCTTCCCAAGCCGGTAGCGAACTTCCTGATGAAGTCGATTGCCCGTGAACCGAACGATCGGTATCAGACGGCGCAGGAGTTCAAGGAAGCGGTGAAACGGTTGGGGCTGCCGTAGTGGACAGTTTTCTGTGATATATCCCCAGCATGGTTACGCCGAGTACGGCGAAACCATGGCACCCATCTCGTATATCACATGGTCTAGTTGTTATTCTGCAGATACCACTCCACCGTCTTTTTCACACCTTCAGGGTAGGTGACCATCGGTTTCCAACCGAGGTCGCGTTCGGCTTTGGTAGAGAGGTAGAACGTCGGGCGGCCGAGGAGCCAGGCGGAGTAGCGGGTGATGTAGGGGGGCTTCTTCGACCCCATGCTGCGGTAGCAGGCTTCGAGTGCAAGCCCAGCCTGGAAGGCAATGTTGTAGGGCACATGCTTTGTTGGTCGTGGCACTTGAAAGGTATCAGCCCACAAGTGAAACCACTCTTTCTGGGTGATGGCACCATCATAGGTGGCGTTGTAGGCTTGTCCCAAAGCTGCTTCCGATTGACTGGCGAGGATGCAGCATTGTGCGACGCTGCCAGCGTAGATGGTATTCATGCGGTTGTTGCCTGCACCGATGATGCGGACACGGTTCTTACTCAGGGTGCGGTGCATGCGCTGGATAGTGAGTCGATCCCGAGGACCGTAGAGCCAACTGGGCCTCACGACGGTAACCGGTAGGTTTTCTGTCTGGTACAGTTTCCAAATCAGTCGTTCGGCAGCAACCTTGGCCCGGGTGTAATGGTCCCAGACCCAGAACTTGGAACCGAGCGGCCAGCTCTCATCAATCGTTAATGCAGAACTGGGTGGATGGCCGTAGGCACTGGTGGAACTGACGTGTACCAACCGACGTACCCCGCTGGCTTGAACAGCCTTGGCGACATTGCTGGTACCACCGATGGTGTACTTCTCGAACTCGTCCTGGGTACCCCAGTCGCCTACTTTAGCAGCGGAATGAAAGACGGTATCTACACTTTGGCAAGCTTTCATCAGACTGCCAGGGTCGCCGATGTCACCTGTCACGCACTCGACATCGATGGAGCGAAGGAACTCAGTATTACTACCGGGACGTACGAGAGCACGCACCTGATGGCCGGCCAGCGTGAGCTGTTCCGCCAGGTGAGAGCCGAGAAGCCCGGTCGCCCCCGTTACCATGTGACGTGTAGACATGCAAGAATTCTATAAGAAACGCAGTACCCCCTTGCATCCACGGTGTTGAATTGCGTATGCTTCTCAGAAGCAATTCCCCATTCACCATAGGAGCGTTCGATGAAAGCGTGGAAGATGATCCTGGCAGCACTGCTGGCCTTGGTGTTCGTGGCCCCAGGCATGGCTCAGGACGAAAAGAAGAAGGGCAAGGGCAACCGTCCTAGCCCCGAAGAGACTTTCAAGAAGATGGACGAGAACAGCGACGGCAAGGTCACCAAGGACGAATACAAGAAGTGGGCAACTGGAAACGAACGCATGGCCAAGGCCATCGAACGTGATCCCGAATTCGTCGAAAAGTCCTTCGCCCGCATCGACACCAAGAAGTCTGGCTCGTTCACTCTGGATGACTACAAGAAGTATCAGGAAGAAATGGCCAAGAACCGCAAGAAGAAAGACCCAGCTCAGCTGTAGTCTCGATTGCACCCACACTAACCGCATGGCCAACACCATGCGGTTTTTTCGTCGAATGTTCACATGATCTCATCTTGCATGGGCTGCGGGGGCACGGCACAATAGATCGATTCCTGTATTTATTATTGGTTTGAGGTATGTCATGGCTGTCGTGCGATTGCAGTGCCCTGCGTGTGCAGCCATCGTGAAGATCACAGACGAACTGGCGAGCCAGCATCCGGTCGTTCGTTGTGCCCAGTGTCAGGGGCTGGTGCAAGTCGCTGAGCATCGTTTACCTGACAAAGCCATCAAGAGTTCGACAGAAGAGAAGCCTCGCCTGAAATCGAGCAAGAGGCTGTCACGCAAGAGCAGCATTCCGGTGGGGATGATCGTTGGCATTATCCTCGGCGTAGTGGCATTCGTTGGAATGGGTGTGGGAAGCTACTACCTGGTCACCCGGGTCACTATGTCGAAGCCGGAGAGATTACTGGTCAACGCCATCGAGTTCCTTGACAAGACCAGCAACATCATTGAAAGCATGCAGACCGCTGATGATGTACCCGGTGCGATGCAGAAGTTCTTGAACATGCAGGATGAGATAGCACAAATGAAGAAAGATGTGCAGGAAATGAAGCAGGAAGAGGTGAATCCAGAAGAATCGAAACGGTTGCGGGAGAAGTATGAACCCAAGCTGAAAGAAGTTATCCAGCGGGCGCAAACTTCCTTTGGTTCGATGGTAACCAAGCCAGCAGTGATGGCAGCTCTGCGGAAGTATGAAGTGGAGAATAGAGCTGCTCTTGCCAAGCTGGGGTCCGTGCTGAACATGGGCAGTATGCTTGGCAACATGCCATTTATGCCCAATCCATCGCAACCTCCGATGGCAAACAACAATCCTCCATCACCACCTCCATCCAACAATGACATCGCCAAGAATACTCAACCAACCGGAGACAAGTTCAGGCTGGATGCAGCGCTCTCCAGTAAGAAACATCTGATGGCTGGTCTGGTGAGCACGTTGGAAACCATCAAGGACAGCAGTTCGTTCCGTGTAGCGTTGGAAAATCTCAAGTTAACCAAAGAGCAGCTCATCCAATCCAATCGGGACATCAAGGAGTTGGAAGAACAGAACTACCAGTATGATACTGCCCAGGCTCGACGAACCTTTGAAGAGATCGACCGCATCAATCGACAGATCGGCGTTCAGTTGGGACGGTTGGAACGGATCGATGAACTGAGCAGTGAACTGGGCCAACTCACCACACTGCTGGCTTCCGCTGGAGTAGTAACTTCATCGAAAGGTGATGGTGTCGCCAACAACACTCCTCCCTCCAATCCCTTTGAACCAGCTGCAGGCAATAACTCGGGCCGCACGGGTTCCACCCCACCCGCAGCCAACCCGTTTGAACCGGCCCCGGGGAACAGCGCAGGCAACACCAACACCAACCCCTTTGAACCAGCGCCATCGAAGTCAGGCGGGTCCATGCCCAGCCGTGGTTCGTCCGCCCTGGATGCCACGTTGGGCAAGCTCACCGGGGGAGATTGGGTGAAGAAGCGGGATGCTCTCAACGAACTGCAATCAGCCAAGGTAGAAGACGATCGTCGCAAGGATGTGCTGGATGCCTTGTTCAACCTCTTCGACGATAAGGACATTAACAGTAAAGTTGATGTGCTGAAGGTATACAAGAAGTGGGCTTCCACGCAGGAACAGAAGGAGCGACTCGGCACAATAGCTGAATCGTTGCTTGCAGATACCTGGGTGAAGAAAGACATCCTGCGCTTCTATGCCGACAACAAAGTCGTTAGTGCCAGCACCGAAGTAGCTCGCAAGCTCAAGGATGTCTTCGACCGCAAGGAAGCTGCCGAGTGTTTGATTGCGATAGGCAGCGAAGCGGAGCCAGCCGTGCTTCCCCATTTGACTGATCTCGATGGCCAGGTGCGTCACATGGCCATCGAAGTGCTGGCTCGCATTGGCACTAGAAAGTCAGTACCTGAGCTGCAGAAGCTCAACAATGATCGACAAGTCGGCCTGGCTGCCCGTCAGGCGATCAAGATCATCATGGCCAGGAAGTGATTACTTCTTCTCCACGAACTGGTCTTTGAGGGTTGATACCAGTCCCACGAACTCGTCGATCTCCGCTTGGGGTACGTTGAACTTCTTGAGAGCGGCAAGCAGGTACTGGGCAGAGATGTTGAACTCTTCCTCAGTGATCATCATGCCCTGGTGAGAGGTCTTCATGTCGCGGCCTGTGTATTTCAAGGGGCCGCCAGTCACCGAACTGACGAACTCCACGACGAGTTGTTCGATGCGTTCTACCCGCTCCTTAGTCAGTGGATAGTTGCCTTTGCGGTCGAGGTTGGCTTTGGGATCCTTGGAAGCGGTGGTCAGGAACTCGCGGGTGACGGCACGCACTCCGGTCTCGCCTCCTAACCTGTCCCACAACGGTTTCTTACTGACTTCCACGATGTCCTTGCGGGTGCTGGCCACGATGCCTACCAGTTCATTCAACTCCGCATCAGGTACTTTGTACTTCTTCAGTGTGGCCACCAGATGACCAGCGAGTGCATCGAACTCGGCATCGGTAATCTTCATGCCTGCATGGGCTGACTTCATATCGCGACCGGTGTACTTGAGTGGACCGCCTGTGACCGCACTGACCAGTTCGACCAGCTTGCGTTCGAGTACTTCCACACCGGCTGCATCAAGCTTGAACATGCCGTTGCGGAGGAAGTTCACCTTGGGATCAGGCGCTGCTGCAGCAACAAAGTCGTGGATGACAGCTTTGACAGCAGGCTCACCACCAAGGCGATCCCAAAGTGGTTTCGTGGTTTTGAGGTCATCGCGTACCATGTCGAGGATGGCACGAAGTGCGAAGGCACGGTCAGAGAGGGAGTTCAGCTTCCGGGCAGCTTCCCATTTCATCATCGCCTGCTTTTGCAGATCAGGCTTGGCATCGAGCATGGGCACCACTGCCATCAGTGCTCCCTGGTAGAGGCGGTAGCAGCTTTCCTGCTGGCCCTGGTTGTAGAGTTCTGAGCCGAGCGAGACGGTGTCGTAAACGATCTTGCTGATCTTTTCGTGATGCAGGTTGGATGCTTTCATGTCATCTGCCTGCAGCCAAGCGGTTGACATGAGCATGACACAACAAACGAAGCGGCGCAACAACATACCGGGTTTCTCCAAAGACATGAGAGGATTGCATTGAAGTGCAGCAGACAGTACGGACGTTGATTTCAACTGGATGTACGGATCACCAGAAATTGTCTGGCACTGAATCTTGAGCCAAGTTGGCTGGCATCAGCTATCTTTGTGGATAGACACATCGAGCGCATCATGTCTGAAATGAGCGATCAGGAACTGCTGAAGACGATTGGGCAAGGCGAGAAGCCTGCGTTGTCTCTGCTGTATGGTCGCTATGCTGCCCGGCTATTTGGGTTGATTTTGCAGATTGTCAAAAACCGAAACGATGCGGAAGACGTACTTCAGGAGACCTTCCTCCAGATATGGCAGAAGGCCCATCAGTACGACTCGCAGAAAGCACGACCCGAAGTCTGGCTGTTGCTCCTGGCACGGTCTCGAGCCATTGACCGCTGTCGCAGGCATCGGCCAGTCCTCGCTGATCCGACGGATATCGAAATCGAACAACTGGCACCACCTGATGCGATGGCGCTGCAAGCCGAAGCGCAAGTGGAAGTCTGTTCCGCCTTGCGTCAGCTTTCGCCGGAACAGCAAGTGCCCTTGCACCTGGCATTCTTCGAGGGTATGACCCACGTGGAAATTGCTCAGCGATTGAAGATACCACTTGGCACGGTGAAGACCCGCATCCGTACCGGGATGATGCAGATGAAACAGATGCTGAACAGTACGGGAGACGCCAACTGATGTCAGAAGTGTCTCGTGAATCGCTGAATGAGTTGATGGCCTGCTACCTGGCTGGGGCTCTGCCTGTGCACGAGGAACAAGATCTTCTCCACAAGCTCGAAGCGGGCTGGCCTGAAGGTGCAGCAGCACTGCGAGAGCATGAGCAAGGGTTGCTGGCTTTGATGCAATCAATCCCTTCCGTTCAACCACCGTCAGCGCTGAAGGTCGAGATACTGTCGATGCTGCCTTCCCGGAAGACTGTGGATGAAGTGAAAGCACATCCCTTGGCAGGCATCTCATTCAACTCGCATCAGCAGAGCAGTTTCCTGCCTACGCCCTTCCCGGGGATCAGCCTGCGGATGCTGCACATCAATCGCCCGGCACGAAAGTTTACTGCACTCATGAAACTGGAACCAGGTGCCCGCTATCCGAGTCATCATCACGATGGCGAGGAGGAATGCCTGGTGCTGGAAGGTTCACTGATGGTGGGCGATCACCGCATGGAAGCAGGCGACTACCAGTTCTGCGAAGCTGATTCCGATCACGTGGATCAGTGGAGCGAGACCGGAGCGCTGCTTTACGTCACCGCACCGCTATCATTGCTCGAAACATAGCGCCTCGTCTTCAGAATTTCCTCATTTCCTCTTGTGTACCCTTCCGGTGTGGTTATAGTTCATCCATCGGTATGGATGATCACATGTCTCGCTGTTTACTTCTCCTTCTGTTGCTCACCCTTTCCAGTTGCACTTCGGGTGGTGTCGTTAGCAGGATCAATTCCGCCAAAGCAGCCAGTGGAGCGATGGCCGAGCTTGATACCAACAAAGATGGACTTCTGGAAACCGGCGAACTGCAGGCGTGCCCGGGGTTGCTGAACGCCATCAAGTACTACGACACTAATGGCGACAAGAAGCTTTCGGAAGAGGAACTCCGCACCAGGTTCCAGGGCTTGATCGATACCCAGGTGGGACAGGTTTCGTTTGATCTCATCATCCAGTTGAATGATCAACCCCTCTCCGGGGCCACGGTGAAGATGATCCCGTGCAACTTTCTGAAAGACTATCTGAAACCCGCTGAGGCTGTCACTGATGCTGGGGGCATGGCCAGCATGCGCATTAGCCCTTCTGATCCGGTGGTCTACTATGGCATCTATTCGGTGGAAGTCAGTAAACAGATGAACGGCAAGGAAACCATTCCGGCACGGTATAACTCCAAGACCACGCTTGGCTGCGAAGTGGGTAAGGAGAATCGTGGTCAGCCTGTCATCCTCAAGATCAAATCTCCCTGATCCTTCTTTCTTTTGTTTGGAGTGTGTATGTCTCGTTACGCTCCGCATCATCGCTCGTCCGGCTTCACCTTGATTGAACTGCTGGTGGTGATTGCGATCATCGTCCTGCTGATGGCCATGCTGTTGCCAGCCATCCAGAAAGTACGTGAATCGGCCAACCGGATGCAGTGTGCCAGCAACCTGCACAACATCGGCATTGCCTTTCATCATCACCATACCGATTATCTACACTTCCCGACTGGTGGCTGGGGCTGGTACTGGGTAGGCGATCCGGACCGTGGTAAAGACGAGAAACAGCCGGGCGGCTGGTGTTACAACATTCTGCCTTACATCGAACAGGATGCGTTATGGAAGACCGGCAGTGGTCAATCAGACAGTGCCAAGGCCATGCTGAATCGGGAGATGATCGCTCGGCCGATTAACACCTACTTCTGCCCCAGCCGACGTGGCCCCAAGCCTTACAAAAACAGTTGGAATCTGACCTATGGCAACGTGAGTGGGGTGGTTCCGTTCCTCGGCCGTACCGACTATGCAGCCAACTGTGGCAACGCCAACTGGAACGAAGCAGCTCCGGGCGATGGTGGTGGCGGTGGACCAGCGAACTTTGCCAGTGCTGCCACCTTCAATTGGGGCGACACCCGCATTTACAATGGTGTTGTCTTCCGTGTCAGCAAGGTGACCATTGGAGAGATGCTTCAAGGTGGAGGCACCAGCAACACCTATTGTGTGGGTGAAAAGTACCTCGATCCACAAGCCTACTTTGATGGCAGCGACCCCGGTGATAACGAAGCCATCATGGCGGGGTTTGACAACGACACCATCCGCTGTGCCTTCGATAAACCCGAACGGGACTTCCCTGGTAGACAGTTGACCAAGCAGTTCGGCTCAGCCCATACCGCCGGGTTCAACATGCTCTACTGCGATGGGTCAGTACGACTGGTGGATTTTGATGTGGCGTTGACTGTGCATCGCGCTGCGGCGAGCAGGTATGGGCAGTAGGGCAGTAAATACCAGCCCGCCGCGCTAGCAAGGGACGACTTGCGACACAGGTACGTCAATATCCATCGCCAAGTAGAACCATCTTGCCATCGCGCGGCCTTCCCTCGCTAGCGCGTCGGGCTGGTATTTTCAGATACAATGCTCTATCTCGGTTGCCTGATGTGCACCTCCAAGCCATGCTCATTCACAAACGCATCCAGATGAGTACGTAGTGCTTCAAATCGCTCAGCCGATAGCCGGAAGGTGATTTCGTACTCTGACAGCGTGTCGTCAGCCTGCCAATCAGGGACCTTCGGCTTCAGGTTGGATTGCAGTTCGGTGATCTGGTCTTCATCGAAGCCGGCAGCGGAGGCGGCTTCGGGTGAGATGGTTTGCAGGTCAGCCAGTGCTTTCTCCAGTAGCTCCACATCCCAGTCGCCCTGGGCTTGACGGTTGTTGAGCACGATGTTGAGGGCTTTCTCTTCTGCTGTTGAGAGTTCTACCACCACAACTTGAACCAGTTCCGATTGCAGCTCTTTCAGGATGTTGAGCCGTTGATGGCCACTGACGAGATGGCCGGTATTGGCGTTCCAGATCAGTGGTTCGACGAGTCCGAAGCGTTCGAGGCTTTGTTTGAGCTTGCGATAGGGGCTATCGCTGGCGCATAACACTTTGCGAGGGTTGTAAGGTGCGGGGGTGAGTTCCGTGATGGGTTTACTGATGATCTGCATGGGTTCTCCTAGTCTTGGGCATCATGGGGGTGGAAGAGATCGAAGCCTTGTTCCCAGCGGCTGGCCATCACCGCGATCTTCTGAGCGGAGCCTGGCCTGGCACGGGTGCGTAGGGAGACAAGCGTTTGCGTTTCGGGCGTTTCAAGCTGGGTGCAGTCCCGATGTATCGGCTTCTGACCGAGGGACACAGATAGCAGATGGAGCAAAGCTGATCAGCCTTGGTGGCTCGGTGCTGCAGGCAGTGCTGACAGAGTTTCATGTATCACCTCACGTGCGTTCAGTACTCTGTTGCTACTGTAGACCGAGAGGGATGTGCATCTCTACTGAACACGGAGGCGAATTGTGGAGAGAAACGACGTTCGGCGTCTCACTGCGCCTCATGGTGTCTCACGGGAAAAGAATGGGAGGGGAATGCGGGATGTGGTACTGTGTTACCAACCCGAAGCGTGAGCGAGGGACGCCTTGCCAGCGCGTGGCGTCCCTCGCTCACGCTTCGGGTTAGTGTGGTTTGATTTCACCCGCCAGCGATAGCCCCTCCCATGATGCGAATGTTACTTTGTCTTGTCCTCACAGCCACGAATCTGATCGCCCAGGAAGCACCGTCCACAGAACGTCGGCAGCAGCCTCTCAACCCGCGGGAAGCTCTCGGCAGCTTTCGCCTGAACCCTGAGTTCACCATCGAACTGGTGGCTGCGGAACCTGATGTAGTGGATCCGGTGTGCTTCTGCTTCGATGCCAAGGGTGATCTCTACGTCGTCGAGATGCGGGGGTATCCGAATGGTGGTCGAGGCGAGGGGAAGCCCAACTTCCCGGGGCGGATCAGGAGATTGCAGGACAAGGATGGCGATGGCTTCTTCGAAACAGCCAGTATCGTCATCGAAGGGCTACGGTTTCCGTGTGGCATCACCCCCTGGCGGCACGGGTTCCTGGTGGGCGATGCACCTGATCTCCTGTTCATATCGGCAGATGGCAAGGAGAAGCGGGTGCTTTACACCGGCTTCGGGGCCAGTAACATCCAGCAGATGATCAATGGGCTGCAACTGCACCACGATGGCTGGGTGTATGGCTGCAATGGTGGCAACGACAGCCCGGTGAAGTCGATGGAGAAGCCTGACTCACCGGTGGTGCAACTGCGGGGGATGCACTTCCGCTTCAAGCCTGATGTGCCGGCGAGCATGGAACCCTGCTCTGGTGGCGGGCAGTATGGCCTGGCAGTGACAGCGGCAGGTCAATGGTTGACTTGTACCAACAGTCAACATCTTCGGCAGATTGTGTTGCCACAACACTACCTGAAGCGCAATCCATCTTTATGGGTAACATCCACAACAGTAGACATTCCAGACCACGGTGCAGCAGCCCGGGTCTTTCGTGTCAGTCCGTTTGAAGCCTGGCGACTGGAACGAACGACGAGACGGGCGGGTAGCAGTGATGCCAAGCGGTTCCCCAGCACCGAGCTGATACCGGGTGGCTACATCACCTCCGCCTGTGGGCTGGCGGTCTACGATGGTGGCACGTTTCCAGGGAAGTATCACGGCAACGTCTTCGTCTGCGATCCTGCGAACAACCTGGTACATCGAGATGTACTGAAGCCTGACGGTTCGATCCTGAAAGCAGAACGGCATGATAAGGACTGCGAGTTCCTGGCCAGTACCGATACCTGGTTTCGTCCGGTGTTCCTGCACGTGGGGCCTGATGGGTCGCTCTACCTGGCCGACTTTTACCGCGAGATCATTGAGACACCGTTGTCGTTGCCGGACGATATCAAGGCCAAGTGGAATCTCAATTCACGCGAAAGGGGCCGTATCTGGCGGATCAAGCCGAAGGTGCCGGTGGTGTCGCTAGTGAAAGAGAACATGCAGGAGCCTTTAAGTGAACTGACCTCACCTAACAAGTGGCGACGGAATACGGCATATCGCTTGCTCCTTGAAGAGAAAGAAAAACCAACTCAAGAGAAACTGGAAGCATTGCTACAACAGCCCTATTCACACAGACAAGTTGAAGCGCTCAGTATGTTGTTAGCCAGCTATCCCAGGTCGGGCTTGCTGACAGCCATCCTAACGATTGACAAGGTGCCTGATGAACTGGTGCTTGTAGCATTGCAACAGGCAGAAACGCTCGCTCAACTTCCTGTGACAGACAAGCAGTTGCTGCAACTGATGCAGCATCCGTCCCCTCTGGTGAAGATGCAACTGGCGTTCAGTGTCGGTGGTTTGCCCCTGAGTATTCAACAACGAGTAGAACTGGCTGCTACGATGTTGGCGCAAGACGAAACAGACGAGTGGCTGGAAACGGCAGTGTTATCGTCCATTACTCAACATGAGCATCAGTTGCTGTCACTCGTATTGCGAGGAAGCACAATAAACAAGCAAAGTATCATTCACAAACTGGCACAGATAGCAAGACAACGTGTCAGTGTTGAACAATTGCGAAAAGACAAAGTCATTACTCAGTTTTTGGCAAACCCCTGGGGACCAGGACAACTGGCTCTCCTTCTGGGATTGGGGAAGGACTATGCCCGTACCATCCCCGATTTTGTCAGGAAGCTCCAGCCATTTATTCATGTTACCAGGCCAACATTCCAGCAAGTGTCTGACCGAATCAGTGCGTTGCGGCTTTTGTCCTTTGCACCCTGGTCTGAGACTGCCAGCATCTGGGGGCCATTGTTCCGTCCCGAAGTACCTTCTACGATGCAACGTGCAGCCTTGCGAGCGATTCGGGAGTATGAAGAACCTGTCGTCGCTGAACTGCTGCTCAAACAATGGAAGGAATTGGGACCCAGCGTACGGCAGGAAGTGCTGGAATTGTGCATGAGTCGAACAGGCCATGTGCGGAAATTGCTCGATGCGGTAGAAGCAGGTCAAGTCACATGGCGGGAAGTGAATGCCAGCCGACGTGATCAACTTTGCGCCTCGCGTGATACCGATATCAAGAAACGGGCTACATCGCTTCAAGCAACGCTTGGCACCAGTACCAGGAAGCAAGTGCTCGATCGCTACAAGATATCGGTGGGGATGATTGGAAATATTGAGAATGGCAAAGCCCTCTTCGCCAAGCATTGTGCCAGTTGTCATCGGCTGGAGAACGTCGGCCATCAAGTCGGAGCTGATCTGCTCGGGGCGCTCACAAACAAGACGCCGGAGTTACTGTTGCAGGATATCCTCGACCCGAACCGCGAGGTTGATCCACGGTACGTGAACTACGTCATCGTCACCAAAGCAGGGCGAACCATCACCGGCATCATCAGTAATGAAGGAGCTGCTAGCATCACGCTGAAGCGGGCGGAGGGAGTGGAGGAGACCATCCTCCGTACCGATATCGACGAGATGACGAGCAGCAGCAAATCGCTGATGCCGGAGAACCTGGAGGAGCAGATGAAGCCGCAGGAGGTGGCCGATGTGATTCGGTATCTGCTGAGTGTGCGGGAGGGGAAGAAGTAGGTTGTTTGTCGTTGTCGGTATAGTTAGCATGTTATTACTTCATTTCCTACTCAATCTATCGGGCTTTCATGAGCATCTACCTCGGCATCGATCTCGGCACCAGTGGCACCAAGTCTCTTGTCTGCAAAGCAGATGGCACGGTGCTGGCCACCGCGACGGCGGAGCACCCCATCAGTCATCCGCAGCCTGGCTGGTCGGAGCAGAACCCGGCGGACTGGTGGCAGTCGGCTTGTCAGAGTGCGCGGGATGCCCTCGTCAAGGCGGGGGTCAAAGCCAGTGATGTGGCTGGCATTGGGCTCTCCGGGCAGATGCATGGCTCGACGTTTCTGGATGCATCGCATGAGGTGCTTCGGCCTGCACTTCTGTGGAACGATCAGCGGACGCAGAAGCAGTGCGAAGCCATCGTAACAGCAGCGGGTGGTCGGGCGGCTCTTATCCAGATGGTGAGTAACCCCGCCTTCACCGGCTTCACCGCTCCCAAAATCCTCTGGCTGCGAGACAACGAACCGCAGCACTTCGCCAAGCTGAAGCATGTGCTGCTACCCAAGGATTACCTGCGACTCAAGCTTACGGGCGAACTGGCGAGTGAGGTCAGTGATGCGTCTGGAACGTTGCTTCTCAACGTCGTCGAAAGACGCTGGCATACGGGTCTCATGAGCAAGCTGGGCTTAGATGCATCACTGATGCCTCGTTGTGTTGAATCGCATGAGGTCACCGGCAAGCTGACCGAGAGTGCTGCGAAGGAACTGGGCCTCAAAGCAGGCATCCCTGTGGTTGGTGGTGCAGGTGATCAGGCAGCCAGTGCCGTCGGCAACGGTATCGTGAAGCCTGGCATCATCAGTGCGACGATGGGGACAAGCGGTGTCGTCTTCGCCCATGCGGAGAAGCCCGGTACGCATCCAGAAGGGAAGGTGCATACCCTCTGTCATGCGGTGGCAGGGGCCTGGCATCAGATGGGCGTGGTGCTCTCCGCAGGTGGATCGCTGCAGTGGTTCCGCAACCAGTTCTGTGGCGACCTCGTCGCCCAGGCGAAGCAGAAGAACTGCGATCCGTACGAATTGTTGATCGCCGAGATCGAAACGGTACCTGCTGGTAGTGAAGGGTTGCTCTTCGCTCCATACCTCACCGGCGAACGGCATCCCTACAGTGATCCCACCGCACGAGGCAGCTTCGTGGGTCTGACCGTGCGGCATACTCGTGCTCATTTGGCACGTGCGGTCGTGGAAGGCATCACCTTCGCCATGCGAGACTGCCTGGAAGTGATGCGTGGGCTGGGAGTGAGCGCCAGCCAGATTCGTCTGAGTGGAGGCGGAGCCCGGTCGAAGTTCTGGAGGCAACTGCAAGCCAACATCTACGGCCAGAACGTCGCCCAGATCAACACCCAGGAAGGCCCGGCCTATGGTGTCGCTCTGCTGGCGATGGTGGGTACGGGTGCGTACAAGAATGTCCCCGAAGCCTGTGCAGCGAGCATCAAGGTAACAGAAGAGATCGCCCCACAATCCACTGAAGTAAAACGCTATCAGGGCATCTATGAGCAGTATCAGAAGCTGTACGGGGCGCTGAAGCCATTCAATGCATAATACCAGCCCGCCGCGCTAGCAAGGGAAGACCGCGCGACGGTAAAACGCATCGCGTGCTGAAGGATATTGACGTACCCCTGTCGCGAGACGTTCCCTCGCTAGCGCGGCGGGCTGGTATCGGAACAGGAGAACTCCATGTGGTCTATCTGCCTGCTGCTACTTCTCTGCCAGGAACCTGAACAGGAAGTGAAGTCTGAGCTTTCTCCAGAGCAGAAGGCGTTCTTCGACAAGTTGTTTCGAGAAGGCTTGTTTGATCCGACGGGGGCAACATGGTGCAAGATTGCCACCAAGGATCCTTTGCGTCCCAAGGTAAGCGAGTCTATTCGTTATGGTTGGGTTAAAGATGGCAAGATTTACCATGTGAATGGCGTTGCCATCAAGCTGAGTGCGCATCAACAGGCGACACCAGATGATTTTCTCGAACAGGTGAAAGACTGCTTCAAGACCCATGATGAAAGAATTCGCAACTTTGATCGATGGGGCATGGCAGTACTTCGTGGCAACATCGTCAATCCGCCTGATCTGGCGATGGCAGCATGGTGTTATCGAATCGGCAAAGAGGTGGAAGCAGCGCAACTGTTATCTCATTTGCTGGCGCAACCGCAAACAGTCATCAGAAAAGACAACGAGCGAAGAACCGTTCGGGGCAAGCCTTCCACTCTGGATAGCTTGTTGCTGGGGTATCACTTCGACATGGAGTGTATCTGCTACCATGAAATGTCCCGGCATTTCTGGCTGCATGAAGACAGGATAGCACTGGCACATGCAGAGGTGATGGAGAAGCACTTTGCGAAGGCATACCAGCATTACCCGATTGCCAAAGTGCTGGTGACAGATATTCAGCGCCGTATCAAGGAAGGGACAGCGGACAGCCCGATTCCCTATCGACTGCCTGCTGAGTACGATGCATGGCCCAGGCAGAAGCAGATCGACTATTTGATCAGGGAATTGCAGGAGGTACAAAACTACGTCCAGATGTCATTGGCTGACAATTACCTTCTACAGGCTTTGATCATGCACGATGAAGCAGCAATACCTGCCTTACTGAACTGCATAGAAAACGACTCACGATTGCTTCGCACCGTGATAGGACAGGATTTCAGCCCTCATCAAGATGTGCATTATGTGACACAGGCTGCTCGGATCGCCATCCACCGCATCCTGAAGAACATTCCTCGCCAGGATCTGCCTTTTCAGCCTGGTAGAACAAGGCTTGAGGTGAATCAACTTTACGCCCGACATGTTCGAGCGTTTTGGGAACAGGTACGGAACGAACCGCCACTACAACGTTACTACTCACGGCTGCAATCGGGTGAATATGGCCTGGGGCTTCTGGCGGCGCTACTGGCTATGGAACAACATCCCCAGTGGCTCGACGACAAAGGTGCCTCGATGCCTTGGCCGCAGGCACCAGCAACGATGGCTGAGCCACTCGCCGCGTTTACGGCACCGACCATTGCGGAACTGATCCTTCGAGACCTGGACCGGATACAGAAGAGTTTGAAGCCCATCACCAAGGAGCGTCGTGCTTCAATGAATGAGCAGACGCGGAGGAGCTACACCGAATGGGAGCGCAGTGTAACTCGTGCTGTTGATGTCTACCTACGGGCTTTGGTGGTACTCGGAGACCGTCGAGTAGTTCCGGAACTAATCAAGCGCGAAGAGACGCAGCGACACAACTTCAGCTATCGACGAAAGCTGGCGATGGCTTGTCATCGCTTGGGTGATTCTGCACCACTCAGGCAACTCTGTCTGGAAATAGCCGAGGGTAAGGAACCTGTTGATGTACCAGAGTTGCCCCAAGCACAGGGACCACATCTACCCTATATCGAGAACCAGGAAGCTTCTGACATGTTCACAACGCTGTTGTCTGCCAAGCTTCCTGAATCAGAACAGGCGCTCGAAGCAATTGCCGATCCCAAGCATCGTCTACACGGGTACTTCGAACATCAGTTGGGCAAGAAACCGTGATGAGGCTCCAATACTGATGCCTGTAACGATTATTCCACCTGCATCCCACACTGTTAGTTTAGGTTAAATAGTAAATCTGGAGAAGCAGCATAAGCTAGCTAGGCGGTGCCGATTGTGTGTGCTAGAGTGCCGTAACGTTGTTGTGCATTTCTCGCGCAGCAACCTATCCTTCGTTATCTACTTGCATCTCACCCAGGTGTATTATGTCGTTCCTGCGTCGTCGGTTTGTCTCCTGGCTTCGTCGCGCCGTTCGTTCGCCTTTACAAACTACCTCGCAGAAGAAATCGCCTCGCGGCTTCCGTCGACAGCTGCATCTCGAAGGGTTGGAAGACCGACTCACCCCAGCCAATACCTTCATCAACCTGGATAACTTTGGCAACCTCTTCATCACTGATATCGGCGATGGCGAGTCTGGGTTTAACAACGACAACTTCTCCATCGCCTCGGATACAGCCAACAGCCAACTGGTGATCAGCAACCCCGGGCTGATCATTGATTCGACCGTGCCTGGCACGGGCAACAATGTCTCCAGCACTGTGACCATTCCGTTCAACCAGGTCTCCGGGCAGATCTTCTTCCTCGCCCAGGATGGCACCGATACACTAACCATCAATCGTTCGCTCGGCCTGTTCTCCAACCTGGTCAGCTTCGATGGTGGCGACCCGACAGTTCTTCCCGGCGATCAACTCATCATCACCGGTGGCAGCACGGTGAACGTTGCCAGCGTGAATTATTTCAACAATGCCGATGGCATCATCCTGCTCGATAGCGAAGTGTTTGTCTTCTCCGGGCTGGAGCCGGTTGATCTGAGCGGCGTGGCCGTAGTGGACTACACCTTCAACCTCACCGCTGCTGGCGATCAGGCTCAACTCGAAGACGAAGGCACCCAGGGGAACAATGTCGTTCAGATCCGCAGCTTGAATGGCAGCTTCGAGACGACAATCTTCCAGAACCCTTCCTCATCGCTCACCATCAACATGTTTGATGGCGATGATGTGTTCAGCGTGGGGAACGGCGTAGCAGCACCTGGTGATTTCACTGCTGCTCTTTTTGTCGATGGCAATGCCGATAGCGACACGATCAACCTGAGTGGGCCACTGGGCATTGGGGCCAACAATGCCGACTTCTTTGCAGAGAACATTGATGTCAGCGGGCCTTTGACAACTACGGGTAACATCACTGCTGATGCAGGAGTAGGCATCACGGGTACAGCCAGTGGATTGTTGCAAGGTAACCTGGTGGTGCTCACCTCTGCTGGCAGCATCGGAACTCTCGCAAATCCTGTTCGCACCAATGCCACCACCCTGACACCAACCGTTGGTGCTGTGGGCGGCATCTATCTCAGCGAAGTGGACAGTGTGACGCTAAGCCCAACGTCGACGACCGATGGCGAGATTGTGATCGATGCTGGCACGAACCTGCTGACCAGCAGCGTGACCGCTGATGGAGCCGGGCGAAGCGTTCGGCTACGTGCTCTGGGGGGTAACCTCACCATCGATACCGTTACAGCCAGCGGTGACACGGTGCAACTCGTGGCAGGTGGAGCCATTCTGGATGGCAACGGAGGCGCGAATAACGTCACTGCTGCCAGCCTGAGCCTGAATGCGGGCGCTGGTGCAGGTACCGTGGGTGATGTGCTCGAAACCACAGTAGGCACGCTGGCCACCAACATCACAGGTGATCTGTATCTGACCAATACCGGATCGCTCACCGTGGGGGTAGTGAACTATCTCTCGAATGTAACGGGCATCACCGGTGCTGGTACAGGGACGGTGCAGGTTACCACGCTGAGCCCGATCATCATTGCGACTAACGTCAGCAGTTCGGGGCTGATCACCTTCACCGCCGTGGAAGGTAATGACGCACCCTTCTACCAGGATTTCATCACTATCAACCCTGGCATCTCGGTAGTATCCACAGGTAACAACGTGGTGCTGGATGCAGGTGATGATGTCAACCTCCTCGCAGGCAGTTTGGTTCGTTCCGTTACTGGGCAGGTGACTATCACCGCAGGGTCAGGTGATCTCGATGGCCAGGGACTCATCCTGCTCGGTGGTAGCGTTCAGGCACAGACCGGTATCACGCTGACAGCTATACAGGACATCACCCTGAATTCATTGCTCAGCGTACCCGCTGGGTTCGTCTCATTGAATACGAACGGTGCTGTGCTCGACGGCAACGGAGCTGGTAACAATGTGACAGCACAAACTTTGAGTATCGTGAGCAACACCGGTGTAGGAACAGGCATTGATGGAGCCATCGAAACACAGCTCAGCAGCACGCTCTCGGTGGTTAACAACATCGGCGATATCTTTGTTGATAACACCGGAACCCTGCTCATCGACTTCGTTCTCACACAAGGCAACGTCACGCTGCAAGCCTTCGGGGGCAGCCTGCGGAGTAACCTGGTCGATGGCTTTGCCGATGTGCTGGCGATCGGTGGTACGGTGACGACCAATGTTACTGGGGCAGGAAGCGCCATTGGTAATGGCACGCCTCTGGAAATCGATGCCGAGATCTTCAATGCTACCTCGACTGGAGGTAGCATCAATGCTCTGGATGTCTTCGATGGTCTTCACATCGGCCTGGTCAATGCCAACGGTGGCAACGTCACTCTCGGCTCGACTGGTGGCAACCTGACCAGCGAAGGCAGTGACCCCGGCGTGGCTGATGTGCTCGGCAACGTGGTCACTCTTTACACCGTTGGCTCCGGCTCGATTGGCAACGGCGGGCCGTTTGAACTCAATGCGAATGTCCTCAATGCCACCTCGGCTGATAACTCGACAGTACGCATCACCGATACCGCTGGTGGCTTTGCCGCTGGTCTCATTCAGGGTGGCACGGTGACCTTGATTGCCGAGAACGGTGGCAGCATTACCAGCCTGGCTGGCGATGCTGGTGTGCCTGATATCGTGGGCTTCATCATCAACGTGTACGTCGATGGGGCAGGCACTATTGGGAATGGTGGCCCGCTCGAAATCGATGCCCAGGCTGCTTTGACGGCTGGCACTGCTGGCGGCAACATCAACATCGTAGATACTGCGGGTGATCTGCCGATTGCACTGGTGAATGCTGGTGCAGGCATGGCGATTCTTCAGTCGCTGGCGGGCGGGATCATTGCCATCAATCCCGCCGACGGTATTGCGGATGTGATTGCCAGCAGTCTCCGGCTCAATGCACAAACAGGCATTGATCTCGAGACCCAAGTCACGAACCTGGCCTTCACCAATGTGGCAAACGCTGTACAAATCACCAACGATGGTGCCCTCAACATCACCAGTGTGCTGGGGCAGGCAACCTCGTTCAATACCGGCACCACGACGACGATCAGTGCCAGCACCGCCATCACGCTCGCGGTGAACCTCACGAGCTTCGGCACGCTCACCGTCACGGCTGGTGAGATATCTGACCATCCACTTTGTGCTGACGACCTGGTAGTGAACCCCGGTGTGCAAGTCATTTCCACAACAGGCGATGTCATCCTGCGGGCAGGTGATGATCTCTTCACTTCAGCAGGCAGTGTGATCTCTTCTACCGGCGCGGTCATCCTCTATGCAGGCTATGGCGATCTGGATACCTGTGGCGAACTCGAACTGAATGGCACCATCAACGCTGGCACCAGCATCCAACTCACTGCAGTCGAAGACATCTGCGTCAATGCGATCAGCTTGCCTGGTGGACTGATCACCATCACCAGCATCAACGGGGCGATCACCGACTGCAACGATCCACCCAATGGCACACTGAACATCACCGCTGATCGCCTGCTACTCGTGGCTGCTACGGGTATAGGTGCACCAGGTATCGCCGGCACCATCGAAACCGATGTCAACTTCCTTGAAGCCCAAACAACGACGGGTGGCATCTTCATCGCTGACATCGGCAGCTTTGATGTTGGTGGCGTAGATGCTAGCGTGCTTGGCATCCGCAACACCGGAGCGACGGGCGAGATCAACCTGAGTGCTGCAGGGACGATTCGTGTTCTCAACTTCCAGGAGATCATTCAAGCACCCGGTCTGGTGACGATCACCGTGGGGCAGGACATCATTACCAGTGGTGGCAACCCCATCAGCTTGACTGGTGCACCGTTTGATGCTGCCATCGCTTCCTCTGCTAATGCGATTATTCTCGATGCAGGCCGAGACATTCGCATCGGCTTCTCGAATGCTGATGCCAACCTGTTCAATGACTACGGTGATGTACGTGCTGCGACGAACCTGTCGCTGTTCGCGGATCGCGACATCATCGTCGATGAGAACAGCTACGCCGATGCCGGTGCAGGCTTCGCTGGAGGCAATATCGTTGCCCTGGCTGGTCGCGATGTCCGCATCCTGCAGACCAATACCCGTGACAGCCGCATGGGGACATTCGGTGGAACGATCACCATCACCACGGGCGCTGGTGGCGAGTTTGAACTGAACACAGGCAACAACCCGGTGCCTGGCCTCTTCGGCCTGCGAACCGATCTGACCTCGCTCACCGCGGCTGGTGGTGCAGGAGGCAACATTACCATTAACGCTGACGATGTCGAAATCGGGGATGTCGAAGATGTGATCAATGCCGGATCTGCGACTGTGACCATTCGCCCGGTCACCGCTGGTCGGCCGATTGACATCGGCACCAATGGCACAGGTGCCAACCTCGGGCTGACCGACTTCGAGATCACTCGCATCCTCGCTGGCACCATCACCATCGGCAGCGCCACCAGTGGCCCGGTGACCGTGACGAACCCGGTCGGCCCTGCTGCACTTTCAGGCAAGGCACTCAATGTGATCACCGGTAACAGCATCACCGTACTGAGCAGCCTGACCGGCGCAACGCTGATGACTCTGACCGCTGGCCTCAACATCAATGTGACAGCCACGGGTGTGCTGGGTTCAGCCCTCATGACCCTGAACTTCGGTCAGAGTGGTACCGGCAGCACAGCTACCATCACTGGCACCTTGCAGTCGAACACTGCTGTGAATATCACCGGTGGTGCAGGCAACGATACGCTGCTCTTCAACTTCACCAGCCCGACGGCACTGCCTGTCGCTGGCGTGTTCGCGGGCGGCTCCGGCGGCACCGATACGCTGGATGGTCCCGATTTCAACCAGTTCTTCAACCTCACCGGGCCCGACATCGGCAGCTTGCGTGGTATCGGTGGCAGCTACCAGGGCATCATCTTCTACACCAGCTTTGAGAACCTCGCTGGTGGCACCGCTGATGACACCTTCTTCTTCCTGCCTGGCAGCAGCGTTTCAGGCAATGTCGATGGCGTGGCTGGTGGAGTGAACAAGCTTGACTACCAATTCTATGGTTCAGCGGTGACCATCAACTTGCAGACCAACACTGCCACCGCTATCGGTGGCAACTGGGCCAACATCAACAGCTTCTGTGGCTACAGTGCTCCCGGTATCTGCAGCGACCTGATCGGTGCCAATGTCAACACTGATTGGCAGGTCACCGGACTGGATGCTGGCACGGTCAATGCCTTGCCCTTCGTCAACTTCGGAAACCTGTTTGGTGGCACACAGACGGATGGCTTCACGTTCGCTGCTGCTGGCCAGCTTACCTGCAACATCGACGGTGGTGCCGGCATCAACACCATCACCGGGAACAACGCCGGTCACACGTACAGCATCACCGGCGTGAACAGTGGAGCAATTGATGGGCTCTTCGTGGGTAGCGTGGCACCGGCAGGTCTGCTTCCTCTGCCTACGAGCATTGTGACACCCCCAGCTCCGCCTACACGCTTTACCACTATCCAGAACCTGGTAGCAGGCACTGGGGACGACATCTTCTTCTTCCGTACCCCCGGCGCACTCACTGGCACCGTCGCTGGTGGCACCGGCAATAACAGCCTCTATGGCGATAACATCGGTCGAACCTACACCGTCACCGGTGGTGGTACCGGTAACGTCTCAGGGATTCTGCCAGCAGGTTACACCGGTGTGCAGAACCTCATCGGTGGTACAGCCAGCGATATCTTCATTGTGAACAGCATTGGTGCGGTGAATACGACCATCGCTGGAGTGCAGGGTGCCGACGTGTTTACGGTAAATGACACCGGCACCGGTTCACTGCTCCTGAGTGGTGGCAACGACAGTGACGACTTCCAGATCAACAACATCGGCACCGGTGGTGCCCTCATCAATGGTGATGCAGGCAACGACCGGTTTGCTGTGCGTGCCATCGCTGGTGTGACCACCATCGAAGGTGGTGCAGATGGAGAAGTGGCCAACGTTGGTTCACTGGCAACCGTCACAGCGCTGGGCCTGGGTAACCTCGACGGCATCACTGCTACGCTGAACCTGAACATGGGCAGTGGGGCAACCACCATCAACATTGGCGATCAATCTGCAGCAGCAGCTAATGGTGCAGTGGAGGTGACGAACGCCAGCATCACCGGCTTTGCACCTGCGGTCATCAACTACTCAGCCACTGCTGGTGTGGGCAATAGCCTGGCACTGAACCTCTTCGGCAGCAACCTGGGTGATACCTTCAACGTCCGTAGCACCCTGGTGAACGCCGCGAACCCCACAGGTAACCTCACCACCTTTCAAGGTGGCACGAGCAACGACCGCTTCAATCTCGGTTCACTCACGAACACGCTTGATGGTCTGCTCGGTCGGCTCAGCGTGCAGGGGAACGGTGGTGTTGCTGATCAGGTTCACTTCCTCGATCAAGGCCAGACAGTCGGTTACACTTACACGATTGCCAATACTACATTCACTCGAACTGGCGGCGTGGTAGCGATACCCGCTATCACCTACGGGGGCATGGAGATCTTCCGTGCTGAAGCAGGCAGTGGCAACGACAACTTGACCATCACCGGTATCGGTGCTACCACTACTGCAGATGTGAATGCCAACAATGGCGACGACCAGTTCTGCATCACTGCCAATACCGCCAACGCCTTGGTAGCCTCACTGGTGACCAACCTTCGCGGTGGCGTCGGTCGAGATGCGTTCTTTGTTCAATCGACCGCAGCAGCAACGCCGGGACGAGTGAACATGATCGGCGAAGCGGGGGATGATCAGTTCAGCTTCCCTGCTGCTGGCATCCTGGCCAACGGTGCCATCGATGGTGGTGATGGCATCGATACGCTCGACTACAGCACTTACTCCACTTATGCTCTCGTCAACCTGCGACCGGTTGCCATCTCGAACACGACACCGCTGACACCAGGTCAGCAACGGCCAGGTACCACTACTCCCGGATTACCTGCTGGTACGCTGGGTCTGCGGAACCAGACCGCCAGTGGCTTGTTCAATGGTGCTCTCAATCTGCCCGGTGCCGCAGGTCGTATCGCGATGGCGAATGCTACCAACAGCACCATCGAGAACGTTGTCGGCAGCGCTCTCGCTGATGCCGTCTTCGGTGCAGGTGAGGTCAACCGTTTTGAAGGACGCTTGGGGAACGACTACCTGTTCGGTGGCCTGGGCAATGATATCCTCATCGGCAACGAAGGAGACGACAGCATCTTCGGCGAAGCAGGCAACGACACGATCTACGGTGCAGCAGGCCGCGATGCCATGTATGGTGGCACCGGGTTTGACACCATCCTGATCGACAACTGCAACGATGTCCGTCCCGGCTTGCGTACCGGTGATCGCACCATTGACGTCGGTGGCCTGGGACCAGTCGATGGTGGCATCATCGATCTTGTCCGCCGAGTGCCTCCGCTGACGGGTGCCATCAACGATCCCCGCATCAACTTCAGCAATGTTCCGCTGGAAGTGTTCCAGACACTGATCACCAAGCGGCCTGATGCGGTGGTGTAATTCATGAGTGGCACATGATATTCACCGAATAGCACTTATCCCTCGCTGCTCCACAAGGTAGACTGAAGCATCCTTGTGGAGCTCTCCCATGTCGAACCTGAAGCCTTGCCCGGATTGTGAGTTGCCTGACCGTCGTGGGTTTCTGCTGGCCTCTGCAGTGTCTCTCGCGGGGTTCGCCATCCCTCGTGAAGCAGTAGCAGTGGAAGGCGTAGCCAAAAAGGAGATCAGCGAAACGGCTGTCTCGGAACTTTACGCCACCCTCACGCCCGAACAGAAGAAGGTCATCTGCTTCAACTGGGAACACACCGAAGCTGAGCGTGGTCTACTTCGCACGCACGTCAGCAACAACTGGCAGATCACCCGGCCCCACATCGATAGCCCATTCTTCACCAAGCAGCAGAAGCAACTGCTCCACGATGCCTACAAAGGGCTGTTCCACCCCGACTGGTATCCAAAGATGGTGAAGCAACTCAAGGACGACACCGGTGGCAAACCCTGGGGCGCTGAACAAAGTGTCGCTCTCTTCGGCACACCGGGCCTGGGCAAGTTCGAAATGGTGATGACCGGTCGCCACATGACCGTCCGCATCGATGGCAACAGCGAAGACCACGTCGCGCTCGGCGGCCCCATCTTCCACGGTCATGCTCCCATCTTCGTCGAGAAGAAGGGCCACCCCGGCAACGTCTTCTGGCAGCAGGCCGTCGAAGCTAACAAGGTCTTCACCCTGCTGGATGGCAAACAGCAGAAGCAGGCCCTCGTGCGAGCCCGCCCCGCCGAAGCGGAGGTTCCGCTGCAAGGCAAGGAAGGCACCTTCGATGGACTGGCTGTGAAAGAGATGAGCAGCGACCAGAAGGCAGTCATGAAGAAGGTGCTCGCCAGCCTGGTGGACCCGTATCGACAGACTGACCGCGATGAGATCATGGCCTGCCTGGAGAAACAAGGCGGCCTCGATGCCTGCCACCTTGCCTTCTACGAAGAAGGAGACATCGGCAAGGACCGCGAGTGGGATAACTGGCGACTGGAAGGCCCCAGCTTCGTCTGGTACTTCCGCGGTGAACCACATGTCCACATCTGGATCAACGTCGCGGATTCGGCGGAAGTGAAGTTGAATTCGAAGGGGTAAGTGACTGTGTTGTTTGCCACCGGCGAGTCGCCGGTGGTGGATGTGCAAGACGTAGATACGCTGCATGTGTGATAGGCGTTTCGATGTAGCAAGAACCACCACCGGTCACTAACCGGTGGCTATCTGATTGGTGCTATCACCTGCGGAAGAACTTCCAGAACCATTGCCATCGAGTATTCGATTTTGTTTCCGGGGCGGGAAGGGCATCCTTTGCAGCCTGTTGTCGATCAAGGTTTCGTAAGCACCATCTCATTTCGATGCTGCCTCGACGATAGATTTTCAGAAGCTCAGGTGTTGGCTCCCGTCGCTCTGGAAGAAACCCTACCCACTTGGGATACAACTTCAAAGCGAGATCCCAGACGTGTTTCAACTCTTCGCGGGGCTCCTTCAGCATCAAACTTGTTCGGTAAGCCCTGACTGCTCCTAATGCCCAGCATATCTCTACAGGAAAATGATTACGGTGTTCGTCTGACCAACATAGCGCGCCAGACAACAGTTCATAGAACACATCGGGATTGGCAGCTGGCACGGTTGGCAATTCAACACGTGACGCATAATGCGTTAATACAAGCTCTGGATCATATGGTTCATTATCTTTGAGCATTTTCACTCCATCGAATGCAGTTACTTCCACTTCCTCCCCGTCACCCGTTCGTACCCCTCAATGTACTTAGCTCGCGTATTCTCCACTACCTCCGTGGGTAGTGATGGTGGTGGGCTGTTCTTGTCCCAGGTGGTGGTTTCGAGCCAGTCTCTCACGAACTGTTTATCGAAGGACGGGGGGCTGATGCCGGTCTGGTAGCTGGACATGGGCCAGTAGCGGGAACTATCGGGGGTCAGCACTTCGTCGATGAGGATCGGCTCTTCCTGATTGGGCAGCAGGCCGAACTCGAACTTGGTGTCGGCGAGGATGATGCCTTTGGTTTCGGTAAACGTCGCGGCTCGGCGGTAGATGTCGAGGGTTTTCTCTTTCAGAGTGTTCGCGAGTTTGCTGGCTGTCTCTTTCACCATCACGTCGAAGCTGATGTTCTCGTCGTGGCCTGTCTCGGCTTTGGTGGCAGGAGTGAAGAGGGGCTCGGGCAGTTGGCTCGCTTGCTTCAGACCCTTCGGAAGCGGGATGCCACAGACGGTGCTGTGGGCCTGGTACTCTTTCCAGCCGGAGCCTGCGAGGTAACCTCTCGCGACGCATTCGATGGGGACGACCTGGGTTTTCTTCACCAGCATCGTTCGCCCGGCCAGTTGCTCGGCACGTTCCGCAAATGGCTTGGGCATCTCGGTGAGATCAGTGCTGATCAGATGGTTGGGTACGCCGAGGTAGTCGAACCAGAAGAGGGACAATTGTGTGAGGATGCGGCCTTTGTCGGGGATGGGTGTGGGCATTACCCAGTCGAAAGCGGAGAGGCGGTCGCTGGCGACGATGATGAGTTGATCGCCCAGGTCGTAGACGTCTCGTACTTTCCCCTGTCGGCGGGGGAAGCCTGGTACCTCACTCTGGAACAACGTGCTCCCAGCCATAAACTCTCCTCATCAACTGCTACGGGCCAGTTCCTCTCTCGCTGGCGTTCTCTCGTAGTATACCAAGCGATTTCATTTGGAGTGACAATGTTCAAGTTTCGATTGCTGACCCCTGGCCCTTCGCCAGTCCCTGAAGAAACATTGCTCGAATTAGCCAAGCCGGTGCTCTACCACCGCACACCCGAAGCCAAGGCCATCCTCACCGAAGTGCTGGATGGGCTGAAGTACTGCTTCCGCACCACCGGCGACGTCTGCGTCCTCACCAGTTCGGGTACTGCTGCGGTCGAAGCGGCTCAGGTTTCCGCTGTACCTCGAGGTGGCAAGGCCATCGCGGCTTACTCCGGTCGGTTCGGCGAACGCTGGCACAATGTGTGGAAAGCACATGGCATCGAATCGGTGGCGGTCACTGCTCCTTACGGCTCCCCGATCACAGCTGCCCAGATTGAACAGGCACTCAAGGATCATCCCGATGCCCAGGCTGTGTGCGTGGTGCATTCGGAAACCAGTACCGGTGTGAAAGTCGATCTGCAAGCCATCGGTGCCGTGGTAGCCAAGACGAACGCGGTGCTGATTGTCGATTCGATCAGCGGTGCGGTGACGATGCCTTGCGAGATGGATGCGTGGGGTATCGACCTCATGTGTACCGGTTCACAGAAGGCACTGATGCTGCCACCGGGTCTGGCCTTCGTGGCTGTCTCGGCCAAGGGAAAGAAGAAGATCGAAGAGAACAAGAGCCTGAGTGGCTTCTATCTCGATCTCAAGAAGTACCTCAGCAAGTTGAAGGATCCTGACACGCCCTTTACTCCAGCACACACGCTCATCCGTGCCTTGCGGGTCAGCTTGCAGAAGCTGAAAGCGGAAGGTATCGAAAATGTGTGGAAGCGTCACGCCAAGCTTGCTGCTGCAACTCGTGCTGGTGTGGCTGCTCTGGGCCTTGAACTCTATGCCAACCCGCCTGCTGATGGCTTGACTGCTGTCAAGGTGCCTGAAGGCATTGATGGAAAGGCACTGCTCAGCAAGGCAGAGAAGCAGTATGGTCTGAAGATCGCAGGCGGGCAGGATCAGCTCGCAGGCAAGATCTTCCGCCTGGCTCACATGGGCTACTGCGACTTCTTCGATGTTCTCGCTGCCCTCTCGGGCCTCGAGATGGTGCTGAAGGAGATGGGGCACCCCGTAACGCTGGGCTCGGCCATCACTGCGGCACAGAAGAGTTATGCTGGGTAAGTGGTGTTAGCCCCCGGCGAGTCGCCGGGGGAAGTTCATGCGACGAGATAACGCCAATCGCGTGTTCATTCGTAAGTTAGAAATAGCAGGAAGCTCACTACTCGTAATCCCGCCCCCGGTCACTGACCGGGGGCTAAATGTTCGGAGTCAGTATGCCCGGTCTCGCCTTTCTCTTCCCCGGTCAAGGTGCCCAAGGTGTGGGCATGGCCAAGGATCTTTGTGTTCAGCTTCCCGCAGCCAAGCAGCTCTTCGAACGAGCGAAGGATGTACTAGGCTACAACCTTCTCGATATCTGTTCCTTCGGACCCGAAGAGAAGCTCACCGCGACCGATGTCAGTCAGCCTGCCATCTTCGTAGCCAGCCTGGCTGCGCTCGAAAAGCTAAAGGTCGAATCGAGTGATCTGGTGAGCAGTTGTACGCACACAGCTGGTTTAAGTTTAGGTGAGTACACTGCGCTCACCTTCGCAGGCACCTTCACTTTTGAAGATGCTTTGAGCGTGGTCCAGCAGCGTGGCCAGGCCATGCAAGCCGCGGCGGTCGCTACTCCCAGTTCGATGGCCAGCATTTTGCTGATCGATGTACCCGCCGTCGAAGCGATTTGTCAACAGGCCAGCAGCAAGGGGCTGGTGAAGATCGCCAACCTGCTTTGCCCCGGGAACACTGTGATCTCGGGTGATGTAGCAGCAGTGAATGAAGCTATCACGCTCGCCGAAGCAGCGAGTGCCAAGGTAGTTCGCCTCAGCGTGGCGGGTGCTTTCCATACTGATCTGATGAAACCAGCCGACGAGAAGCTGGCCGCTGCTTTATCCAACGTGAAGATGCAGGCACCACGCATTCCCGTCTGGTCGAATGTGGATGCACTGCCACATAGTGATCCCGAAGAGATCCGTGGCTTGCTGGTGAAGCAGGTGCTGAGCCCCGTGCGCTGGGAAGACACCATGAAAGGCATGCTGGCTGATGGCGTGAACACCTACTACGAAATCGGCCCGGGCCGCGTGCTGGCAGGACTCATGAAACGTATTCAGCGCAAGGCTGAGTTCAAGAACGTGAATGCTTAGGTCAACACATACCAGCAGCTTGCGACGTTCAAACTGTGTAGCAGCATTACACAGTTCTTGGACGCTTGATATATCGAAAATATCTAATCATTAACATGACGTATCTATTTGCCCTAGGTATCAGAATATCTATGATTCTGATAGAGAGTAAGGACAGCATTGATGAGCAGAGCGGTGATGACCCGTAACGCGATGCCTGGACACTGTTGCAGAGTACGCACTTTATGAACCACGCGCTGATGCATTCTTCAAACCATGGAAGTAGCAATACAGAGCCATCGCACGATGCACATCACGGACCGCTCTTCGCCAGGCTCTGGAACCTGGCACGCTATGAGCGGTCAGACATCTGGCTTGTCTTCTTGTATGCCGTGGCTGTAGGTATTCTCAGCCTGGCCACACCGATCGTGGTCATGCTTGTTGTCAACACGACGGCGATGGCATCTCTGGCTCAGCAACTGGTGGTATTGGTGATTGGCTTGATGGTAGCGCTAAGCCTGGCAGCGGTTCTGCGCGTCCTGCAGATGATTGTGGTCGAATATATTCAGCAGCGAGTCTTCGTTCGTGTCGTTGCAGACCTGTCTCATCGTCTGCCCCGGGTTGACATTACAGCGTTCGATCAGGCGCATGGGCCGGAACTTGTCAACCGTTTCTTTGATGTGCTGACTGTTCAGAAGTCTGCATCCACCCTGTTGCTGGATGGCATCACCATCGTGCTGCAGGTGATTATCGGAATGTTGCTGCTCGGTTTTTACCATCAGTATCTCCTGGGGTTCGATCTGTTTCTGCTGTTCGGCATCATCCTGATCTTTGTATTGGGGATTGGAGCCATCCGCAGGGCCATAGCCGAATCCTGGGCCAAGTATGCGGTCGCGAACTGGATGGAAGAGATTGCCCGTCACCCGCTGGCATTCAAACTGGGTGGTGGCACCAGGCTCGCCTTTGAACAATCTGATGAGTTGACGTCCAATTACCTGAGGTCCAGGCAAGCGCATTTCCAGATTGTTAAGCGTCAGGTTGCCTTTTCCCTGGCTCTGCAGGTTGGAGCGAATGGCATGCTGCTGGCGGTTGGAGGTTACCTGGTGATCAATCAGCAACTATCACTAGGGCAGTTGGTAGCTGCGGAGATCGTGGTCAGCATGGTGGTTGCTTCCTTCACCAAACTCGGTAAGCAACTCGAAAGTTATTACGACCTCATCGCTGCGTTGAGTAAGCTTGGCGTGTTGATGGAGTTGCCTTTGGAACGTGATACCGGGGGGGAGCTACCCATTCAGCCCGGAGGAGCCAGCATCACTTTCCACGATGTTGGTTTTCATTATCCCGATTCCCACCGGATGGTCGTAACACATTTTGGAGAACGTATTGAGCCGGGCCAACGGGTAGCGCTCGTTGGACGCAATGGTTCCGGTAAAACCACACTGGCTGAATTGCTCTTTGGGTTGCGGGTACCTGATTATGGGCACATTGAAATCAATTCGATGGATTTGCGTGATGTGAAACTGGAAGACTATCGTGAGAAAGCAGCTCTTGTTGGTGGTGTGGAAATATTCTCCGGAACCGTGTTGCAGAATCTGCAAATGGGCAGAAACATTTCCATAGAAGATCTTCGTGCAGGATTGGCTTCAGTGGGGTTACTGGACGACATACTTGCTTTGCCTCAAGGCTTGCAAACCGAGTTGCGAACGGGTGGAAGGCCCCTTTCCCTGGGCCAAGCCAAACGCCTGGTCATTGCTCGTGCAATCTTGAATAAGCCGCAATTGCTTATCATTGATGAACTGCTTGATGATCTCGATGAAACCTCCCGGCGGATCGTGTTGCCTGTCATCCTGAATTGTCAGGCCCCCTGGACACTGGTTGTCACCACACATTCTGATGACTTGGCTCGTTTGTGCGATAAGGCAATAGCCCTCCCTGAAGGTACGGTATCCACTCGACAACGTTTGGAGGCATAACCATGTCCCATCTGATCGAACATCCTGAATGGTTCAGCAAGGAGTTGCAACGAGCTACCAGAATGGCTGAGACCCCACGCAGCACCAGAAAGTGGTCGAAGTTAGTGCTGCTGAGTATCTGTTTATTGCCTGTGGTCCTGATGTTTGTTCCGTGGACGCAAACGGTGCATGGTATCGGGTCAGCCATCGCCTTCAATCAGGTGGAACGAGCGCAGTTTCTGGTTTCGCCCATTGAAGGTCGGGTGAAGAAATGGCATGTCGTGGAAGGGCAGAAAGTAAAAGCCGGGCAACGTATTGTCGAAATGGTTGACAATGATCCGAGCCTGGAACGACGCCTTCTCGAAGAAGAGCAAGCTATTCTGGATCGTTTACGCGCAGCGGAGAATCGCGTTCAGGAAATAGAATCGCGTATTCGCAACGTAGAAAGCTCGCGTGACCTGCAGCTTTCGGTTCGCGAAGGGTTCGTTCGCATCGAGCAGGCCAACCTGGAGAACAGCCAGTTGCAGGAGATAGAGAACAAGTCCGTGTACGATACTGCCGTCATTAACTACGAACGTATCAAGAAGCTGTTCGAGAACCAGCAGGGCAGCATTGAATCACGTCGTAACCTCGAACTTGCCGAACGTGACATGATCGTAGCGGATCAAAAGCTGAAACAGACCAAGCGACAGATTGACATACGCCAGCAGGCATTCAAAAACGCTAAGGATGATCTGGATCGCACCAGAAAAGACATGGCTGCTATGATCAATGCTGAGAACGCTATCAAGCAATCCGCCTTGGGGGAAATTGCCACGATTCGTCGTGACAAGCTCAGCATCGAAACCCGCATCTCCCGGCAACGTGCGCAATACATTGATGCCCCTTGTGACGGCACCATCTGGCAGATTATGGCGAATGCAGATAACGGAGGCATTCTGGTGAGGCCGGGTGAACGCCTGGCATTGATGGTACCGGAGATCAAGAAGGATCGAACAGGCAAGAAAGTAGTAAATGAGCAGATCGCCATTGAACAGGATGCCATGTACATGGGGCAAATTGGTGCGTTTACGATTTCGCCACTTATGGGGCTGTTAGCCTTGGCGAATCACGAAACAGTGACAAATCAACGTTGGACGTTGACAAGCCCCAACCTCCCCGGTATCGTCGCCGTGCTTCAGATAGACGGCAACGACTTGCCGTTGATTCGCGAGGGGGATGCAGTGCGGCTGCAGTTCGAGGGATGGCCTGCGGTACAATTCGTGGGCTGGCCTTCCGTGGCCGTAGGAACATTTGGCGGGAAGGTGTATCGGATCGATCCCAATGCTGATGGTAAGGGCAAGTTCCGAATCTTTGTGGAACCTTCTCCCAGCGAACAGCCTTGGCCGAACGAGGAGTACTTGCGCCAGGGTGTCCGTACGCAAGGATGGGTGCTGCTCAACCAGGTTTCGGTCGGATATGAACTATGGAGGCAAATCAATGGATTCCCTCCCTTCCGCGAGGCGCCTGAGAAGGATGCCACCAACTACTTCGGCCCGGCGAAACGAAAATAGGGGTGATGGATGCACAGGGCATGGAAGCCAGGATTGGGGTTGCTGGTAGTAGGCACGGCAGGTTGCCTGGCGACGACCTTCAAGCCGCCTCCAGCTGGTATCGTCAAACAGTTGCTTCCCCCTGCACCCAACGAACCGGGGCCTACGCCGGAACGATTGCCGGAGGCTCCGCGAAGCAGATTCGCTCCAGCGGCTCCGTCAACATCTCCAGCATCTCGTGCCACTCCACTGCAGCTCGGGGATGTATTGCTCAGTGTGGATCAAGGCTTTCCTCTACTGCTCGCTATTCTGGAAGAACGCTCCATTGCCAGTGGGCAGAGACTGGCAGCTGAAGGTGCTTTCGATACGAATCTCGTCTCGCGTCAAAACTTCACTGATGGGACTTACAACAACAACCGTTTTGATCTGATGCTCGAACAGGCCAGTTCTCTTTATGGTGTGAATTTCTTTGGAGGCTATCGCAAGGCGAATGGCGATTTTCCTGTCTACTATGGTGACCGCAAGACAGGTGAGAATGGCGAGTTGCGAGGGGGGTTCCTGATACCGTTTCTACGAAACGGCCCCATCGATAAGAACCGTGCAGCATTACGGCAGGCACAGATCAGTGAAACACTGGCCGATCCGGTGATCCAGGCTGCACGGCTGAGTTTCCTTCGTGCTGGGGCCCAGGCCTACTGGCTCTGGGTGGCTTCCGGCGAGCGGTTCCGTATTGAAGATGATCTGTTGAAGATTGCCAGGGAGAGACAAACCAGCATCGAGACACTGGTGAAAGCAGGTCAAAGGCCTGAGATTGAATCGATTGACAATCGTCGCAGCATCGTTGAGCGTGAGGGGCGATTGATAGCAGCCGAGCGGAGTGTTCAACAGGCAGCGATCACCCTCTCGCTCTATTATCGTGACAGTTCAGGCAACCCTCTGGTACCAGCGGAATCCCAACTGCCCAGGACCTTCATCCAGATGAAGCCTGAGCAGCCCAAGAGCGAACTGTTGAAACAGGACATTGAGACGGCCTACAACAATCGACCAGAGTTGATGCGGTTCCAACTGCTCAAGGAGCGGGTCTCGGTAGATCTGCAACTGGCAGAGAACACCAACCTGCCCACACTTTCGGGTGGTATGTCAGCATTCCAGGACTTCGGCAAAGGCAAGGAGACCGCAGGCAGCCCTTTCGATTCCCAAGCGTTCGAAGCTAACATGTTATTCAGTATGCCCCTTCAATTCCGTCAGGCACGTGGAGATCAGCAGCGATTCCGTGGGGCACTCATGCAACTGCAGATGCAGGAGCAATTCCAGCGCGAGAATATTGGAGCTGAGGTGCAGGATGCGGTATCGAATCTCGACCGTTCCTATGCCCGTTTTGTCAAAGCTCAGGAAGAAGCAGAGATTGCCCAACGTGTGGTTCAGCTGGAAAAGACACGGTTTGAAAATGGTGGCGGTACCATTCTCGAAGTGAACTTGCGTGAACTCGCTGCAGCAGATGCCCAGCGGCGCGTGGTAGATGCGTTGACAGACTACTACCGTGCCAGTGCCGATTACCGGGCTGCCTTGGGGCTGGACAACGCCCAGCAACGTTGATGGATCGTAACAGACCATGCCCGGCGAAAACGCACTTCGTAAGATAGTGCCAATGTCATGGTCTCAGTTTCTCTACGAAGCCTGTGTCTGGCCGTTTCTGCGCGAGCAGAGAAACGTGCTGGCATGGATTCTGGCTGGTGTCGTCACTCTCTTCCTGTTGAACACATCCCTTCGTGAAGGGGTGAATGGCCACGACACCTGCGACTTCGCTGGCCAGTGGATGCATGGTCGAGCCTTCTACCGGATGGAAATGCCGGACCTTTTTCTCGTGGAACCGAGTTCACGCTGGCTCGAAGAAGGCTTCAAAGACAAACAACACGAACGACAAGTCACTGACATTCTCAAAAAAGGCCAGAGACAGGAACTCTATGAAAAGGGCATAGCAGGCCCACTCTATCCGCCCACCGCGTGTCTGCCCTTTTCAGTCTTCGCGCAGTTCATTCCGTCCACGGCTCATGCGGTGATGGTCTGTGTCTACCTGGTCATGTGCTACGTGTGTGGCTGGTTTATCAGCCAGACATCCAACGGCAGAATTCAGTGGAGCGAAGCCTCGCTGCTGACCCTCTTCTTCCCGAACAACTTCATGGGGTTGATGCTGGGACAGAACCAGGTCCTGACCTTGTTCATCCTGTGTGCCGGGTGGTACTGCCATGCCAGACGACTGCCTTTCGTGGCTGGGCTGATCTGGGGGCTCTTCGCTTACAAACCTGTCTTCGCCGTCGCCCTGCTCATCGTTCCGATTGCACTCCGCAGCCCGCGCTGGTTTATCGGCATGGCTATCACTGGCCTCCTCTCGGTTGCAGTGACGTTGCCCTTCACCAAAGGAATTGATCCCTGGCTCCGTTGGCTGCAGGTGGGCAAGCATGCTGAAGAGATCTACCAGACGGATCGCAACTGGGTCTGGATGAGTCGCGACCTTGTCGGCCTGCCACGCCGCAAGATGTGGGACGCTGAATCATTTACCGATGTCATGCGACACAACATCGGCGTCTTTCGCCCGGGCTGGAACTGGTCTGCCACCAGCACTGATGGCGAAGTGTTTGTACGGCCCCAGGTCTGGCTCTTCTGGGGCGACGACTTCACCTGGGAAAAGCATCAGCAGGTCTACTTTGAGAAAGATGTTGTGGGAGCTCTCATTTCCCCTTGGCACCTGACTCTCATCGGCTATCTACTGCTGGCGACGGTCGCTGCGGGTACCGTGCTGGTCAGCTGGCGTACGCTGCGCCCCTATGAGGAAGCAGGCGACGAAATAGTGAACGGGCCTCCTGCCATCTTCCTGCTCATCGGCAGCTTGCTGTGCGTCTTTCACTTCATGCACTACGATCTACTCTCGTTCGCGCTGCCGGTCTTACTCGCCCTCGCGCAATGGAAAGATGGGGGATTCTTCCGCCGTGGCTTCATCATCGTGTGGTACCTGCTCTGGCTCAGCCGAACCTATGCTTACTTCTTCGGCAACGCCATTCTGGAAGTACCCTGGGAGACCTACCTGCTATTGCTGTTGTGGTTGTGGATGGGTTGGAACTGCTTCTGGCCCTGGTACCTTCCCGTTGGCAGGCAGATAGAGCGTGAACCCGAGCGCTACGATCACGCAGAGCAAACCTACCATATCGACCAGTAAGCTAGAGGTGTGAGCCGGGCCAAACGCCTGGTTCGCTGCTTCAGCTATTTGTGGGTTGGCATCATATCGCTGAGCACGCAATTCATGTACCTTGGGTGCCAGCAGCATCAAGTTCACCACCGCTCCAGCCAAGGCCAACGCCACCAGCAACACCCGTGCTTTGCTCACCCACCCCGGCAGGTTCCACCACCATAGGGCAGTAGCCAGCGCCAGCACACCACAGACACATTGGAACGGGAAGTAGCGGGCGAAGACGACGTTGAGGAACTCGCCCGCTAGTCGCGAGCCTTGCTGCTCGGTGCTGAGGTTCAACCAGTTCCCTGAAGTCTGTGCCAGCCGCTTCATCTGATCAATGACTGGCAGTGCAACAAAGAACGAAAAGAACAACACCGCCCCGCTCCAGAAGGCGAGAGCGAGCACATGAACAAGTTGGATGAGATAGGACATGGATAGTTGCTGGTGAATGGTTATTTGTTGTTGGTCCCTTTCTCACCTCAGAGTAGCGTGGCACAGACATTCCTGTCTGTGCGCACAGACAGGAATGTCTGTGCCACCGATACATACAAATGAGAACGGGTCTAGTGTATTGTAGTACTTGGAGTACCCCCTTCAGGCGGCAAGCGATGGCAGATGCTCCAAGCCGGGAGGACAGGCTCCGCCGAGCCGCAGATCCCGCGATAACAGTTAAAAGAACCGATACCCCGCCACGAATAGCGCCGTCCACAGTCCCATCATCAGGCCCATCAAGCCACACAAACACCCCGCAATCGCCGGGGGCATCATCGCAAACAGGCGGCCAAGGACGAAGTATTGTGGAATCACCACTGCTCGGGTGCTCGGGTGCCATAGCTTGCCGGTATGCTCGGCCAGCTATGTTGAGCGTGAGTTCGCGCGGCCAAAGATCAGGGTCAAGATCCCACGATTTGCATCCATCGAGTGCGTGGGAAGTAGTCTTAGTCAACAAACACCCGTTCGCGATGATAGGCGAGGGCATCAGCATCTGGAAGGAACCGTTCAGGTAGTCGTAAGCTTCGACCATGCGCTGCTTTAAGCGAGCAATCAATTTCAAGGCTGGTGCTAGCCTGAGCAAGACGTTTGGAGACGACCACCGTGTGATCCGCATCTATGGTCATGTAGCCTCGGTCAAATGCACGATCAAACAACGCATTCAAACATAAGCCATTCTTGGGATCAGCTCGACGTTCGATGTTATCTTTCCAGGGGATGATATGACTGGCGACTAGTAGCTCAGGCAGGGCCAGACCGCTGATAGCGCAACGATGCTGATAGCTCACCAAGACGGCATCACGGAAGAATGATTGAACACGTCGGACGCGTACCCACCGCGATACTTCTGTTTCACCGGTTGGGATCACAATACCTTCTTCATCCATAGCAGCCTTTGCCGTTAATCGTTCATAAGCTAAGTCTGCTTCGATAACTACAGCCTCTGGTTTCTGTGTGAACTCATTCCATAGTTGGCGATCAGCTTCACTGACATTCTTCAAGCCTTGTCGAGGCAAGTCAGGATCAAGGCTGGCAAAGTTGCAAGCTTTCATGCCGACAGCGTCAGGTGTGCGTCTCAATCGTTCCGCAAGCAGTTGGATGTCTCGATTGTGTGGATGCAATTGGCCAAAGGGAGTCCTCAAATAGAGCCGAAGTGCAACCAATTGCTCATCACGATTCCACTTTGCCCCGGTCCTGCTCCCTTGTTCCATGCTTCACCTCAAGTGGCCTGGCCTCCGGCCAATAGTGTAAAGCATCTTCAAGCGAACGGTAGCCACAATCGAGGATTTCAGCGCCCATATTAGAGAACAGATTAAGACTTGGCTCAGCGATTCATCCAAAAGCGCTCAAGCATGGGGGGGATGCCGAACCCAATTTTGACTATTGACATACATAACGTTCCACGAGTTAATAGGAGTTGAAAAAGCATAAACAGAACTTGAGTTAGCAATGCTGTGCCAGGGTCGTAAATGTACTCAGTTTCGACCCTGCTGCGGTAGCGATACAATGCTGCGAGACTTGCAGGGTCGAGCATGAGTACAAGCACGACCCTGCCACAGCTTTTCTGTCAATCGCAGGAATGATCCGGGCACCCGGCTGCTGTAATCAAGGCAAGAATGGCTCCTTCGATGGCATAAACCAGGGCGATGGTGTCTTCTGGCGCATGGACTACCAGTATCGTCGCAAACTCTCCGACATCAAAGATGGCCTCTCTAACACGTTCATGGTTGGCGAAGACGTTCCCGAAAAGAATGCCTGGTGCTCCTGGCCCTACGCCAGCCACACCTATGGCACCTGTGCCATCCCGCCCAATTACAACAAGAACCCTTATGGCACCGACCTCTACCCCATGAACTGGTACAGCACCCACAGCTTCCGCAGCAGCCATGTAGGCGGCCTGCAATTTGGCATGGCTGACGGTTCCGTCCGCTTCATTAGTAATGACATCGACCGCGATCTCTACCGGGCCCTTTCCACTATGAATGGCCGTGAACGGGTTATTGTGCCTGAATAATATGCCCAGTCTGCATGCATACTGGTAATCTGGGAAGAATAGTTACCCTCTGCACATCTGCTCGAATCGATCCCTTCTGTAAAACCCTTAAAGTTAGCCTTCCTCGCCGGACGATTCAACCACTGCTGTACACCGTAAGCATCGGTGATTGCCCAGGGGGGGCGTCATCGTTGCCAAGGCGGAGGAGGGGATCATGATTAGCACTCGGGCACTCGGCGGAGCCATCCTCGGCGTTGCCTTGGCTGTTAGCCTTAGCGGATGTTGGGCTGGTATGGCACTCGTGCCACAACCTGCCTGGGTTACGGAACGCATGAACGAGAAGTACGACAAGCGACTCTGGCAACGTGCTGCCGTGCTGCCTCCGATCCTTCCTGGTCAGCCTATTCCTACTTGCGAAGATCCACCTTCCGAAGAAGAAATCGTCCGGGCTTTGCCTAAGGTCAAGCGTGGCATTCCGTTCATCGTGGAAGAGTTCCGGGATGACTTCGAATTCGACATCCAGAAGGTTGTTGATTCGATCGATCCTTGCACCTACTTCCCATTGGTCGGGCCAGCTCAGTTGCACCACTGTCACTATGTGGTCACCGTTCGCTGGAAGGAACGCAAGAAGTCTGATCAGCCCTTCCCCTACTGGGTCGAGAACGAACGGACCGAAGTGCTGCAGATGGATAAGGATCACCTCCACCTCTGCGTAGGCAACGATCCTCGTTATCAACAGTCCATGTTCGACTGGACGAGCGGCAACTACCGCTAGTCTCTTGGGAACCCCCTCAGCAAGGATGCTGAGGGTTTTACCCCGACGCTGCCAAGGATGGTCAAGCGTCGGGGCATGAACAAGCCAGTTGTGTGGCCGCCACCCTCCTCGGGACAGCATGGTCACTCACTGGCTTGCTTCGTTTCCAAGGCAAGTGTCTGATGTTCGTGAGGGAGCACGTCATGAAGCGGATAGTACACTGGTCGCTGGTTGGCACACTCCTGGTGACCAACATCAGCGTGGCAGATACGCCTCTCAAAGGTGGCAAGCCCGTCTTTGGTACACCGCAGGCCCCTGTCACTACCAGTTCGACGGGTCGTTCGGTTGATAGTGCCAAGCCTGATAGTGCCAAGCCTGCTGCGGTAGATCCGAAGGTGAGCCAGACCTCTTTTGAGAAGTCGCGGGATGTGGTGCCTATAGTGCCGCCCGCAGTACTGCCTATCGATCATAGTGTGAAAGCAGCCAGCATTGAAGTGGCCTGGCTGCAGCAGCCACTGACGTATCCACTACATCTGCGTGCTGACTGCAAGCCTGGTGAGGAAGCCATCACCATTACTGGCTACCTGCCACATGATCGTATGCGCGAGAAGGTGCTGGCCATCGCGCGAGCCCAATGTGGCACGATTCCCCTGGTTGATCAAATGATGGTTCAGCCTTTGATGGTGCTTCCCAGCGAGGTGCCTGTCGATGGCGAGCAAGCCTTCCTGGTGAAAGTGGCCCTCGAACGGGTATCTGCAGGATTAAGCAACGGGTTGGAACTCACTGTCGATGCCCAAGGCATCGTGACCGTGACTGGCCGCGTGGATGAACTGGTGGATCGTCGCAAGATCATTCGTGGCCTGCAAGGTATCCCCGGCTGCACCGCAGTAAAGTACAACCTTTCCGTACCCGCTCCGACGAAACAGTCGATGGTGACTGTCGTGCCTTCGATTACCGTCTCGCCAGTTACCCAGGTCGAAGCCAAGAGTGAAGTAAAGAAGACAACGGTAACACCACCAGCAGTCGTGGTTCCGCCACTGGATCTGAAGTTGCCCGGCGAAGTGGATCGTCAGCCACCACCGCCACCGAAGTTCCCTTTTAACAATGTGGATAGCAAGCCAGCGCTAGTGCCCGTGATACCTGTGGTGCCTGGTGCACCATCTGAACCGAAAGTGGAAAAGCAGAAGCCTGTGGAGCCGCCTGCTGTCCTGGTACCACCGATTGATCTGAAGCCCACCTCGGTGGAGAAGATGATTGTCAACAGCTCACAGAGTGGTTTGTTTCCACCAGGAGTAACCGGCCTGACTCCTGCCCTGACTGCCAGCAGTATCACGCTCGGTTCGCCAATCATCTGCCGAACCGTTGTTGCGCCATCGCCTGTTGTAGAGGCACCCATCGTTCAGGTGGAAGCACGAGTCGAGTCCATAGCTCTTGCACCAGCAGCACGGGTGCATGTGACTCGTCCCATCACGCTCAGTGTTACCTCTCAGCCAGTATCCGCAGCGATGCCTGTTGAAGTTGAACCAGAACCCATGCTGATACCTGTGATGCCTCGCAAAGCACCCAGTGCGATGCAGCGACGAGTGATCCCGTAGTCTCAGAGCTATGAATGTCTAAAACAGCTACCTTGAAAATTCGGTGATGACCACCGAATTTTCAAGGTAGCTGTTTTCGACTATCGCTGATAGATCGGCAGGTAGCTGAGTGGTGTAGAGAGGATAATCACCGCAATACTGGTCTGATAGACAGGGCCGGGCGGGTTGCCTTCGAGGTCTTGCGATTCCCATGCTCCGTTGTCTGCCTGGCGTGGCAGGAGCACTGCATTGATATCGGAATACCACTGCTTCCATGCTTCACCACCCACGATGTGCATCGCATGGGCTGCGTAGTAGTGGCCATACCAGAAGTATTCCCGGGCACGAAAGCGACGTTCACGGCTGGCATCCTTCTGCAGGTATTCAATCGCCTTCTTCACATGTTCGTGATCGTACTTGCCACAGAGTTGCAAAATGCATGCACCCGCTGCAGTTCGGGCGAATCCCGGATGCTTCTGGCCAGGCTGGTAGTTATACCCACCCGAAGCCGGATCTCGGCAGGCATCTACATACTGTAACGCTCTCTGCATCACTACATCGGGTACTTTCAGTCCACCGTTCTTGGCTGCACGGAGTGCCATCACCTGCATGATGGTAGCAGAGATGTCAGCATCGTGGGGATTCGGATCGTAACGCCAGCCCCCTTGCGGGCTTTGACAGCGGATGATGAGATCAAGCGCTTTCTCCAGCACGGGTTTGAGTTCATCATCATGAGTCATGCCATAGAGTTCAGCAAGAGCCAGGGTAGCCATGCCGTGACAGTACATGTTGCCACCACGGCCGACGAGGTAGCCATCGCCTTCCGCACGCTGGGAGCTGACAAGGAAGCGGGCAGCGCGGGCGACCACGGGTCCGTATTCACCCTGCCCGGGAACCTGCCCTTGCGACATGAAGGAAAGCAGTGCAAAGGCAGTGATGGCTGTGTTATGCGGGTAGCGTGATTCGCTCCACGAACCATCGGGATTCTGCTTGGTGGCCAGCCAGGCCATGGCTTTGCGACAGGCGTTCTTCCCTGCGGTGGTCAAACGAACGCTGTCATCCGCTGGCGCAGCCTCCATGACTAGCAATGGCAACGCGACGATGAGCAAGAGTACTAGGGTTCGCAAGAGCATAGCTATTACTTCTTGGGGGATTCCGTGGCAGCTTTGCCCGCAGCGATACTCTCGAAGTAGCGCTGAATCTGGGCTGCATGTTCGGGTGGCAGTTTATCGCCGAGCGCCTGCATGATCAGATCACGCTGACGGGCAGGAAGATTGACGAAGGTACTTTTGCCATCAGTGTTGGCTTTCTCAGCCTTGGCGTTGCCATCACGGTCGCCATTCTGGTTCGGATCAGCAGACTGGTTCTTCTCCTTTGAATCACCTTCACTAGCCTTGTCGCTTTTGCTGTCCTTCGCCTGGTTCTTGGCCTGCTGCTGGCCCTTCTGTCCATCCTTGCCTTGCTGCTGATTCTGGGCATCCTGCTTGGCCTGTTGTTCGCTCTGCTGCTTCTCCATGGCAGCCATCGTTTGCTGCAAGCTCTGGAGTGCCTGCGTGAGTTCCTTGGTGGCCTGCTCCTGATTCTTCTGAGCATTGGCTGGGGACTGCTGTTGCAGGTTCTGCTTGGCCTGCTCCAGTTTCTCACGGGCCTGGTTGAGCGTCGATTGCACATTCTGAGGCGACATAGCCTTAGCCTGATCGATCGCAGCCTGGGCCGACTTGGAAGCAGCTTCCGACTTCTCCATTGACTGCTTGGATTGCGATTGATCCTTCGCTGCATCCTTCGCTGCCTGTGAAGCCTGCTTGGAAGCTTCCTTGCTTTCCATGAGTGCCTTCGCCACATGGATGGCAGCTTCGGCGGGGCTTACCTTGTCCGGGTTCTGGGCTGCTTCCGCTGCAGCTTCTTCCGCTTGCTTCTGTGCAAGACTTTCGCTGATGGCCTGCTTGGCCTCTTCGAGCTTCTGCTTGGCCGCTGCTGCTGCTTCGGTTGCTTGAGCCTGCTGTTGTGCCTTCAGTGCATCACTGGTGTTCTGCATCTTCTCGGTGGCAGTGGTCAATGGCTTCTTCGCTTCCGGGGCAGGCTTGGCTACCTCCTCGGCGAGCTTCTTCGTCTGCTCTTTAGTTTCGTTCTGCTTCTTAGCCAGATCGTTATTCGCCTTTTTGTTGGCATCGCTCTTGTCGTCTTTATTCAGCTTCTTGCTGCTTTCTTCGATGCCCGCCTGCTGAGCGATGAGTTCTTCCACCTTCTTCATGGCCGCTTCGAGGGCAGCGATCTGCTCACGGCGTTCTTCAATCTCCTTGGCATCCTGTTCGAGAGCCTTGCGGGCTTTGATGAGATCGTCAATTGCTCGTTGTTGTTGACCCTGAGCAGACTCCCCCTGTAAACCATGCAGGTTCTCGGAAGCGACGTGCATGGCTTCAGCAGCGTTCTGGATCAACAGCTTGGTTTCGGGCTTGGCTGCGAGGGGCTTGGCGATGATACCTTCGGTCTGCTCGGCGAGATACTGTTGCTTCGGTGCCAAGGGCTTCAGACCATCTGTCTTAGTGGTATCCTGCAGTTCCTTGGTCTTTGCCTTCAGTTGCTTCTGCTTGACGATGATCGCGTCAATCTCCTCCATCGCCCGTTTGAGGGCATTCAGGGGATCACGCTGGGCTTTCTCTTCTTCCTGCACTAATTGATCCAACTGCTTGTGTGCTTCGTTCAGCTTGTCGATGGCCTGCTGTTGTGGTTGTTCAGACCGATAAGGCTGACTGACACGCAGGTATTCCTTGGAACTCTTCATCTCAACAGTGCTGGCTTCCAACAGCTTTGCGGGAGCCTGGGCGATGTCGTTGAGCAGGTCTTTCACATCACGGGTCTGGACTATCACCTCGGCTTGTTTGGCTGACTGCCGAGCGGCTTTAAGCTCCTTCTCTTCCGGCTTCTTCTGCTGGGCATCTTTATCCCGTGGATCCTTGCGGGCAACGGTTTCGGTCAGGAGTTGCTGCTGTTGTTCCTTCAGCAGTTGTACCCGGTCACGGGCTTCCTGGAGAATGCCTAGCTTGTCTGCTGGAGTGCGGAGTGTGCGGGCCAGACGTTCCAGGTCGTTCTGTGCCTGAATCTGCCGATCCTCCGCTTCACGCTGATTGCGATAGCGCAGATGGTTCGCTGCATCGAGCATACCTTGCTTGATGTTCCGTTCCGTGTTGATGTTCAGCACCTTATCGAGCCGAGGCTTGAGTTCTTCCGGTAGATCGTTCTTGAGCTCGTTCAGCTTCTGCAATACCGCATCACTTTCGCGTGCGATGTCTTCCTGGCGCAGAGCTTGCGATTGAGGTGATTCAGGTCGCATACCCCTGCGCTGGTTCACCTGCATTCGGCGCTGCTGTTCAGCCAGGATCACTTGTTCACGAAGCTGTTTCTGATCGAAGGACAGCTTGTCGAGACGCATCGCAGCCTGTTCGAGGTTTCGCATCAATTCGAAACGGGTGAGTAGTTGCCTGACTTGATCCAGTACCACGCGATGCTTGTCGTGGGCCTGATCAAGCTGCTTATCCATCTCGGCCAGTGTCTTCGATTGTGCAGCAGTATCGAAACTCTTGAGAATCTCCTGCATCTGCTTCTCGCTCAGCCCCCGCAGGGTCGCGGAAGCCTCCTGAACGATCTTCTTCTCCGCGGCTGCATCCAACTGGTGATAGGCGAGTACCCGCAGCATGGCTTCGAGCCGCTGGGCCGTGCGCTTGGTCTCCAGCATGGCCTGGCGTTGCTGGGTCGTCTGTTGGGCAACCACCAGTCCACTGGGCGTATCGGGTGGGTCGCCGGGTTTGGGATCATCCGCGAAAGCAACACTGGTGAACAAAGCTAGTGGAAGTAAGCTGAGACGAAGCATGGCCGTACTCGAGTAGACGTACCACTACTCTAACCGGCAATAGGGGCCAGGAGAAGCCAAAGAGTACGAGGATGAGCCATTTATCATGTACTCATCCTGCCCCAATAAAGCAGCAAGGCCACCTCATTTTCATGAGATGGCCTTACGGTTCGGAAGATCATTACTTTTGACGAGTACGTCTCTTGGCTGCGAGCTTTTCCTTTCGCTTGCGATACCAGACGCTCCCGACAATACCAGTCGCACCCAGAGAAACCAGGGCGATGCTGGTGGGTTCAGGAACAGCAGCGGCGAAGCCGAAGCCGATCTGGAAGTTTTCACTGCCGAGCAGGTTGCCATTGTTGGCTTCAGCACCGTTGTGGAAACCCCACTGCAGCACATCTGATGGCGGATCGCTGAAGGTGGTATCACGGATACCGATGGTTGCCATCTTACCATTGTCGGCAGCGTTGCCGAAGATGGTCGAATCATAATTGAAGATCATGCTGCCATCAGCTTCGAAGAGATGAACCTGGAAGCTGACCGGGTTGCTGATCTGGTTTTCGTTGAAATGTTGCATGGACGACCATTCGACAGTCATCTTGCGGCTACCTTCAGCACCAGTGACCTGAACGTAGAGCCCAGGACCACCCATCTGCATCCCTCGGGCAACCAGATCGGTGAAGAACGGCACGATGGCAGGTTGATTGCCAAAAGAAGCTGGTTCGGTCAGCATATTCACTGGCACCACGGTGGTGCTGGTGGCCCCGAAGACCATGAACCCGTTGGCAGAGGCAAAAACAGGATTGCCTGCACCAATGGTTCCGCCGAAGAACTTGAAGTTGAACGGCATGGAGATGCTGGCATAGCCATCATCTTCTGGAGTCGCCAAACCACCACCGAATGGATAGTAGAGAGTATCTGGCTTACCAGCGATTGAACTAAAGACCGCACGACCGCCTTGTGCGGTATAGCCATAGGCTGGACCAACCGTGGCGGTATAGGGATCAACGACGGGAGATTGGGCTGTTGCTTCGCTGACGCAAACCGTCAACAACGCTAACGCAACTAAGTGCCTCATCCTTGGGCTCCTTCCATGGGCAGCAAGCAACGTGCATAGTGCACTGGTAGGAAATAGTAACAACAGACCTCCGCCATGCCAAGCCCATTCCATGTGCCAGGCACCAAGTTTTACTTTAGGCAAGATAGCGGCTTAACGACGGGACTGGCTCATCTGACAAGGCTACACTGCCTGGAGTAGAGCTGGCCATGGGAGAATCTGACGCTGCCTCCTCCGGTTGTGGCATGTTGCGTCGCAGGTACATCATGGGCTGCGACTTGATGGCCTGCTTCCGGAGGGTCAACCAATAATGGAAGAAAAGGGCAGAGATGGCGAGGCCGATGACGATGCCAATGAGAGGGTAGTACGTTCCTGAGGTGGGATACCGCCAGAGGCATACCTGGGTTTCATCGAAGACAGCCAGAGTGTTATTGGTGGGGTTGGCTGTCATGCCGGTACGGATGTAGGTCTGAGGTAGTACCAGGCGTTGTAGCAGTTCTCCTGTGTTGGGATCGCGCAATTGACGAATGCTTCCTTCAGGCCACCAGGTATTGAACATCGAGCCGATGTTCTCTCCCAGGTAGGATTTCAATTCTTTCCGCCAGCTTTCGTACATGGTGTGTGATCTGACCAGCAGATGGTTTGTCGCAAACCGGAATTCGGCTGGCGTATGCATCAGGACTAGCTGACTCTGTTCTGGCACATATTTGTCGTTCTGAAGAGTAAATCGTTGAGCGCTCGATGTACTGTGAACATGATCTTCAACGATAGCCAGGAACTGCTGATTTCCAGAGAGCCAGCGAATACCGCTGAAAAAACCATCCAGTTTCTGCAGGATGACATTCTTCTTAACATCCAGTATCCGTAATGGTTCGTTTTTGTCCGAAGTGACAGCCACGTGCGTACCATCTTCGCTGATGAATGCCTGGAAAGCAACCAGGGGCATTGCCGATGGTTTGACGGCATCACCATACCAGGCCAAGAGGAATTCCTTGTTCATGTCTTCACCGAATCCACTGGCGCGGGCAATCAGAGTTCCATTCCGGTAAGTGACGCGATGGATGGTTCGATACTGTTCAGCATGAAACTGCCGAATGATCTGTTGCTTGCGCCAATCGTAAAGCACGATTCGATTGCCGGCAGGTTCAGCCTGTTGATGCATCATGAAAAGGATGGCAGAACCATCTTCAGTCAGTTGGGGATAGCCTTCACGAGTCCATGAGCAACGGAGTTCCTCAGGTACGGGAAGCGTGATGCGACGAACACCCATAGAAGCGTCCAGACCTTGCACTTCCATCTTGCTCATGGTCGTGGGTACTGTTCTTTCCCGGTCAGCTACCAGTCGCAACAGTATCGAACCCTGGTCTACAAAACCCAGTACGTGATGAACGGGGTGATCACAACTGGCATCCCAGACAATGACGGGTACAGGAGTCAGCCAGGTTCCAGCCATCAGGCCTATGAAGGGGGCAGCCAGGATGCCGAGCCATAGAAGTAGTTTCATCAGACCACCAGAGTGGAGCGGTAAGCAACGAGGGGAAGTCCCTGAATATGTGCTGGAATCCATACACGCTCATACAACTATTCGTTGCGCTGGAACCCCTGTCAACACAAAACGCCCTGCCGAAGCAGAGCGTTTCGTTGCTTAGGCTGGTAGCAGGGGCTTATTTCTTGTCGAATTTGGGGCCTTTGACCTGTTCCCACTTGGCTTGCTGATCGGGAGTAAGGATGACAGCCAGATCCGATTCGGTTTGCTCACGAAGTTTCTTCATGAAGCTGGCGACCTGATCCTGCTGGATGCCACCACCATCAGCCAGCATCTTCTGGAAGTGTTCCTGGGTCTTCTTCTGCTGATCATCCAGGATGTGCTTGACCATTTCCTTCTGTTCCGCTTCCAGCCCAACTTCCCTGGCTACTTCCTCCTGACCGAGTGAGGACAGACCAATTCGTTGGAGTTGAATCTGTCGCAACCGGTCTCGTTGAGGTTGTTCGAGAATCTTATTCATTTCCTCATCGATCTTCTTGAAGTCAGGCATTCCAGGAAGCGTGCCCATTTTGCTGGGATCGAGAGCAATGCCACCCACAGGGGGTGCCCCATCGGCTGATTTGAAGCTGAAGCTCATCATCACCTTGGGAGCGCCGCCTTCTTCACCCTTCTTGTCGTCGGAAGGGATGCGAACCATGGATCCTTCAGGAGTGTGTTCTTTGATCTTGGCCTGTATCTTCTTATTCTGCTCTTCGGTGACTTTGAGTTCTTCCCGAACAGCCTTGCTGAAGAGCATCGGATACTTGGGGGAATAGGCAGAACCACCCCCACCGAACTGAAAGACCTGGCCATAAGCTGCCAGCGGAATCAACGCTGTCAGCACTGCAACAGCCATGGAGCGAATGAGCATGAGCAACTCCCGAAGATGTGACACCTAATTATTTAGGCATCATACCTGATGACACAGTGCTGTCAAGCATAACCGCCCTTCCCGCTGACTCGAAATCATGGTATACCCCATGAGTTCAATGGATTGACAGGCGGTTCTTCATGTTGGTGCATCACTATTACCCGGCAGCCAGTTCCAACGTCGGCGATACCCTGGTGGCGTTTGCCATTCATCAGGCTCTTCGCCGGAATTTCGGAACACTCGAAGTGGTGTCGCTCCCTGTCAATCATCGTCATGCTGCGGAAGGCGAAGCAACCGGGCTGCTCGAAGCCAACATCAGACGTAGTAATCGTGAAGCTGATCTCGTCGTGGTGGGAGGCTCCAACCTCCTGGAACCTCGCAAGCCTTCAAATCGCAATCAGGCCAATGCCCAATGGCACTGGGGCGTTCAGACCGATGTCAACGCCTTGCGCGAGCTGCATGTACCGACACTGCTTATCGGGATGGGGTCTGGTAGCGACTGGGCTGCACCCATCCGTCCATACACAGCCAAGGCCGCCAGCGAAGTGCAGGCACTGTTCCACAAGTCCTTTGCTTCGGCAGTACGCGATGAACCCACTCGGAGGGAACTAGCCAGGATCGGGGTGGAGACCATCTGCACTGGTTGCCCCGTAACATTCCTCACTGACCGCACGGTACAGTCCGATACCAGTAAACCACTGATCGTTTCGTTACCACCCGCTCGCATCCTGAAGACGTGGACAGGCCGCTGGTTCATGAGCCGAACCATCAAGTACCTCCGCTGGCTCAATAAGCAGAATGCGAAATTCGTAGTAACCTTGCACGAACGGGCCGACCTCGATTTTGCTCCTACCTGGGTTCCGAAGGGGATGTCGGTGTTTTACACCGAGAACGTCAGCGAACTCATTTCCCGCTATGAAGACAGTTGTGGAGTGATCGGGTTCCGCCTTCATGCAGCCCTGCTCTCGCTGGGGCTAGGCAAACCCATCGTGCCCGTGAATGTCGATTGGCGTGGCCGTGGCTTTACCCATACCTTCGGCCTGCAGGATGTCGCACTCGAACCTGGCACCTGGGGTGGGTTCAATCAACTGGAGAAGCTGACGCTCGATCTGCTGCAAGGTGAAAACGACCTCACCTTCCGCCTGAGAGAACAGAAAGAACGGTACCGCCTTCGCTACACCGCGTTCCTCCAGAATGCTGCTGCGATTCATCGCCAATTCAAGACACAAGCAGCGTAGCTCACTTTATCATTTTTCCGTCTGCCAACCCCTGAAATGAGCTAGAGTTCATCATCTCTCTACGTTCTGGTTGTTGGCTATGGCTACACCCTTTCCCGCTGCTCCATCCCATTCGTCTCGTGTCCATCTGGATCGGTGGAGTGATCTATCACCGTCGATCAGTTCCGACGGGTCGAAAACCTGGGACATTGATGCCACCGCACTTGACGACGTGTTAGACCAGACTCGTCGTACTGAATTGCCCAACATTCCTGGTCTCACTTTCATCAAGGAAGTTGGACGCGGTGGCATGGGTGTAGTTTACCAGGCCAAGCAGGAATCACTGAAGCGACTGGTAGCAGTGAAGTTGCTCCATGGGGGTAGCCTGGCGGCGACTGAAGAACGGTACCGCTTCCGACTGGAATCAGAGATTGCTGCGCACCTCAAACATCCGAACGTGGTGCAAGTACATGAAGCAGGGTCGCATCAGGGTCGTGACTTCCTCATTCTGGAATGGGTGGAAAGTGGCTCCCTGCTGCGCTGGCAGTCCGGCAAGCCGATCGCTCCACGCCAGTCTGCTGCCGTCGTTGCTGCCCTGGCGGATGGCATTCAGGCTGCCCACAACATGGGTGTGCTGCATCGCGATTTGAAGCCAGCGAACGTGCTACTTGCAGAAACGACGGAACCTGGTGAATTGCCTTTCGTTCCCAAGGTCACCGATTTCGGTATGGCCAAGCGGCTGCACGATCCCGCAGTGACCCGGGCAGGCTATGCCGTAGGTACACCCCATTACATGGCTCCCGAACAGGCTCGCGGTGAATCAACCAGCACTGCTGTCGATGTCTATGCGCTGGGGGCTATTCTTTATGAGCTGCTGACCGGGCAAACTCCTTTTCAGGGAAATGCACATGTGGTGATGCACCAGTTGCTTCACGAAGACCCGACTTCGCTGCTGAAGCTCAAATCCGAACTGCCTCGTGATCTGGTCAGCATCTGCCAGAAAGCCATGCAGAAGGAACCAACCAATCGCTATGCCACTGCTATGGAGTTAGCGGCAGACCTGCGCCGCTACCTGAATCATCAACCAGTACAGGCCCGCCCTGTCAGCGGTCTGCAACGGGTAGTGCGCTGGGCACGCCGGCATCCAGCCATCACAGCACTGCTGTTCACTCTGGTCTTCACCATCCTGGGCAGCCTGGCTGGCATGACCTGGCTCTACTTCAAAGCCGAAGCTCGACGCGAACAGGCAGAACTATCAGACCAACTCCGGCAACGGAAGGAAGAAGCAAGCCGGGAGTTGAACCGCTTCTTCCTCCGCGACTTCTTCAAGCAGGCGACTCCCGGCAAAACGCTGGGCAAATCGATGAGCTTTGCCGAGGCGCTCCAAGCCATGGCTGCCGGTATCGATACCGACCCAGCCCTCAAGCGTCTTCGTGAGTTCCCCGAACTGGTGGCCAGCACCAAACGCATGCTTGGCAATATGCTCATCTATCAAGGCAAACCGAACGACGCCCGCATCCTTCTGGAAGAAGCCTACGCCTGGTACGAAAAGCATTCCGATGCAGATGATGATGAACGACTGATGTGTCACAGCGATTTGTTGCATCTGCTTCTTGAACAAGGGCAGTTGCAGAAGGTAGAACCGCTGCTCCGGGTGAAAGTAGCCCATGCGGAGAAGAAATATGGCCCGGTGGCGCATCCCACGGTGGCAGCCCGCTCGAACCTCGTTGGCGTTTGTTATGAATTGGGCAAGCTGGATGAAGCCATCGCTATCAATGCAGCCACGCTGGCGGCGCAACGTGACCTCAAGGTACAGGACAACGAAGAGGTGATTCATACCTTCTCCAACCAGGTGTTCCTGCTTCAGAAAGCTGGTCGGTTTGCGGAAGCCGAAGCTGCCGCTCGAGAGTGCTTGAAGGAATGCGAAGCCAAGTTGCCCAAAGAACATCCTAAACGCATCATCATTCTCAACAACCTGAGTACTATTCTGCGATCACTCAAGCGTGAACAGGAAGCGTTACCTGTCATGCAGGAAGCATTGGCATTGTGCAAGAAGGTCAATGGTCCAGCCCATCAGGAAACGCTTCTGATGCAGAGCAACTATGCAGGCCTGCTGCGTGAACTCAAGCAACTGGACGAGGCACAATCGCTTCTGGAAGATGCCTGGCAAACGGCGAAGTCAAGGAACCTCAAGCACCCCGTCGTCTATCGCATCCTTGATGCCCTCGCGAACCTCGCGGCAGAGCGTGAACAACTCGAGACGGCACGAATCCTCGCCGAGGAGTTACTGCAAGCTGTTCGCAGCAGCCTCGACCCAAAGCACCAACTACAGGCACAGGCTCGTGCAACTTTGGGAGCCATCCTGCTTCGTGGCAAGCAATATGCTGCTGCCAAGGTCATGTTGGAGGAGGCGATCCAACTCGCTGCACCTCATGGCACTGCTCTTGCCGAACTGCATCAGAGATCAGTGAGAAATCTCGCTCAGTGTGTAGAAGCGATTGGCAAGATGGGAAAAGGCAAACCATTCCCAATCTGGTAGGTCAAACTCCCTGTTGTGCGATTTTTCCATTCGTGCTAGACTTCGCCCGTTAGTGGGGGATAAGCAAGGAGGCGAATCCCATGACAGATAAACGCCGCTTAGGTCGCGGCCTTGATGCACTACTGGGTGGTACACCACAGACAGCCACCGCTGTCCTGTCAGCACCTGCTTCGACGCAGGCGGTGTCGCTGGATCGTATCCACGCCAACCCGCAGCAGCCTCGCAAGCTCTTCGACGACGATGAAATTGCCACGCTGAAAGACAGCCTGCGCACGCATGGCCTGTTGCAGCCGATCCTTGTTCGCCCCAAGGAAGAAGGTTACGAGATCATCGCGGGGGAACGTCGTTACCGTGCTGCCAAGGAAGCAGGCTGGTCCGAGATTCCGGTCCACGTCGTTGACTTCAACGATCAGAAAGTCTTTGAAGCAGCGCTGGTCGAAAACCTGCAGCGAACCGACCTCAACCCCATCGAAAAAGCCCAGGGGTTCCAGGATTATCTCAGTCGCTACGAAGTGACACAGGATGAACTGGCGAAAGTCGTCGGGCTCGATCGTTCGACGGTGGCCAACCTCATTCGCCTGCTTGAACTGGCGCCTCCGGTGCAGGATGCAGTCCGTCACGGGCAGATCAGTGCTGGCCACGCCAGAGCGCTGCTCCCCGTGGACAACCCCACGCGGCAAGCCACCATGATGCAGGAGATCATTGCCAAGGGTCTCTCCGTTCGTCAGGTGGAAGCACTCATCAAGGTGGAAGAACCTGCGACACCAGCAGCAGCGAAAACCAGCGAAGCTGCACCCACCAAGACGGCCCACGTGCAACAGATCGAAGACGAACTCCGACAACGCCTGGCCACCAAGGTAGCGATCCGCCTCAAGTCCCACGACAAAGGCCAGATCGTCATCCAGTTCGACAGCAACGATGACTTTGAACGAGTGCTGGCCGCGCTGCGCAGTGAACGAACAGAATTGAAAGCTGCCTAACATTGATGTGGCACTGCTTCACGTACTTGTGAGCAGTGCTGGATCAAAGGATCGACCACGTTACCAGGCCTTGATGAATATCGGCGAAACCAACAAGAAAAGTAAGAAGCCAATGGCGTACATGATTGCTAACGCAATTAGTATTTCAATGACTATTCTCACTTTGCTTTTCACATTTGACTCCGAAGCTACTCCTACCGACTATCACTTCACCTTCTTCGCCATCCCTTTGGCCTTGCCTTGATGCAGTACCAACCCGGTGACTTTTCCCGCGTCTTTCGTGAACTCGATCCGGGCATCGACCACTTTCAGCATAAACGCCGTTTCTGATTCTGGATAGAGCTCGAGCTTGGGCTGGCCTGCCAGGGTGATGAATAGCTTGTCGTTCTCTCTGGATAGCGAGAATTGGGTGCCGGATGCCAACTGATAGTCACCGACGTAGGTATCCAAAACTTCTTTTGAAACGGCGACTATCTCTTTGGGTGGTTCAGGAAGTTGATAGGGTTGGCCAAGCAGGATTGCAGCCAGATCCCTGGCGATGGCATCAGCAGACGAAGGGAAGCGATTGGCCAGCACGACGATGCAGATATCATCGTTCACCAGACGGGTGATGTTGGAGTTGTAGCCGGGGTATCCGCCGTTATGCCAGGTGCGCTTGTGCCCTGCCTGCTCATCGATCAGCCAGCCATAGCCATAGTTGTTCTTCACCGGAGTAAATAGCTTCTGGAGCGTTCTCTTCCTGGCCAGCTTCTCCGTGTAGAGTGATCGGTCCCACAGGTAGAGATCGCCTACCGTCGAATAAAGCGCACCAGCTCCGGAGGCGGCTGAGATATCGATAGGTTCTGCATTCTGAAGCTCTTTGCCGCTGGCATCATAGCCCGATGCTCTGTTCTTGAGGATCATTTCACCGCTACGGTAGCCAGTCTGCTTCATGCCCAAGGGGCGGAAGATGTTCTCTTCCAGGTATCGATCCCAGGTGGTTTTCGAGATCTTTTCCAGGATCGCTGTCAGCAGAACATAGCCGGAATCGCTGTACTTGAACTTAGAACCTGGCTCATACTCCAGCGGTTTATCCTTGAACAAACTAATGACCTGCTCCAGCGACATCTTCTGCCGGAACCGGCTCGGGTTGGGCTCTTCGTCGAAGAACGAATAGAGGCCACCAGTATGGGAAAGCAGATGGTGGATGGTTACTTTATCTGCCACCGTCTTCGGATAATCAGGCAGATACTTCGAAATAGGATCGTTCAGGGAGAGCAGGCCACGTTCTTCTAACTGCATGATAGCCAGGGCTGTAAACTGCTTGGTGAGCGAAGCTATTTGAAACTTGGTGTCAGGCTGGTTCGGAACATCCAGTTCAACATTCGCCAGGCCATAGGCCTTCTTGAGCAAGACCTTGTCACCCTTGGCTACCAGCACCGCTCCACTGAAACGCTTCTGCCTGGCGTACGTCTCGACGAGTTCGTCTGCCTTCTGTTCAATGCCTGGCGATACGGACGCCAGGTGGAATAGATGGCAAAGCAAAACAGCGTGGATGATCTGCATCTTCCTGTTACCTTTCACTTGCTTACTGCCGTAGAGCGGGTGACTATCGAATAGTAGTCGCCCCTTGGATGGTTGTCGAGGCAATCCGTGAGTTCGAGCCCTTCATCAAAGTCACAAAGCCTCAGGAACCGTGCTAAGCGATTGCACCGTTGGTGTACCGCCTTCAGGCGGCAAGCGACTGCAGAATAGGTTGACTAACACCATGCCCTACGACCCACGTTACGAAGAACTACTCCAAGCTGCGCGTGAGGGTAAGCTCGCTCAAGTGAAGAAGCTACTCGCTGAGGGTGTCGATCAGAACGCCCCCGTTGGCGCTCCACGCGGTTGGTCACCCGTCATGATAGCTGCCTACCACGGCAAGCTGGCGGTGGTGAAGTACCTCGTCAGCCAGAGTGCCCGGCTCGACTTTGTCGAAGTTGATGGCTGGTGGACCGCCCTCGACCTCGCCCTTCACGGCAACCGCAAGAGTGTGGTTACTTACCTCCGTTCCATCCAGGCACCCCTCGGTGCCTCCATCCCCAACCCCCACCGAAGCGGGAAGCTTGGGGGATGGGTGACGGATGAACGTTAGGTCGGTAGCGGTGCTCATATTCCGCTGAGTCTAGGCGACTTCCGCTACACTGCATCAACGGTTCCAATCGGCGTGGGCAACGTAGGCCAGCTTCCGGGCTGCATCAACCCCAGTCGCCAGAGTACCTTCCTGCCGAAACTAACCGATTGCAACCACCGATCATGAACCTCATGAAGACGCTTCGCTTCCACATGATCTGTAGCAGGCACACCGTTGATGAAGCTGAGGAAGCCATCGTAGTTGCCATCAGCTAGGAGGGCCGAGGCGAAGTTGAGCCGATAGCTGGCAGGAACATCCATCGATGTCACCACCCCGCCGCCGGGAAGCACCAGGCTCCGGAAAAGTTGAATGGCTTCCTGAGTCTTGCCCAGCCGGAGCAGGCAGACTCCCAGGGCATTCTCTTCCGCTGGAGTTCGAGAACCCGACAAGAGTGTGCGGGCCTCGTCAGCCTTCCCCTGTTCCAGCAACTGCTTGACGACAGACAATCTTTCAGCCGACGAAACGTCAGCGACCGTATTGGTACGCATGTGAGCATCCTTCGTGAACGAGATTCGGAAATGAAATGACGAACGACAGCACCAGGTGCTGCCCGACAACCGAACTGTCAGAAGGATGCTAAATCAGCCAGCTACACTGCAAGACTTGCAAGGGAGCCTGCGTACGAACACACTGCTGCCTGAGCCGTTGCTCGCTGGCAGTCAGCAGTTCATGCGTAAATGAATGGCAGTAACTGACCAACGCAAAGGAACACGAAGTCCAGCGCCCAGTCGGTCCTCGCTCCAGTACGGAAGAGCCTCGTTCGAGATGCCTCCCTTCCGGGTAAGCATCGTTCTGTACGATGGGGTGCCAGGCCTGCCAACCCGCCTGGGGCGAGTCGGCCTGCTTATCCTGCACGACCGCGCAAGAAACGAAGTGCCCGAGCGCTGCCATCAGCACCAGCAACAAGCACATCCAGTATGCATACCGAGACTTCATTTAGTCAGGTTATCAATGGAAGAAGCGAAGCCAACACCAGATTGTTGGAGTACCGCCTTCAGGCGGCAAGCGTAAGCAAGCACCCGCGCGCACATGGTGTTGAAGAGAGTTTTTTCATGTGGTAATCGCTGGCCGGCTGAAGCCGGTACTCCAACGTCGAAACTCCAACACTAGCTACCGCTCTTCATTCCCCTAAAACAGCTAACGTCCTGCTCTTGCTATAACACGGAGTCACCCTCTCATGGCTGGTCAGAAAATCACCCTCACGAATGGTAAGCTGAATGTGCCCGATAACCCCATTATTCCTTTCATCGAAGGTGATGGTACAGGCCCCGATATCTGGAAGGCTTCTGTTGCTGTCATTGATGCAGCTGTCAACAAGGCTTACGGCGGCAAGAAGAAGATCGAATGGCTCGAAGTGCTGGCAGGCGAGAAGGCCTTCAAGCTCAAGAACGATTGGCTTCCTGAAGAGACGCTCACCGCTTTCCGCGAATACCTCGTCGGCATCAAGGGCCCGCTGACTACTCCCATCGGCGGAGGTATCACTTCGCTCAATGTCGCCCTACGGCAAAAGCTTGATCTCTACGTCTGCCTGCGGCCCGTTCGCTACTTCAAGGGCGTCCCTTCACCAGTGAAGTCTCCCGAGAAGGTCGATATGGCCATCTTCCGTGAGAACACCGAAGACATCTATGCAGGCATCGAATTCGAAGCAGGCACCGACCGGGCGAAGAAGGTGCTCGACTTCCTTAAGGCTGAGTTCCCGAAAGACTTCGCCAAGGTGCGCTTCCCCGAAAGCTCCGGTATCGGCATCAAACCTGTTTCGAAGGATGGTACCGAACGTCTCGTCCGTGCAGCGATCAAATATGCACTTGATCTGAAACGCAAGTCGGTCACGTTCGTCCACAAGGGCAACATCATGAAGTACACCGAAGGTGCCTTCATGAAGTGGGGCTATGCATTGGCTGAACGGGAGTTTGGCGACAAGGTCTACACCTGGAACCAGTGGGAGAAGACCAAAGCAGCCAAGGGTGAAGAAGCTGCCAACGCTGAGCAGAAGGAACAGTTGAAGGCGGGCAAGATCCTGATCAAGGATTCCATCGCGGATATCACCCTGCAGCAGGTGCTGACCCGTCCCGATGAGTTCGATGTCATCGCGACCCTCAACCTGAATGGCGACTACCTCTCCGATGCACTCGCCGCCCAGATCGGTGGTATCGGCATCGCTCCCGGTGGCAACATCAACTACGTGACAGGCCACGCCATCTTCGAAGCAACGCATGGCACCGCTCCGAAGTACGCCAACCTCGACAAGGTGAACCCCGGCTCGGTCATCCTCTCTGCTGAGATGATGCTCCGCCACCTGGGCTGGCACGAAGCTGCTGACCTGATCATCAAGGGCATGGACTCCGCCATCGAACAGCGGACCGTGACCTACGACTTCGCCCGCCTGATGAAGCAGGAAGGCCAGAACCCGACCGAAGTAAAATGCAGCGAATTCGGCCAGGCGATGATCAAGAATATGTAGTACGGTGTGATCTGTGTCCTCTGCGTTTCGGTTTTGAAACGCAGAGGACGCTGAAGATTGAATCTCGCAGAGTTCGCAGAGAAGTGATGTAGCAATATCATGGCCAACGAACTGACTGAACCACGTCCCGAAGGGCAGTTCCTGGTCTTTCAGGACGCTGGCAAACAACTGCGTGTTCGGATCGATGGGCACACGGTTTGGCTATCGCAACGACAGATTGCAGAACTCTTTCAAATTACAGTACCAACCGTAAATGAGCATCTGACAAGCATTTACGATGATGGTGAGCAATCATTAGAGGCAACTATTCGGAAATTCCGAATAGTTCAAACCGAGGGTAAGCGTGAAGTCTCCCGAATAGTTGAGCATTACAACCTCGAAGCCATCCTTGCCGTCGGCTACCGTGTTCGTTCCACCATTGGTACAGCCTTCCGGCAATGGGCTACTGCTCGTCTGGCGGAACTGCTCACGAAGGGTTTCACTCTCGATGACGAGCGCATCAAGACGGGCAAGACGCTGGGTGATGAGTACTTCGAAGAACTCCTCGCTCGCATTCGCGACATCCGTTCATCGGAAAGGCTCTTCTATCAGAAGATCACCGATATCTATGCCACCAGCATCGATTACCAACAGAACGCAACCGCCACCAAAGAGTTCTTTGCGACGGTGCAGAACAAGTTGCACTGGGCCATTCATGGCCATACTGCTGCTGAGATCGTAAAGCTGCGAGCCGACAGCAGCAAGCCTCACATGGGATTGACCACCTGGAAGAACGCTCCAGCCGGACCAGTACGCAAAGCTGATGTGACGGTTGCCAAGAACTACTTATCGCAGGATGAACTCGAGGCACTGAACCGCATCGTTACGATGTATCTCGACTATGCCGAGGATCAAGCCAAACGCAAGAAGACCATGCACATGGCTGACTGGATCGCCAAGCTTGATGCCTTCCTGCAGTTCAATGAACGGAACATCCTCAGCCATGCGGGGAAAGTCTCCCAGCAACTGGCTGAGCAACATGCCCATCAGCAGTTCAGCAGCTACGATGCAGAACGCTTGCGGCTGGAAGCAGAGAAGCCTACCAGCGACTTTGATCAGTTCGTGCAAAGCGCTGCAGAGTTAGAAACCACTTCGCAAACTCAGCGGCTGAGGAAGATCAAGAAGCAGTCGTGATCTCTCGCGACTGCTTCCTGCATGCTCAACACTTTATGGCAGATCAAAGAACATCACTTCAGCACTGCCCTGTGCTGCCACACGAATCTCCTTCTCTTCGCAGATGGCAAGACCATCACCAGCAGCCATGGGTATTCCATTGACCGTGGCTTGTCCGCGAAGCAGTTGCAACCAGCCATGTCGTCCGGAATTGAACGATTGATTGATCGTCTGCCCATTAGCTAGCTCTGCCAGTTGAATGACAGCATCCTGCTGTATCGTGATCGAATCCTCACGACCATCTTTAGAAACGATGGTTTGCCAGCGACCAGTACGCCCTTCCTTCGGGAAGGCCTTCTGGGCGTAGCTGGGAGTATGTCCCTTCGCATCAGGCATCAGCCATATCTGATACAGATGCACGGGCTTGGTTGCTGATGGATTGAACTCGCTGTGCTGTATGCCGGTACCCGCAGTGATGCGTTGCACCTCGCCTGGTTTCAGAGTAGCCTGGTGGCCCATGCTGTCCTTGTGGGCCAGTTCGCCTTCCAGAACATAAGTGACGATTTCCATATCACGGTGAGGATGCATGCCGAACCCCTGGCCGGGTGCAACCTTGTCGTCGTTCATCACCCGCAGCACGCGGAAGTTATGATGAGCAGGATCGTAATAATCGGCAAACGAGAACGTATGCCAGGAATCGAGCCAGCCATGATCAGCATGACCACGATCAGAAGCTTTGCGCAAAGTGAGCATGATAACTCCTCTTCCATATTGAAGGTATGTGATGTGTGTTGTTGTAACAGGCACGTCAGCACTGAGTGCCGAGAAGTATTCGTAAAGGTCAGCGAAGGTGGGCCATGAGAAACTCCTGAAGTACGTGCACTGCGGTTGCATGCAGGTAGGCTGAGAGTATTATTTACTAGACAGGCAAGAAGACAAGAACGCACCGATTTGGAACATGGTCACCGTTCGGGTACCTGATGAGGAAGTGATGATGCAGGTTGAGAGCCCATGTCCCCTTGATGAACTTTTGGCCATTATCGGTGGAAAGTGGAAGGTGATCATCCTCTGGCACCTCCAGGAAGGGATGATGCGGTTCAGCGAGCTACGCAAGAAGATGCCTGGCATTACCCAGAAGATGCTGACTCAACAACTTCGCGATCTGGAACACCAGCAGATGGTAGTTCGCAAGGTCTACGCCGAAGTACCACCTCGCGTGGAATATCAACTCACTGAGAAAGGCAAGCAGATCAAGCCACTACTACATCAGATGCAGCTATGGAGCACGCAAAACCTTGCGTCAGGTGGTGTTTAGACCAGGCCTTTTTCATTGAGCCAGCGTTCAGCATCAAGAGCAGCCATGCAGCCCGTACCTGCTGCGGTCACCGCTTGGCGATAGTAGTTGTCTGCAACATCACCTGAAGCAAAGACGCCCTCGACACTTGTCCACGCCCTCTGTGGTTTCGTCCAGATAATGTAGCCTGTCTCATCCAGTTTCAACTGACCACCGAGAAAGTCGGTATTGGGCGTGTGGCCAATGGCAATGAACAGGCCACGTGCAGCAACCGACTCGCTGGCAGAGCCAACCGTACTGGCCAGCTTGACACTGGTAACGCCCTCTTCTTCACTGCCTTGTACTTCTTCGACAGCACTGTTCCACTTCACTTGAATCTTCGGGTTGGCGAACAGTCGTTCCTGCATGATCTTGCTGGCACGCAGTTTGTCGCGTCGATGGACAAGGTAAACCGTGCTGCCGAACTTGGCGAGGTGATGAGCTTCCTCGCAGGCCGTATCACCACCTCCCACGACAACGATGGGTTGATTGCGATAGCGGGGCAAAGCGCCATCGCAGGTGGCACAGGCCGAGACGCCGTTGTTGATGAACTTCTGTTCGCTGGGTAAGCCGAGGTAGTTGGCCCGAGCACCGGTGGCAACTATTACGGAGAGTGCCTCAAGGGTCTTGCCTTCCAGGGTGTACAACTTGAAGGGCTTGGATTGAAAATCCACTTTGACGATGTCATCGGTGATGATACGGGTTTCAAAGTTCACCGCTTGCTGACGCATGAACTCCATGATCTCCGGCCCCGTCGCCGATCGTCTGGCCGTGTGAGCCGATTTGCCTGAGTAGTTGTGCTCGATGTTGGCGAAGCGTTCGGGAGGCAAAGCGCTCTGCGCGTAGGTCTTCATGGCAGAGGGATCGACAAACGGCCAGGAAGGAAAGTTCTCCACTTCGGTAGTGAGGTAAAGCTGCCCCATGGGCATGGTCGAATTGATGCGGTTCTTTTCTGAGATGGCACCCTCGACGACTAGCGGCGACAGGTTAGCGCGTGCTGCATAGATGGCTGCAGTCCAGGCAGCAGGTCCCGAACCGATGATGACGACTTTCTCAGGCATGGAGAGTTCTCTGTGTCTTGATGAATCAAGGTATTATATGAATCAAAAAAGAGGTAGCCGTTGATGAAGCAGGCCTGCTGAGTGCTGTGAAAAGATATCGACTATACCGATTGTTAGAGGAGCCTGAAGCAAGAGGTGAACCGATGGATGAGCGAATGCAAGCGGAATCGGGCGGAATGAATGACATCCGGCCAAAAGGGGTTGGAATAATCGAACTCGATTGTCCACTTCCCCCAATTGACATAAATATGACATGACAGCACTATGTCACTTACCTAGTCTATGAAAACTACTCAAGGTACCGTTGACACACCTGTGTCTATCGAATAAATTTCTATTCTACCTACTTACCTTTACCAGCTTGCCCAGTTGCGTCAGGAGTCGTGAAGGATAGTCACGAGCGTTTCACTGGGATGACGTCTTCGCTGGGTGGCCACTTTTTAAGGAGCGTTTGCATGTACAGTATGGTTATGGTGATGGCATTGAGCGGCCAAGCTGCTCTGCCAACAAGCTGCTTCGGTCGTTCCTGCAGTGGAAGCTGCAGTGGCGCCGTTGCATGCTCTTGCAGCGGCTATAGCAGCTGCTCAGGTTCTAGCTGTCACGGTTCCCGCTGCAGCGGCGGACTGTTCAGCCGTTGTTCAGGTAGCCGTTGCTCAGGCAGCAGCTGCTCAGGTCTGTTCTCCCATTGCAGCGGCAGCAAGTGCTCAGGCAGTCACTGCACTGGCTACGTAACTTCTTGCAGCGGTAGCTGCAGTGGCAGCAAGTGCTTCGGCAGCAGCTGCAGCGGTTCCTGCCATGGCAGCCGTTGCTCCGGCGGCCTCTTCAGCAAACACCGCCGCAATTGCAGCGGTAGCTGCAGTGGCTACGTTGTCAGCTGCACTGGTGCTGCTTGCACCGGTTGCACAGGCGCTGCTCCTGCTGCTGCACCAGCTGCTGCTCCTGCTGCACCAAAGAAGGCTGAACCCAAGCCACCAGCCGCTTCGCTGAACGCACCAGCTAAGGTGCTCGTCAGCCTGCCTGCTGATGCCAAGCTCGCCATCGATGGCCACGCTACCACTTCCACCAGCACCGAACGCTCTTTCGTCTCCCCAGCCCTCGAAGCTGGCAAGGACTACCAGTACACCATCACTGCCGAACTCGTTCGCGATGGCAAGAACGTGACTGAATCCAAGACGATCGTTGTTCGCGCTGGCGAAACAACCACTGTCAATTTCTAACCGTTGCTCTCAGCACGCTAGACATCTTGACTCCATGCAACGGCCTCTGACTTCAGAGGTCGTTTCTTTTTTATTGCACATTTCCTGGCGGTTCAGCGACTGCTATCCTGCTATTCCTGGTAAACGCCGAAGGAACGCACATGTCGCGAAGCAGCCCGGTCAGTTTGATCATCGAGAGCCTGGAACATCGTGAATTGCCTGCCGTTGTCATCCCACTTGCCCCCGCACGGGATCAATTTGGTGATCAGGTCATCACATTGCAGCGGTATGAAATCGATCCTCAGTATTACAGCTACGATGAGTATCTCAATCACTTCGGCATCTTTGATACAGGCTCGCCCTTTGTCTCTTTTGGCTACTATGCCTCGCAGCAAGATGTCGGGGACGGTGACCTGGTACCGATCAAGGTGCCAGGCGGGGCATTCGCCAATGCGATAGGTGGCCCCATTTCTGCAGACGTGGGCATGCCTGGCCCTATCGAAGTACAAGGTCTCAGGGGGCTGCAGTTCGCCTTTGAAGACGAGGAAGGCTATCCGGCTTTTCCTCCACAGTATCGTGCAGAGTGGACGGATACGCTGCCCTTACAAATGATACAGCCGGTGGTGACTCCTCTCGCCAACGGAGACTATCGCCCGGAGTATGAATTGCCAACACTCTCCGGCATGCCCCTGCTGGCTCCCAGTACACGCTTTGCCACTGGACGAGCAGCCCTCATCGATTTCACTGGCACTACCATTGATTTCACCACGGTGCAGATGCGCGATAACGATGGGGATGGCATCCCCGACTACGGCGACGAGAATCCATGGATCATCCAACTGCCTGACATTCAGTTCATTGCTCCTGGAAGTACGCTGGTGAGTGATGTCACTGAAGCGCCTGTCATTCAGATTCCACTCTCCATGATGGGTAGTTCCAACATCGATAACCCAGAGCTTGATGTCACTCGATCAGCCGTGCCGGTGCTATCGAGTACTACCCTGGTTCATGGGACATCCAGTGTAACGAACCGTTCGATGCTGTTTGATACCGGATCCCAGTTGACCACCATCACCCTAGCGATGGCGAATGAACTGGGACTCGATCTGAATAACCCTGACATGACAACAACAATCATTGGTGCAGCGGGACGAGTGGAAAACGTTCCCGGATATGTTCTCGATTCACTGTCACTACCCATGCTGGATGGCGATGCTGTTGCATTTACTAATGTGCCTATCTACGTGATTGATGTTCCAGGCTACGATGGTGTGCTGGGAACCAATGTTTTTGGGCCTGCATCACGAATGTTGTTCGATCCGTTTGCAGCGGGCGGCGCCACACTCAGTGTTGCTTTCTACAACTCTCGACCAGAAGCACCTGAACCAATCCCTCAAAGCTTCTATTTCACGTTGCAACAAGCGGGCTTGCTGGCCATTCTGCCTGATCCATCAGGCTTCCCTTTACCTGGCGCCAACTTCCAGACCGGACAGATCAGCGGCCAGGTCTTTCATGATGTCAATCGTGATAGACTGTTGACCTCTGTCGATACCACCATCTATAGTGCAACGGTCTTCATCGACTTGAACAAGAATGGCATTCGCGATACCAGCGAACCGTTCACCACCACAGGCGCCACCGGAGCCTTCAGCTTTTCAAATCTGACACCTGGTCGTACTTACTCCGTCAGGCAGGAAGGCTATCCCGAACTGCTGAATCTCGAACCTGCGAGATCAGTTAAAGTGCGAAGTGATCGAGCGGTCACGGATCTGCTCTTCCGCAATGTCACACCTCCTCCACGGGTGGAATCCGTTGCTGTGGGTCAGGGGCTGGATCAATCCAGCATTCGTCAACTCACTGTGACGTTTGATCGGATCGTGACGCTGGCAAGTGATGCCATCAGCCTGACGCTTACTGGTGGCAGGCAACAGGCCATATCCTGGATAGCGAACAGTGAATTCGGCAAAACCATGGTCACCATCACCTTCCCTGGTCAGGAAAGACGCGGTGGTTCGCTGGCCGATGGGAGGTATCAACTGCGTATTCGGTCCAATGGTGTAATTGCTGAAGATGGCCAGTTGCTTGATGGCAAGAACAAGGGTGTGGCTGGAGCTGATTACCAGTTCAACTTCCATCGCATGTTCGGCGATATGAATGGCGATGGACGAATCAACAAGCTAGATGTGCAACTGCTGAACGAAGCACTGCTTCAACCTGCAAGCACGCAATACAGTGGGCTGGACTACAACCAGGATGGTTTGGTTGACAGTTCAGATGTCATCAAGTTCAAATACAACTACCTGACATATCGCCTGCGTCCACTATCATCGACGTTTCGATCCAGACTGTAATCCAGCAATGCGCAAGAAAATCCCCCGGTCCCTAGTGGATGAACCGGGGGATACTTCGTTGATTACTTCTTCAGCAACTCATTCACCAGGTCCGTTGTGCCATACACGCTCTTCAGCGATTCGAGGATGCCTCGGCTATCGACTGAAACCGCACGGGCGATGGCGTCGCTGTAGGCGTAGTCCAGAACGAGGGACTGGATGTTGCCATCAAAGATGATGCCAACAAATTCGCCTTTGCGATCCACCACAGGTGAACCCGAGTTGCCTCCAATGATGTCAGCGGTGCTGACAAAGTTGAAGGGAGTATCCAGCTTGATCTTGTCCTTGGCCTTGTGCCAGCTTTCAGGCAACATGAACGGATCAACATTGCCCTGGGCCTTGCTGCGTTCGAAAGCGCCGCTCAGGTTAGTGAAGGCTGGAACCTTCTGCCCATTCTCTTCGTAACCCTTGACTGGGCCGAAGGAAAGACGCAGGGTGAAGGTGGCATCAGGATAGACACCGGTACCCTGGACAGCGAAGCGAGCCTTGGCGATCTTGCCGTAGGCCTGTCGCTGAGGTTCTTCGACCTTCTCCTCGAAAGCCTTGCGGACCTTGCGGGCTTCATCGTCCACCAGTTTGGCCAGTTGAATCATCGGATCGTTGCTGGCGGCGATGGCGTCTTTGCCACCTTCGTAGAGTCGCTTGCGTTCGGAAAGCTGACCGAGCTTGCTACCTCGCACCAGTTCCGAGGCACGTTCCGTAGGCGACTTGCCTGCCAGAATCTTCTTCACCAGCGGGTGATCGACTCCAGCAAGTTCAACCATCATGCCGAGCGAGTCAGCCAGCTGAACCACCTCCAGGTTGTCGTGAATCGGTGCTTCAGAGAAGAGGGCGAGCTCCAGCGATTTGATACCTGAAGAACGGTATTCACGCAGGCGTTCACCATCGGGCTTGGCCTTTTCTTCAGCGATACGCACTAGCGTGCGAGCTTTGCCAAAGAGGTCACTGTGGAAGGCCTGTCCTCGTTCCCAGAGGTTATTGTCGATGAAGTACTCACGAGCATATTTGAGAGTGCTTTCGATCTCGGCGTAGGCCCCTTCGTAATCCTTCAGCTTGGGATCCTTGGCAATGGCTTCGCGAAGGTCCGCTTCTTCCTTGGCCTTCTTGCCCATCAGCACGGGGTCTTGAAGACCACCCATACCACCGAGACGAGCCTTGCGGCTGTTCTGGATGCTGAACAGGTCTTCCTGGGCCTCCTGCTTATTTTCCTGGCTGCGATCGCTGTAGGTCTTCAGCAGCACTTCGATGCGGCGCAGGTAATTCAACTGATAGGGAGCCAGCTTGTCTCGAATGTACTCAAGATGTGCCATGGTAAGGCCACGGCTGGTGCGGCCGGGGTGACCACTGACGAAAGTCAGGTCGCCTTCCTTGGTGCCTGCTTCGCTCCACTTCAGATAGTGTTCTGGCTGAGCAGGCTTGCCATCTTCGTAGGCACGGAAGAAGCAGACATCGAGATCGTAGCGGGGGTACTCGAAATTGTCAGGATCACCACCGAAGAAGGCGATGTCCTTCTCGGGAGCGAAGACCAGGCGAACATCGGTGTATCGCTTGAACTGGTAGAGGTGATACGCGCCACCGTTATAAAGGGTGACGACATCAGCCCGGAACTTGTTCTTGTCCTTGCCTTCGAGGGCAGTCGATTCGAGTTCGTTCATCACCTTGCGACGAGCGAGAGCTGCTTCGCCGGGAGTCATGTCAGGCTTGGCTGCAGCGTTCACCTTGTCGGTGACATCGGTGATGCTCAGCAGAATGTTGAGTTCCAGATCCTTGGCGGGCACTTCGTCAGCCTGGGTCTTGGCGTAGAACCCGGTCTTGATGTAGTCCTTCTCCTTGGTGCTGATCTTCTGCAGAGTGTCAGCACCGACGTGGTGGTTGGTGAGCACCAAGCCGTTGGAGGAGACAAAGCTGCCTGAACCACCGCTGTTGAAGCGAACGGAGGACATCCGCAGGTGATCCAGCCATTCCTGGCTTGGTTCGAAGTTGTAGCGTTCCTTGAGAACCTTGAGCGGGGGGTTGTTGTAGAGCCACATGCCTTCATCGGAATGCAGCAGGGGGACTGTCGTCATGGCAAAGAGTCCAGTGAGGGCGAGACGATTCGCCCAGCGTTTCCACACGGTAGACAACGGTGTTACTCCAGAGTTGGAAGTGAGAGAGGTAGATGTGCTTGTTATAGGGTAGTTTCAGCTGTTGGTGAGCCTCATTTCTTCACAGTCAGTGCCATGACATGGTCCCTGGTGCGGAAGTAGATGTGGCCATTGCTGATCGCGGGATGAGACAGGCATTCTTCGCCGAGCTTGTTGAGTGCCAGCAGTTCGAACTTGGGGCCAGCCTTCACCACCCGTACCACACCTTCTTCATCGGTGCAGTAGATGCGGCCATCCGCTGCTACCAGTGATGCCGTGTAACCACTGCCACCACCCAGCCGCTGCTGATAGACCACTTTGCCGGTCTTGGCTTCGTAGCAACTCAGCACACCATTATTAACGCAGACATAAAGATGCTCGCCATACACCAGTGGGGTCGGCAGATAGGGACCGCCACGGGCTTTGCTCCAAACCACCTGATCGCTGGAGTCCTTATCCGTAGGTAACGAGAGATCACCCCGGGAGCCGGGCTTGATCGCGAAGATCGGTTGGATCGGCCGATAGCCTGTCGTCAGGTAGATCAGCCCAGCGGCATAGAAGGGAGTGGGGACAGCGATCTCGGAGAACTTGCCAATCTTCCAGAGTTCCGCTCCGGTGTAGGGGTTGTACCCACGGGCAAACTTGCTCGCTACGGTGACAATCTCGGGCTGCCCTTTTTCAGGAATCACCACGGTGGGCGAACACCACGAGGGAATCTCATCACGGGGTGTCATCCACAACTGCTCACCATTGACGAGTGAGTAGGCAGCAATGAACGAGTTCTTGCCAATGTCACACTGCACGATGACCAGATCGCCATAGATAATGGGTGAGCTGCCGAAACCCCATTCGTAGTCGGGGTTGAAGAACCAGGAGGAGCCGAGCTTGCCCAGATCCTTGCGCCAGAGTTGGGTACCATCCATGCTGTAGCAGTACAGCCCTTCAGAGCCAAAGTTGACGATGACCACTTTGCCATCGGTAGCCGGGGTGGCGTTGGCGTGGCTCGACTTCATATGCCGTTTGACCTTGGGCACGCCGACGTAGGCTGTCTGTTCCCAGAGAATGGAACCGGTGGTGGCATCCAGGCAATAGGTCTTCCACGTGTGGGGGGCTGTCTCTTTCACAGAATCAACATCGCCATACTGACCGATGCGAAGCGAAGGCTTCGGGCTTTCCTGATTGATGGCTGTGGTGACAAAGACTCGATTGCCCCAGACGATGGGACAGGCAAGGCCCAACCCGGGGATAGCTGTCTTCCAAGCCAGATTCTTGCCTGTGGGAACATCCCAACCCGTAGGAGGGAACTGACCATCGACGACACCTGCATTGTTCACGCCTCGGAAGCCATTCCAGGGCTTGGCCGCCGTCGGCTTCTCGGTCAACTCGGTTACAGTGAATGCAGGCTTTGGAGCGTCATCTGTCTTAGCCGGCGTCTTGCTTGCTGTCTTGTCTTCCGTCTTCTTCTCTTCGGGTTTGCTGGCTGCCACCTCACCCTTGGCACCGGCTTCTTTCAGCAATTTGATGATGTCGGTCTTCTTCGGATCGATGATTTTGAGGCTGCTATCAAGTTGTTCCTGCTTGATGCGGCCGGAACCGAGCGCTGCAGCCACAAGCTTAGGCTTGTTCGCTGTGATGCCTGTAGCGAGCACCGAGCCTTCACCCTTAGCGCCATGCTTGAGCAGCAGGGCGATGGAGTCATGCTGATCTTTCATCAATGCCCAGGTAATGGCATCAGCGCTGTAGAAGGTGTCGCGGGCATGGATGTCGATCTTCTTCTCGATGAGGTATTTGATCACTTCCAGATGGCCATTCTCAGCCGCATAGCAGAGGGCGGTGGCGCCGTATTCTGTTTTGGTGTTCACATCCAGGCCATCTTCGATCAGGCGTTTGATAGTCGCCAGATCTCCCTGGCGAGCAGCGATGAAATAGGCTTCCTTGGTGTCGAGAGGCTGCGTGGAAGTGGGAACCGTGACAGACAATTGCCGACGCATGTTCCCTTCAACCATCTTGCGCGGGGCTTCCGCAGTCGTTGTGTTCGGTCGACTGGCAGCAGCCACGCCTTGCTTGTCACGGATAGTCTTCAGACCGTACAGCAATGCTACCACCAGTATCAGGAAGAGAGGAAACGTCAGCCAGCGAGATGAACGAGAAGCCATAGCGTACCTGCACAAAAGAAGTGAACTGTCAGTCTGATTGCCGAAGAGGTTGGCGTCAAGCAAGTTGCGACATACTCGTTGATTTTTCATGACTGATGAACCAGCAACAAGACAGTTGACCCCCGGTCAACACCTGTCATACTGTGCAGCGTTGATTGATGTTTCGAGAGCAAGCGATGTACTTTCTTGGTCTGGATATCGGTACGCAAAGCGTTCGTGCGGTGCTGTTTGATGCTAATGGCAAGCGACTGGGCACCGGCACAGCCCCCATTCAAACGACCTACCCGCAGCCGGCCTGGGCGGAACAGCAGCCGATGGAATGGTGGCAGGGGCTCTGTCGGGCGGTGCCTGATGCACTGCGTGAAAGCAACATCTCGGCGAACCAGATCGCTGCCATCGGACTGGATAGCACTGCCTGTACTGTGTTGGCTGTCGATGAGCACGCCAAACCTATCCGCCCAGCTCTCCTCTGGATGGATCAGCGTAGCCATCGCCAGGCTGCTGCACTGACGCAAACCCATGATCCTTCACTTCGCTGGGTCTCCGGTGTGGTCTCACCGGAATGGTTACTACCCAAAGCACTCTGGCTGAAACAGAACGAACCCGACAATTATGCCAAGGCCCATCGACTGGTCGAATGCACCGATTGGCTGATGCACCAGCTGACCGGCGAGTGGACCTTGTCCCTCTGTCATGTGGCAGTGAAGTGGAACTACGTTGCCCCGGAGGGAGGCTTGAGCCAGAAGCTGCTCGATCAAGTCGGCCTCGGCGATCTGCCCTCCAAGTGGCCTTCCACGATCGTGCCTTACGGACAGGGTCATGGCAAGCTCTCGTCATCGGCTGCCCAAGCACTGGGACTGCCTGCTGGTATCCCCATCGCACAGGGAGGCATCGATGCCTACGCCGGCATGATTGGTCTGGGAGCCATCGCACCGGGGAAGATGGCCATGATCATGGGTTCCAGTACCTGCCATCTGGTGAACGCCGCTGAACCACTGCTGGGTACCGGCATGCTAGGCTGCTACGCCGATGCCATTCGCCCTGGGCTCTACACCCTCGAAGGTGGCCAGACGGCCACGGGTTCGATTATCAACTGGTATCGCGAACACTTCGCTGGCAATGAAGAGAAGCTGGCTTCACAACGGGGGACATCTGTCTTTGCTGTGCTCGATGAGCAAGCCAGTAAGGTTGCTGCGGGTTGCGATGGCTTACTGTGTCTCGATCACTGGCAGGGTGCCCGCACTCCACTCAAAGACCCGCTCAGCCGAGGCTGCTGGTACGGTCTTACCCTTTCGCACGGTCCAGGCCACCTGCTCCGCAGCATCTACGAAGGTACGTCGTGTGGCACCCGCCATATATTGGAGGACCTGAAACAGCATGGCCTGCAGATCACCGAACTCCTCGCTGGTGGTGGTGGTGTCAAAAGCGAACTCTGGCTCCAGATTCACGCCGATGTCTGTCAGGTGCCGGTGCTGGTACCGAGTGAAACCGAAGCCTGTGCTTTAGGCTCAGCCATGCTCGCCGCTGCCCATGTTGGGCATTATGCCACTCTGGAAGAAGCAGCCAACAAGATGGTGAAGCTGGAACGAGAAGTGTTGCCCAATCGATCGCTGGCAGCAGTGTATGATGCGACGTATCAACGCTACTTGAAGCTGTATCAAGATTGTAGTCATCACGCTCCGTCGTGATGACAGCCACGGTGAGATTCATTCACGAATATACCAGCCCGATGCGCTAGCGAGGGAACGTCTTGCGACAGGGGTACGTCAATATCCTTCGCCAAGAAGATTTTTCTATCATTGCGCGATCCGCCCTTGCTAGCGCGGCGGGCTGGTATCGTATCGTGCTCTCGTCATCGCGGTCATCACGGCGGAGCGTGATGACTACTATCTGTGGCTTCGCCACTTCTCCTCTGCTATCATCCCCTCATCCAACCGAGGTTAGCACATGTGGCGTTTTGCCGTTGTTCTTAGTGGTCTGGTTCTTTCTGTATCCCTGGCTGATGATAAGCCGAACTCGCGAGGCGAGGTGAAGCTCACTGATGAAGCTCGTCGCATTCATTCGGAAGCCATCGTGGTGGATGGGCACAACGATCTGCCTTACCGATTTCGCGAGAAGAAGGATCGGGGGCTGGATCGGTTCGATATCGCCAAGGGGGTACCTGAGTTCCATACCGATATCCCTCGTCTGAAGATTGGCAATCTCGGGGTGCAGTTCTGGTCAGCCTACGTCGATGCGGATCGTGCCAAGGACCTGACAGCAGTGCGGGCGACACTGGAACAGATCGACATCATCCAGCGAATCATTCGCAAGTATCCTGAAACGTTCGAGCAGGCTTTCAGCTACGACGATGTGCTGCGTATCCGCAAGGCGGGTAAGATTGCATCCCTCATCGGTGTCGAAGGTGGCCATTCCATCGACAACTCGCTGGGCGTGTTGCGGGTCTATCACACCCTAGGCGTTCGCTACATGACGCTGACTCATTCCGAAACGCTCGACTGGGCCGATGCTTCTACTGATAAACCCAAGAGCAATGGCTTATCGCCATTCGGTGAACTGGTCGTACTCGAGATGAACCGTCTGGGCATGATGGTTGACATCTCTCACGTCTCCGCAGACACCATGCGGCATGTGCTGAAGATAACCCGGGCACCGGTGATAGCCTCTCACTCGTCGGCTTTTGCGATTGCTGAGCACCCTCGCAATGTGCCGGATGATGTGCTGAAGGCAGTGGCCAAGAACCGGGGCGTGGTGATGGTCAACTTCTTCTCCGGGTTCATTGTGCCTGAAGGGGCCCGTGCTCTGAAGAACATGTTCGACCAGATCCGGGTGCTGAGGGAGAAGTTCAAGGACGATCAGGAAGGCCTGCGCATCGCCTTCGATACCTGGCGGAAAGAGAACCCGATCCCCCGAGGAAGCATCCACAACGTCGTCGATCACATCGAACATATCATCAAAGTCGCAGGCATCGACCATGTCGGCCTCGGCTCCGACTACGATGGCATCGGCACCACCCCCAAGCAACTCGAAGATGTCAGTTGCTACCCCTACATCACCCAGGAGCTCCTCAACCGAGGCTACAAGAAGGATGACATTCACAAGGTCCTCGGTGGCAACGCTCTTCGCGTGATGAAGGAATGCGAAGAAGTTGCGACGAAGCTGAGCAAGCAACCCGTGACTTCGACCTTGGGACCCGCCAAGAACCCGTAGTCAGGTTCCCCTCTCCCTCCCGGGGAGAGGGGCTAGGGGTGAGGGGCTGGTACTCGTGTTCAACCATGTTATCCATGAATGATTGAAATCGGGTTCAACACAAATTGATACCCCTCACCCCAACCCTCTCCCCTGGGGGGAGAGGGAGCCAGAACAGACCAGACATCAGGCTTTAACACCCCACCTGAGACAAACCATGAAACGTGCTCTCCTCGTTATCGATGTCCAGAACGAATACTTCACCGGGGCGCTTCCCATCACTCACCCGGCTGGGCATTTGCAGAACATCCTGCAGGTGATGGATGCAGCGACAGGAAAGATGCCTACGGTGGTGATCCAGCATCACTTCACTGATCCTACGATGCCTTTCTTTCAGAAGAACACTCATGGCTGGAAGCTGCACAGTGAGGTGGCGGATCGGCCTCGTGATATGCTCATCGAAAAGACTATGCCAGGCAGCTTCACCAATACTCCACTGGAGAAGTATCTGAAGGACCAAGGCATCGATACCGTCACCATCGCTGGCTACATGACCCACATGTGCTGCGACACCACGGCTCGTGAAGCAGTCCATCGGGGGTTCAAAGTCGAGTTTCTCTGTGATGCCACCGGCACCTTGCCACTCAGTAACAGTGCGGGCCAGGTGACTGCGGAGGAATTGCATCGTTCAATCCTGTGTGCCCAGCAGATGTTACTTAGTGAAGTGGTGGGAAGCAAGGAGTGGCTTGGGCGGATTGGGTAATCATGTTCAAGCATCTCCGCCGCTGGCATTTCGATGTAGCTATCTTCCTCGGGCTTACACTTTTTGTTTGGGCTCATTGGAACAGTGTGCCTCGGCCTGTCTGGCAGCGATCGGTCTTTGACGTGAAGACGCAATCGCCCATGCAGTATGAGTTCATCGATTGGAAGTCAGAGCAGCAGACCATCACTTGCTTCGGGGAATATCAGGACCTCGAAACAAAGCAGCGCAAGCAGTTCATTGACAAACGAGATCCCGGTACCGGGGAACTCCAGAAACGGTTGCCCTTGCAGTTCACGAATCAGGAAGAAGGTGAACTGGATGAGAGTCACATCTACCAGCCCTATGTCCGTATTCGATGGAGAAAGCAGAGTGGCGAATGTGTGCATCGCTTCTTCTCCACCGAAGATGGCAAACCACTAGGCATGCCTATTAAAACAGGCAATCAGGAATTATTGCGATTGATGACAGCAGAGGATCATTCGCAGGAAGCCTTGTTGTTGCGGTTATCTTTTGGAAATGCTAACACGGGGAAACCTACACAAGTTCTAAGTCTGACAACAGGAGTTGTTCTCAAGACATTTGAACCAGCCACCAAACGTGCTAACTTTGCCTATCTCACACCTGATGGAAAGCAGCTGCTAGTCTTCTGGATAGCAGGAAAGGGCAAGTATGCTCTGGAAGTTTTCTCGACCAGCACCTGGGAAGGCACGGGACATATCAAGGAAGTGGATGGATTTCTCAGCAACCTGGTCTTCCTTGATAACAACACCTGGCTCTTTGAGGATTACATTAAGCTGGATCCCAAGCAAAACGTGATGCAGCGTCGATGGTCGTGTTATCACTTCGATCCGGCCCAGAAGACACTGAACGAAAAGCCTGATCACCCACTACATGGCAGAGTGACCAAGAATCCGCTTCTGCCCATGCCACCCGTCTTGCTTGAATCGATGACCAAGCAGAATGAGCCATTGACATCACCCATTCTCAAAACCTTGGAACAATGGCTGGCCCGCATTGGCATACAACGAGATTACACGCAGAAGCAATCCATCTTCATTCGTGACCTGGCCAGCAACGAGATCCTTCGCAGCATCCATGGGCTGCCAGTGCAAGGAATCCAACACAGTTCAGACTGGTTGCAACTCTATACCATCAGGCAAGACTCTCGTACCCAGGATTTCCTGCTCAGTGCTTATGATGTCCCCGATCATCGCTGGCACCTCTTTCTGAGTTGGCTGCAATGGCTCTCGTGGCTACTGGTTATCCCTTGGCCTCTGCGGTACTTCGTGCGAAAGGCAGATATGCCACGCCTTGCTGGTTAGTACTTCTCAAGGCTTGCCGAACGGCTCTGGCCCATGTTACACTGCATAGATCATCCATGCTTCCGTGAAGATCATCATGTTACAACAGCCACCAGTGAATCCTGAGAAGACTGTTCCGACACCAGGCAAACCAGCTGAGGGAGTGCCGCAGAACCAGTCCAAGACTCCTGAGAAGGGTACGGCCCCGGCTGGTAAAGAGGCAGCCAAGGACGACAAGGGGACACAACCACCTGCCAAGCTCGATACCGCCCCTGTCCCCGAACAGCAGCAACCTGTCATTCCATTGCAACCACCACCGGGGGCCAAGTTGGCGGTACCACCCAAACAGCAACCCGGCAACTTCCAGATCGGCAGCATCCTCGAACCGGCTCTCTGGCTCATCGGCATCCTCACCGTTGGTGCCTTGCTGATCGCCTGGCTGAAAAAGAACAAGGGACGGCAGCTATCGGGAATCAGCGTCTCGCCTCACGAACAACTCAGTGCCTTCCGCGATTCGATGGAAGAAGGAGAGATGACCGAGGAAGAGTTCAAGAAAGTGAAGTCTCTCCTGGGGCAGAAGATCAAACCCGGGGCACCTCTAGTACCACCAGTAACTGAACCATCTCCAGTCGAAAAGAAGGCTGAAGCGCCTGAGTAACGGATGCACTTCCAGTCAAGCCACTCGAATGGTAAGATTTACATAAGGCGGTGTAAGACTAACAGTCCTGTGCAGGTTGGAGAAAGTCAAATCGCACTGGACGGATAATTACACCAGAGAAGCGGGGGCAGGCCAATGGTTGCGGAACAACCGGCAGCATCGAAGCTTGCCTCGCCTGATGCGGAATCAGCGAAGTGATGCTGAATACACGGGGCAGTCCGAGTCTACCGGCTCTGAGGATGAGCCAACGGGTTGTACACTAGTGTACACACAACTTTAGTTAAGGTTGTTTGCCTGATCGCAGTGATGAGGATAGAATTGGCTGCCTGATGGGGAACCCCGCTTGCCGAGATGATGGAGTTATCTCGTATCATATTCTGGAGCAGACCTGAGGATTGGGCATGGCAACGAAAGATGTGGGTGGAAGCAATCGACGCACCAGCACTTCCACCAAGAACAGGAACGCGTACTGTTCTTTCTGTCGAAAGAGCCATCGGGATGTAGGGCCGCTCGTGGAAGGGCCGGCTGAAGTCTATATCTGTGGCGAATGTGTGGAACTGTGCCAGTCGATCATTGATCAGGAAAAGCGACGTCGCGGCGCACCCAAGGGCAAGACGACCGATATCCCCACCCCTCGTTCCATCAAAGAGAAGCTCGATCAGTATGTGATCGGCCAGACTCGGGCCAAGCGGGTTCTCTCGGTTGCAGTGCATAACCACTACAAACGATTGTCCCTCATTGATTCTGGCGACCGCAGCGAAGTGGAAATTGACAAGAGCAATATCCTCCTCATCGGGCCAACTGGTTCCGGCAAGACTCTGCTGGCCAAGACCCTTGCCCGCATCCTCGATGTGCCCTTTGCCATCGGTGATGCAACCACCCTCACCGAAGCTGGTTATGTGGGTGAAGACGTGGAAAACCTCCTCCTCAAGCTGCTCCACAATGCCGACTTCGACATCGAAGCAGCTCAGCGAGGTATCATCTATATCGATGAAATTGACAAGGTGGCCAAGACGCACCAGAACGTCAGCATCACCCGCGATGTGAGTGGCGAGGGTGTGCAGCAGGCCATGCTCAAGATGATTGAAGGCACTGTCAGTAATGTACCTCCCCAGGGTGGCCGCAAGCACCCCGAACAGCAGTACATTCAGATCGATACCTCGAATATCCTCTTTATCTGTGGTGGAACCTTTGTCGGGCTCGATAACATCATCGCCCGCCGCATCGGTAAGAAGACCATCGGTTTCGCTGCTGAAAGCCAGGCGAAGGAGCGTGATCTGGGCGAACTGCTCAACAACGTGACCAGCGATGATCTGGTTGAGTTTGGTATCATCCCCGAATTCGTAGGTCGTCTGCCTGTGCTGGCCCCACTCGATCCACTCGATGTGGATGCACTGGTGAAGATCATCACTGAACCCCGCAATGCCTTGTCCCGCCAGTACAAGAAACTCTTCGACATGGAAGGTGCCGAGCTGGAGTTCACCGAAGGTGGTCTGCAGGCCATTGCCAAGCTGGCCAAGCAGAAGGACACCGGCGCTCGCGGGTTACGAAGCATCATCGAAGACATCATGAATGATGCCATGTTCGACCTTCCCGACCGCGAACACAAGGGTAAGTACATCGTGAATGAAGACGTGGTCAACCGAAAGAAGAACCTATTCGAGATCCCGAAGATGCCCGAGAAGCTGAGTGCATAAGTAGGTTCAGCGAAACGATAAAACCCCGGGCAAATGCTCGGGGTTTTTGCTTAGGGATCATTGTTGATTGAGGTTGTTGGTTATTGCAGTCTGTTGATGGGGCATGACATGGCCTAGTTTCTTAACGATTTGGGATACTTCAAAGCCTACTACCCAATCGCACAAGGCTACGCATGGTTTTGACAGGCCAGTTCGATTTCTAGTTTTGCCATCGTACAAGAGCACTTCATGAGCTTGAAGTGGCAGATCAAACTGAGTTGAAACTGCAACGCCGTAGAGTTGTTCGACATCGCTGACCAAGACGACTGGTCTGGTTTTTAGATTTTGCCCAGTTGGGTCACTTACTGTTTCGACGAGTAAGACATCACCTATTTGCAACTTCATGATGTCGATGCATCGTAAAGCCCTGTATGATCTTCCTCATACCAAGAAGCGGCAGGTGGTCGTTGTTTGGCTAACAGAGCGAGCTTGGATTGAGTCAGCGTTTCCCGCGTATGTTGGCGAGCAAGTTCCATATCCTGTTCTTCCTTGATTAACGCCAGATAACTTTCTCGGTTCATCACAATGCAGTCCTGATCCATGTCAGGGAAATGTATTGACACAGCTTCACCACGTCGTATTGCAGACTTTTGATCGACAGTGAGGACCATTTCGCACTCCTTCACTGGTATTATAGCTACGTTCAATGTGTGAAGTAAACATTGATTAACTAAACCGTCGATTGCAAAGGCATTCCCAAGCGACGATTGGCGAAGCGTTCGATCTGGCAGGCGATGGCATCGGCCTGGGTCAGGAAGGCGAAATGGCCGGCATTATCGATGGTTTGCAACGTCATCCGGGGCAGGACGCGCCGCCAGGGCTTCCATGCCTCTGGGGACACGAAAACATCGTGGGTTGCGGACTGGATCAGGAGCGGGACCTGTCGCAACCCATCGACGAGCGGTTCGATATCAAACTGAGCCATCATTTCGAGCCGACGGGTGAATACACCCAGATCGGTTCGCTGGCAGAATTCGAGGGCGAGTTGCTTTAGTTGAGGCAGAATCCACCGGCTGCCAAACAAGGGGGTGATGAGTTCGGTTAGTGGTGCGTTCTGGGTCCCAGCCAGTAGTTGCTTGAGCAACCATTCTTGAATGGGGGCCTGCAGTTGCGGAGCAATCCCCTGAACGACTACACCGGCAAAACGACCGGGGCTTTGCCGGGCCGCTTCCAGAGCGACGATAGCGCCGAAGCCATGACCAAAGAGCATAGGGCGTTCAAGCCCTGCTGACTTCTGGTACTCGACAATGTCGGTACCTAGCTGCTCGATGGTGGTACGAGGTGACAGATCATAACGGGAGTCTTCGCCACGAGGCTGAAGCAGATGTACAGCAAAGTGCTGGCTCAACCGGCTGGCAAAGGGCAGGCAGAAATCGAGACCACCAGCCAAGCCCGGCACCATGATCAATGGAGTAGCATCGCTGGAAGTGGTAAGGGTCGCATGGCGTGCCAGGTAGCCTGGGAGCAACGAATAGCGATGGCAATAACTGAGAGGTGTAGATGCCAATCCTTGGCGATTCCAAACTTCAGACTGCAACATGGAAACATCCTTGACGAGGGCAGTAGAACCCAGTGCATGAACCATGCCAATAGCCTCATTTCAATATCGTTGCAGTTTACGCAGTCTTTTCCATCGCTAACGCTTACTGTAGTCATCGATTTCGTTAACGAAAAATGTCGAATCGACACTATCTTCTGATATTCCTTACACTTATAATCGCCTTAACGGTTAATCGTGAGGTCGATGTCAGGGTATGTTAAAGAAGTGGGCGTTACTGTTTCTGGGATTATTGTTGCTGATTTATGGCTTCGCTGTAGTTATCTATTCCAATCAAACTAAGGAAATTGGGGTTCGGTGTGCCTTCAGCACCGAGATCCAAGCCGTATTTCCTGATCTCATCGCTGATGGACTGGCCCCCTTGGGTAAGCCAGCGAAGAAAGATCAGCTTCTTGAAGTTGCTGGTCAGCCTCTGAAGAACTGGTCAGATTATCTTCGTGCTCTCTCCAGCTTGCGGAAGGCTGAAGGACATGGCGTAGCTGACATCTCTAACTTTCAGGACCTGCAGCAGCAGATCGCTAAAGGCAATTACATCGTTAACCGCGATGATAAACAACTTGTTCACATTCGTTTTCGGTCAGCTGATGGCATCGAAAAGCAGGCTTGGTGTACCTCGACCTATCCACCTCCCTCAGAATACCTGCCTTCGCTTACCTGGTTTCTGATCAAGCTCCTCCTTCTGCTGATTGGCACTGCTGTCTTCTGGAAGCGCAGCAACGATCCAGTAGCGGTTCAGTTCTATCTGGTGTGCATCTTCAATGTGGGTGCCTTCATGGGTGGCTACCACTGGGTTCGTATCTTCCAGAATCCTCTCCTCTCGATGATCTTCATGATCAGTGCGGTGATGCTTCCTGCGGTGAGCATGCACTTCTACTCGGTCTTCCCGCGCACCAAAACATTGCTGGAGAAACATCGGGGCTGGTTTCTAACACTTCTCTACGGTCCCACCGTCTTCATGCTGCTCGCGATGCTCTTTACCAACATTGCAGCCATCGCTGTTCACCGCATGCAGCGAGACCCTGATCTGGTGCGGGACATTCACACGCTGCTACTTAACGAGGTTTATGTTTCGCTGGCGCTGGCTGCTGTTCAGTTTGCAGGTTGCATCTATTGCCTGGCTCACAGCTTTTGGTCCAGTCAGCCAGGTAGCCAGGAAAGGCAACAGGTGAAGTGGATTCTCCTTGGTGCCAGTATCGCTGCGGCCCCAATCTCCTACACGCTCTGGCTGGCTGCTACCGATACCGAAACCTTCGGGTTGGGTGGTGCCACCTGGCCGATGTTCATTGCGTCACTCTCCATCACCCTCGCCTATGGCGTAGGCATCTCGCGTTATGGCTTTCTCAATGTGCCGCAGATTTTGAGCCGGTCGTTCATTCCCATTGCTGTCAGTATCGCAGTCGGTTTGCTCTATGCCCTCATCGTTTTCACCGGCATGTTGATCATGGGCGAGCGAGGCATGTTCACTGCACCACTCAAGCAGGCGACCTGGGTAAGTATCTCTGCCATCGTCATGTTGACGTTGATGGACGCTGCCCGCAATCGGCTGCGCAGCATACTCGATAAACGTCTGGATAAGACCAAGTTCCTGCTCGATCAAACGTTGCAACAGATGAATCTGACCGTGGAACAACAACTTGATACCACCACGCTCAGCAAACGCTTCCTGCATGCCATCGCCGAACTCGTTGATCTCGAAGAGGGCTCCATCTACCTGAAGCAAGCCAACGGTTCTGAATACAGACTCGTCACCCACCTCGGCACTGCACCCCGTCAGCAGCAACTGATCGCAGGCACGCCCCTTGTCGATACTCTTCAGGAACTGCCCCTGGTACGGGCACGGAATACCGGAAGCATCTCGCCCGAACCTGCCCAGAGGCAACTCAAGGAACTGGGAGGCGAACTGGCATTACCTCTTCGCTACGAGAATGATGTCCTCGCCATTCTCATTGTGGGTCAACGCGACGGCAAACAGCTTGACGTATCAACATTGCATCTGCTCACGACCTTCTCGCAGATCGCTGGCCTGGCTCTTCATGGTGCTGAAGGCCACGCGGCCATGGAAACCCTCAACCGTGATCTGCAGGAGAAGGTACAGAAGATCTCGGAGCAGCAGCGTCGCATCGTCACCCTGCAAAGCCAGTTGCTCCAGCAAGGTGCCAACAAGCCGGCCACAACAGAGCCGCCGACTACGCCCTATGTACCATTGAAAGATCCCACTTCACAACCCATCCAGCCAGTGGAAGGAATTGTGGGCAGTAGTTCGATCATGAAGCAGTTGCTGAACTCCGTTCGCAAGGTGGCGTTCAGTCAATCAGCGGTGTTGATCCGTGGCGAGAGTGGCACCGGCAAGGAATTGCTGGCTAAGGCATTGCACGAAGGGAGCCAGCGAGCCAAGGGGCCTTTTGTCAAAGTGCATTGTGCGGCCCTCGCACCGGGCATTCTCGAAAGCGAACTCTTCGGGCATGTCAAAGGTGCATTCACCGGAGCGATTAAAGATAAGCCGGGCCGATTTGAACTGGCGGACAAGGGCACGCTCTTCCTTGATGAAATTGGCGACATCACTCTAGATGTGCAAACGAAGCTGCTTCGTGTGCTTCAGGAGATGACTTTCGAACGGGTTGGCTCAACGCTGACACAGACCGTCGATGTTCGCATCATTGCCGCGACCAATCAGGACCTCGAACGGTTGATGAAAGAGGGCAAGTTCCGCGAAGACCTCTTCTTCCGGCTCAATGTCATTACCATTCGTACGCCTCCGCTGAGGGAACGTCCCGAAGATGTGCTCGAACTGGCTGATCACTTCCTCAAGGTCTACTCAGCCAAGTCGAACCTGCCGACACTAGTACTGGATGATGAAGCAGCACTAGCCATGAAAGCGTATGCCTGGCCGGGCAATGTCCGGGAGTTGGAGAACGTCATAGAACGGGCCGTGGTGCTGGCGGAAGGGCAGCAGATTACTACTAACGAACTACCTCCCGAATTACTCCATTCTTCAGAAGCAGGCAGCACATCACAATCGCTAGCGATACACCAGGCACCCCATGCCGTGGGCGATCTTGCCTGGTCGGCCCGGTTTGAAGAGGAAGAGCGTCAGCGTCTCATCCAGGCCATGGCGCAAGCCGGGGGCAATAAATCGCAGGCCGCCCGTGTCCTTGGTATCCCACGCAGCACTTTCATCAGCAAGATGGAAAAGCACGGCTTGCTTCCTCGTCGAGTCTAACTCGGCTTGTCTCCTCACGAAAAGCTGGTATAGCCCGTCAATCACTGTCGCCACTCGGGGGAGAACGGCGGCAGGGATATGGCTGAAGACGGGGGACGGTCTGTATGCTCGCTGACAAGTGCATTCATCAAGTGATGCGCGACGAACGCATCACCTACGGCCTGGCCGATCCGGAAGCACGCGTGCTGGTGGAATGGCTGGTCACCAAAGCCGAAGCTATCCCGGAAACCGATCTGCAGGAAGAAGACCAGCAGTGTGCCTGGCAACTCTGCTACCGTCGAGCCAAAGTACTCAGGCAGTTCGTCTCGCTCTGGTGCTATCGCGGTCGCCCGGAAGCAGCCATTCAACTGGCTGCATCGGAAGGGATGTCGGAATACCTGCCTGCTGCTTCCATCGATGAACCAGTCGATGTGATGCTGGCCATGATGAAGCAGGAACCGTTCGTGGTGCGCTAGACAGAAGCGGGCAATAGTTGTTTTACATCGCCAGACCAACCGCTATACTCAGGAGGTCAATCTCTCCTGAGTACCATCATGAGTCGTTTGCTTGCGTTGTTGTGTGTTCCTTTTCTGTGCTCCTTCCTTCATGCCGACGATCGCTGGCTGAACATCCCCGCGGGTTCCGGGCCGGGAAGCGGCAAGCATGTTGTGCTCATCAGTGGCGATGAAGAATATCGCTCCGAAGAGGCGTTGCCACAATTGGCGAAGATATTGGCCAGGCATGGCTTCCGATGCACGGTGCTCTTTGCCATCGACCCCAAGGATGGCACCATCAACCCCAACGTTCGTAACAACATTCCGGGCACCGAAGCACTCGCGAGTGCTGATCTGCTCATCATCTCTACCCGTTACCGTGAATTGCCTGACGAGCAGATGAAGCACATTGTTGATTACGTCAATTCGGGGAAGCCGATCATCGGCATGCGCACTGCCACCCATGCGTTCAACTTCTCGGGCAAGCAGCCAAGCAGCTATCTGGCCTTTGGCTCGAACAGCAAGGACTGGCCGGGTGGCTTTGGTAAGCAAGTGCTCGGTGAAACCTGGGTCAACCATCACGGTCATCATGGCAAGCAGGGAACCCGAGGCATCGTGGCAGATGAGGCTGCAGCACATCCCATTCTTAAGGGCATCAAGAACGGCGACATCTTCGGTACCACCGATGTCTACACCGTCAACCTGCCTTTGGTCAAAGGCGCTACTCCGCTGGTGATGGGCGAAGTGACTGCTACCTTGAAGCCTGATTCGGCGAAGGTGGAAGGCAAGCTCAACAACCCGATGATGCCTGTCGCCTGGGTACGAGACTATGCCAGTAAATCAGGGAAGTCAGCCCGGGTCTTCACCACCACCATGGGTGCTTCGCAAGACTTGAGCAGTGAAGGCACTCGCCGGATGGTGGTCAATGCCTGCTTCTGGGCTGTGGGCCTGGAAGACAAGATTACGCCAACACTGAACGTCGAGACGGTAGGCACCTTCAAGCCCAGCCCATTTAAGTTCGATGGGCACCTCAAGGGGAAGAAGCCTGCGGATTATGGTGAATAAGAATACCAACCCGAAGCGTGAGCGAGGGACGCTTAGCCATCGCCAAGCGTCCCTCGCTCACGCTTCGGGTTGGTATCAGAACATGAACGCCCAGTACCAGACAAACAACACCACGCTCATGGTGATGAAGCACAGGAACATCGCGGCATAGAGTGGAAGTAGCGCCCCGGCGGGGTTCCGTGATGTACTGACATCAGCCAGTTCCGGTATCAGTGCTGATTCAAGCTTGTTCCACAGAGTTCGATCACCCGCCCAACTGACTGTCACACAATAGAGTGAAGGCGTTGGCTCCAGATCCAATATCAGTTGTTGACCAGCGAAGGCCACCCGGCCCGGTGTCATCTGGTAAGGCACACCCAGCCCATCGAAGATCGGCTTGGCCAGGTGTTCAAAGGTGTGTGGATCAATGTTGTAGACCACCAGACTCTGCTGTCGCGACTTCACCCACCACCAGGCGAGCAACAGCACTAGTACCACATAGATGGCATAGGCAACGAAGTATCTTGTCTGACCAGCGGGGGCAAACCGGGCGATGAGCCACGTGGGTGGGCCGAGAAAGAGGAACCCCGAGAGTGCCAGGAAGAGTAGCCAGGTGTCTTTGGTTCCCGAGAGCACATAGGGCTGCTTCTTGCGGCCGATCTCAAACCCCAGCCACATCATGTATAGGGTTAATGGCAGCAGGATCATCGAACACTCAAAGAGTGTCGGCGTGATGCGAACCAGAAAATCAGACAGTTTAGACGGGTCAAGCCACTGCATACCTGCATGATATGAAGGCGTTGGAGTACCGGCTTTAGCCGGACTGCGTCTGCGAGCGCTTGCCGCCTAAAGGCGGTACCCCAACGCAGAGCAGCGCTGAAAGCGCGGCTAACCCAGCGAGCAGATAGAAGAGTGGCCGGTAGCTGGCGTACTGTTCCTTGCATAGTGCCAGCGAGACAGGCCCAAGGGCGGAAGAGAGTACCGTGAGAAACTGGGCTGTCCCCTGAATTTTGCCCAGATGCTTGGGACCATAGAAGCTGCCCCAGCAGGCGAAGAAGACGACGATCACGATCCCGGCTGACACTCCCAGGCAGACTGCGTTGACATACACATGCCACACCTCGGTCATGAAGGGCAGGATCAACAGGCATGCTGCCAGCATGAACATCCCCATCGCCATCAATCGGGAGAGAGGCCAACGGGTGGAGAGCCAGCCAGCCAGGCCGTTGCTGAGCAAGGTCACCATCGTCGAGATACCGAGCGCAGTGCGGAGATGATCGCGGGTGAAGCCTGCTTCCTTGAGTACATCTTCGTTGAAAAGTCCAATCCCTGACGAGACCCAGTTGAAGAGAGCACTCGAAAGAGCAAAGAGCCAGAAGGTTGGCGACATCATCGCCTGTGCCCACGTCGTGGATGGCATATCAGCACTCGCCTCAATGTTCTGTTCCACCTGCTGTGGGTTGCGTGAAACAAATAAACAGATCGCAGCCAGGCCGAGGAGCATGTAACCGAGCATCTGCCAGGTGTTGCGCCAGCCGTTGCTGACAACCATCGGCTCAACGGCTGAGAAGATGATAATGAACCCGATGGTCGAGATGATCCCGAACACCGCCATCGCCGGAGCGACTCTGGTGGGGAACCACTTGCCTATTAGAGTCAAACTGGTGGCGGAGAGAGCGCTTTGGCCCAGCCCTCGCATCAGTAACATACCAATGAAGAAGCTTCGCCGGGTTTCCGTCTGAGCAAAGTACCAGGTGGCGATCCCGAGCAGTGCCAGGTTGAGGATCAACACCCAACGGACGCGAACACGATCAATCAACCAGCCAACGGGCAAAGCAAAGAACGCCCCGCCGAGCGTAGCGACGAGATTGAGCCAGGCGAAATCAGCCCGGCCGATACCGAGGCTGGCATCACTGATGATGGGTTCAGTGATCAGCCCCAGCCCCTGGGTTCGGCTGGGGATCGTCATTACCATCGCCATCGCCGCCAGGACGACATGCACCCAGGGCCACGCGCGATGCTGCTTGCTCTGTTCCATCTCATGCTCACGAACTGTGCAAACAGCTATAGTACAGTCGCCAGGCTACCTTGCCATTTCACTACCACAGAGCTTGGTACACATTTCGAAGAGTTTCACAAACTGGGGCCCGTAACTCTTGGCTTCCTTCTCCAGTTGCCTGACGAACTCCGCCTCAGTCTCAGTGATCTGCCTATCGGCTAGGATCAGCTTGCGGAGAAACTCTGCCTCCGCATCGCTGATCTTGCCATCATGCAGCACCACTTGTTTCAGCACACCAAAGAGGAACTTGTCGTACCGGGGATGCACCCACACGGCTTCCCGTTTGAGGGCAACGAGGAAAGCTACCTCGTCCAGTTCCACGCTGCCTTCCTGATCGATGGCTCGTTCCAGAAGCTCTGCCTCCACCTCGGTAATACGTCCTTCAGCGAGAATCAACTTCTTCACAAATCGCGGCCAATCCATCTGAGTGCTCTCCAGGGGAAGCATGCAGAGTAGACGCTAGCGAGGTGGAATTCCACAAGAAATATCAAACAGTTGCACTATCCACCATGACCGGCAGCAGGCTGCTTGATGCAGAGGATATTGCCCTCTGGATCCTTGATCTTGATCAACCAGCCCACGGTGGGGATTTCACACTTCGGCATGAGGATCGTGCCGCCGTTGGCCACGATGGCCTTCGCGGTAGCATCGATATCCTTCACAGCAAAGGTACATTCGAGGCCGTTGATCTTTTCCCCGGGCACAATGTCGTGTCGCTGCTGTAGCGCACCGCAGACATCGGTTTCACCGCCGGTGTTGATGGTGAAGAAGCCGGGAGGTCCCCAGGCATCGAACTTCCACTGGAAGACCTTCTCGTAGAACTTGCGGGCTCGGGCGACATCGTCAGCATGGATGGCAAAGAAGGCCAGATTGTTCGGCATCGCAGATTTCCTTTCAAAAGACGGGTAGAAGCAGTGAACCGGTGCTATGATAAGCGAATACACTCCTGCTCGTCTCTCGATATTCTGCCAAACAATGTCGAAAAAGCGTCACACTCGCAAACCGGCACACAAGCAGCCTGCTGACGGCATCATGGTTCGCACGATGGCTGTTCGGCATCTTAGTGCGTTCGTGGTTGCTGAGCATGCTCACGAGTGGCATCAACTGATCTATGCCAGCGAAGGGGTAATGTGGGTGCATACCGCAGAGGGCGAATGGGTGGTACCTCCCAACCGGGCCGTCTGGGTGCCTGCCGGGATAAGGCACAGTATCGAGATGTCGGGCACGGTGCTGGTGCAGACGCTTTATGTGCATCCCAGCGTGAGGGCAGCTTTGCCGAAACAGTGTAGTGCGGTGAACATCTCGCCATTGATGAAAGAGTTGATCCTTTACACCATCTCGCTCGGGGCGCTGGATCGTCACAAGCCGCTCATGGCACGCCTGATGGCATTTCTCTTCGATCAACTGCAAGCGCTGCCGACGATGGCACTGCAACTACCGCTACCAATGGATGAGCGAGCCAGGCAGGTGGTCAGTTGGCTACGGGCTCATCCCGAAGATAATGGCTCGATCAAGAAGCTGGCCAGGCGGGTCAGCACCAGTGTTCGCACTCTCGAACGGATGTTTCAAAAAGAAACCGGGATGACCATCGGCAAATGGCGGATGCAGCTCAGACTGTTGCAGGCACTCAGGCTACTTGCGAATCGTCGATCCATCACCGATGTGGCTTTGGACGTAGGCTACGATAGTACCAGCGCTTTTATTGCGTCGTTTAAGCGTATCTTTGGAACGACACCCGGACGATACTTTGCGTAGCGACTAGCCCTTGCCCACCCAGGGTGTCGTTGCACCGGTGACCTGGCGAATGCGATACGAGAGAATACTAGCGTGATGTTGAATGTGGCGATGGTTGACGAACTGATGTTCCAGCGTCGACATCACATACCATGGGAAGCCACATTGCGGGGCTGACAGATCGAGCGTTTCAACACATCGATTGACGGCACCATCAACGATGGACCAGTACTCGAGCAGCTCTTCGCGAGTAAACGGCTTGCAGGCTAACGGTGGACGATGATTCTCGTGAGCAACGCTGGCGATGTAGTTTGCTTCAGGCTGGTGTTTCACCCACGGGGTGAAATCGTGTTGCTGCTGATGCAGATAGAAGTGGGTATAGAAGAGCGTGTGGTAGATCACTCGCCAACAGGGTGCGGAACCATCTGCTGGGTGGTACAACAAGTCATTCGGGCATTTCTCGATGACACCATGCAGCACCTGGAGTGCTGCATGGTATTGCGACTGGAGTGCAGCCTGGACATTCATGTTCCACGCTCCTCCACGATGAAGCTGTGTTACTGGATAGGCAAACCGGAGATCACCTTGTCCAGCAGCTTGTCCTTTTCCAGTTGTGCTGGGTGGCCAATCCAGGCAATCTTGCCTTCCTTGTTAATAATGAAGGCACAGGGGATACCATTTCGTCCAGCAGCTTTCAGCCAGGCGTTGGCCATGTGGCCTTCGTTAGCTTTCTGGCCGGTAGCCACCTTGTCCATCGCCACCCGGTAGTCCATCTTGCTACCCATCTTGGTGACGAAGGGCACAACCTTGGACTGATCTCGTTCCCACACGCTCACGCCAACAAAGATCACCTTGTTGCCATACTTCTTCTGCATGGCTGTCAGCTTGGGAATGTTGTCGATGCAAGGTCCGCACCAGGTAGCCCAGAATTCAACCACGTAGATCTGGCCTTGTTGCAGTTCCTTAACTGGTTCACCTTTGACAAACTTGCTGACAGCAAACTTAGGAGCGTCATCGCCGACTTTCAGGTCGGCAGCGCTGACGCATGCTGCTGTGACCAGCAGACAAGCTAATGTGAGGAGACGTTTCATGGGGTGGGGCCTCGGTGAAGAATATTGGTGTTGCAAGAATGTAGCATAGCAATAGCTGTCGATCACGGAGAATCTTGGAATATTTATGTGCCACAACTATTCTCCTCCAATAGTCACTTCAAGCATGAAACACATGCTACAATGCGCCACAAATTTGTTCCGGCACTGTGCGGAGAAGATCTGTCATGATGTTGCTCTTGCTGTCGCTGTCGTTTGCCAGCCAGGTTGATGATGAGGCACGCCGAACTTGGATGGGTACGTGGGAACTGATTGGCGTTATCAAGGATGGTAAGGAAGAAGCTGACCCACTGGGGAGCAAGACGCTCTTTCACTTCGCAGCAGATGGTACCTATGAAGGCAAAGCTAACACTACCCAACTGGGGCAGGGCACGTATAAGCCTAACCCCAAAACGAAACCTGCTGCTGTCGATTGGACAGCAGCAGGCCGAAGTGAATTCGATGGCAAACTCTCGAAACCCGTTTCATCCGTAGGGATTTATCAGATCGAGAACGATATCCTCACCATCGTTCTCAAACTTGAAGGCAAAGCCGATGAGCGCCCAGCGGATTTCACTTGCAAGGCAGGTTCTGGGCACTACCTGATGAAGCTGAAGCGAGTAGCCAGATAACTCTATCTCAACGCTTGGCTGGTGGTGGTGTCTCTGATGTCTCAGCCAGGTGTCTTGGGTGTTTGCCGGTTGCGAGGTCATCGAAGAGCCAGCAGCCTGCGGTGTTGGTGAGGAGTAGTTTCTGCTGGTCCGGGCTGAGAGCCAGGGTGAAGCTCATTCCGCCTGGCAGACGAGTGTCCCAGTCCATGCTCCACTTCTCGGTGTCCCAGCATTGGCAGGAAGCACCCAGCCGACCGATCAGGCCTTGAGGCGTCTGCACCGGATCGCCCATCTTCATAGTGGTGACGACATACAACTTCTTGCCGTTGCTGCTGAAAGTAATCGCTTTTACATCGCCATCGGAATCATCGAAGAGGGTCTTCACGAGTTTGCCGGTCTGAGCGTCCCATATCTTGAGATTGCCCATGGGCGAACCGAAGAGCCTGGGGTTATTGGGGTCTGGTAGTGGGGGAGCCATGCCACCACAGGCCAGGAACTTGCCATCGGGAGAGTAGGCGACGGATTGTGGAGTCAGTGGGGTTTCATATTCGATCCGTGGTATTCTCGAGCGATGGACCTCCTTGCCCATTACCTGGAAGATAATGCCTGTTAACTTGCCAGTCTGCACTAGTGCTAGTTCTTTGCAATCGGGATGAATCGCTAGTGCATACCCAGCGTTAAGGGGGACTTTGCCTTGCATCAAAGTACACGTCATCTGTAAGCTGCCAGCCTTGGCATCAAGCACCGTAAGGCTTCTTTCTTCCCCATCAGCAAGCTGATGCCCTGCTACCGCAAGCATCGAACCATCAGGTGAGAAGGCAACCGTCAGTACCGGATCAGTGTTGGACTTGGCCTGATACAGCAACTTCTGCGTCGCCACGTCCCATACATAGACATTGCCATCGTTACACCCACCAGCCAGCATCTTGCCATCGGGCGACAGAGCAAGTGTTCTGACACTCTTGGTTGCCCCTTTGAATGCAGGCCCAGGCTTGTTGCTAGCGACATCGTAGATCCTGACCTGATCTTCCCCTTCGCTTACCACGATGCGTTTGCCATCGGGAAGGAAGAGTGCAGCATAGACGAAGTTGGCTGCCTTCCGTGGTTCGAGTGGCTGCACCACCGGCGAAACCAGAGGCGAACCGGCTGGCGTATTCACCGGAGCCGCTACGCCGAGCACAGTACCACCAAGGAATACCACCAGTAGCAGGGCCACCGACATCGCTTGCAGTTTGTTCAGTAGCATGGTGCGCATGACTCCTTGAGCAAGAGAATGAGCCTGGGGTGATATCACTGAAGCCTTCAGCAGATGAGCAGGCATGTTCGCCTGTACTGCCGCCTGTGATAAGAGTGCACTCACTGTCGTTACGGTGATGGCTCGTCCAGAACGAGTGAGTCGTTCAGCCAGCAATCGTCTGCCTCGAGCCAGACGGGCCGAGATGGTGCCAGGCGGGCAACTCAGTTCCTCAGCCACCTGCTTGATGGTTCTGCCTTCGAGTTCACACAGGACGATGACGGTGCGATAGATGTCGGGAAGCTGCCGCAGTTCCTGATCGAGCTTGGCGAGCATCTCCTCGTTGTCTTCACTGGCTGATTTGTTTGGCTGTGTGGCTTGCTGTTCCTTTGTCTTGCGTTTCATGCTCATGACCCTGGCTTTGAGTGCCGTGGTACAGGCCACGCCATAGAGCCAATTCCCCACGCGATGGCGAGGCTGCACTGCACCTGCCTTCTTGATCAGCACCAGAAACGTTGCCTGGAAAGCATCTTCGACTTCGGCTTCATTCCGCAGGATGCGACGACACACGCCCAGCACCATCGGCCCGTGACTTCGCATGAGGGCTGCGAAGGCTTCCTCGTCCCGCCGCTGAATGAACAGTTCCAGCAACTCGCCATCAGGCAAACGAGTGGGTGCAGGCTGAACCCAGCCCAACTCCTGCACCAGGCTCCCAAGCGTAAACGAAGGCATCATCTCATCCACGACGCTGCTGTTACTATACATCTCCTCGAGCGAGATGATTTGTTGCATCGTGGTTAGAGATTTTCAAAATGACTACGCAGATCGACGAAGCTTCTGGCCTGCTGTTTCGGGAACCTTGGTGATGACTATCGTTCCCTTTTGACAGTTCACCGTCACCCGCAACCCGCGTGGCCCGGGGAATATCACGATCGCTGACGAAGACCCCATGCGCATGGCTTTTCGCGCAGCCCGCCGTGCCAGCTTCACCTGATGCATCCGCGACAACGTATACAAGGCATCAGAAAAGACCGTAACCTGAAACCGCATAAACCACCTTAAGAATCACAAAGCACAGGCTATAGCAATAGCGAGCTTCATATCAAAAATATGATGTCAGTGGAAGATGAGTTTGCCAGCAGGTGTCACTTCAATGTTCGCCGACGGGTTGGATTCCATCGATACGTCGCCAAATCAATTCGGCCTCGTGCATTGAAAACCACACCTTCCGCTTCCAGCAACACGCGTTGCAACTGATCCGCATGCTTTCGTGCCGGGCTGTAGGAAATTGTTCCCTTGGCATTCACCACCCGATGCCAGGGAAGATCAGCATCCACCTCTTGCTGGAACAGTGCATACCCCACCAGTCGAGGCTGCCTGGGAAGCCCCGCCACCTCCGCAATCTGCCCATAGGTAGCCACCCGGCCTCGAGGGATCCTGCGGATGGCTGCATAGATTTTCGTGTAACTCGAGGTTGCCATACAGCTAGTCTAGCAACAGCTTTGATAAGATAGCACCACGTTAGAGGAGTAAATCATGACCTACGGCGAAGCAGCGCTGGCTAAACATACCGATGCCTGGAAAGTGGTTTCTGAGGTGATGAAAGTCGTCTATGGCCGAGACGACCAGGCCCTCACACCAGGCGAACGACACTTCGGCCTCATCAACCGTCTCATTGACGAAGTCAGCAACGGCGGTTTCGATCAGTACTTCTTCAATGGAGGCCACGCCGAGGTACATGCAGCCCGTGAATCGCTAGTGGCAGTGGGTGCCAGCCGAACCGCAGAGCTAGTGAAGCAAGCAATAACCACTGCGAAACTTCCGGTCACTGTACCAGAAGACTACGACTACGCACCGAGTGATAGCCAAACATCCAAACTCAACCAACTCGACCAGCAGTTCTACGACATGAAGCTGGAATCAGAGGAGATCTACCCTCGACTCGTCGAGTATCTGCAAAAGCACACTGGCGAGTTTGCTTAACGTTTAACAGAGTGGTTCCTGGTATGAGAGCACTTCTCTAGGATACCACCTCTATCGGTGCTTTTTCAGCAATGAAGGTCTTCTCACCGGAGCCGAAGCGGATCTTCACTCGTTTGCCTGCACCCAGGCCGCTCACTTCCTGAATCTTGCCAAGGCCGTAGGCACTGTGCTTCACAGTGGCCCCTACCCTGAAGGCGTTCAGATCTTTGGGACCACTCGGAGCTGCGGTCAAGCCTGCCAGTTCAGCACCAGTCTTCAAACTGGCAAACGTCGGCTTCGGTGTGGCTGGCCTGGGGATCGACATCGGCTGACGGAACGTAGGCGCATCGTACCGGTAGTTCTCCTGACGGCGTGGATCGAATCGATCCAGATCGGACTCAATCCGTTTCTTTTCTAACTGTTCCTGAGGCAACTCTTCCAGGAACGGGCTGGGGATGGCTGACATCTGCGAGCCACGGAACTCCCGATAGTCAGCATGGCTGATGAAGAGATGCTTCTCGGCACGGGTGATGCCGACGAAGGCGAGTCGCCGTTCTTCTTCCAGCTCTTCCATATTATTGGCTGCACGTTCGTGGGGCAGAATCCCCATCTCCATCGCAGGCAGGAACACCACCGGAAACTCCAAGCCCTTGGCGGCGTGGAGCGTCATGATCGAGACCTGATCGACATTTCCCTTCAGTGCATCCTGATCACTTCTTAAGGTGATGTGCTCCAGGAAGAGAGCCAGGTTGCTGCTGCCTCCCGCTTGCTTACCAATCTCGCCATCGGTCTTATTGGCCAGCTCGGCATCGAACTCGTCGGCAGCGGTGATGAGTTCTTCGATGTTCTCCAAACGTTCCAGGTCTTCACCTGTACCACTTGCCAGCATGGTGCGATAGCCACTGCGGTTGATCACTTCACGCAGGGCTTCACCGGCAGAGGTTTCGAGCAGAGGCTGCAACGCTTCCATGAGCTTGGCGAAGTCCGCCAGGCCTTTCGAGGCCTTCCCTTTGATCTCAGTGATGGCGTCAATGTGGTTGGCTGCATGGAGCAGACTCATCTCGCGAGCTTCAGCATAGTCTTCGAGCTTGCCCAGCGAGGTATCACCTACTCCACGGGCTGGCACATTCACCGCCCGGCGGAAGCTGATCGTATCCATCGGATTGACCAGCAGCCGCAGATACGCCAGCACGTCCTTGTTTTCCTTGCGGTCGAAGAACGCCAGGCCACGGACGATCTGGTACGGAATGCGTTGCTTGATGAACGCCGTTTCCAGCACGCGGCTGAGCGCATTCATGCGCAGGAAGATGGCACAGTGCTTGAACTGCACTCCTTCCTTATCCACCAGTTCACGAAGCAATTTGGCGATGCCGTAGGCTTCATCGAGCCCGCTCGCGAACTCGAGTATTTTGACCTTCTCGCCGGCGCCATTCTCGGTGATCAGCTTCTTCGGCTTGCGCGAGCGATTGTGAGCAATCAGACTGTCCGCAGCAGCCAGGATGGACTTGGTGCTGCGGTAGTTCTTGTCGAGCGTGATCGTCTTGGCTTGCGGGAAGTCTCGTTCGAAATCGAGGATGTTGCGGATGTCCGAACCACGGAACTTGTAGATCGATTGATCAGGATCGCCCACGACGCACAGGTTCTGATGATCGATGCTCAACTGCTTGGCAATCACATACTGGGCGTAGTTGGTGTCCTGGTATTCATCGATCATCACATACTGGAAGCGGGCATCGAGTTCAGTACGCACTTCAGGATGCTTGCGAAGGAGATACGCCAGCCAGAAGAGGAGATCGTCGAAGTCGAGACCGTTGGCTGCCCGCAGCTTCTTCTCGTAGATCGGGTAGACCTTCGAGACCTTGTCATCAAAGAAGTCGCGTGCACCCGAGGCAAACGCTTCCGGTCCCTTGAGTTCATTCTTCGCCCGGCTGATGGCTGCCCCGATCCGATCCGGTCCACTGTTGGAACTATCGGTATCGACGTTGGCCTGCTTCATCGATTCCTTGATGAGCGCATTGCGGTCAGCCATGTCGTAGATGGTGAAGCTGGGCTCCATGCCCAGGGTGCTGGCATATTGTTTGAGCAACCGTACGCCGAGGCTGTGGAAGGTGCTGATGAGCACACGACTCTGCGGGATGATGTCATCCACACGTTTGCGCATTTCGCCCGCAGCTTTGTTGGTGAAGGTGATGGCCAACACATTGCGAGGCTTGATGCCACTCCGCAGCATGTGAGCAATACGGCGAGTAATGACCCGTGTCTTCCCCGAACCCGGCCCAGCGAGAACCAGCAGCGGACCATCAATACAGGTAACAGCATCACGCTGCGCGGGAGTCAGGTCTTGAAGCAAATCCATTGCGGTGATCTTCTCGATATAGATGAGGCTTCCATTCTACAGGAAGGAACAGGGAGACAATAGCGGGAAGAGGGTGGCGGCACAAGGATGCATGCACTAAGTTGTACGCTTGATGGCGTTACTCAACATCTTCAGCACCTTCAGCGAATCGTCCCAGCCCAGGCAGGCATCGGTGATGCTTTGGCCATAGACCAGCTTCCTGGGGTTGTCCTTCCCCGGCGTGAACTTCTGGTTACCTGCGAGAAGATTGCTTTCGATCATCACGCCCATGATCGACTTGGATCCACTTTGGAGTTGATCGGCAATCGCCTGTGCGACCGGGATCTGTTGCAAGTGCTGCTTGCCCGAATTGGCGTGGCTGCAATCGATCATCAGTCGTGCAGGCAATTGAGCTGCGGCCATCTCGGCACAGGCTTCCTGTACACATTTCGCATCGTAGTTGGGAGTCTTGCCTCCTCGCAGGATCACATGGCAATCGGGGTTGCCTTTGGTTTCCACGATGGCGACGTGGCCATTCTTATGGACGGAAAGGAAGTGGTGCGGTTGCTGAGCAGCAAGGATAGCATCGAAGGCAATGCGGAGGTCGCCATCGGTTCCATTCTTGAAGCCAATCGGTGCCGAGATACCTGATGCGAGTTCGCGGTGAACCTGGCTTTCAGTAGTACGGGCCCCGATGGCACCCCAACTGATGAGGTCGCCCAGATACTGCGGACTGATGGTATCAAGGAACTCGACTGCTGCTGGCACTTCGAGCTGGTTGATATCGAGCAGCAGTTGCCGGGCGATGCGAAGCCCTTCGTGGATGCGGTAGCTTTCATCGAGGTATGGATCGTTGATGAGCCCTTTCCAGCCGACCGTGGTGCGGGGCTTCTCGAAGTAGACTCGCATCACCACTTCGAGCGTATCGGCATAGCGAACCCGTTCCGCCTGCAGCTTATGGGCGTATTCGAGTGCAGCTTTCGGATCATGGATGGAGCAAGGCCCCATGATCACGAGCAGCCGTTTGTCTTTGCCATGCAGGATGTGGCGTACCGTGGTTCGACTGGCACTGACAAACTTCTCTACTGGTGTGCCAGCGATGGGAAAGAAGCGGATCAAGTGTTCCGGTGGTGGCAGCGGGGTAACTTGCCTGATGTGCAAGTCATCAGTCTGACTGGTACGTTCGGTGAGATCAGGCCAGTTATCGGTTAAGCGAGGTAGCATTTCAAGTCCTGAGTGCTGAGTCCTGAGTGCTGAGAATACAACACAGCGCTTTGACCCATCACTAAATGTCGAGAGCAATACAAATGTCTTTGTATTGCTCAGGACTCAGGACTCAGCACTCAGGACTGCTAGTTCACGAAGTAATAATCCAAGAACCCGATCATCATCTCTTCCCAGGTTTGTTCACCCCAGTACACAGTTGACTTCGGGTTCGGGTTGAACGGGTTCTCTTTCGAGTTATCGAAGATGGCCACGCATTCAATCCGGCTGCCTGCGGGGGCCTTCAGCGGCTCAGCCAGTTCGTACGTGGTCTGCCAGTTGAAGTCGTACTTGGGTACGTCAAGGATCGGGGTACGTTTGCCATCAGCGGTCACCAGTTCGTACTTGAACGACTTGCCCCGGTAGTGCATGTGAGGCAGGAAGTTGATGATGACCGCATCCTTCTCGAAGAACTTCACAGCCTTCACTTCGTGGTTGGCTGCACCGGGAGGAATCTCGAACCGAGGGTTGGCCACGCTGCGGGTTCGCACTTCGTACTTCGGTGCTTCTTTGGCGTAGATGAGGCCGATGGTAGAAAGGTCTTCGCCCGCTTTGCCGTTGGGGGTGTAGTGCATCTGCAGAACGATAGTGCTACCCTTCATGATCTTCTTGGCCTGGCCCGGAGCAAGGATCATCGGCTGATCGCCTGGAGCGTAGGCGAGGAGCATACCCTTGCCAATGCCATCAATCGTCGGGCCACGCTGTATCTGCTGACCAGGTTGAGGCAGGAAAGCACGAGCAAGATTGGCGAGACCACCTGGAGCACCACCACGACCACCCTGACGATTGCCTGTACCTTGTCCCTGCTTCTGTGGAGTAGCCTGTTGGCTTGGAGGAGGAACCTGGCCCGGAGCTACCTCAGCCATCTTCTTCTGTAGCTCACGAATCTTTTCGGGGGTGAGGATGTCGGGATCGACATAGTCCTTCGGTGGAACGACGTAAGCAATGATGTGGTGCACCAGTTCGCGGTTGCCTGGCCGGGCTTCGGCAGCTTGTACCCACATGTCTTCCTGGAACACGTCACCCACCTGGATGTACTGGTAAGGCATCCCCAGTGGACCAGCGGATGCAGGAATCTTCACAGGCTTGGTCATCTTGAGAATGACATCAGGCTGACCAATCGCCCAGCCAGTTGTGTACTGCTTAGGGGCAGGTTCATCAGCAGGGTTGCCCTTATTACAACCTTGATCGATCCATGCCAGAAGAGTGGTCTTCTCTGCATCAGTCAATCGACGATCATTCGAGAAGTGCCCAACTTTCGGATCAGCGTGCCAGGGAGGCATGCGGCCATCGCTGATCACTTCCTTGATGTTGTCAGCCCACGCTGCTGCATCCTTGTAGGTCATCAACTTGAACGGGCCGACTTCACCAGCACGGTGACAGACCTGGCAGTGCTTCTGAAGAATGGGAGCAACATGCTTGGTGTAGTTGACCGCGGTGCCTTCCTGTGTGGCGACCGGCGTCTTGCTGCGACCGATCAAGCAACCAGCTACCTGAGTGACAGGGTTTTTGACGGGTTCGCCAGCCAGCACTGCATCGAGTGCGTTCAGAAGATCACGAGTATTGGCTTTCTCTCGCTTCACCTGGGGAGTGAACTGATCATCAATGCGGCCACGGTAACGAACGAACCGCTGGCCATCGAGCACGAAGGCTTCCGGCAGACGCTGGACGTTGAACTTCTCTGCCAGCTTCTGGTCAGCATCCTTGAGGACGGGGAAGGTGATCTTGAAGTCCTTCACATGCTTGGCGACTGCTGCCACTTCATCGTGATCGTTGCTGTTGATGCCTACAAAGACAACACCTTTATCCTTGTATCGTGCGGCGAGATCAGAAAGTCGCGGGGCGTAGGCATTGTTCACCGGACATTCAGTGCCCATGAAGAAGACGACCGTAGCCTTGGCTTCGCGGCTGATATCAGCGAGCACCCAGGGCTTGCCAGTGCTGACATCGCTTGCTGTAAACTCAGCGATACGAGTACCAAGGGGTGCAGGCAGATTGGCATTATCTTGTGCAACAATAGTAGGCAGCACAGGCACGCTGGCAGCAGCGCCCAGCAGACCAGCCGAGAGCAGGAACACACGCAACAGATGCATGACGGTTCTACCTCATGAATTGAGTGAGTGGTAGTATACTTGATTACTTCGCTGAAAG
>WBZX01000032.1_pt1 | contig 121107 bp, 105 predicted proteins | sample 5204211 | NCBI WGS metagenome assembly WBZX01 (sample SAMN12344362, study PRJNA552823) | activated sludge metagenome | biome: Activated sludge suspended growth; feature: Nitrification reactor; material: Wastewater; isolation source: activated sludge from nitrification reactor of wastewater... | reverse complement strand
TATTCCCCTCGGTGCTCCTGGACCATGCGCACTGCGCGCTCGCGGACCTCGGGTGAGAACTTGTTCGACTTGTTCATGGCTCCATCTTCTCAAGAGTTGGAGCCTCCTCAAAACCCGGGGCGATTCAAGAACGACATTGATTCGTCCAGTGAGGGGCTTTCTATAGGCCTTGCCTTCGCTTTTTGGGCATGTGCGTCAATAGCCAGCCCAACACTGCCAGCCATCGCTAGCAGGCAGCCCAGAGCCAACACGTGCCACCGTTTCGGACCACGACATTGCATACGCTGCCACCCTCCACTCGCTCAACCCAATCCGCCTGATTGTCTCAATGCCTGCGCCGTTGGTGATTGGGGCAGGGACTACTCAGGCGAAATTAGCTGGCCGCACTGGCGCCAAAGGGTGAGCCCAGTTGGTTGCATCGGTGCCACACCGGTGCCGATGAGGCCGAACACGGCGTCGATCAGCCTGTGCACCGGCGCCCATTCTGTTGCCGATTCTGTTGCCGGGAGGCAATCTGGGGCCGGAAATGAAAAACGGGTTAGGCCTTTGTGAGACCTAACCCGTTGATTTCTCTAGCTTTTCAATGGTCGGGGTGGCGGGATTCGAACTCGCGACCCCTTGCACCCCATGCAAGTGCGCTACCAGGCTGCGCTACACCCCGACTGAAGCTAGCAGTATATACCGAAATTGGAGATTTTCAGACGCCGAGCAAATCTCTGATCGCCATGAGCTCGTCGCGCACCTGTGAGGGCGTGGGGTTGCTGGGCAGCACATGCACGCGCAACTCGGCACTGGCGCTGCCCGCCTGTGCGGCGGCGCTGGCCAGCGGTACCTCGGCCTGGTTGGCCGCTTCCTCGACAAGCATGTCCACCGCCATCGCGGCGGCGGCATCGGCCAGGCGGTTGCGAGCCCCGCTGATGGTGAAGCCCTGGTCGTACAGCAGGTCCCGGATGCGGCGGATCAGCAGCACTTCATGGTGCTGGTAGTAGCGGCGGTTGCCGCGGCGCTTGACGGGCTTGAGCTGCGTGAACTCCTGCTCCCAGTAGCGCAGCACATAGGGTTTGACGCCGCACAGCTCGCTCACCTCACCAATGGTGAAGTAGCGCTTGGCCGGTATGGCCGGCAGGCGTGTATCCCGTTCTTCCATTGAAATCAATGTCCTTGGGCTGAGCCTTCAGACTTTACTCGAACTCTTCCGCGGGTGGCACGTCGCCCTGAACCAGGGCTTTCAACTTGTGGCTGGCGTGAAATGTCACCACGTTGCGTGCCTTGATGGGAATGGATTCGCCGGTGCGCGGGTTGCGCCCCGGGCGCGGTGCCTTGCGGCGGATGGCGAAATTGCCAAAGCCCGAGAGCTTCACGTCGTCGCCTGTCACCAGGGCGTCGTTGACGATGTCGAAGAAGGCCTCGACCATGTCCTTGGACTCACGCTTGTTCAGGCCCAGGCGCTCAAACAGCAGCTCGGCCAGTTCAGCCTTGGTGAGGGTGGGCGTCTCCAGCGAGGGCAGCATCACACCCAGCGGCGCGGGCAAGTCCTCAGCGGGCGCAGCCTGGTCTTCGTTGTTGTTGTGCATGCTCATGGCTTGTCTCGCACGTGGGTGTGGGCCGCGCCTCAGCCGCGCAGGCGCGCGCCGAAGGCGGTCTGCACGCGCTGCAGGGCAGCGGCCATGGCCGCAGCAATGCGCTCATCGGTCAGCGTGGCGCTGTCGTCCAACAGTTCCAGGCGCACGGCCAGGCTGCGCTCGCCAGCCTGGATGTCGGCGGTGGGCTCCTTGGGCTTGTAGATGTCGAACAGCGTGGCACCACACACCAGGCTGTCGGCATCGGCCTGCAAGGCCTGCACCAAAGCGTCGTGTGACACCTTTTCCGAAACCACCAGTGCCAGGTCGCGCAGGGCCGATTGCTGGCGCGCCACGGGCTGGGCCACAGGCACCGCGCGCTGCTGCACGGCCGCCAGGTCCAGCTCGAACAGCATGGGCGCCTGCGGCAGGTCGTAGGCCTGGCGCCAGCGCGGGTGCAACTCGCCCAGGTGGCCGATGGTCTGGCCATCCAGTTGCACGGCGGCACAGCGGCCCGGGTGCATGGTCGGGTGTTCGGCCGCCACAAAATGCGGACGGGCGGGCGCGAGCAAGGCCTCGACATCGCCCTTGAGATCGTAGAAATCCACGGCCTTTTCAGGCTGCCCCCATTGCAGGGCGGCCGCAGGCCCGAAGGCCAGGCCCGCCACGCGCATGGGCTGGGCCACACCGGCCACCGAGCGGTCGGTGGAAGCAACGCTGACGTCGCGACTGAACACGCGGCCCAGCTCGAACACGCGCACGTGCGGCGCCTTGCGGGCCAGGTTGTACTTCAGCACGTTCACCAGGCTGCCCAGCAGGCTGGAACGCATCACCGCCAACGGCGCGGCGATGGGGTTCAGCACCTTGATCGGGTTGGCGTTGCCGGCCAACTCGTGCTCCCAGCGCTCTTCCACGAAGCTGAAGTTGATGGTCTCCTGGTAACCCAGTGCCGCCAGGGCGTGGCGCACCGTGAAGCTGCTGCGGTTGGCCTCGAGGCGCACACGGGCCGTCACCGGGGCTTGCGGCGGCGTGGCAGGCAGGCTGTTGTAGCCCAGCACGCGCACCACCTCTTCGATCAGATCTTCTTCCAGCGTCAGGTCAAAGCGCCAGCTCGGCGGCGTCACCGTCACGGTGCCCTCGCCTTCGCTGTACGGCAGACCCAGACGCTGCATCACACCCGCGCACTGCGCCTGGGTGACGGGCATGCCGATCACCTTGGCGGCGCGCGCCACGCGCAAGGTCACCGGGGTGCGGGTGGGCATGGCGGGCTGCTGGTCATCGATGGGGCCGGCCTCGCCGCCGCACACGTCCAGCACCAGCTGGGTGATGCGCTCGATGTGCTCCACGGTGCCTTGCGGGTCCACGCCGCGCTCGAAGCGGTGCCCGGCATCTGTGGAGAAATTGAAGCGGCGCGAACGGCCAGCCACGGCCTTGGGCCACCAGAACGCCGCCTCGATGTAGATGTTGCGCGTGTCGTCGGACACCGCCGTGGCATCGCCACCCATGATGCCGGCCAGCGATTCGACGGCCTGGTCGTCGGCAATGATGCCCACCTGGTTGTCGAGCGCGACGGTGTTGCCATTCAGCAGCTTGAGCGTCTCGCCTGGCTGGGCCCAGCGCACCTGCAGGCCGCCGTGGATCTTGTCGAAGTCGAAGATGTGCGAGGGGCGGCCGTACTCGAACATCACGTAGTTCGAGATGTCCACCAGCGGACTCACAGAGCGCTGGCCGCAGCGGGCCAGACGCTCCACCATCCAGGCGGGCGTGGTGGCTTTCGGGTTCACGCCGCGCACCACCCGGCCGCTGAATCGGCCGCACAGGTCGGCCGCCTGCACGGCCACGGGCAGATGGACACCATGGGCCGGCGCCACGGCTGCGATGGCTGGCGTGTTCAGCGGCGTGCCGGTGAGGGCAGAGACTTCACGGGCAACGCCGTAGACGCTCAGGCAGTGCGCCAGGTTGGGCGTGAGCTTGAGCGTGAACAGCGTGTCGTCGAGGTTGAGGTGGGCGCGGATGTCCTGGCCCACCACGGCGCTGGCATCAAGCTCCAGCAAGCCACCATGGTCTTCGCTGAGCTTGAGCTCGCGCGCCGAGCACAGCATGCCAAAGCTGTCCACGCCCCGCAGCTTTCCCACCTTGATCAGGAAGGGCTTGCCGTCTTCACCGGGTGGCAGTTCGGCTCCCACCAGCGCCAGGGGCACCTTGATGCCAGGGCGGGCATTGGGCGCGCCGCAGACGATCTGCAGCGGACCGTCCTTCGAATGCTCGCCGGCCTGCACCTTGCACACGCGCAGACGATCGGCGTTGGGGTGCTGCTCGGCTTCGAGGATCTCGCCCACGACGATGCGGCTGAAGGGCGGCGCCACGGCGCGCATCTCTTCCACTTCCAGGCCGGCCATGGTGAGCAGCTCAGCCAGTTCAGCGGTGGCGATGGGCGGGTTGCAGAACTCGCGCAACCAGGATTCAGGAAATTGCATGATGGAACTCGTTCAGGCTCTGTGCAGGGGTTCTTTGGGGGCGGTCACTTGAACTGCGAGAGGAAACGCAGGTCGCCGTCAAAGAACAGGCGCAGGTCGTTCACGCCATAGCGCAGCATGGTCAGGCGGTCGGGGCCCATGCCGAAGGCGAAGCCGATGTAGCGCTCGGGGTCGAGACCGAAGCTGCGCACCACGTTCGGGTGCACCTGGCCGGAGCCGGCCACCTCCAGCCAACGGCCCTTGAGCGGGCCCGACGCGAAGGCGATGTCCACCTCGGCCGAGGGCTCGGTGAACGGGAAGAACGAGGGACGGAACCGGAGGGTCAGGTCGTCCGACTCGAAGAAATTGCGGAAGAAATCGGTGAACACCGATTTCAGATCCTTGAAGCTGACGTTCTCGCCTATCCACAGGCCTTCGCATTGGTGGAACATGGGCGAATGCGTGGCGTCGCTGTCCACGCGGTAGGTGCGGCCCGGCGCGATGACGCGGATCTCGGGCATGGCCTCGCCGGCCGCGATCTTCGCGGCGTGCTTCTTCACGTGTTGCACCGCGTAGCGCACCTGCATGGGGCTGGTGTGGGTGCGCAGCAGGTGGCCACCGCCGTCGGGCGCGGTGGTGTCGACGTAGAACGTGTCGTGCATGGAACGCGCAGGGTGGTCGGCCGGCGTGTTCAGCGCTGTGAAGTTGAACCAGTCCTCCTCGATCTCGGGGCCATCGGCCACGTCGAATCCCATGGAGCCGAAGATGGCCTCGATGCGTTCCAGGCTGCGCGAGACCGGGTGCAGGCCGCCTGTGCCGCGCTGGCGGCCCGGCAGCGTCACGTCCAACGCCTCGGCCTTCAGCTGCGCCTGCAGTTCGGCGTCGGCCAGGGCATGGCGGCGCTCGGTGAGCAGGGCTTCGATGCGCTGCTTGGTCTGGTTGATCTCGGCGCCGCGGGTCTTCTTTTCCTCTACGGGCAGGGCACTCAGACCCTTCATCAGCTCGGTCACCTGACCGGCCTTGCCTAGGAAGCGGGCTTTGGCGTTCTCCAGCTCGGCGGGCGTGGCAGCGGCGGCGAATTCAGCCTCGGCGGCCCCCACAAGTGCACCCAACAACGGGTCGAGATCGTTCATGGCGAAATCACAGAAAAATGAAAAAAGGCCGCACCACAGGGTGACGGCCTTCGAGTGCCTGTGGGGGTTGCTTCTGCCTGCGGGCAGGCCGGCACAACCCGACAAGCGGATCAGCTCAGTTGGGCCTTCACCTTGTCGACGATGGCGGCAAAAGCAGCCGGGTCGTGGATGGCCATGTCCGACAGCACCTTGCGGTCCATGTCGATCGAAGCCTTCTTCAGGCCAGCAATGAACTTGCTGTAGGTCAGGCCGAGGCCACGGGTGGCCGCGTTGATACGGGCAATCCACAGCTGACGGAAGACGCGCTTCTTGGCACGGCGGTCACGGTAGGCGTATTGCCCAGCCTTCATCACCGCCTGCTTGGCGATGCGGAAGACATTCTTGCGACGGCCGCGATAGCCCTTGGCCAGAGCCAGGATCTTCTTGTGACGAGCACGAGCGGTAACACCACGTTTGACGCGAGGCATGTGATTTCTCCTTCAGTCTTGGTGGTTGATTACAGGCCAGCGAACGGCAGCATTTGCGCCATGTGACCCATGTTGGTCTCATGCACATTCACTGCACCACGCAGGTGACGCTTGTTCTTGGTGGTCTTCTTGGTCAGGATGTGACGCTTGAAGGCTTGACCGCGCTTGACGGTGCCACCAGGACGGACGCGAAAACGCTTCTTCGCGCTGCTCTTGGTCTTCATTTTGGGCATTGGATGCTCCTTTTAAGTGACCTCTGCTGGGCGGCCCCGCGGGTGCGGTGCACTTGATGGCCTGCAGCGGCTTTTCTTCAACCCCGCAGTGACCAGACTGCGGAGCGAATCTCTGAGTTACTTTCTCTTCGGCGCCAGCACCATGATCATCTGGCGGCCTTCAAGCTTGGGCATGTGTTCGACCATCGCCACGTCGGACAGTTCGTCGCGGATGCGTTCCAGCATGCGCATGCCGATGTCCTGGTGGGTGATCTCGCGGCCGCGGAAGCGCAGCGTGACCTTGCCCTTGTCACCGTCTTCAGCGATGAAGCGACGCAGGTTGCGCATCTTGATGTTGTAGTCGCCGTCGTCCGTACCCGGACGGAACTTGACTTCCTTGATCTCGATGACCTTCTGCTTGCTCTTGGCTTCGGCGGCCTTCTTCTGCTCCTGGTACTTGAACTTGCCGTAGTCCATCAACCGGCAAACCGGGGGATCGGCCGTGGCGGCAATTTCAACCAGATCGACGTCGGCTTCGGCTGACATGCGCAAGGCGTCTTGAATGCTGACGATGCCCAGCGGCTCGTTCTCGACGCCGTTCAGGCGCACATTCAAGGCGGTGATCTCGCGGTTCAGTCGATGCTTGCGCTCAACGTTCGGCGTCCGACGGTCAGCAAAGGTAGCGATGGTTCAAACCCCTCAATCAGGTCCCCAGGCAAGTGCGAGACCTATCAGAAAACTTTTGGCACGCAAAAAACCGAGGCTGCCAATCAGACCTTGTTCGAGATGTCCGAGGCGAGCTTCGCTTGGAAGTCGGCCAGTGACATCACGCCCAGATCTTGGTTGCCTCGGGCGCGCACCGCAACGGCCCCGCTTGCCTTTTCCTTGTCACCAACGACGAGGATGTACGGAACCTTTTGCAAAGAATGCTCACGGATTTTATACGTGATTTTCTCGTTCCGCAAATCCGCCTCGGCTCTAACCCCTTGTTTTTGCAGCGTTTTCACCACTTCCAGCACGTAATCGTGCTGGGCGTCGGTGATCGAGGCCACCACCACCTGGCGCGGCGCCAGCCAAGCCGGCAACGCGCCGGCATGCTGCTCAATCAGGATGCCGATGAAGCGCTCCAGACTGCCGACGATGGCGCGGTGCAGCATTACCGGGCGGTGGCGCACGCCATCCTCGCCCACGAACTCGGCGTCCAGTCGCTCGGGCAGGTTGGGATCAACCTGGATGGTGCCGCACTGCCAGGGGCGGCCCAGCGCGTCCTTGAGCGTGTATTCGATCTTGGGGCCGTAGAAGGCGCCTTCGCCGGGCAGGTACTCGAAATCGCAGCCCGAGGCGCGCAGGCCCTCGGCCAGGGCGTGTTCGGCCTTGTCCCAGCTTTCGTCCGAGCCAATGCGCTTTTCCGGCCGGGTCGAGAGCTTGTAGATGATGTTGGTGAAGCCGAAGTCCTTGTAGACCTTCTGCAGCAGCGTGGTGAAGGCCACCACCTCGGCCTGGATCTGGTCTTCGGTGCAGAAGATGTGGCCGTCGTCCTGCGTGAAGGCGCGCACGCGCATGATGCCGTGCAGGCCGCCGGTGGGCTCGTTGCGGTGGCACTGGCCGAACTCGCCGTAGCGCAGCGGCAGGTCACGGTAGCTCTTGATGCCCTGCTTGAAGATCAGGATGTGGCCGGGGCAGTTCATCGGCTTGAGCGCGTAGTCGCGCTTTTCCGATTCGGTGGTGAACATGTTCTCGCGGTACTTGTCCCAGTGGCCGGTCTTCTCCCACAGTCCTTGGTCGAGGATCTGCGGACCCTTGACCTCGCGGTAGCCGTTGTCGCGGTAGACCTGCCGCATGTACTGCTCCACTTCCTGCCACAGCGTCCAGCCGTTCGGGTGCCAGAACACCGTACCGGGCGAGTGCTCGTCGATGTGGAACAGGTCGAGCTCACGACCCAGCTTGCGGTGGTCGCGCTTCTCGGCTTCCTCCAGCATGGTCAGGTACTGCTGCAGGTCTTCCTTCGTGGCCCAGGCCGTGCCGTAGACGCGCTGCAGCATCTCGTTGCGGTGGTCACCACGCCAGTAGGCGCCGGCCACCTTCATGAGCTTGAAGTGCTTGAGCCTGCCGTTGCTGGGGACGTGGGGGCCGCGGCACAGGTCTTCGAAGGCGCCCTCACGGTACAGCGACACGTCCTGGTCGGTCGGGATGCTGCCGATGATCTCGGCCTTGTAGGCCTCGCCCAGGCCCTTGAAGTACGCAACGGCCTCGTCGCGCGGCAGCACGCGGCGCACGACGGGCTCGTCCTTCTTGGCCAACTCGGCCATCTTCTTCTCGATGGCGGCCAGATCGTCGGGCGTGAAGGGACGCTTGTAGGCGAAGTCGTAGTAGAAGCCGTGCTCGATGACCGGGCCTATGGTCACCTGGGCGTCAGGGAACAACTCCTTCACCGCATAGGCCAGCAAGTGGGCCGTGGAGTGGCGGATCAGTTCCAGGCCTTCGGGCTGCTTGTCGGTGATGATGGCCAGCGATTCGTCGTCACTGATGAGGTGGCTGGTGTCAACCAGGCGGGCCGTATCGCCCTGCCCCACCTTGCCGCCCAACGCGGCCTTGGCCAGGCCGGCGCCGATGCTGGCGGCCACCTCGGCCACGGTGACTGGGCCGGGGAATTCACGTTTGGAACCATCGGGAAGCGTGATGTTGATCATTCAGATGCTCCAGACAGCGCTTGCGCTGCGGTGAAGGCTCATGTCGCCGAGCGACGTGATGCCGAAGCCAAAAAAGAAAAAGCGCGGACATGGAATGCCGCGCTTGGGGGAGAGAGGGGAAGGGACGTGTGTGAACCAGCCGCGGCGTGCTTAAACCTCAGTGACGAAGCTCGTAGTTCGCGGTGTCATAACCCTTGGCGCCTTTCTCTCTCTTGTGTGTTCAGTGATGGGGCCGATTGTAGCGGCCTGCCGCCGGGCGGCATCACAGCGATTCGGCGGCGATAGACCGGCCAGTTTGCACCAGTGCTGCAAACTCGTCCGCCAGACGCTGGCTCTCGGCCACGGCGCGTTGCCAGGCGGCCATGCGTGCAGGCACGTCGTCGGCCCAGGTCTGGAAGTCGGCCCGGTCGGGCAGCTTGGCGCCGGGCAGCGTGGCAATCCACTCCGGCCGCGGGGCCAACACCACCACGTTGTCCAGCGCGGCGGTGGCCCGGTGGCGGTGCTGGAGCGCCTTGTCCAGCCAGCCTGGCACCAGGGTGGGCTGGAAGTGCGGGTAGAGCACCAGGCCGGCGGAACCTTCGTGCGCCATGCGGTCGTAGCGCAGGTGCAGGTGGTAGTCGGTGATGCCGCCGTCCCAGTAGGCGCCACGCGGCGCGCCGGGGATGTCGTGCACCGCCTGCAGCCAGAACGGGATGGAGCAGCTGGCCAGCACCGCCGGCTGCAGGTTGGCGGCAGTCAGGGCCACCTGGTGGCTGCGGTAGTCGTGCAGCGGCAAGGGCAGCGGGTCACGGGGGTCGGAGAACACCACGCGCTCCAGCCAGCCGCCCATGGCCCGGCGCGAAACGAGGTTGCTGAAGAAGGCGCCGCCGTAGCCCAGCGGCGTGCGCCAGCGGCCCTCGCGGTGCAGCACATGGCGGCCGCGGCTGGTGAACACGTGCAGTCGAAAGCGCGGGTGGCCCAGCACCTCGGCCTCGACGCCGCCAAAGTGTTCGGCCAGCTTGGAGCCGAAAGCCTCGCTCACCGCCTGGGCCGCAGGCTGCTTGCCCGGGGCATGCGGGTAGTCCTGGCCGATGTAGTCGGCACACAACCGGGCCAGCGCCGCGTCGGCATCCGCGCGGCAGGCCGAAGCCATGCGCCAGGCGCCGATGGAGGCGCCCAGCAGGTGCACCACCTGACGGGACTGCGGCAGCCAGTGGCCGAACAGGAAGCGGTCCAACGGGTTGAGGATGAGTCCCTTGGGACCGCCGGCAGCCGCCGGGATGACCCCCACGTCCTGCGGCGCCAGGCCGCGCTCGCGCAGGTGCGCCCGGGCCCGGGGCCCGGCCAGGATGCGCAGCGCCTGCATCGCCATGCTCAGAAGGTGTGGGTCAGGCTGGCGCTGAAATTGGCCGGGCCCATGCGGCGGGTGCTGTTGGACTGCACATCGCCCGCACTGGCCAGCACCTCGGTGCGGCTCACCTGGTCGGGCGCCAGCAGGTTGTTGCCGGCCACGCGCAGGTTGGTCTGCTTGTCGAAGGTCCAGAGCACGAACACGTCCAGCGAGGTCGTCTGCCCCTGCCAGGTGCGCTGGGCCGTGGTCTGCTGCACCGCGTAGGACGGCATGGTGGCCACGCCCACGCCGTAGGTGAGCGGCCAGGCCTTCAGGGCGTGGTCGGCGCCCAGGGTCAGGCTCCAGGGCTGTTGCGACTCCAGCCGGTTGTCGGGGCCGGGGATGCCATCCACCTCCGAACGGTACACGCTCAGCGCGGCCCGGAGGTTCAGCGCCGTGGTGGGTGCGAACCAGGCCGGCATCAGCTCACCCGCTCTGCCCTTGACCTCCAGCTCCATGCCGGTGGAGCGCGCCGCCGCCAGGTTGGTGGGCATGGAAACCCAGCGTGGCTGGGTGGACCAGGCCACGCTGCGCTGCGAGACGCTGTTGCGGATCAGCCCGGTGATGCGGCGGTGGAACAGGCTCACGCTCACCAGGCCGCCGCCGGGCAAGTACTTCTCGAAGGCCACGTCCAGCCCCGTGGCCAGCTCGGGCTTGAGGCCGGGGTGGCCCACGCTGTCGGGGCTGATCTCGGGGTTGGGGCCGCTCACCGGGTAGTTGGCGTTGATGGACGGGCGGGCCATCAGGGCCGACAGCTCGGGCGCCTTGTAGCTGCGCGTGAGGCTGGCTCGGATCAGGTCGCGGCCCTTGGGGTCGAGCTTGTAGTTCAGGTGCCAGAGCGGCGTCACCACGGTGGCTGCGCTGTTCAGCGTGCCGTCGCTGCCCCGACTGGTGGTGGCGATGCGCTCGGCACGCAGGCCCAGGTAGGTGGACCACTGCGGCGCGATCTCCCACTCGTCCTGCACATAGGCCGCCGTGCGCAGGATGCGGGCGCTGAAGGGCTCGCCGTCAAAGCCCAGCAACTGCGACTGGCCGTTCTCGACCAGGCTGCGCACCTCGCGGCGCTGGCGCTGCTCCACGTCCCAACCCAGGGCCAGGCTGTGGCTGTCCCACAGCGGGCGCGCGAGCTTGCCGCTGGTGCTGGCGCCGTGCTCGCGGTTGTCGCCGGTGGTCAGGCGCGTGAGGGAATGCTGGCCGGCGGCGTCGTTGCCGTCCACGTCGGTGCGGAAGGTGCTGCGGTTGGCCTGCGCGCCCAGCTTGGCGTCGATGCTGGTGCCGTCGGCCCAGCGGTGCACCAGTTGCAAGCTGCTGCGCAGGTTGCGCCATTGGCCGACGTTGGTGTAGCGGTCGTCCACGGCCGGCGGTGGCAGGCCCTGCAGCACCTCGGTGAGGGTGTGACCGCTGTTGTTGAAGCGGTGCAGCTGGCCAAAGGCCTGCCAGTTCAGCGCGCTGTCGGGGCCGAGCTTCCATCCCACGCGCGGCGAGAGGTTGATGCCGTCGCCGTGGTATTCGCCGTGCTGCACGGCCAGCGTGTGCATGGGCGCGTCGGTCACGTCGCGGGCCACGCGCTCGGTCTCGGTGACCCAGCCGCCACGCCACTGGTAGTACGAGAGCGGCAGCGTCATGCTCAGCGCGCCCTGGCGGTCGCCATAGGTGAGGCCCACGTTGCCGCCGGGCCGGAACTGACTGAAGCCCGCGCCGACCCGCAGCTCGCGCTGGCGCTGCCTTGGCGCCTCGCGCAGGATGATGTTGATGGTGCCGGCCACGGCCTGGGCGCTGTGCTCAGCGGTGGGGCCCTTGCCCACCTCAATGCGTTCCACCAGCGAGGGCGGCAGGTTGTCAAGTGAGAAGCCCGGGGGTGCGGGCTCGCCATTGACCAGGATCTGCGTGTAGCCCGCGCCCAAGCCGCGCATGCGGGCGGCGCCACCGCTCACGTTCACGCCCGGCAGCCGCTTGAGCACGTCGCTGAGGTTGGTGTCGGCGTACTTGTCGATCTCTTCGCGGCCGTAGATCTGCTTGGCCACCGGCTCGCGGCGGCGCTGCGCCGTGTCGCTGTTCTCGCCTTTGATCTCCACGCGCTGCGGCGCCTCGGCGGCCTCGGGCGGCTTGTCCTGCGCGCCAGCCGCGGCGGCCACGCACAGGCCGCCCCACATGACGAGCCATTGGCCAGCGAAAGGCGCAGCGCAACGGGTCATGCTCAGTGCTTCTGCAACTTGGCGAAAGCCGCCGCCATCGCGCTCTGGCCCGAGGCCTGCTGAGGCACGCTGCGGCCGCCCTGGGCCCGCTCGCCACGGGCGGCGGGGCGGTAACTGTTGTCGGCGCCGTCGCCCTTGCGCGGCAAGGCGGCATCCAACTTCATGGTGAGCGAGATGCGCTTGCGCGCCAGGTCCACCTCCAGCACCTTCACCTTCACCACGTCGCCGGTCTTCACCACCTCGCGCGCGTCGTTGACGAACTTGTTCGAGAGCTGGCTCACGTGCACCAGACCGTCCTGGTGCACACCCAGGTCGATGAAGGCGCCGAACTGGGCCACGTTGCTCACCGTGCCTTCCAGCGTCATGCCGGGCTGCAGGTCCTTGATGTCCGACACGTCGTCGTTGAAGCGCGCCACCTTGAAGTCGGGGCGCGGGTCGCGGCCGGGCTTTTCCAATTCGGCCAGGATGTCCTTGACCGTGATGGCGCCGAACTTCTCGTCGGCAAAGGCCTCGGGGCGCAGCTTGCGGATCACGTCGGCGTTGCCGATCAGCTCCTGCACCGGGCGGCCGGCGCTGGCGATGATCTTCTCCACCACCGGGTAGGTCTCGGGGTGCACGCCAGAGAGGTCCAGCGGGTTGTCGCCGTCGCGGATGCGCAGGAAGCCGGCCGCCTGCTCGAAGGTCTTGGCACCCAGGCCGGCCACCTCCAGCAGTTGCTTGCGGTTGCGGAAGGCCCCGTTGGCGTCGCGCCAGCGCACCACCGCCGCCGCCACGGCGTTGGAGAGGCCCGAAACGCGTGCCAGCAGCGGCGCCGAGGCGGTGTTGAGGTCCACGCCCACGGAGTTCACGCAGTCTTCCACCACGGCGTCCAGCGTGCGGGCCAGCTCGCTCTGGTTCACGTCGTGCTGGTACTGGCCCACACCAATGCTCTTGGGGTCGATCTTCACCAGCTCGGCCAGCGGGTCTTGCAGGCGGCGTGCAATGGAGACGGCGCCGCGCAGGCTCACATCCAACTCGGGCAGCTCCTTGCTGGCGAACTCGCTGGCGGAATAGACCGAAGCGCCGGCCTCGCTCACCACCACCTTCTCGATGTGGGTGCCAGGGGCCAGTTGCTGGATGCGCTTGATCAGGTCGGCGGCCAGCTTGTCGGTCTCGCGGCTGGCGGTGCCGTTGCCGATGGCGATCAGGTTCACGCCGTGCGTGGCGGCCAGGCGGCCCAGGGTGTGGATGGAGCCTTCCCAGTCGCAGCGCGGCTCGTGCGGGTAGACGGTGGCGGTGTCCAGCACCTTGCCGGTGTCGCTGACCACGGCCACCTTCACGCCGGTGCGGATGCCGGGGTCCAGGCCCATCACCACGCGCTTGCCGGCGGGGGCGGCCAGCAGCAGGTCGCGCAGGTTCTCTGCGAAGACCTTGATGGCCACCTTCTCGGCGTCATCACGAAGACGCGCAAACAAATCCCGCTCCAGGCTCATGCTGAGCTTGACCTTCCAGGTCCAGGCGATGGTCTTGCGGATCAGCTCGTCGCCGGCCCGCTTGGCGTGGCGCCAGCCCAGGTGGCTGGCGATGCGGCCTTCGGCCAGCGTGGGCTGGCCGGGCACGATCTCTTCATCGAGCACCAGCTTGGCGTCGAGGATTTCCAGCGTGCGGCCGCGGAACACCGCCAGCGCGCGGTGGCTGGGCACGGTGCGCACGGGTTCGTCGTACTCGAAGTAGTCGCGGAACTTGGCCACGTCGGCGTTGTTCACGTCCTTGCCATCCATGATCTTGGAGCGCAGCAGGCCCTCGGCCCACAGCCACTCGCGCAGCTTGCCCACCAACAGCGCGTCTTCGGCCCAGCGCTCGCTCAGCAGGTCGCGCACACCGTCCAGCACGGCGTAGGCGTCGGCAAAGCCGGCCTCGGCCAGCTTGGCGGCACCACCTTCATAGGCTGCCACAAAGGCCTGGGCCTCGGTCTGCGGCTCCAGCGTGGGGTCGGCGAACAGGCGGTCGGCCAGCGGCTCCAGCCCGGCTTCGCGGGCGATCATGCCCTTGGTGCGGCGCTTCTGCTTGTAGGGCAGGTAGAGGTCTTCCAGCTCCTGCTTGGTGGGCGCGGCCAGCAGCAGGGCCTGCAGCTCGGGCGTGAGCTTGCCCTGCTCGGTGATGCTCTTGATCACCGCCTCGCGGCGGTCTTCCAGCTCGCGCAGGTAGGCCAGGCGGGCCTCCAGATCGCGCAGTTGGGTGTCGTCGAGGCCGTCGGTGGCCTCCTTGCGGTAGCGGGCGATGAAGGGCACCGTGGCGCCCCCATCCAGCAGCGAAACCGCCGCGTTGACCTGGGCCGGCCGAACTTTCAGCTCGGCCGCGATTTGCAGAAGTATCTTTTCCAGCACGGGAGGGCAATGTGGTCGCGAAAGCGCGGGAGTGTGCCAGAACTGAACGTCCCCGCTGGCCGCCCGGACGTGCTACGCCCGGCCGGCCGCGGCGGGCCGTCCACCGTGCATCAACCGCGCAGTTGCTCGCGCAACTTCACCCCCAGCTCGGGCCGCTCCTTGAAGGGGTCGGTGGGGTTGCGGTGGGTGAGGATGTCTTCCATGCGCATCTGCACGCCGCCCAGGGCATGCGGGTGGCTGAAGATGTAGAAGCTGTCGGCGGCGATGGCGTCCACCACGAACTGCGCCACCTGGGCGGCGGTGATCTTGCCGCTGGTCACCGCCTTGTCGCTCATGGCCTGGGCGATGAGCTGGCTCTTGGTGGGCTTGGCGGCGGCGTCCTGCATCTCGGTGGGGCGGTTGCGCTCGCTCTGGTGGATGCCGGTGGGCACGAAGTAGGGGCACAGCACGCTGGCGCTGATCTGGTCGGTGACCAGACGCAGGTCCTGGTACAGCGTTTCACTCAAGGCCACCACGGCGTGCTTGGTGACGTTGTAGACGCCCATGTTGGGCGCGTTCAACAGGCCGGCCATGGAGGCGGTGTTGACGATGTGGCCCTCGTAGGCCGGGTCGGCCTGTGCGGCGGCCAGCATCATGGGCGTGAACACGCGCACGCCGTGGGCCACGCCCATCAGGTTGACGCCCACCACCCATTCCCAGTCCTTGAGCGTGTGCTCCCAGATCAGGCCGCCGGCCCCCACGCCGGCGTTGTTGAAGACGATGTGCGGCGCGCCGAACCGGGCCTGTGTGGCCGCGCCCAGCGTCTCCACCTGCTCGGCCTTGGCCACATCCACCACCTGCGCCAACACTTGGGCGCCCAGGCCGCGGATTTCGGCGGCAGCGGCCTCCAGCGCGGTGGCCTGCACGTCGGCCATGACGAGGTTCATGCCGGCCTGTGCCAGCAGGCGCGAGAGCTCCAGGCCGAAGCCCGAACCCGCGCCGGTGATGACGGCCGTGCGGCCCTGGAATGTCTTCATGGTGTCTCTCGTGGTGTGTAAGGGTGCGGCATTCAGACCGGCCTGAACATCTGCACGTGGGGGATGTTGTCTTCGCCGTAGGGCGCGCCCACGGTCTCGAAACCAAAGCCGCCGTAGAAGGCCGCCAGGTGGGCCTGGGCGCTGATGCGTATGCCCTGGCCGGGAAACTGGTTGACGCAGCGCTCCACGCCCTCGCCCACCAGCACGCCGCCCAAGCCCTGGCCGCGCAGCGCCAGGTGGGTCACCACACGGCCGATGGACGGCTCGGGGTACTTGAGGCCAGGGTCCACCACGCGCAGGTAGAGCGCCAGCGCACCGGGCGGCAGCTCGCCGCTGGGCCGGCCCAGGCGGCCCAGCAGGTGCCAGCTTTGCTGGTCAAGGCCGTCGGGGTCGAGGTAGGGGCCCTGCTCCAGGATGAAGACCCGCGCCCGCAGCTGCAGCGCGTCGTACAGGTCGTTCAGGCCCAGCTCGTCGAACCGGGCCCAGGTCCAGCGGATGTCGAAGCGACGGTGCATGAACCAGCGCGTCAGACCAATTTGACGAGCTGCTTGCCGAAGTTCTTGCCCTTGAGCAGGCCCAGGAAGGCCTCGGGCGCGGCGGCAATGCCCTGTGCCACCGTCTCGCGGTACTTCAGCTTGCCGGTGGCCACCAGGGTGCCCAGCTCCTTCAGCGCCTCGGGCCAGACCTCCATGTGCTCGCTGACGATGAAGCCTTCGAGCTTCATGCGGTTCACCAGGATGAGCGAGGGGTTGGTCATGGGGATGGGCGCGCCGTTGTAGCCCGAGATCATTCCGCAGAAGGCAATGCGGCTGAAGGCATTGCAGCGCAGCATCACGGCATCCAGGATCATGCCGCCCACGTTCTCGAAGTAGCCGTCGATGCCGTCGGGGCAGGCTTCCTTCAAGGCCTTGCTGAGCGACTTCAGGTCGCTGTGTTGCTTGTAGTCGATGCAGGCGTCGAAGCCCAGTTCGCTCACCACCTGGGCGCACTTGTCGGGCCCGCCGGCAATGCCCACCACGCGGCAGCCGCGGGCCTTGGCCAGCTGGCCCACCGCGCCGCCCACGGCACCGCTGGCGGCGCTCACCACCACGGTCTCGCCGGCCTTGGGGTTGATGATCTTCACCAGGCCGTACCAGCCGGTGACGCCGGGCATGCCCACCGCGCCCAGGTAGGCCGAGAGCGGCACATGGGTGGTGTCCACCTTCTGCAGCACGCCGCGCTGGCCGGCGGCCACGCGCTGGTACTCCTGCCAGCCGCCCATGCCCACGACCTTGTCGCCGGGCTTGAAGTGGTCGTTGCGGCTTTCCACCACCTCGCCGGCGGTGCCGCCGATCATCACCTCGTTCAGCGGCTGCGGCTGGGCGTAGCTCTTGCTGTCGTTCATGCGGCCGCGCATGTAGGGGTCGAGGCTGAGGTAGTGGTTGCGCACCAGCACCTCGCCGTCTTCCAGCGGCGCCAAGTGCATGCTCACCAGCTTGAAGTTGTCGGTGGTGGGCTCGCCGGCGGGGCGGGAGGCCAGCAGGATCTGTTGGTTGGTCAGGCTCATGGGGTTGCTTTCAGGTTGGGGTGCCAGACGCAGGGGCGTCTGTGCGTTGCAGGGTCTTGAGCGCCCGGCCCTTGGAGGGCAGCGCGCGCAGGTACTTGAAGGTGCCGGTGGCATGGGCGCAGAGCTCGCCCTCGGCGTTCACCACCGAGGCCTCGCAGAAGGCCATGGTGGCGGTGCGGTGCAGCAGCGTGCCCAGGGCGCGCAACTGCCCTTCGCCGGGGCGCATGAAGCTGGTCTTCATCTCGATGGTGGCGCAGCCGGGCCCGTCCAGGTGCTGGCTGCGCGCGGCCATGGCCATCACCACGTCGAGCATGGTCATCACCACGCCGCCGTGGGCCACGTCCCACGAGTTCATGTGGGCCTCGTCCAGGTCCAGCCGCAGTTCGGCCTTGCCGCCCTCGCAGCTGTGCAGCTCCAGGCCCAGCTTCTCGATGAAGGGGATGCGGACGGGGAACTGGACGGTGGGCTTCTTGGTCATGCGGGCTCGCGGGTAGAGGGCGTCAGGCAATGATGGCACTGACGCCGCCATCCACGGCCAGGATCTGGCCGGTGATGTGCTTGCCCGCCGCGCTGGCGAACAGCAGGGCGGCGCCCTTGAGGTCGTCGTCGTCGCCCAGACGGCGCAGCGGGGCGTGGGCGGCCATCTTGTCGGCGCCCAGCTTGGCCAACAGGCCGTGCGTCATCTTGCTGGGGAAGAAGCCTGGCGCCAGCGCGTTCACGGTGATGCCGTACTCGCCCCACTCGCCAGCCAGCGCGCGGGTGAAGTTCACCACCGCGCCCTTGCTGGTGTTGTAGGCGATGGTCTTCATGGCCGAGGGGTTGCCGCCCAGGCCGGCGATGGAGGCCACGTTGATGATGCGCCCCGCGCGGCGCGGGATCATGCTGGCCTTGGCCACCGCCTGGCTGATGACGAACAGGCTGCGGATGTTCAGGTTCATCACCTTGTCCCAGGCTTCGAGCGGGTGCTCTTCGGCCGCCGCACCCCAGGTGGCGCCGGCGTTGTTCACCAGGATGTCGATCTGGCCCAGGCGCTGCATGGCCTCGTCCACCACGCGCTGGGCGTCCTCGGGCTTGGCCGCGTCGGCCGCCACCCAGCGGGCGTCGATGCCCTTGGCCTGCAGCTCGGCCGCGGCCTCCTCCAGGTCGGCCGCCTTGCGCGAGCTGAGCAGGATCCTGGCGCCGGCTTCACCCAGCGCCTCGGCAATCTGCAGGCCCAGGCCGCGCGAGCCGCCGGTCACCAGGGCCGTCTGGCCGCTGAGGTCGAAAAGTTTCTGGACGGGGGTGCTCATGTCGTGTCTCCTTGGTTCGAGGTCATTCCCGCGCAGGCGGGGGCGCTGTGTTCCGTCATTCCCGCGAAGGCGGGAATCCATCTTTGGTGGTCGGCGCAGCGCACTGGATTCCCGCCTTCGCGGGAATGACGGTGTTGCGAGGAATGACACCGATGCGTGAAGCAACGGTGGTGTGGGGTGGCGCGGTGCATCAAAACCAAGCGTCCTGCATCTCGCGACACACGGCTTCGCGGCGGCTCACCACGTTCAGCCATGCGCCGATTTTGGGCAACTCGTAGGCGTGGAAGTAGCGCAGCGCGGCCAGCAGGCCGGCGTTGCGGTTGCGCTCGTCTTCGGTCTTGGGCGTGTTGGCCTTGGCGGCCAGGCCCAGCTCCAGCCAGACCCAGGCCAGCACCACGTGGCCAAAGGCCTGCAGGTAGGGCGTGGCGTTGGCCAGGGCTTCCTCGGGCACGCCCGTGGCCCACGCGGCCTTGGTGGCGGCGCCCAGTTGCTGCATGGCCGCCGCCAGGCCGGCGGCATGCTCGGCCAGGCCATGCACCTGGCCGGCGCGGGTGAGGGTGTCGTTGACGCGCGTGGCCAGCAGCTTCAGGCCCGCGCCGCCCTGCATCACCACCTTGCGGCCCAGCAGGTCCAGCGCCTGGATGCCATGGGTGCCCTCGTGGATCATGTTCAGGCGGTTGTCGCGCCAGTACTGCTCCACCGGAAAGTCGCGCGTGTAGCCATAGCCGCCCAGCACCTGGATGGCCAGCGAGTTGGCCTCCAGGCACCACTCGCTGGGCCAGCTCTTGGCGATGGGGGTGAGCACCTCCAGCAGCAGGCTGGCCTCGGCGGCGGCCTCGGGCGCGCCGGTGTGGGCCTCGTCCACCAGGCGGGCGCAGTACAGCTCCAGCGCCAGCGCGCCCTCGCTGTAGGCCTTCTGGGCCAGCAGCATGCGCTTCACGTCGGCGTGCTCGATGATCGGCACCTGCGGCCGCGCCGCATCCTTGCCGCCTTCCGTGATGGGCCGGCCTTGAGGGCGCTGGCGCGCATAGGCCAGCGAGGCCTCGTAGCCGGCCATGCCCAGCATGGTGGCGGCGATGCCCACGCCAATGCGGGCCTCGTTCATCATGTGGAACATGCAGCGCAGGCCTTCGCCGGGTTGGCCCACCAGGTAGCCAATGGCGCCGGCGGCCCCTTGCGGCTTGAACTTGCCCTCGCCGAAGTTCAGCAGCGTGTTGGTGGTGCCGCGCCAGCCGCACTTGTGGTTCAACCCTGCCAGCGCCACGTCGTTGCGTTCGCCGGTGAGCTGGCCTTGTTCGTCCACCAGCTTCTTGGGCACGATGAACAGCGAGATGCCCTTCACGCCGGGCACCAGCTTGCCGTCCGGCCCGGGGATCTTGGCCAGCACCAGGTGGATGATGTTTTCGGTCAGCTCGTGCTCGCCGGCGCTGATCCACATCTTGTTGCCGCTGAGGCGGAAGCGCGGGCCCAGCGGGTCGGCTTCAAAGCCTTCGCCATCGGGCACCGCCTTGGTGGCCACGTCCGACAGGCTGGAGCCGGCCTGCGGCTCGGACAAGCACATGGTGCCCGACCAGCGGCCGTTGAACTCGTTGAGCGCAAACACGCGCTGCTGGGCCTCGGTGCCGTGGGCCATCAGCAGGTTGGCATTGCCGATGGTGAGCATGCCGGCGCCGATGCTCACCGAGGCCTTGGCAAAGAAGCCGTTGGCCGCCGCCTCCACCGTGTAGGGCAGTTGCATGCCGCCGATCTCGTAGGCCTGCGCGGCGCTGAGCATGCCGCTCTCGGCATAGGCCTTCCAGGCGTCGTGCGTGGCCTGGGGCAGGTGCACCCGCTCGCCGCCAGCATCCGAAACCACGCGCGGCTCTTCGGTGTCCACCAGGCGGTTGAACGGCGCGTACTTCTCGCGGGCGATGCGCTCGCAGGTGTCCAGCACCTGGGCGAAGGTCTCGGGGCTGTGGTCGGCAAAGCGCTCGCGCTCGGTGAGCGCGGCCACGTTCAGCCAGTCGTTCAGCAGGAAATCGACGATGGGACGCATGCGCCCTCCTCAGGTTGATTCGGCGCAGGCCTAGGCGGCCTGCACGGGGACCATGGCCATGGTGGCCGACGCCTTCATCACCAGCGTGCGCTGCGCGCCGGTGACGGCATAGACCTCGGCCTCGGTGAAGCTGAGCGTGCGGCCGGCCTTGAGCACGTGGGCCTCGCACACCAGGCGCTCGCCCTTGCCAGGGCGCAGGATGGCGGTCTTGAGTTCGGCCGTCACCACCCACTGCCCCTCGGGCGCCAAGGTCTGCGCGGCCGAGCCCATGGAGTGGTCGGCCAGCGTGGCCATCACGCCCGCGTGGGCCTGGCCGGTGTGCTGCAGGTGGCGGGCTTGCAGCTGCAGTTCGCTGGTGACGCGGCCGGGTTCCACGGCCGTGGGTTCGGCCCCCAGGTCGACCATGAAGGGCGAGAGGCGGAAGAAGCCGCGCAGGGTGTCGAGGTCAACGTTCATGCGGTTCGGCGCTTCAGGCGGCCGGGCTTTCGCCCATCTTCACGATGGTGCCCTGCCCCAGCGCGCACAGCTTCTCCACCCCGTCGCTCACCGCAAACACCTGGCAGCGGGCCACGCTCTGGGCCTTGCCCACGTGCTCGGCCTGGGCACGGACGATGAGCTTCTCTCCCACCGCCGGGCGCACGTAGTTGATCTTGAACTCGGACGTGACCACCGGCACCTGCATGGCCGTGCCACCGGCGTAGGTGAGCGCGTTGTCGGCCAGGTAGCTGACGATGCCGCCGTGGGCAAAGCCGTGCTGCTGCTTGTGCTCGTCCTTGAGCACCAGCTGCAACTCCACCTGGCCCGGCGAGAGCGCGTTCAGCTCGGTGCCCAGCAGCACGCTGAAGGACTGCTGGGCCAGGATCTCCCGGCCCATCTGCAGAAATATTTCAGGACTCACTGATGTCGCACTCATGGCCATCGCTTCCGAAAGCTCAAGAACTCAGCAGCCGCCACAAACCAAACCCAGCGGCTGCCGTGGAACCGGCTTTGCCGGGCCACTGGCAGCGCCCCCTTGAGGGGGAGCGCCGAAGGCGCTACGGGGGTGGGTCAAGGAAACACTTCGAACACGCCGGCCGCGCCCATGCCACCGCCGATGCACATGGTGACGCACACGCGCTTGGCGCCACGGCGCTTGCCTTCGATGAGGGCATGGCCGGTGAGGCGCTGGCCCGAGACACCATAGGGGTGGCCCACGGCGATGGCGCCGCCGTTGACGTTCAGGCGGTCCATGGGGATGCCCAGCGTGTCGGCGCAGTACAGCACCTGCACGGCGAAGGCCTCGTTCAGTTCCCACAGGTCGATGTCGGCCACGGTGAGGCCCAATTTCTTGAGCACCTTGGGCACGGCAAACACGGGGCCGATGCCCATCTCGTCGGGCTCGCAGCCGGCCACCGCAAAGCCCAGGAAGCGGCCCAGTGGCTTGAGGCCCTTTTGCTGCGCATAGGTGTCGCTCACCACCACGCAGGCGCCACCACCGTCGCTGAACTGGCTGGCATTGCCGGCGGTGACCACACCACCGGGCATGGCACTGCGGATGCCACGCACGGCCTCCAGCGTGGTGCCGGGGCGCAGGCCCTCGTCGGCGCTGATGGTGACTTCCTTGGTGCGCAGCCCCAGCACCTTGTCGGCCACGCCGGCGATGGTGGTGACCGAGACCAGCTCGTCGTTGAACTTGCCGGCCTCTTGCGCGGCGCAGGCCAGCTGCTGGCTGCGCGCGCCGTACTCGTCCATGCGCTCCTTGGCGATGCCGTAGCGCTTGGCCACGTTCTCGGCCGTCTGCAGCATGTTCCAGTAGATCTCGGGCTTGTGCTGCTTCAACCAGCTGTCCTGCAGCATGTGGGTGTTCATCTCCTGCTGCACGCAGGAGATGCTCTCCACACCACCGGCCACATACACATCACCCTCGCCGGCGATGACGCGCTGGGCAGCCATGGCGATGGTCTGCAGCCCGCTGGAGCAGAAGCGGTTGATGGTCATGCCGCTGACGGTGATGGGCAGGCCGGCGCGCAGTGCCACCTGGCGGGCGATGTTGGCGCCGGTGGCGCCCTCGGGGCTGGCGCAGCCCATCAGCACGTCCTCGATGGCGCCGGGGTCGATGCCCGCGCGCTCGACGGCGGCCTTGACGGCCACGCCACCCAGGGTGGCGCCGTGGGTCATGTTGAAGGCGCCCTTCCAGCTCTTGGCCAGCGGCGTGCGTGCGGTGGAAACAATGACGGCGTTGCTCATGTTCTGTCCTGTGTTCTGGTGTGGGGTGCGATCAGCTGAAGCTCTTGCCTTCGGCGGCCAGCTTGGCCAGCAACGGCGCGGGCTGCCAGAACTTGGCGTCGTCCAGCGGGTTGGCGGCGAAACGCTTCATGGTCTGCACCACGTTGTACAGGCCCACGGTGTCGGCGTAGCACATCGGGCCGCCACGGTGCAGCGGGAAGCCGTAGCCGGTGAGGTAGACCATGTCCACATCAGAAGCGCGCTGGGCGATGCCCTCTTCCAGCAACTTGGCGGCCTCGTTCACCAGCGCGAACACCAGGCGCTGCACGATCTCCTCGTCGCTGATCTGGCGCGGCGTGATGCCCAGGGTCTTGCGGTGCTCGGCAATCATGGCGTTCACCACCTCGCTGGGGATGGCGTCGCGCTTGCCCTTGACGTAGTCATACCAGCCGGCGCCGGTTTTCTGGCCGTAGCGGCCCAGCTCGCACAACAGGTCGGCCGTCTTGCTGTAGCGCAGGTCGGGCTTTTCCAGGTAGCGGCGCTTGCGGATGTACCAGCCGATGTCGTTGCCGGCCAGGTCGCCCATGCGGAACGGGCCCATGGCGAAGCCGAACTTCTCGGCCGCCTTGTCCACCTGGGCCGGCGTGCAGCCTTCTTCCAGCAGGAAGCCGGCCTGGCGGCTGTACTGCTCGATCATGCGGTTGCCGATGAAGCCGTCGCACACGCCCGAGACCACACAGGTCTTGCGGATCTTCTTGCCCAGCTGCATCACCGTGGCCAGCACGTCCTTGGCGGTGGCCGCGCCGCGCACCACTTCCAGCAGCTTCATCACGTTGGCGGGGCTGAAGAAATGCATGCCCACCACGTCCTGCGGGCGCTTGGTGAAGTTGGCGATCTTGTTGACGTCCAGCGTGGACGTGTTGGACGCCAGGATGGCACCGGGCTTCATCACGCGGTCGAGCTGCTCGAACACGGCCTTCTTCACATCGATGTCTTCGAACACGGCCTCGATGACCAGGTCGGCGTCACCGATGGCGTCATAGCTGAGCGTGGTGCTCAGCAGGGCCATGCGCTCGGCTAGCTTTTCCGGCTTGAGTTTGCCCTTCTTCACCTGGGCTTCGTAGTTGCTGCGGATGGTGGCCAGGCCACGGTCCAGCGCTTCCTGCTTCATCTCCAGCATCACCACCGGCGTGCCGGCGTTGAGGAAGTTCATGGCGATGCCGCCGCCCATGGTGCCGGCACCGATGACGGCCACCTTCTTCACGGGGCGCACGGGGGTGTCGTCCGGCACATCGGCGATCTTGCTGGCGGCACGCTCGGCAAAGAAGGCGTGGCGCAGGGCCTTGCACTCGGGCGTGAACATCAGCGCGGTGAAGATCTCGCGCTCGTACACCATGCCGTCGTCGAACTTGCGCTTCACCGAGGCCTCCACCGCGTCCACGCACTTGGCGGGCGCCGGGAAGTTCTTGGCCATGGCCTTGACGGTGTTGCGGGCGAACTGGAAGTAGCCGTCGGCGTTGTCGTGGCGCACCTTCAGGTCGCGCACCAGGGGCAACGGCCGCACGTCGGCCTTTTCCAGTGCAAGGACGATGGCCGCTTCGACCACATCGCCTTCGGTGACCAGCTTGTCGAACAGCTTCTGGCCCGGCAAGCCGGCCAGCACTTCGCTCTTCACCGGGTCACCGCTGACGATGATGTTGAGCGCGGTTTCCACGCCCAGCACGCGCGGCAGGCGCTGCGTGCCGCCGGCACCGGGGATGAGGCCGATCTTCACCTCGGGCAGCGCGATGTTGGCGCCGGCCGCGGCCACGCGGTAGTGGCATCCCAATGCCAGCTCCAGGCCACCGCCCATGACCACCGAGTGGATGGCCGCCACGACAGGCTTGCTGCACAGCTCGCAGGCGCGGATCAGGTCGAGCAAATTGGGCGCGGCCGTGGCCTTGGGCGAGCCAAATTCCTTGATGTCGGCGCCGCCCGAAAACGCCTTGCCGGCGCCGGTGAGCACCACGGCCTTCACATTCGCATCGGCCTGGGCCTTGTCAAGGCCTTCGGCCACCGCCACGCGGGTGGCGTAGCCCAGGCCGTTGACCGGCGGGTTGTTCAAGGTGATGACGGCAACGTTGCCGCGGACTTCGTAGCTGGCGCTCATGGGTGGGAGTCCTTTGCCTGAGGGCAGTTTGGGGAATAGAACGATCGTTCGATTCTATGAACGAAGCGCAATTTCCCAGTGTCTCTGCCGTGACAAAGCAAGGGCTAGGACAAACCCTGGAAGCTTGGCGGTTGGAGCCGCTTTCGGCGCATAGCGGTCATTCCCGCCACCGCCGTCATTCCCGCATAGGCGGGAATCCAGGCTTTCTGGCTTGGTGTGCGCCCGCGCCGGGCGGCCAGCCGGGTCTGGCTCATGCTGTGGCGGCGCGTCGCTGCGCGCGCCACCCCGAAGGCTGCGCTCCTCAGCGCCCCAGAAATCGCCAGCCCCGGCTGCCCGCCTGTCGCTCCACAGGCCTTGTTTGCATTCCCACAGGTTCGGCGCCACCGCCGGTTCCTGGCAGAAGGTGTCGGGTGAGCGATTGACGCAAGTATCAGGCGGAATGGGCCGCGCCCTGGTCAGGGCGCGGCACAGGGGGACATGGCGTCAATCGCTCACCCGGCGACCTCTGCACGCCACCGACGTTGAATGCTGGATTCCCGCCTACGCGGGAATGACGGCGGTGGCGAGGATGACGGCTATGCGCCGCAAGCAGCCCTCCCGGGTTACTTCGCCCGGTGTCAGTCGGGCTTCTTGGTCGTGCCCGAGAGCAAGGGCATCACACCCGTGCTGCTGCTGCCCAGCAAGCCGGTCTGCGAGTAGATGCCCAGCTTCTGGCGCGTGTCCTGGATGTCCAGGTTGCGCATGGTGAGTTGGCCGATGCGGTCCAGCGGCGTGAACGCGCCTTCCACCTTTTCCATGCTCAGCCGCTCGGGCTGGTAGGTGAGGTTGGGGCTCTCGGTGTTCATGATGCTGTAGTCATTGCCACGGCGCAGCTCCAGCGTCACTTCGCCGGTGATGGCACTGGCCACCCAACGCTGCGCCGTTTCGCGCAGCATCAGGCACTGGCTGTCGAACCAGCGGCCCTGGTACAGCAAGCGGCCCAGGCGGCGGCCGTTGATGCGGTACTGCTCTATCGTGTCTTCGTTGTGGATGCCGGTCACCAGGCGCTCGTAGGCAATGTGCAGCAGCGCCATGCCCGGGGCCTCGTAAATGCCGCGGCTCTTGGCTTCAATGATGCGGTTCTCGATCTGGTCGCACATGCCCAGGCCGTGGCGGCCACCGATCTCGTTGGCCTTGTAGAACAGGCTCAACGTGTCGGGGAAGGTCTGGCCGTTCAGCGCGACGGGAATGCCTTCTTCAAAGCGCACCGAGACGGTCTCTGGCTTGACCACCACGTCCTCGCGCCAGAAGGCCACGCCCATGATGGGCTTGACGATGTGGATGCCTGCGTTCAGGAACTCCAGGTCTTTCGCCTCGTGCGTAGCGCCCAGGATGTTGGAGTCGGTGCTGTAGGCCTTCTCCACGCTCATCTTGTAGTCGAAGCCGGCTTCGATGAGGTACTCGCTCATCTCCTTGCGGCCACCCAACTCGTCGATGAAGGTCTGGTCCAGCCAGGGCTTGTAGATGCGCAGCGCCGGGTTGGCCAGCAGGCCGTAACGGTAGAAGCGCTCGATGTCGTTGCCCTTGTAGGTGCTGCCGTCGCCCCAGATGTTGACGCCGTCGTCGCGCATGGCCACCACCAGCGCGGTACCCGTGACGGCACGGCCCAGCGGCGTGGTGTTGAAGTAGGTGGCGCCGCCGGTGCTGATGTGGAAGGCCCCGCACTGGATGGCGGCAATGCCCTCGGCCACGAGTTGGTGGCGGCAGTCGATCAGGCGGGCAATCTCGGCGCCATAGGCCAGGGCCTTGCGCGGGATCTCGTCGTAGTCGCTCTCATCGGGCTGGCCCAGGTTGGCCGTGTAGGCGCAGGGCACGGCGCCCTTGGCGCGCATCCAGTGCACGGCGGCCGAGGTGTCCAGGCCACCGGAAAAGGCGATGCCGACGCGTTCGCCGACGGGAAGTTTTTGAAGGATGCTGGCTGTCATGGCGGGGTCCGGAGAGGGAAATTCTGGCAACCCTCTATGGTACTTCGCCCGAGCGCTCTGCCGACCGGGCGCTCCGATGCCAACCCTTCCGCGACGGCCGAAAGACCATTTACATTGTGTGCAATTTAATTGCTATCAATAATTCAGCCCATGACATCGCGCACCAACACCGCAGGACCGGCGCCCGCACCCAGTTCCTCCCCGAACTGGCAGGCCCTGGACCACCAGCTCTGCTACGCGCTCTACGCCGCCTCGCTGACCATGACCAAGCTCTACAAGCCCATCCTGGCGCCGCTGGGCCTCACCTACCCGCAGTACCTGGTGATGCTGGCGCTGTGGGAGGCCGACAACCTCAGCGTCACGGCCCTGGGCGAGCGCGTGTCGCTGGACTCCGGCACCCTCACCCCGCTGCTCAAGCGCTTGGAAGCCAGCGGCCTGATCGTCCGGCTGCGCGACGCGGCCGACGAACGCCGTGTGCGCGTCACCCTCACGGCGGCCGGCCGCGCGCTCAAGGCCCAGGCCCGCGCCGTGCCACGCCAGATGGCCGCCGCCACCGGCTGCGAACTGGACGAAATCGCCTCCCTCACCCAACGCCTGCACGCACTGCGCGGGCGCCTCACCCAGGCTGCAGCCTGACCTTCTCACCCCCACGAAAGACCGACCATGAAGCTCGACAAGGTTCTCTACACCGCCCAAGCCACGTCCACCGGCGGGCGCACTGGCACCTCGCGCTCGTCCGACGGCGTGCTCGATCTCACCCTCACCACGCCGCGCGAGCTGGGCGGCGCCGGTGGCACCGGCACCAACCCCGAGCAGTTGTTTGCGGCCGGCTACTCGGCCTGCTTCATCGGCGCGCTGAAGGCCGTGGCGGCCAAGCAGAAGATCAAGCTGCCGGACGATGTCTCCATCACCGCGCAGGTGGGCATCGGCCCCATCCCGGCCGGCTTCGGCATCCAGGTGGCGATGACCATCACCATCCCCGGCTTCGAGGGCGCCGCCGCCCAGGCCCTGGTGGACGCGGCCCACCAGGTGTGCCCGTACTCGAACGCCACCCGCGGCAACATCGACGTGACGTTGACGCTGGTTTGATTCCTGCGGCCTACCCGGCCAGCAACTGCAGCAGCAGCTCCACCCGGGCCTTGGCCGGGGTGAGTCCGCCGGCACTGGGCCAAGCGCCTTCGGGCGCACCCACCACGCCGCCCGCCACACAGCGGGTGGCGCGCCACACCCGCAGGCCGGCACGCTGGGCATCCTCCAGCGCGGGCTGCAGCGCGCTGTGCAGCGTGGCGTTGCCCGTGCCCTCCACCACCAGGCCTTGCAGGCCGGCGGCCACCGCCGCGCGCACGGCCCAGTCGTCCACGCCGGCGTGGCTGCACACCAGGCCCACGCGCGGCCAGGCGCCCACCGGCCGCGCCAGCAGGCCCAGGCCCAAGGCCTCGCACTGCGGCCAGGCGCGGTGGGCAATCACCCGGCCCTCCTCCAGCCGCGCCACCGGCCCGGCGTCGCCCGAACTGAAGGTGTCCACGCGGTAGCCATGCAGCTTGCGCACGTCCTCGGCGCCGTGCACGCGGCCATCCGCCACCAACACCACACCCTGCGCGCCGGGCTCCGAGGCCACGGCCACGGCATCGGCCAGGTTCTGCGGGCCGTCGGCCTGCACAGACGACGCCGGTCGCATCGCCACCGCCAGCACCACTGGCTTGGCCGGCGCCAGCACGCGCTGCAGCAGCCAGGCGGTTTCCTCGGCGGTGTCGGTGCCGTGCGTCACCACAAGGCCTTGCACCTCGGGCCGCGCCAGGTGGTGCGCCACGCGCTGCGCCAGGCGTTGCCAGGTGGCGTGGTCCATGTCCTTGCTGTCGAGCTGGGCCACCTGCTCGGCCTCCAGCGCGCGGCCCTGCAACGCTGGCACGGCGGCCACCAGGTCGGCCACACCGACCTCGCCAGCCTTGTAGCCCACGTTGTCAGCGGCCTGCGCCGAGCGGCCCGCGATGGTGCCGCCGGTGCCCAGGATGACGATCACGCCCGAATTGCTTTGCATTTTTTGAAGGTCTGGATAAAAATACAGGTACTGGACACAACCTCAGGCCACCATGATCGAAAGCCCCAAGCTCACCGCCCGGCAACAACAGATCCTGGATCTGGTGCAAAGCACCATCGCCCGCACCGGCGCCCCGCCCACCCGCGCCGAGATCGCCGCCGAGCTGGGCTTCAAGTCGCCCAACGCGGCCGAAGAGCATTTGCAGGCCCTGGCGCGCAAGGGCGTCATTGAGCTGGTCGGCGGCACCTCGCGCGGCATCCGCCTGCAAAGCGCCACTTTACGCGCGCTGAACGAGGCGCGCGGCAAGCAGTTCATGCTGCCCCTGCCCAGCCTGGCCCAGCTCACCCTGCCTCTCATCGGCCGCGTGGCCGCCGGCCACCCCATCCTGGCGCAAGAGCACATCGACCAGACCTATGTGCTCGAAGCCAGCCTGTTCCCGCAGCAACCCGACTACCTGCTGAAGGTCAAGGGCATGAGCATGGTGAACGCCGGCATCGTCGACGGCGACCTGCTGGCCGTGAAGCAGTCGCGCGACGCACGCAATGGCCAGATCGTGGTGGCGCGGTTGGACGACGAAGTCACCGTCAAGCGCTTCCACCGCAGCCGCAACGGCATCGAGCTGCTGCCCGAGAACCCTGATTTCCAGCCCATCGTGGTAGGACCCGAGCGCGAAGACTTCTCCATCGAAGGCATCGCGGTGGGTCTGGTGCGCCAGCACATGCTGATCTGAGGCCGTCCCGGCGCCACATCCTGTCGGCTCTCGGCGCATTGCCGCTGGGCGCATGCCGCGTGGTCGACGTCCCAGGGCCGAAGGGAGAACCGATGTACGGAATCATGGGAAAGATGAGGGCGCTGCCTGGTCAGCGGGCAGCGCTGGCCGCCATCCCGCTCGAAGGAACGGCCGCCATGCCTGGCTGCCTGAGCTACGTCGTCGCGGCAGATGCCGTGGATCCGGATGCGCTCTGGATCACCGAGGTCTGGGATTCGAAGGAGAACCACAGCGCCTCTCTCAAGCTGCCCGCGGTGCAGCAGGCCATCACAAAAGGCCGGCCGCTGATTGCCGGGTTCGGTGAACGTTTCGAGACCCGTCCACTGGGCGGCGTCGGGTTGCGCGCGTAATCGGTCATGCGCCGCACGTCTACGGCCGCCATCAAGAGCCCCAAGGCCGCGCAGGCGGACGACTGCGCCACGCTGGCCCAGTTGCCCAACGTGGGCCCGGCCATGGTGCGCGACCTGCAGTTGCTGGGCATACACCACCCTGCCGAGTTGAAGGGGCGTGACGTCTTGCAGCTCTACCGCGAGCTCGAGCGCCGCACCGGCCAGCGCCAGGACCCCTGCGTGCTCGACACCTTCATGGCGATAGTCGATTTCATGCGCGGCGCCCCGCCGCGCCCCTGGTGGCACTACACGGCCGAGCGCAAGCGGGCGTACGGCAGTTCAGTGGTTGCCGGCGCCCTCGCCTGAAGGCCTGAGCCGGTCACGCCGGGCCAGGTCGGGAAACAGCCGCATCCACACCACCACCACCAGCAAGGTGCCCACGCCGCCCACCAGCACGGAGCCCACCGGGCCGAGCAGCGCTGCGGTGGCACCCGACTCGAACTCGCCCAACTGGTTGCTGGCGCCAATGAAGACCGAATTCACCGCGCCCACGCGGCCGCGCATGTCGTTGGGTGTTTCCAGTTGCACCAGGGTCTGGCGGATCACCACGCTCACCATGTCGGCTGCGCCAGACACCGCCAGCGCTGCAAACGCCCCCCAGAAGCTGTGGGCCAACGCGAAGGCGATGGTGGCCAGGCCAAACACGGCCACACCACCCATCAGCCAGGGCCCGGCCCGGCGCTCCAACGGCCATCGCGACATCACCACGCCCACCAGCACCGCCCCCAGCGCCGGCGCCGAACGCAGCAAGCCCAGGCCCTCGGGCCCGGTGTGCAGGATGTCGCGCGCAAAGATGGGCAGCAGGGCCGTGGCGCCCCCCAACAGCACGGCAAACAGATCCAGCGACATGGCCCCCAGTACCACGGGCCGGTGCCAGATGAACTGCACGCCAGCGGTGATGCTGGTGAGCGTGCGCCCCGATTCGACACGCGGTGCCGGCGGGCTGCGGGTGATGCCCAGCACACACACCACGGCCACGGCCATCAGCAACAGCGAGACGCCATACACCAGGGCCGCGCCCCAGTGGGCCGCCAGGGCGGCCTCGGCCCCCGGTGCGGCCAGGCGCCGCACCAGCCACGGTCCCATCGCGTAGAACACCCCGCCCAGCGCCGGGCCAGCCACGATGGCCACCTGCATGACCGAACTGCTGGCGGCCACGGCACGGGTGAGCAACTCGGGCGGCACCAGAGTGGGGGTCAGCGCCTGCACCGAAGGCATCTGCAAGGCCCGCGCCACGCCCAGGGCCACAGACAGGGCGAGGATGAGCCCCGCGCCCACCCAGCCCTGCAGGCTGGCCAGTGTCAGCACAGCGGCCACGCCGGCCTGCACCACCAGGCTGGCGGCCAGCAGGCGGCGGCGATCATGGTGGTCCACCAGATAGCCGGCAGGCAGGGTCAGCAGCAACGCAGGCATGAACTGCGCCAAACCCACCAAGCCCAGTTGCCAGGCACTGCTGGTCAGGTCGTACATCTGCCAGCCCAGAGCCACCATCAGCATCTGGTTGGCGCCCGAACCCGTCAAGCGCGAGAGCACCAACCGCAGGTAGTCGCGGTGATCTCGCAGGCGCAGGCCGCCCTGGGCAGAACCCGCCGTCATCGAACTTGAATCCATTGGGCTGAGCTTACCCGGCCAGCGCACGGCCAGTCCACGTTTGGGCTTGCAGGCCCAAAGACCTCGGCAGGCAGACCCGCTCGGCGGGGGCAACGGTACCCCGTTGCCGGGTGCACTACGCAGGCCAGCGCACGGCCGCTCCGAAGCGGCCTGCGAACCCGCTCGGCGGGTGGCAGCGGTACCCCGCTGCCGGGTGCCCCATTCAATGCGTCTGTTTGAAGGCCATCACGGCCTGGTTGCGCAGAGTGCGCAGCAGGGTCAGCTCCTGCTCACTGGGCTGCAGCGCGGCGTCGTCGCGGTCGGCGTAGATGAGCGCGAAAGCGGCGCCCTTCATCATCAGCGGCAGCAGCAGAAAACTGCGCGCGGCCGATTGCCGGTACCAGTTGGGCAGGCGCTGTTGCAGGTTGGCGGCGTGGCCATCGGCGATCAAGGTGTCGGCGCCCTTCATGCAGGCGGCCGAAAACAGGTCCACCGCTGCACCGCTGTGCGCGTCCACCTTGAACCGTGTGCGCAGGGCGTCCACGTCCTCGCCCAGACCCAGCCGGCCAGTGAGCACACCGGTCTTGGGGTCGCGCAGGCAGAAGATCACTCGGTGCGCGCTAAGGGCCCGCAGCATGGTTTCGAGGATGACGTGCAGCACCTCGTTGAGCTTGAAGGTGTCGCCCGCCAAGGAGGCGGTGACGTCGGCAATGCCGGCCGAGAGCATCTTCTGCGCGTGTTCGGTGCTGTGCGTGCCGGCCGTGGCCAGGGTGTGTGGCGCGGCCGGCTCCAGCAAGCGGCTTGCTTTCTGCCGCGCGCTGGGCTGCAAGCCCAGGCTGCTGGCCAGGCTGCCCAAGTGGCTGCGGGCCACATGCACGGCGGCGGACAGCTCCTGCACCTGCATGCCCAGGGCACGGGCGTAGCGCTCGGCCAGCACCTGCACGTCCTCGTGTTGCTTGTCGCTGCTGGCCAGCAGGGCCTGCACCAGCTCGCCCGCAGCGCGCACCCGCCAGCGCATGCGCTCGGCGTCGGCGTCGACCCGGTGAGCGGGTGGCTGGCCGGGGGGTCGCGAGATCATCTGCCGAAGGCTGGCCGGAAGGCCCCAGACCTGGGCCACGCCCTGGCCCAGCGCGTCGAAGCTCAGGCCCAGCACGTCGATCTGGGCGCGCTCGGGGTCGCTCTCGGTCTGGCTGCGGATGCGGGCCGCTTCGTCGGGAAAGTAGTACTCGGCCAGCATGCGGCCCAGGTGGCTCATCATGCCGGCCAGGAAGGCCTCCTCGCGCTCGCGCGAGGGCGGTGTGAGCTGGTCCACCAAGGTCGCGGTGAGCAGCGACTCCAGAAACAACCCCTTCATGCGCTCGGCGTGCTGCTTGTCGCCCATGTGCTCCAGCAGCACCAGCGAGAGCGCCATGGTGCGGATGCCCGCAAAGCCCACCAGCGCGGCCGCACGCGAGACGGTGCTGACCTCGCCCTGGCTGGCGTGCTGGAAATGCGCGCTGTTGACCAGACGCAGCAGCTTGTTGGTGAGTGCCACGTCGCGCAGGATCTCGGCCGAGAGCACGTGCAGGCTCTCGCTGTCGGACGAGGTGACGCGCTGGATGCGCACCACCGCGTCGCTCAAGGCCGGGAAATCGCCGGTCAGCTTCATGCGGCGCAGCAGGAAGTTCAGCGTGCCATGCCCCAGGTTCACATGCTCGTCCACCGAGGGGCGCAGCCAGTCCTGCAGCGCGGCCCTGAAGCTGCTGGCGTCAGGCCAGCGCAGCGCGCGCGCGCGGGCGGTGGCCCGCAGCACGATGGAGCGCAGCGCGTCGTCCACGTCCACCTCGCTGTGGGCCGGCCACACCACGTCCACATGCATGGCGTGCTGCAGGGCCAGCAGCGGGTCATTGCCCTCGCGCAGCATGCGGCCGGTGAGCATCAGGCCCAGCAACATGCCGGCCGAGAACACGTCCATCACCGGGTCGGCCGGTTGGCCGGCAGCGGCCTCGGGTGAGATGTAGCCAGGCGTGCCCACCACGCGGCCGTCGTGTTCGTCGGTGAGCCGGGCGGCGATGCCGAAGTCCATCACCCGCGGGCGCCCGTCTCCGCCCATCAAGATGTTGGAAGGCTTGAGGTCGCGGTGCACCACGCCGCTGGCATGGGCGTAGGCCAGTGCGTCCAGCACCTCGCACACCAGCAGCACGGCATCGCGGCCGGCCAGGTGGCCCACCTCGCGCAAGCGCTGGGCCAGCGTCGGGCCCTGCACGCATTCACTGACGATGTAGGGCTGGCCCTGGTCTTCGCCCGCGTCAAACACCGGCACGATGCCCGGGTGGTGCAAGGCACCGGCCAGGCGGGCTTCCTCCAGCCAGGCCTGGCGGGTGTCGGCGTCGGTGCTGGGGTTCAGCAGCTTGATCGCCACCTCGCGCTGCAGTTGCGGGTCATGGGCGCGCCAGACGGTGGCCTGGGCGCCCCGGCCCAAGGTGCTCAGCAACTCGAAGCGGCCCACCCGCCGCACCACGGCCGGATTCACGGTGCGGGCCCGGCGGCGGGCGCAGCGTCGCGGCCATGGCCGCGCGTGGCGGCCGACGCGTCGGCCGGGCCCAGCGGCGCGGGCGCGGTGTCCAACGGGCTGTTCTGGGAGGCCGCCTCGGCGGCGCTCTGCAAAGCGTCCTGCATCTCTTTGGCGGTCAGGCCCAGCGGGCGCGCGTAGCGGCGTGCCACCACACCCAGCGCGGGCAGCACCAGCTTGGCGGGCAGCGTGGTCACGTCCACCAGGTCGTTGGCGCAACTGGCGGTGACGCGCAGGATGTCGTTGTCGTTCTCGGGGTGGTGCACCGGCGCACCGGGCGGCAGGCGGCGGATCATGGTCTGCACCGTCTCGTCCAGCCCCCAATGCTTGGCCACAGCCACGCCCAGCGCCTCCACATCGGTGCCCAGCACCGCGTAGGAAGCGGCCTCGGCCGTCATGCCGGGCTCGGCCTGGCCGCCCGGCGTAGATGCCTCGGCCGACTGCATCAGGCGGCGGATCTGCATCGCCTCTTCCGGGAAGTGGTATTGCACCATCAGCCGGCCCAGGTTCTGCAGTTGGGTGATCAGCGACACCACCTCGCCGTCGTAGCCGGCCGGCACCAGCTTGGTGGCCACCAGGCTGGCGCGCTGCACACGCTTGATCAGGGTCAGCATTTCCTCGGCGGACTGTTCGCTCATCGGGCCCGGCCAGGCGCGCAGGGCCAGCGCGGCGCGGCGCACGCCCTCCAGGCCCAACATGGCGATGGCCCGGCGCAGCATCAGCACCGGCCCGTCGCTGGAGACCGAAGCGCCATGCACCTGGGCGCTGTTGACCACGCGCATCAGCTCGAAGGTGAGCGCCATGTCGCCCAGCACCGCGTCGGCCAGCTCGCTCGTTCGCCCACGGTCCATCAGCGCGAGGTGGGCCACGCGTTCGGCGGCGCCGGGCAATGCCGGCAACACCCCCACGGTGCGCAGGCGGTCGAGCAGCAGGGCCAGCGGGCCACCATCTTGCTCGGAACTGGTCTTGATCCAGCCCTCCAGCGCGCGCTGCAGCGTGCGGGCGTTGCGGTAGCGCTGACGCACCTGGCGGTCGGTGGCGCGGTTGACGATGGCGCGCAACGGGTCGGGGATGGGGCGCGGCACCGTCCAAGGCAAGCGCACGAAATCCTGCCCAAGCGGCGGCATCAGCGAGATCACCTTGCCCACGTCGGCCTGTTCCAGCGGCGCCTGCCCAGCCAGGCCGTGGTGCATCAACAGACCCAGGGCCAGCACGTCGTTCACCGCCGCGTCGCGCACGGCACGCAATTCATCCAGCGCGCCTTGGCCTTCGGTGCGGCGGTTGGCCAGGTCCAGGCCCAGCACCTTCACCTGGCCGGCTTCGTCCACGCTGAGCAGGAAGGCTTGCAAATCCTGATGGGCCACGCCGGCCTCGTGGGCGTAGGCCAGGCCCTGGGCGGCCTGCACAGCCCAGGCCGCCAGCTCGGATGCCGGGATGCCCTGGCGCGAGTAGCGCTCCGCCCATGTCACGGCGCCGCCGCGCTCGTAGGCGGCAAAGGGCCAGCGTTCGTATTCGCCCACCTCCACCGGCTGGGCCAGGTTGGGATGGTTCAGTCGCCCTGCGCGGCCGGCCTTCTGCTGCCAGTCGCGCATGGCCTGCCCTTCCAACTGGAAGCGGGGGATGGCCAGCAGGAACTCCTGGCCCGAGCGGTCCATGGCCAGCCAGCCCATGATCTGCCGGCTCTTGCCGAGAAGGCGGATGAGCTGGTAGCGGCCAAACATGCGCACCGCCTGCGCCTGGCCCGGTGGGGGTGCGGCGGCGGACGAGGGTGCGGGCGCTAGGCCGGCGGCCTCGGTGGTGGTGGGGTGAAAGGTCATGGTCTGCGGGCAGGCTGCCACGGCATTGAAGCGCGCTGCCGCGTGGCCTATAGGGCAAAACAACGGCCCAAAGTGTGAGCTTTTCGGTCCAGCCGGGCCCTCAGGCCAGCGCACGGCCGCGCCACTCAACCCACCTCGATGACCTCGCCCGCCCCGCTCACCAGCGCGCAGCGCACGGCCTCGCCGGGCTGCAGCAGCGCCACGGCCTGGCGGTAGCGCGCCATCTGGGCCAGGTACTCGGGCTGCTGCTGGGGCGCGTGGTCGAGCTTGTAGTCCAGCACCCACCATTCACGCTGGCCACCCACCTCGCGGGCCACCAGGCGGTCGATGCGCAACACCTCGCCGGCCTCGGAGACCGGCACTTCGTCGCCCGCCCAGACCACCCCCGGACCGCTGCGGAAGGGCGTGAACGCCGCGCTGCCCAGCACCGCCTGGGCGGCCTGGGCCGCCAGCGCCGCCTCGGCTGGCAGCAGGCCAAATTCGGCGGCCGCAGCGGGCGATGCCTCGGCCACCCATGCGGCGGCGCTGGCCCCTGGCGGCACGCCGCCCGGCCCACAGGCCCACTGCATCAGGCGGTGGAAGGCCTCGCCCACCAGGGCGATGCGCGAGCCGTCCTTGGCCGGCGCCACCCACACGTCCGACACCCCCTCGCCCGCCCCCACCGCGCCACCCCCACGGGCCTGCGGCGGGTGGGCCGCAGCCACGGCCGCCCAGTCGTCCACCCGGAGCTCGCCGGCCCCGGCCGCCGCCGGTGCGGGCACCGCGCCCGGCACCCAGGGCGTGGCCAGCGGGGCCAGGCGGTCCCACCAGGCGGGGTCGCTGGCCTTGCGGTGGGGCTCGATGCTGCTCAGCACCAACTGGTGGCGGGCCCGGGTGGCGGCCACGTAGAGGGCGTTCAGTTCCTCGCGCGCGCCCAGCCGGGCCTCCTCGTCGCGCAGCGTGTGCAGCGAGGGCGCCATGCGCTTGGCCTGGCCCACGAAGGCGACGCAGCTGGGGTGCGGCAGCTCCACGGGCCAATCGACCAGCACGGTGCCCGAATCGGGGTTGCGGGCCTCGGGGTCGCTGTCCACCACGAACACCACGTCGGCCTCCAGGCCCTTGGCGCCGTGCACCGTGAGCAGTTGCACCGCGTTGGCGTCGGCCGTGGTACCGGCGGACACCGAACGGGCGCGCAACGCCCGCACAAAGCCGTAGGGCGTGGTGTAGCGGCCGCCATCCAGCGCCAGGGTCTGGGCCAGCAGCGCGTGCACCACGGCCGGGGCGTGCCCGCGCCGCTCAGGCGGGCTGGCCTGCAGCATGCGGGCCAGCACATCGCCCTGGTGCAGCACCTGATCCAGCAGGTCGTGCGGCGGCAGGTGGCGGGCGGCCTCGGCCCAGGTGGCCAGCAGGCCGGCGGCGCGTTGGAGGGCCGACGAGGCCTCGTCCTGCGGCGCGAAGCGCATCAGCGCCGGCCACCAGCCACCCGCCGCGCGGGCGCGCTGGGCCAGTTGCAGCAGGTCGTCGTCGCTGGCGCCGAACACCGGGCTCTTCAGGGCCTGGGCCAGCGAGAGCGCATGGCCGGGCGAGGCCAGCACGTCCAGCAGGGCGATCAGGTCGCGCGCCTCGGGCTCGTCGGCCAGCGAGGCTTCGTCCGGCCGCACATGGGGCACGTGCCAGCTGCGCAATTCGTCGGACACCAGGCCCAGCACGCTGCGCTTGCGCGCCAGCACCTGGATCTGGCCCGGCCGGGTCTGGCCGCCGGCCAGCAGCTCGGCAATGGCACGCGCCACTTCGCGGGCCTCCTGCACGCTGCGGCGCTCTTTCTCGGTGCTGCGCGGGGTGGTGAGGCTGTCGCGCCATTCGTCGGCATCGGCCTGGCCCGCACCGCGCGCGGCCTTGGCACCACGCGCCACGCGGGGCAGCGTGCGCACACCGGGGCCGGGCTCGGCGGCCTCGGTGGTGTGGGTGCGAAAACCCTCGTACTCGGCGTTGGCCTGGGCCCGCTCGAAGACCGCGTTCACGGCCGCCAGCACGCCCGGTGCGTTGCGGCGGGTGTGGTCGCAGGCCAGGTGGCGGCCGCCCAGGCCCTGCACCACGAAGGCGGTGGCGGCCGCGAACACGCGCGGCTCGGCACGGCGGAAGCGGTAGATGCTCTGCTTGGGGTCGCCGACGATGAACACCGACAGCGGCTGCTGCCCGCTGGCGCCGCCACCCGCCCCCGCGTAGGCCGCCAGCCAGGGCTGCAGCGCATGCCACTGCAGCGGGCTGGTGTCCTGGAATTCGTCGATCAGCAGATGCCGCAGCTGCGCGTCCAGCCGCTCCTGGATCCAGCCCGACCAGGCGGCGTCGCCCAGCAGCTTGAGCGCCAGGTTCTCCAGGTCCGACATGTCCACCACGGCGCGGGCGCGCTTGAGCGCCGCGAACTCGGCCAGCAGCACCCGCGAGAGCGCCACCATGCGGCGGTGGTCTTCGTGGGCCTCGTGCTGCCTCACGCGCTCGTCCACGGCCTGCAGCTCGTTGCTGATCTGCCCCGCGCACAGCGGCTCGCCGGGCAGTTTGCGCAGCTTGCCTTCAGCGGTGTGCACGGCCGACCAGGCGCTGTCAAAAGCTCCGGACCAGTCGCGCTGGGCGATGCAGGCCAGCGCGGCGCGCAGCTTTTCGGCCGCGGTCTGGTTGGTCTTCTTGGCGTCGGCATGGCCCAGTTCGGCCACCGCCGTCGTCAGCAGGTGCATGAAGGGCGCGGCCCCCAGCAGCGCCAACGGGTGGGCCAGGCCGGCGCAGTCGGCGTACTGCAGGGCGGCCGAGGGGATGGCGTCTTGCAGCGCGCCCGCAGCGTCGGCCCGTTCGATCTCGACCCGCTTGTTCCAGGCCGCCTCCAGCCAGCGCAGCAGCGTGCTGCGGCCCTGGCGGGCGACCAAGGCCATGTAGTCGGCGCGCAGCGCGGGCTCGGCGGCCACGCGGCGCTGGAAGCGGCGGAACAGCTCCAGCCGCAGCTCGCCCACGTCCTCCATCAGCGCCATGCCGGGCTGCAGGCCCATCTGAGCCAGCACGTCCAGCGGCGCCATGCGCATCAGTTGCGAGAACCAGGCGTGGAAGGTCTTGACCTGCACGCTGCGGCCGCTGGCCAGCACGCGCTCGTACAGCCCGCCCAGCGCGGGCGCCAGTTGCTCGGCCTGCGCCACCGTCATGCCACGCTGCACCAGAGCCTGCACGCGTTTGTCGTGCGCGGCGTTGGGCGTGGCGAATTCGGCCAGCCATTGGTTCAGACGTGCGCGCATCTCGCCCGCCGCCTTGCGGGTGAAGGTGATGGCCAGCACCTGGGCCGGCTCAGCCCCTTCCAGCAGCGCGCGCAGGATGCGCGAAACCAGCATCCAGGTCTTGCCCGCGCCGGCACAGGCCTCGACCACGATGCTCTGCGCCGGGTTGCAGGCTGCGGCGTAGAAGGCCACGCGGGACGTGGTGCGGCCGTCGATCTGGTAGGCCGCCGTGGTGGCTGCTGTGGCTGCTGTGGCTGCTGTGGCTGCTGTGGCTGCTGTGGCTGCTGTGGCTGCTGTGGCTGCTGTGGCTGCTGTGGTGGCTGCGGTCGGCTGCGGCTGGCTCACGGCTGGGCCTCCTGCGCAGCGGCCAGGACCGGTTGGTTGGGGTGGTTGGGCTCGGGTGCCCACTGGTCGCGCCGGCACAGGCCGCGCGCCTCGCAATGGCTGCAGGCCTCGCCCTGGCCCAGGGCGCGCAGCGGCTCGCCGTCGCGCAGGCGCTCGAACTCCAGGCCCAGTTGCTGCAGCAGCACACGGGCGTGTTCGTCCACCTGCGGGTGCTCGGCGGTGGCCAGGGGCTCGCGCGGGTTGTCCAACGCGAGGTAGGCCGCGCCCAGTTGGCCGGGCACGGCATCGCCTGCGGCCAGCGCCAGCGCGGCGTAGAAGGCCAATTGGGCGTCTTCCATGCCGCTCTTGGCCTTGTCTTCCTGGGCCTTGGCGCTGCCGGTCTTGTAGTCCAGCAACTCCACGCGGCCGTCTGCATGGCGGTCGATGCGGTCGAGCCGGCCGTGCAGGCCCAGGCCACCCCATTCGGCCGGATGGGCCTGACGCGCCAGCTCGCCCTGCCACCAGTGCCAGCCCTGGGCCTCGCGCCCGTGCAGCCACAGCAAGTAGCCGGGCACCAGGGCTTCGAAGCTGGCCCGGAAGGGCAGCAGCTCGGCCTCGGTCCAGCCTTGGGCCGCATCCACTGCGGCGGCAGCGGCCTGCAGGCGCGCGGTGTCCAGCGCCACATCGGTGGTGGGCTCACGGCCTTCGTGGAAGTGCAGCAGCACGGCGTGCAGCCAGTTGCCGTGGTCGCGCTTGTCGGCGGCTTGGTCGAGTTCGTCGGCCTCGCCCAGGCCCAGCAGCACGCGGCTGAAGAAACGGTAGGGGCAGGTGCGCAGGGCTTCGACCGCGCTGGCGCTGAGCGAGCGCGGCCAGTGGCTGCCGGCCAGCGGTGCGGGCGGCAGCACCGGCTGTGGTGGCACGGCCCGCGTGGGCAGCGCCACCGGTGTGCCGGGCAGCTCAGCGGGCTGCAGGCGGGCCTCGGCGCGGGCCAGCACCAGGCGCTGCACCAGCGGGCTGGGGCCCAGGCCCTCGGCACCCTCGGCCACGCGGTGCAGCAAGGTGACCCTGGGCAGCCGCAGCGCCTGGGCGAAGGCCAGCGTCTCTCGCTGCAGGCGCTCTTGCGGGCCGGGCAGGCCCAGCGCGGCAGCGAGCGCCGGGCCCAGCAGGTCGGGTCGGGGCTCGGCCACGCCCAGGCGGCGCTCGTCGGCGCCGGGGCAGACCACGGCGCTGAAGGGCCGCAGCATCACCCGCGCCAGCGGCGTGATCACCACCCGCGCCTCGGGCGGGTTGTCGGGCACCACGCTGGCTTCTTCCAGGGCCTCGTCGACCCAGGCGGTGAACTCGTCCAGCGTGAAGCGCGTGCTGCCGGCCACCGCCTGCCAGGCCGGTGACTGGCCAGCGGCTGCGTCCAGCCGCAGCGCCAGCAGCACAGCGCGGCCGGCGACGTCGCCCTGCCAGCGCTGGGCCTCGTCCGCGTCGCCCAGCCACAGCGCCGCCAGGCACTGCAGCCAGTCGGCCAGCGGCCGTGAGCGCTCGGCCACCAGCGGGGCCAGGCGGGTTTGGGCCTGGGCCCACAGCGCGCGTGCCGCTTCGGCCTCGGCGTCGGCGACACGCTGCCCGCGCCACAAGGCCTCCAGCGCCACCAGGGCCTGCGGCTGGGCGCGGCCCAGGGCGTCGTCCTTGAGCCAATCGAGCCGTGCGTCTTCGGCGCCGGCTGGGTTGCCCAGCGAGCGTGCGGCCCGAAGCAGGGCCATGGCTTGGGCGCCGGCGCGGGTGGTGGCCACACGCCAACCGGTGTCGTCCACCACCGGCACCTGCACCCGCGCCAGCAGCGCGTGCACGCGGCGCACGGTTTCGCGGTCCTGCGCCACCAGGGCCACGGTGCCGCCGGCCTGCAGCGCGGCCAGCACACAGGCGGTGGCGGCACGGGCTTCGTCCTCGGCGTCGGCACAGCGCAGCAACGCGGGCACAGGGCCGCGTGCCGCTGCTTGGAAAACCTGCGCAAGATCGCCGTCCAGGTCCAGCAGCAGGCCGGGCACACCGGCCGCCGCCTGGTGCGCCAGCACGGCCTCTGCAAGCGTGTCGGCACCGCCCGCGCGCAGCACCACGCAGCCGCTCATCGGCGCACCGTAAAGGCAGTCGGTGTCGGGTGCAGCCACCGCCAGCGAGGCGGCCACCCATTCCAGCGCCACGCGAGCCAGTGCGCGCTCGAACTCGCCCGGGCCGGCGGCCACGGCGAGGCGGCTGCGCGCGTCCTGCCACCAGGCCTCGCGCTGCACAGGCGGGTGGGCGGCGGCGGCTTGGCGCAAGACCTCGGCGGTGTCCACCAGAGCGGCCACGCCGTGGGCAAAGGCGCGAGGGTCGTTGCGGGCCCAGGCCTTGCCCCAGTCCTGCTGCCGCAGCAACTGGGCCGCCTGCAGCCGGTTGGTGACGGCATCACCACTGAAAAGACCTTGTGCCGCGCCCCGGTGCGGCGCCAGTTGGCGCGCCAGGGTCTGGCAGGTTTCCACGCGCGGCTGCCAGCCGCCCTGCGCCGCCAGCGCACGCCGTGCCTGGGGCAGCAAGGCCGAGAACGGAAGCAGCCAGCACAGGTCGCGCAGCACCAGACCATGGGTTTCGGCCCAACCGCGCACCTGCACCGCCAGGTGGGGCCACACCTGTTCGCTGGCCAGACCACCGGGCACCGCCACATGGGACCAGGGGGCAGCGGCACTGGCCGTGGCGATGGTGGCAACAGTGGCGGAAGGGTTCATCGGACGGGCAACGGGCCGCAGGGCTTTGTGTCAGAATCATTGTGCCCGGCGAAAGACGCTCTGCGTTCCCTCCCTGTAGGCGTGCCAAACGCCTTGCGCCGCCCGGCCCCTCCCGCCCCCATAGGACTCACATGAGCAGCGAACTGATCAAGCACATCTCCGACGCCTCGTTCGAGGCCGACGTCCTGAAGTCCGGCACCCCCGTGCTGGTCGACTACTGGGCCGAATGGTGCGGCCCCTGCAAGATGATCGCCCCCATCCTGGACGAAACCGCCAAGGAATACGGCGCCCGCCTGCAGATCGCCAAGATGAACGTGGACGAGAACCGCGACGTGCCGGCCAAATTCGGCATCCGCGGCATCCCCACGCTGATGTTGTTCAAGGACGGCCAATTGGCCGCCACCAAGGTGGGCGCGCTGAACAAGTCGCAGCTCGCGCAGTTCCTCGACGCTCACCTGTAATCTATACTTCCGCCTGACGCACCGGGTGCGGGCGCTACCAGCGCCGCCCCGTTGCTGCAACCAGGCTTCAAGGCCGCCACGCCCCGAACCCAACCGGTTCACCGGCGCGTGAGTTTCACGGCCCACCGATCCCCTACCCCGTTTCCCCCGACGCTGTTTTGGTCACACCGGCCACACGCAGCGAACCCTCAGGCCCCACTGGTTTGCCGCCAGCGACCTGACATCCACCAGCCACCCACTGCAAAGGGTGTTTGACATGCATCTCTCAGAACTCAAAGCACTCCACGTCTCGGCCCTGATCGAGATGGGCGAGGCATTGGAGATCGACAACGTCGCCCGCCTGCGCAAGCAGGAGCTGATGTTCGCGATCATGAAAAAGCGCGCCAAGGCCGGCGAACAGGTGTTCGGCGACGGCGTGTTGGAAGTGCTGCCTGACGGCTTCGGCTTTCTGCGCTCCATCGATTCGAGCTACATGGCGTCCACCGACGACATCTACCTCAGCCCCAGCCAGGTGCGCCGCTTCAACCTGCACACCGGTGACCTGGTGGAAGGCGAAGTGCGGGTGCCCAAGGATGGCGAGCGCTACTTCGCGCTGGTGAAGGTCGACCGCGTGAACGGCCTGACGCCCGAGGAGTGCAAGCACAAGATCATGTTCGAGAACTTGACGCCGCTTTTTCCCAAAGAGCCGTTCAAGCTGGAGCGTGACAACTTCAAGGGCGAGGAAAACGTCACCGGTCGCATCATCGATTTGATCGCGCCCATCGGCAAGGGCCAGCGCGCACTGCTGGTGGCCCAGCCGAAGACCGGCAAGACGGTGATGATGCAGCACCTCGCGCACGCCATCATCGCCAACCACCCCGATGTGCACCTGATCGTGCTGCTGGTGGACGAGCGCCCGGAAGAAGTGACCGAAATGCTGCGCACCGTGCGCGGCGAAGTGATCAGCTCCACCTTCGACGAACCCGCCGCCCGCCACGTGCAGGTGGCCGAAATGGTGATCGAGCGCGCCAAGCGCCTGGTGGAACTGAAGAAGGACGTGGTGATCCTGCTCGACTCCATCACCCGCCTGGCCCGCGCCTACAACAACGTGCTGCCCTCCAGCGGCAAGGTGCTGACCGGTGGCGTGGACGCCAACGCGCTGCAGCGCCCCAAGCGCTTCTTCGGCGCCGCGCGCAACGTGGAGGAAGGCGGCTCGCTGACCATCATCGGCACCGCGCTGATCGACACCGGTTCGCGCATGGACGAGGTGATCTACGAAGAGTTCAAGGGCACCGGCAACTGCGAAATCCACCTCGACCGTCGCATGGCCGAAAAGCGCGTCTACCCGTCCATCCTGATCAACAAGTCGGGCACGCGCCGCGAAGAGCTGCTGCTCAAGCCCGAGATCCTGCAAAAGACCTGGATCCTGCGCAAGCTGCTCTACCCGATGGACGAGATCGAGGCGATGGAGTTCATCCTCGACAAGATGAAAGCGTCGAAGAACAACCTCGATTTCTTCGACATGATGCGGCGCGGCGGGTAAGTCACCCACTGCCACCCACAAACCGAAAGGCGCCCCACGTGGGCGCCTTTGTTTTGGTCGTTCGTGTTGGGGTCAGTACCGCACAGACAGGCCCACGCCCCAGTTCGAATCCACCGCGCTCTTGCTGATGCCACGCGAGATGGAGAAATCCAGTTGCACATCCTTGTTGAGCACATAGGCCACGCCGGCGTCCCAACTGGTCACGTTGCCGCCGTGACGGGCAGGTGCCAATTGGTCGGCCGAGAGTTCGACAAAGCCACGCCACTGCTCTGTGAAATCCTTGCCCAGCACCAAAGCCAGCAGGCCAGCGGTGTAGCGCTGGCCTGCCTCGTTCCTGTCGCCAAACACGCCAGGCATGGCACCCACCGACCAACCCTGGGGCAGTTCCCATTCGGCCACCATGCGCAGGGAAGGGCGAACGCCTTGGCCGCGAAAGGTCCTGGCGCCGGTGGCGAAATCGGCATGCAGCAGCCAGGCCACGCTGGGCACCCAATCGTCGTCATCGCCGTCCTGCATGTGCCACTTGATGCCCAGGGCCGTGTCGGCCATGCCGCTGGCCCGTACCGGCGCCGCGCCATCGGCCCGCAGGCGCGTGTAGCCATCGGACTCCACACGCAACTCGAACTGTTCGGCAATGCCGATGCGCAGCAGCGTGGGCGTGTTCAGTGTGCGCACCCGCGTGCCCGCCGCGTCGTCGCGCGCCGACACCACGCTGGTCTCGATCTGATAGCGGCCCTTGCCCACCACCTCGCTGGATTCGGAGACGTCGGGACGGTCTGTGACGAGCTCGTCCTTGGCGCTGGCCGGCCCCACCAGCACGGCCGCCAGGAGCAGACCTGCCACAGACACCACCAGGGGCTGGATGCGAAAATTCGGCATGGTGTGGGCGCCCTGGCGGCAGCGAAGTCAAAGAGCTGGCATGCTATCTCTTCCTCCGGCTATAATCTGCGGTTTTCCGCTGTCGGAAAGTGCGCTGTGCATAGGGCCGGCGTGGCTCCCGGCTTGAAACCAGCGACAAAGGACGGCGCCACGCGCCGAAAAGAGCGATGAAAGAAGGCATTCACCCGAACTACCGCGACGTGTGCTTCGTGGACCTGTCCAACGGCTTCAAGTTCGTGACGCGCTCGTGCGCTTCGAGCAAGGAAACCGTGAAGATGGAAGACGGCCGCGAGCTGCCGCTGTTCAAGCTGGAAACCACCAGCGAATCGCACCCGTTCTACACTGGCCAGCAAAAGAGCGTGGACACCCTGGGTGGCCGCGTCGAGAAGTTCCGCAACAAGTTTGCGCGCGTGGGCATCGCCAAGAAGTGATTCTTGGGCTTGCAGCCACAACGAAGAAGGCAGCCGAGGCTGCCTTTTTTCATGGCGTCAGCGCGCGTGGTGTCAGCGATTTGCCCGTCTGACTTGGCATGATGGCGAACGTGAATCAGCCCAACCCTGCCCTGGTCACCCAACGCGCCGCCGCGCGGCTGCCGCGCATTGCGCTGCTGCTGCTGTGCGCGGCCTATGTTCTGCCCGGCATGCTGGGCCGCGACCCCTGGCGCAATGCCGACCTGACCGCCTTTGCCACCATGCTGGGCATGGCCGAGGGTCGCTCGCCCTGGCTGGCGCCCACCCTGGGTGGCCTGCCCGCCCCGGCGGCCCTGCTGCCGCACTGGCTGGGCGCGGGCTTCATCAAGCTGCTCTCGCCGCTGCTGGACCCGGCTCTGGCGGCCCGCCTGCCCTTTGCGCTGTTGCTGGTGCTGAGCCTGGCGCTGATCTGGTACGCCACCTTCCACTTGGCCCGCACCGAGGCAGCGCTGCCGGTGGCCTTTGCCTTTGGAGGCGAGGCCGAGCCGGTGGCCTATGCCCGTGCGCTGGCCGATGGCGCCCTCTTGGCCACCATCGCCACGCTGGGCCTGCTGCAACTGGGCCACGAGACCACGCCCGAGCTGGTGCAGCTCAGCGAGGTGGCGTTGTTCATCTGGGCGCTGGCGGCGGCGCCCTATCGCCAGCTCACAGCGCGCGTGGCCGCCAGCGTGGCCTTGGTGGCGCTGGCCCTCAGCGGTGCGCCAGCCATGGCCCTGGGCTTTGGCCTGCTGGCCACGCTGGTGTGCTGGCGCTCGCGCTACGCCGACGCCCGGGCCCTGGTGCCGTGGTTGTTGGGCGGCATCGCCGTGCTGACCACGGCGGCCTGGGCTTTGCACCTCTGGCATTGGCGCGTGGCCCTGCCCGCCCAGCCCCGGCAGTGGTGGGCCATGGGCCGGCTGCTGCTGTGGTTCTGCTGGCCGGCTTGGCCGCTGGTGTTGTGGACGCTGTGGCGCTGGCGGCGCCACCTGCAGCACCGCCACATTGCCATCCCGTTGGGCACCGCCCTCGTGGCTGTGCTGAGCAGCCTGGCCATGGGCGGCAGCGACCGTGCGCTGATGCTGGCCGTGCCCGGCATGGCGGTGCTGGCGGCGTTTGCGCTGCCCACGCTCAAGCGCAGCACCGGTGCCGCCATCGATTGGTTCTCTGTGTTCTTCTTCAGCGGCTCGGCGTTGGCCGGCTGGGTGGTCTACAGCGCCATGCACACCGGCGTGCCGGCCAAGCCCATGGCCAACGTCCTGCGGCTGGCGCCGGGCTTTGCACCCAGCTTCAGCCTGCTGGCCCTGCTGGCTGCCCTGCTGGCCACGGTGGCCTGGATCTGGCTGGTGCGCTGGCGCACGGCAAGGCACCGCCACCCGCTGTGGAAAAGCCTGGTGTTGCCGGCCGGCGGCGTGGCCCTGGCGTGGCTGCTGGCCATGACCTTGTGGCTGCCGGCGCTGGACTACGCGCGCAGCTCACGTTCGCTGGTGGCCCAGATCCAGGCCCATGTGCCCACGCGCGGCTGCGTGCTGGCGCCGGGCATGTCGGCCCCGGGTGTGGCCGCATTGGAGGTCTTTGGCCACTACCGGGTGCGCGCCGCCAGCACGCCCCCGCCCAACGAGACCGGCTGCAACGCCATGGTGCTGCAGGCCCGTGCGGGCACCGAGCCAAGCCAACCGCCGGGCTGGCAGTTGCTGGACCAGGTGCACCACCCGGTGGACCGCGTGGACCGCTACTGGCTCTTCGCCCGTCAGCCCTGAACTTGCAGGGCGGGCGCAGCCGCTGCCTCGGCCTGCTCACGCACGCGGGCAGGCGGAAACACCAGGCTGAACGCCGAACCCCGCCCCACTTCACTGGTGATCAGCAGCTCGCCACCATGGCGCTGGGCCACGTGCTTCACGATGGCCAGACCCAGCCCCGTGCCGCCGGTGTCGCGCGAGCGGCTGCCGTCCACGCGGTAGAAACGCTCCGCCAGGCGGGGCAGGTGCTCGGGCGCGATGCCCGGGCCGCTGTCGCGCACCGAGAGCTCGGCAGAACCATCGTCGCGGCGCAGCCAGGCCACTGAAATCTGCCCGCCCGCTGGGGTGTAGCGCACAGCGTTGCTCACCAGGTTGGTGATGGCGCTGAGCAGTTCGGGCTCGCTGCCGGCCAGGCTGGCGCCGTCGCCCCAGGCAAAGCTGAACGCGTGTTTGCCAGCCGAAAGGCCTATGGCATCGTTTTCCACGGTTTGCGCCAGGCGCTGCAGCGGCACCCACTGGTCAGACGGTGGTGGCGCACTGCCCTCCAGGCTGGCCAGCGTGAGCAAATCGGCCACCAGGCTTTGCATGCGTTTCGATTGCTGACCCATCAGCACCAGCACGCGCTGGCGCTCCACCTCGCTCAGCGGCAAGGTGGCCATGGTCTCGATGAACCCGGCCAGCACCGTCAACGGTGTGCGGATCTCGTGCGAAACGTTGGCCACGAAATCGCGCTTGGTGGCCTCGATGCGCTCGCGCTCCGTGACGTCCTGGGTCAGCAGCAAATACTGACCGTCTCCATAGGCTTGCACCATCACCGACAATAGCCCCCTGCCCTGTGGGCCTTTGATCTTCACCGGTTGATCGAAACGCCGGGCCTGCAGGTGGCCGACAAAATCGGGCGAGCGGACCAGGTTGGTGATGCGCTGGCGCAGGTCGCGCACCGGGTCCAGCCCCAGGTGCTGCGCCGCCAGGCCGTTGCACCACGCGATCTGTTCGGCGGCGTCCAGCAGCAGCACGCCGTTGGGCGAAGCCTCGATCGCGGCGAGGAAGTGCTGGTGTTCGTCGCGCTCGGCCTGAGCCTCGCGGTCGCGCTGGCGCAGTGCGCGCTCCACGCGCGTGGCCGCCTCGCTCCAGTAGCCCACCAGGCGCGGCGGCGCGCCGTCCAGTGGGCCACTGAGCCAACGCAGCACCCGCCCGCCACGCCAGCTGTCGAGCAAGGTGGTCAACACCGCCGCCAGGCAGGCCCCCAGGCCCGTGCCCCACAAGCTCTGACCCCACAGGCCACCCAACCCATGCCCCACCACCGCGCCCAGCGCGGTGAGCAGCAGCATCAGCAAGGTGCGTGGAACGATCCAGAACATGGGGGTTGCAGCAGACCTCGGTGATCTCAGGCTGCGGTGGTGGCGCTGGGCTGCCGGGTCATGCGGTAGCCGGCGCCGCGCACGGTTTCAATCATCGCCGCGCAGCCCGCTGGCAGCAGGGCTTCGCGCAGGCGTTTCACATGCACGTCCACCGTGCGCTCTTCGATGAACACGTGGTCGCCCCAGACCCGGTCGAGCAACTGGCCACGGCTGTGCACGCGCTCGGGATGGGCCATGAAGAAATGCAGCAGGCGGAACTCGGTGGGGCCCAGCTTCACTTCCGTGCCCTGGCCGGTGACGCGCCGGGTGCCAGGGTCGAGCTTGAGGGCGCCCAGCTCCACCACGGTGTCCAGTGCCTCGGGCATGCGCCGGCGCAGCACCGCACGGATGCGGGCCAGCAGCTCCTGCGTACTGAAAGGCTTGGTGAGGTAGTCATCAGCGCCGGCGTCCAGGCCCACCACCTTGTCGGCCTCGTCGGCGCGGGCGGTGAGCATGATGATGGGCAGCGGCTTGGTGCGTTCGTCGGCGCGCCATTGGCGGGCCAGTGCCACACCGGATTGGCCAGGCAGCATCCAGTCCAGCAGCACCAGGTCGGGCAGTTCGGCGGCGATGGCCGCCGAGGCTTGGTCCGCCGTCTCGGCGAGCGTGACCTCAAAGCCAGCGTGGCGCAGATTGAGGGCAATCAGTTCGGCGATCGCGGCTTCGTCTTCAACGACAAGTACGGTGGGCATGGGCTCTGGGTTGGTAGGGGGTCTGGGCCGTGCTCAGTTGCGTTGCAACGCCACCGACTCCACCGTTTCGTACGGGTTGTGGCGCACGTCGGTGCCCTTGACGATGTAGATGATCTGCTCGGCCAGGTTCTTGGCATGGTCGCCCACGCGCTCAATGGCCTTGGCCACGAACACCAGGTCGATGCTGGCCGAGATGGTGCGTGGGTCTTCCATCATGTAGGTGATGAGCTTGCGCATCAGGCCTTCGAACTCCTGGTCGATCTGGTTGTCCTGCTTGATCACTTCCAGCGCCTGCACGGTGTCGAGCCGGGCAAAGGCGTCCAGCGCCTTGCGCAGCGAGGCCACGGCGAGTTCTGATTCGAATGACACATCGCCCACCGGCAGGCGAAGGCGGCTGAACACGCCTGTGTTGATGAGGCGCTGCACCGTGCGGGCGATGCGGGCGGCTTCATCGCCCACGCGTTCGAGGTTGCCGATGGTCTTGGAGATGGCGATCAGCAGGCGCAGGTCGCGCGCGGTCGGCTGGCGGCGGGCGATGATGGCCGAGAGGTCGGCGTCGATCTCGACTTCGAGCTGGTTCACCCGCTCCTCCATCTTCAACACCTGGGTGGCGGTCTCGGAGCTGAAATGCACCAGCGCATAGATGGCCTGCGCCACCTGGGCCTCGACGATGCCGCCCATCTCCAGCACGCGGGTGGAAACGCCACTGAGCTCGGCGTCGAACTGGGTAGAGAGATGCTTTTCGGTCATGGCTTGTTCCTTTGTTCGGCTGCGCAGTGGCTACGGCCGCTGCGCTTACCTTCGCTGCGCGAAGTTGGCCTTTGCCGCTACATCACGGGCCGCTTCTTAACCGAAGCGACCCGTGATGTAGTCTTCCGTGTCTTTCTTCTTCGGCTTCATGAACAGGTCACGCGTGGGCCCAAATTCAATCAGGTCGCCCAAATACATGTAGGCCGTGTAGTCGGACACGCGAGCCGCCTGCTGCATGTTGTGCGTGACGATCAGCACGGTGTATTCGTCGCGCAACTCGTGGATCAACTCTTCCACCTTGCCGGTGGAGATCGGGTCCAGCGCCGAGCAGGGCTCGTCCAGCAGCAGCACCTCGGGCTTGATGGCGATGCCGCGGGCTATGCACAAGCGCTGCTGTTGGCCACCGGAGAGGCCCGAGCCACTCTGGTTCAGCTTGTCCTTCACTTCGTTCCACAGCGCGGATTTTTTCAGAGCCCATTCCACGCGCTCGTCCATCTCCACACGCGAGAGATTTTCGAACAAGCGCACACCGAAAGCGATGTTGTCGTAGATCGACATCGGGAACGGCGTGGGCTTCTGAAAGACCATGCCCACCTTGGCGCGCAACAACGACACATCGAGCTTACGGTCAAGCACGTTCTCGCCGTCGATCAGGATTTCGCCCTCGGCCCGCTGCTCGGGGTAGAGCTCGTACATGCGGTTGAAGGTGCGCAGCAGCGTGGATTTGCCGCAGCCCGATGGGCCGATGAAGGCCGTGACCTTCTTGTCGGGGATGTCGAGGTTGATGCGCTTGAGCGCGTGGAAGGCACCGTAGTAGAAGTTCAGATCCCGCACGGTGATCTTGGCCTTCTCGGTCACGCCCCATTCAACTTTGGTGTCCATGAGTGGCTAGCCTGTGGTTCAGTGTTTGTTGCGGAAGAACACGCGCGCCATGATGTTCAGCGCGAGCACGCCCATGGTGATGATGAACACCCCCGCCCAGGCCAGCTTCTGCCAGTTCTCGTAAGGGCTCATCGCGAACTTGAAGATGGTGACCGGCAGGCTGGACATGGGCTCAGCCAGGTTGCTGGTCCAGAACTGGTTCGAGAGCGCCGTGAACAACAGCGGTGCCGTCTCACCGGAAATGCGCGCCACCGCCAGCAGCACACCGGTGAGCACGCCCGCACGCACGCTCTTGAGCGTGATGCTGAGGATCACCTTCCACTTGGGCGTGCCCAGCGCGTAGGCGGCTTCGCGCAGCGCGTGCGGCACCAGGTTCAACATGTTCTCGGTCTGGCGGATGACCACCGGGATGACGATCAGCGCCAGCGCCAGCACGCCGGCCCAGCCCGAGAAGGCCTTGAAGCGCGCCACCACCACCGAGTAGATGAACAGGCCGATGACGATGGACGGTGCCGACAGCAGGATGTCGTTGATGAACTGGGTGGTGCGGCCCAGCCAGCTGCGTTGGCCGTATTCGGCCAGGTAGATGCCAGCCAGGATGCCGACGGGCGTGCCTATGAAGGTGGCCAGCGCCACCATGATGGCCGAGCCGTAGATGGCGTTGGCCAGGCCGCCCACTTCTTCCTGCGGCGGCGGCGTCATCTGCGTGAACACCTGCCACGAGAGGCCATCCACGCCCAGGCGCACGGTTTCGAACAGGATCCACAGCAACCAGAACACACCAAAGGCCATGGCCGCCAGCGACAGGCTCAGCGCGATCACGTTGACGCGTTTGCGCCGCTGGTGCATGGCCAGACGGGAGGGGTCGAGCGTAGCCAAACTGCTCATGACTTCTTGCCCTCGCCTTTCTTGAGCTGAGCCAGCATCAGCTTGGACAGCGTGAGCACCACGAAGGTGATGAAGAACAGCACCAGGCCCAGGTAGATCAGCGAGGCCTGGTGCAGGCCCTCGCCGGCCTCGGCAAATTCATTGGCCAGCGCCGAGGTGATGCTGTTGGCCGCCTCGAACAGCGAGATGGAGTTCAGCTGGTTCATGTTACCGATCACGAAGGTGACGGCCATGGTCTCGCCCAGCGCGCGGCCCAGCCCCAACATGATGCCGCCCACCACACCGGTCTTGGTGTAGGGCAGCACCACGCGCCACATCACCTCCCAGGTGGTGGAACCCAGGCCGTATGCCGATTCCTTGAGCATGGGCGGCGTCACCTCGAACACGTCGCGCATCACCGAGGCGATGTACGGAATGATCATGATGGCCAAGATGATGCCGGCCGACAACAGGCCGATGCCCACCGGCGGGCCGGCGAACAGCGCCCCCAGCACCGGCACCCCCTTGAAGGCATGCTGCAGTGGCTGCTGCACAAAGGTGGCCAGGATGGGGCCGAACACCAGCAGGCCCCACATGCCGTAGACGATGGACGGCACCGCCGCCAGCAACTCGATGGCCGTGCCCAACGGGCGCTTGAGCCAGTTGGGGGACAGCTCGGTGAGGAACAGCGCAATGCCGAAGCTGACCGGCACCGCGATGAGCAGCGCGATGAACGAGGTCATCAGCGTGCCGTAGATCATCACCAGGCCACCGAACTGGTTGGCCGCCGGGTCCCATTCGCTGCGCCACAGGAACGACAGGCCGTACTCGCGGATGGCGGGCATGGCGCCCACCACCAGCGAGACCAGGATGCCCGCCAGCAGGGCCAGCGTCAGCCAGGCTGCGCTGTGCGCCGCAAGGGCAAACAGGCGATCGGCCCAGGGCGCTCGCATGCGCCGCGAGCCTGGGCCGCCTGCCGGGGTGGAACGCTCACCGGCCATGCTGTGGGTGATGGTGTTGGACGACATGGGCATTGTGGCAGTCATGGGGCACGCTCACGGGCTGCTGAGCACCCCGGGCAAGCCTGCCCGGGGTGAGTCTCATCACTTGTAGGAAACCGCCTTGCCGCCTGCGTCCTTCATCTCGGCCCACTGCTTGCGCACCAGGGCCTTGAGCGAGTCGGGCAGGGCCACGTATTCCAGGTCCATGGCCATCTTGTCGCCGTTGGCGTAGGCCCAGTCGAAGAACTTCAGGGCGGTGGCGGCCTGCTCAGGCTTGGCCTGGGCCTTGTGCATCAGGATGAAGGTGGCGCCGGTCAGCGGCCAGGCGTTCTTGCCAGGCTGCTCGGTCAGCACCTGGTAGAAGCTCTTGTTCCAGTCGGCGTTGGCGGCGGCAGCCTTGAAATTGTCATCGTCCGGCGCCACGAAGTTGCCGTCCTTGTTCTTCATGAGCACGTGTGCCATCTTGTTCTGCTTGGCGTAGGCGTATTCCACGTAGCCAATCGAGTTGGGCAGGCGCTGCACGTACGAGGAAACACCTTCGTTGCCCTTGCCACCGGCACCGGCGGGCCAGTTCACGGCCGTGCCCTCACCCACCTTGGTCTTCCACTCGGCGTTCACCTTGGAGAGGTAGTTGGTGAAGATGAAGCTGGTTCCCGAGCCGTCGGCGCGGCGCACCACCGAGATGTCGGCGTCCGGCAGCGGCACGCCGGCGTTGATGCTGGTGATCTCGGCGTCGTTCCACTTGGTGACCTTGCCCAGGTAGATGTCGCCCAGCACCTTGCCGGTGAGCTTGATCTGGCCCGGGGCGATGCCCTTGATGTTCACCACCGGCACCACGCCACCGATCACGGTGGGGAACTGCAGCAGGCCGTCGGCCACCAGCTCCTCGTCCTTGAGCGGCATGTCGGAGGCACCGAAGTCCACCGTCTTGGCCTTGATCTGCTTGATGCCAGCACCCGAGCCCACCGACTGGTAGTTCACGCGGGCGTTGGTGGCCTTGTGGTAGGCGTCGGCCCACTTGGCGTACAGGGGGGCCGGGAACGAGGCGCCGGCACCCGTCACGTCCTGAGCAAAGCTGGCGGTGACGCCAGCCACCAGGGCGGCGATCAGGGAGAGGCGAGCGATGGAATTCAACATGAAACAGACCTTTCGTCAGTGACTGTCATGCGGGTTACCCCGCGATGACGCCACTGTAGAAAGGCGATGTGACATGTCTGTGACAAGGCGGCGACGCGCTGTCATATTTGTTTGACCGTCACGCAACGGTCATCACCGCCAGCCGGCCCGGGGCTGCGTCAGCCCTGCTTGGCCGCCGCCGCGAGGCGCTCTGCGGCCGCCTTGGCCACGGCGGCATCGCTGGCCTCCACCATCACGCGCAGCAAGGGTTCGGTGCCCGAGGCGCGGATCAGCACCCGGCCGGTGCGGCCCAGTTCGGCCTTCACCGCTTCGGTCTCGCTGGCCAGCAGGGTGTTGCGGGTCCAGTCGCTGCCATCGGGCAAGCGCACGTTGATCATGGTTTGCGGGAACAAGGCCACGTCGGACAGCAACTCGGCCACGGTCTGGCCGCCGCGCTGCACGGCCTGCAGCACCTGCAGGGCGCTGACAATGCCATCGCCGGTGCTGTGGCGGTCCAGTGCCAGCAGGTGGCCGGAGCCCTCGCCGCCCAGGATCCAGCCGCGCTTGCCCAGCTCTTCCAGCACGTAGCGGTCGCCCACCTTGGCGCGCACCAGGTCCACGCCCAGGCGGCCCAGGGCCAGCTCCACGCCCATGTTGGTCATCAGGGTGCCCACCACGCCAGGCACCTTCTCGCCCAAGGCCAAGCGGTCCTTCACCATCACGTAGAGCAGCTCGTCGCCGTTGAACAGCCGGCCCTGCTTGTCCACCAATTGCAGGCGGTCGGCGTCGCCATCCAACGCCACACCGAAGTCGGCGCCCTGCTTCTGCACCTCGGCCACCAGGGCCTGCGGCGCGGTGGCACCCACACCGTCGTTGATGTTCAGGCCGTTTGGCGCGATGCCGATGGACGTGACCTGCGCCCCCAGTTCGTGAAAGACCGCAGGCGCCACCTGGTAGGCCGCGCCATGGGCAGCGTCCACCACCAGGTTCAGGCCGCGCAGCGACAGGTCGCCACTCACCGTGGCCTTGCAGAACTCAATGTAGCGACCCTGGGCGTCGTTCAGCCGGCGGGCACGGCCCAGGCTGGCCGAGTCCACCCACTGCGCGGGCTCTTCCAGCGCGGCCTCCACGGCCCGCTCCCAGTCGTCGGGCAGCTTCTCACCCTTGGCCGAGAAGAACTTGATGCCGTTGTCCGGGAAGGCGTTGTGCGAGGCGCTGATCACCACGCCCAGGTCCAAGCGCAAGGCGCGTGTGAGGTAGGCCACGCCGGGCGTGGGCAGCGGGCCGGTGAGCAGCACGTTCACGCCGGCCGAGGCAAAGCCGGCTTCCAGTGCCGATTCGAGCATGTAGCCCGAGACACGCGTGTCCTTGCCGATCAGCACCGTCACCTTCTGGGCCTTGGCGGCCTCGCGCAGCACCCGCCCCACGGCGTGGCCCAGGCGCAGCGCGAAGTCGGCGGTGATGGGGGTCTTGCCCACCGTGCCGCGGATGCCGTCGGTGCCAAAGTACTTGCGAGTCATGTCCTGCTTCCTCTGTGATTGTTGCTTGCCGCGCGGCATGAAGCCAGCGCAGCCCTGCCCGTTCAACTCTCGAGTGTCTCGCCGGGCAAACCCGCCGCCTGCCAGACCTTGACCGCATCCACCGTGGCCGCCACGTCGTGCACCCGCACGATGCGCGCACCGCGCGCGATGGCCGCCAGTGCCGCCGCCACGCTGGCCACCAGGCGCTCGCCCTTGGGCCGGCCGGTGATCTGGCCCAGCATGCCTTTGCGCGACCAGCCCACCAGCAACGGGTAGCCCAGGCTCAGCAGTTCTTGCTGGTGCTGGAACAAGCCGAGGTTGTGTTCGATCAGCTTGCCGAAGCCGTAACCGGGGTCCAGCGTGATGCGTTCGTTGGCGATGCCGGCGGCACGCACCTCGACCACGCGTGCCGCCAGGAATTCCTTCACCTCGGCCACCACGTCCTGGTAGGCGGGCGCCACCTGCATGGTCTTGGGTTGACCCTGCATGTGCATCAAGCAGAGGCCGGCGCGGCCGTGCTCGGCCACCACCTGCAAGGCCCCCGGCCATGTCATCGCGCGCACGTCGTTGACGATGTCGGCACCGGCATCCAGCACGGCGCGGATCACCTCGGGCCGGCTGGTGTCCACCGACACCGGCACGCCCAGCGTGACGGCATGCCGCACCACCGGCAGCACACGCCGAAGCTCCTCGTCCACCGTCGGCATGTCGGAGCCCGGCCGGGTGGATTCACCGCCGATGTCCAGGATGTCCACGCCCTCCGCCAGCAACTGGTCGCAGTGGGCACAGGCGCTGGCCGCATCGGCATGCGTGCCACCATCCGAGAACGAATCGGGGGTGACGTTGACGATGCCCATGACCTGGGGCCGGCTCAGGTCGATGCGAAAGCGGGTGGTCTGCCAGATCATGGGAAGTAGCGATAGCGGCTCATCATGCACAACGGGGCACTAGGCCCCGTTGCGGTGTCTCAGAGGTGGCGTGGGCTCAGGCGGCGGCTGGCGCGCTGTCCGGGTTCACCGGCGGCGTGGGGCCACTGCCCGGCTTGTTGGCAGCAGGGCTCCAGTCTTTCGGAGGCCGCGGTGGCTTGCCGTTCATGATGTCGTCGATCTGCTCTGCATCGATGGTTTCCCATTCCAGCAGCGCCTTGGCCATGGCGTGCATCTTGTCCTGGTTGTCCTCGATGTGCTTGCGGGCGATGACGTACTGCTCGTCGATGATGCGGCGGATCACCGCATCGACCTTGCGCATGGTCTCTTCGGACATGCTGGTGGTCTTGGTGACCGAGCGGCCCAGGAAGACCTCGCCCTCGTTCTCGGCGTAGACCATGGGGCCCAGTTCGTCGGTCATGCCATAGCGGGTCACCATGTCGCGGGCGATGGCCGTGGCGCGCTCGAAGTCGTTGCTGGCGCCAGTGGTCATCTGGTTCATGAACACTTCTTCAGCAATGCGGCCGCCGAACAGCACCGAGATGGTGGAGAGCATGCGCTCCTTGTCCATGCTGTAGCGGTCGCCCTCGGGCAACTGCATGGTCACGCCCAGCGCACGGCCGCGCGGGATGACCGTCACCTTGTGCACCGGGTCGGTCTTGGGCATCAGGCGCGCCACCAGCGCATGGCCGGCCTCGTGGTAGGCGGTGTTGCGGCGCTCTTCCTCGGGCATGACCATGGACTTGCGCTCGGGGCCCATCATGATCTTGTCCTTGGCCTTCTCAAAGTCGACCATCTCCACCACGCGCGCACTGCGGCGGGCGGCAAAGAGGGCAGCCTCGTTGACCAGGTTGGCCAGATCGGCACCCGAGAAGCCGGGCGTGCCACGGGCCAGGATGTCGGCACGGATGTCCTGCCCCACCGGCACCTTGCGCATGTGCACGTTGAGGATCTGCTCGCGGCCACGCACATCGGGCAGGGTCACGTAGACCTGCCGGTCGAAGCGGCCAGGGCGCAGCAGCGCCGGGTCGAGGATGTCGGGCCGGTTGGTGGCGGCCATCACGATCACGCCCAGGTTGGTCTCGAAACCGTCCATCTCGACCAGCATCTGGTTCAGCGTCTGCTCGCGTTCGTCGTTGCCGCCGCCCAGGCCAGCACCGCGGTGGCGGCCCACGGCGTCGATTTCGTCGACGAAGATGATGCAGGGAGCGCTCTTTTTGGCCTGCTCGAACATGTCGCGCACGCGGGCCGCACCCACGCCGACGAACATTTCAACGAAGTCGGAGCCCGAGATGCTGAAGAACGGCACCTTGGCCTCGCCGGCGATGGCCTTGGCCAGCAGGGTCTTGCCGGTGCCGGGGGGGCCCACCAGCAGCACGCCGCGGGGGATGCGGCCGCCCAGCTTCTGGAACTTCTGCGGGTCTTTCAGGAAGTCGACCAATTCCTTCACTTCTTCCTTGGCCTCGTCGCAACCGGCCACGTCGGCGAAGGTGGTGGTGTTGTTACCTTCATCGAGCATGCGGGCCTTGCTCTTGCCGAAGCTGAAAGCGCCGCCCTTGCCGCCGCCCTGCATCTGGCGCATGAAATACACCCATACGCCGATCAGCAGCAGCATGGGGCCCCAGGAGAGCAGCAAGCTGGTCAGCAGCGAGGGCTCTTCACGGGGACGCACGTCGAACTTGACGCCGGCGTTGATCAGGTCGCCGGTCAGGCCACGGTCGAGGTAGGTGCCGGTGGTGCGGATGTTGCGGTCGTCGGTGGTCTTGGCCGTGATCTCGACACTGCCCGGCCCTTCCTGGATGGTGACGGTCTTGATGTGCTTGGCACGGACCTCATCGAGAAAGGTTGAATACGTGACCTGCTCGCCCTGGGCTGAAACCCGATCAAACTGCTTGAAGACGGTGAAAAGCACCAAGGCAATCACCAGCCAGACGGCGATCTTTGATATCCACTGATTGTTCACCGCGGCTCCTTCATGATCCATGCGCGTGTGCAGCCCAGAGTGGGCCATACGTAGGCATATAGGGCTGATTCTAGTTCAGTCAAGTGGGGCGGACATGAACGGATATCGGCACGCCTGCCCCGTGAAAAGGGTCAATCCGGCCCATTCTTGGGCTCTGTTCCGGATATCGGCGGAGATCAGCGCTTTTTCAGGCCGATACCGACCAAAAAGGTCTCGGCCGATTTGTCGCGCGAGGCTTTGGGTTTGAGCGGCTTGACCACCCGAAAGTGCTGGCGGAACAGCGCCACCAGGGTGTCGTAGGCCCCACCGTGGAAGACCTTGGCCACCAGGGCCCCCTCGGGCTTGAGGTGCTTGCCGGCGAAATCCACCGCCAGTTCCACCAGCCCTTCCAGGCGGGCGGCGTCCACATTGCCGATGCCGGACAGGTTGGGCGCCATGTCCGACACCACCACGTCCACCGGCCGGTCGTCCAGCAGGGCTTCGAGTTCGGCCAGCACGGCGTCCTCCAGGAAGTCGCCCTGGATGAACTGCACCCCGTCGATGGGCTCGAACTCCAGCATGTCCAGCGCGATGATGGTGCCGTTCAACTCACCGGTGGCCGCCCCGCCCACGCCGGCAGCCTTGGGGGCGAAGCGGCGGCGCAGGTATTGACTCCAGGCGCCGGGCACCGCGCCCAAGTCCACCACCACCTGGCCGGGCCGGAACAGGTGGAAGGCTTCATCGATCTCCTTGAGCTTGTAGGCGGCACGCGAGCGGTAGCCGTCCTTCTGGGCCTGGCGCACATAGGGGTCGTGCACGTGCTCATTGAGCCATGCCTTGTTGATCTTCTTGCTTTTCGAGTCGATTTTCATGTGGGCCTCAGACAGCCGACGATAATAAGGGCATGCCTGCCATCCAACTCACCCCCGCTGTCCGCAAGGAAAAGCGCGGCGACGCCCACCATCTGGACCCGGTCGTGATGATCGGGGCCGACGGCCTGACCCCAGCCATCCTGAAAGAAACCGACCTCGCCCTCAAGTCCCACGGGCTGATCAAGGTGCGGGTGTTCTCCGACGACCGCGCCAACCGCGAAGCCATGCTCGCGACGCTGGCCGACCAGTTGAGCGCGGCGCCCATCCAGCACATCGGCAAGCTGCTGGTGCTGTGGCGGCCGATGCCACCCAAGGCCGAGAAGGCCACCAAGGACGACGCGCCCCGCAAGCCGGGCTCGCGCACCGTCAAGCTGGTCACCTTCTCCAAGAGTGGCAGCCACCGCGCTCAGGTGAAAACCGTCACGGTGCATGGCAACCAGCGCCTCTCGGCCGGCGGCAAGATCAAGCGGGCCGAAACGCGGCAGGTCAGCGTCAAGAAAAAGGCCCAGAGCCAGTGATTGGCGCACCCGGTTGCGGGGTACCGCAACCACCCTCCGAGAGGGTGCACAGGCCGAGTCCGGACGATGAATTCGGGCCCGCAAGCCCGAACGTGGAGCGGCCGTGCGCTGGCCTGCGGTCACCTTTTGGCGGCCCGCACGGCCAACCCGCCCACCAAGGCGATCTTCAAGCCAAAGAGCCCAAAGCTCAGCCCATGCAACTGGCCAAAGCTGAGCGGCGTGGGCTGGCCGAGCTTGGCGGCCGCGATCAGCGGCTGCAGCCCGAAGTAGCCCACCACGGTGCAGAAGATGGCCCCCAGCACCAGCACCATCTCGGCGCTGAACTGGCTGCCCTGCCCAGCTTCTGCCCGTTCGGCGGCCTCGCGACGAGTCAGCATCAGCAGCAGAGCGCCCACGGCCAGGCTCAGCCAGGCTTCACGCAAAAAAATGTGGGCCACCACGCGGCCGGCATCGGCCTTGTCCAGCGTGGCAAAGGGCGCCGGCGTGGCCAGCAGCGCAATGCAGACCAGCACGCCGGCCCACAGCGCTGGCAGCAGGCGCTGCAGCAACAGCAACCAGGAATTCACAGGTAGCGCACGCCCACGACTTCGTAGCTGCGCACGCCGCCTGGGGCCTTGACCTCGGCCACGTCACCCACTTCCTTGCCGATCAGCGCGCGCGAAATGGGCGAGCTGATGGAAATCAGGCCCAGCTTCAGGTCGGCCTCGTCGTCGCCGACGATCTGGTAGGTGACCTTGTTGCCGCTGTCCTCGTCCTCCAGGTCCACCGTGGTGCCGAAGACGATGCGGCCGCCGGCGTCCAGCGTGGACGGGTCGATGATCTGCGCCGCCGCCAGCTTGCTTTCGATTTCCAGGATGCGGCCTTCAATGAAGCCCTGCTTGTCCTTGGCGGCGTCGTACTCGGCGTTTTCCGACAGGTCGCCCTGGGCGCGCGCCTCGGCGATGGCCTGGATCACGGCGTGCCGCTCGACGGACTTCAGCTGCTGGAGTTCAGCCTTGAGCTTCTCGGCGCCGCGCTTGGTCAAGGGAATGGTGCTCATGGTCTTCGGGTCATCTCTCTGGAAATGCAAACCGCCACCACGGCTCCCTTTCGGGAATCCAGGGCGGCGGAGCTTGGGGACGCGAGTTTAGTGCAGATCACGCCAGCGCGGCGTGCAGTTCCTGCAGCGACAGCACCTGGATGTCGTCCTGGTGCTTCATGGCTTCGGTCACGGCCTCGCAGCCGGCCATGGTGGTGTAGTAGGTCACCCGGTTGGCCAGCGCCGCCGTGCGGATGTAGCGGCTGTCGGCGATGGCCGTGCGGGTCTCGTCCACCGTGGTGAACACCAGCTGGATGTCTCCGGCCTTGATCATGTCGGCAATGTGCGGGCGGCCGTCCTTGACCTTGTTCACCACCTTCACCGCCACGCCGGCTTCGGCAATGGCTGCGGCCGTGCCCTTGGTGGCCACGACGTTGAAGCCCAGATCGACCAGCTCGCTGGCAATCTTGGCGGCACGGTCCTTGTCGTTGTTCTTCACCGTGATCACCACCGTGCCCTTGGTGGGCAGCTTGGATCCGGCGCCGAGCTGGCTCTTCAGCATGGCCTCGCCAAAGCTGTAGGCCACGCCCATCACTTCGCCGGTGGAGCGCATTTCCGGGCCGAGGATGGGATCGACACCCGGGAACTTATTGAACGGGAAGACGGCTTCCTTGATGCTGAAGTACGGCGGGATCACCTCGCGCGGAGGCTTGCCGTCCTTGCTCTTCTGCGAGGCCAGGGTCTGGCCGGCCATGCAGCGCGCGGCAATCTTGGCCAGTTGCTGGCCGGTGGCCTTGGACACGAAGGGCACGGTGCGCGAGGCACGGGGGTTCACTTCCAGCACGTAGACGATGGACTCATCGCCCTCGCCTTGGATGGCGAACTGCACGTTCATCAGGCCCACCACCTTCAGGGCCTTGGCCATGGCGGCGGTCTGGCGGCGCAACTCGTCTTGCAACTCCTTGGACAGCGAATACGGCGGCAGCGAGCAGGCCGAGTCGCCCGAGTGCACGCCCGCCTGCTCCACGTGTTCCATGATGCCGCCGATCATCACCGCGCCCGAAGCGTCGGCGATGCAGTCCACATCGACCTCGATGGCGTCGTCGAGGAAGCGGTCGAGCAGCACGGGGGACTTTTCGGAGACACGCACCGCTTCGCGCATGTAGCGCTCCAGGTCTTTGTCGCCGTGGACGATCTCCATCGCGCGACCGCCCAGCACGTAGCTGGGGCGCACCACCAGCGGGTAGCCAATCTCTTGCGCCAGCTTCAGCGCCGCTTCTTCGGTGCGCGCCGTGCGGTTGGGCGGCTGCTTCAGGCCCAGCGTGTGCAGCAGTTGCTGGAAGCGCTCGCGGTCTTCGGCAATGTCGATGCTGTCGGGCGTGGTGCCGATGATGGGCACGCCGGCTCGCTCCAGATCCAGTGCCAGCTTCAGTGGCGTCTGGCCACCGTACTGCACGATGACGCCGACCGGCTGCTCCTTGGCCACAATTTCCAGCACGTCTTCCAGCGTCACCGGCTCAAAGTAGAGGCGGTCGGAGGTGTCGTAGTCGGTGGAGACGGTCTCGGGGTTGCAGTTGACCATGATGGTCTCGTAGCCGTCTTCGCGCATGGCGAGGGCGGCGTGGACGCAGCAGTAGTCGAACTCAATGCCCTGGCCGATGCGGTTGGGGCCACCGCCCAGCACCATGATCTTCTTCTTGTTGGTGGGCTGGGCCTCGCACTCTTCGTCGTAGGTCGAATACAGGTAGGCGGTTTCGGTGGCGAACTCGGCCGCGCAGGTATCGACCCGCTTGTAGACCGGGCGCACGTTCAGCGCGTGGCGCTTGGCACGCACCTCGTGCTGGTTGGTGCCCATCAGCTTGGCCAGGCGCCGGTCGGAGAAACCCTTGCGCTTGAGGAAGTAGAGCTCGTCCTTGCAGAGGCTTTCCAGCGTGCGGCCCGACACGGCCTTCTCGGCCTGAATCAGTTGCTCAATCTGGGCCAGGAACCACGGGTCGATGGCCGTCTCTTCGAAGATCTCGTCCAGCGTCATGCCGATGCGGAAGGCGTCGCCCACGTAGAGGATGCGCTCGGGGCCGGCTTCGCCGATTTCCTCGACGATCTCTTCGCGGTCGGTGCTGCGTTCGGTCAGGCCGTCGATGCCGGTTTCCAGGCCGCGCAGGGCCTTCTGGAACGACTCCTGGAAGGTGCGGCCCATGGCCATCACCTCGCCCACCGACTTCATCTGCGTGGTCAGGTGCGAATCGGCGGCCGGGAACTTCTCGAACGCGAAGCGCGGGATCTTGGTGACCACGTAGTCGATGCTGGGCTCGAACGAGGCCGGTGTGATGCCACCAGTGATGTCGTTCTTCAGCTCGTCGAGCGTGTAGCCCACCGCCAGCTTTGCGGCGATCTTGGCGATGGGGAAGCCGGTGGCCTTAGAGGCCAGCGCCGAGGAGCGCGACACACGCGGGTTCATCTCGATGACCACCATGCGGCCATCGCGCGGGTTGATCGAGAACTGCACGTTCGAGCCGCCGGTGTCCACCCCGATCTCGCGCAGGATGGCGATGCTGGCGTTGCGCAGCAGCTGGTATTCCTTGTCGGTCAGCGTCTGGGCCGGGGCCACGGTGATGGAGTCACCAGTGTGGATGCCCATGGGGTCGAGGTTCTCGATCGAGCAGACGATGATGCAGTTGTCCGCCTTGTCGCGGACCACTTCCATCTCGTATTCCTTCCAGCCGATCAGCGATTCTTCAATCAGCAGTTCGTTGGTGGGCGAAAGATCGATGCCGCGCTTGCAGATCTCTTCAAACTCTTCGGGGTTGTAGGCGATGCCGCCGCCGGTGCCACCCAGCGTGAAGCTGGGGCGGATGACCATCGGGAAGCCCGAGCCGCCGATCTCGGTCTGGATGGCCTTCTGCACGCCCCAGGCCTCTTCCATGCTGTGCGCGATGCCCGACTTGGCCGAGCCCAGGCCGATGCTGGTCATCGCGTCCTTGAACTTCAGGCGGTCTTCGGCCTTCTCGATGGCGTGCTCGTTGGCGCCGATCATCTCGACCTTGTACTTGTCGAGCACGCCATGCTTGTGCAGGTCGAGCGCGCAGTTCAGCGCGGTCTGGCCGCCCATGGTGGGCAGGATGGCGTCCGGGCGCTCCTTGGCGATGATCTTCTCGACCACCTGCCAGGTGATGGGCTCGATGTAGGTGACGTCGGCCGTGTCCGGGTCGGTCATGATCGTCGCCGGGTTGCTGTTCACCAGGATGACCTTGTAGCCCTCTTCGCGCAGCGCCTTGCAGGCCTGGGCGCCGGAGTAGTCGAACTCGCAGGCCTGGCCGATGATGATGGGGCCGGCGCCAATGATGAGGATGCTCTTGAGGTCTGAACGCTTGGGCATGGTCTTTACTTTTTGAATGTCTGTGCGGGCTCAGCCGATGCTGGCCGTGGCGAGCTTGGCGCCGAAACCGAGGAACAGGGTACCCACGCCGGCCGAGGCCAGGCTGGCGGTGCGGCGCCGGGCTGCAAACGCGGCCGCCAGGCGCGCGCCGGCGAAGATCAACACCGAGAGGTAGATCGCGCTGCAGCACTGGGCGATGGCACCCAGGCCCAGAAAGGTGAGCGCGGGCCAGGGGTAGGCCGGGTCGACGAACTGGATGAAGAAGGACACAAAGAACAGGATGGCCTTGGGGTTCAGCAGGCTGATCACCAGGGCCTTGTGGAAGGGCTGGCTGAGGTCTTGGGCCTGCGGGTCGACGGAGGGCAACTCGCCACGCCAGCGCTGCAGTGCGCTCTTGAACAACTGCATGCCCACCCAGGCCAGGTAGGCCGCGCCCACCACCTTGATGACCAGGAACAGCGCCGGCAAGGCCTTGAGCAGCGAGGCCGCGCCCAGCGCTGCCAGCGTCATCAGCACCGTGTCGCCCACGAACACACCGCAGGCGGCGGCGTAACCGGTGCGCACGCCGCGCCGCGCCGCCACCGACAGCACGAACATGGAGTTCGGCCCCGGCAGCAGCACGATGGCGATCGTGCCCAGCAGGTAGGTGGTGAGGTCGGTGATGCCCAGCATGTCGATTCCAGCCCGGTCGTCAGGCCTTGGCCTTGGCCATCAGATCGGTGAAACGATCGAACAGGTAGGCGATGTCGTGCGGGCCCGGCGAGGCTTCCGGGTGGCCCTGGAAGCAGAAGGCCGGCTTGTCGGTGCGGGCCAGGCCTTGCAGCGTGCCGTCGAACAGGCTCACGTGCGTGGCGCGCAGGTTGGCTGGCAGCGTGGTGGCATCGACCGCGAAGCCGTGGTTCTGGCTGGTGATGGACACGCGGCCGTCGTCCAGGTCTTTCACCGGGTGGTTGGCACCGTGGTGGCCGAACTTCATCTTGAAGGTCTTGGCGCCCGACGCCAGGGCCATGATCTGGTGCCCCAGGCAGATGCCGAAGGTGGGGATGCCGGTCTCGATCAGTTCCTTGGCCGCAGCGATGGCGTAGTCGCAAGGCTCGGGGTCACCCGGGCCGTTGGACAGAAAGATGCCATCGGGCCGGTGCTTGAGCACCTCGGCGGCCGACGTCTTGGCCGGGACCACGGTGACCTTGCAGCCACGCTCGGCCAGCATGCGCAGGATGTTGTGCTTGACGCCGAAGTCATAGGCCACCACGTGGAACTTCGGTGCAGCCTGCACGCCGTAGCCGGGCGTGCCGTCTTCGCGCGAGAGCTTCCACTCCGTCTGCGTCCACTCGAAGGACTTGGGCGAGGTGACCACCTGGGCCAGGTCCTGCCCGGCCATGCTGGGCGCGGCCTGGGCGCAGGCCACAGCGGCTGCCTTGTCGGCCTCGGTCACCACATGGCCGGCGGCGAAGGTGGCGATGCAGCCGTTCTGGGCGCCGGTGGTGCGCAGCACGCGGGTGAGGCGGCGGGTGTCGATGTCGGCGATCGCCACGGTGCCCTCGGCCACCAGGTACTCGGACAGGGTCTGCGTCTGACGGAAGTTGGAAACGCGAACCGGAAGGTCTTTGATGATCAGGCCAGCGGCATGGACTTTGGCAGCTTCGACGTCCTCGGGGTTGACGCCGTAGTTGCCGATGTGCGGATACGTCAGGGTGACGATCTGCCGGCAATAGCTGGGGTCGGTGAGGATTTCCTGGTAACCGGTCAGGGCGGTGTTGAACACCACTTCGCCCACGGTGTGGCCGGTTGCGCCGATCGAGGTGCCGGAAAAGACCGTGCCGTCTGCGAGTGCAAGGATTGCGGGGGGCAGTACGGGCAGCAAGGGGGAACTCCGGTGTTCGCGCGCCCAGCCCGTGTGCCCCGTGCTACCGCCCGTTTCAAGGCGGCTGCGAAAGGCTCGGCAAGGTAAGTAGGAAACGTGGGTTTCGCTGGACGGCTTGATCTAAGGGTAAACCTGTTGATTGTAGCCGAAACGACACCCTCCGTCATCTTCCGGGCACAGCGCGGGCACTAGAATCGCGCGCTCGCAGCCCCTTGAACTTTCAAGTGCCGGCAGCATCTGACACGCATCCCTTAGGAGGTACCACCATGAACGAAAGCCTGCAAACCATCAACGGCATGTCCGCTGGCCAGGGCTCGCTCTCGGCCGAGCGCAACCGCGTGCTGCGCAACACCTACTGGCTGCTGGCCATTTCCATGATCCCCACCGTGCTGGGTGCCTGGATCGGCGTGCAGACCGGCATCATGCGCGCCATGAGCCCTGGCGTGAGCCTGGTGGTGTTCCTGGCCGGGGCCTTCGGCCTGATGTACGCGATTGAAAAGACCAAGGAAACCTCCACCGGCGTCTACGTTCTGCTGGGCTTCACCTTCTTCATGGGCCTGATGCTGTCACGCCTGATCGGTCTGGTCCTGGGCTTCTCGAACGGCGCTTCGCTGATCATGACCGCCTTCGGCGGCACCGCCGTTGTGTTCATCGGCATGGCCACACTCGCCACCGTCATCAAGCGCGACCTCTCGGGCATGGGCAAGTTCTTGATGGTGGGCGCCCTGCTGATCTTCGTGGCTGGCCTGATCAACTTCTTCGTGCAGTCCAGCGCCATGTTCCTGACCATGTCGGTGCTGTGCATCGGCCTGTTCTCGGCCTTCATGGTCTATGACCTCAAGCGCGTGATCGACGGCGGCGAAACCAATTACATCAGCGCCACGCTGGCCATCTACCTGGACATCTACAACGTGTTCCAGAGCCTGCTGTCGCTGTTGGGCGTGTTCGGTGGCGAGCGCGACTGAGCGGCCCCCCTCCCTCATGACCAGGGGCTCTTCGGAGCCCCTTTTCCTTGCCCCCTTCACGCCATGACCGAACCGAACTGGAATCAGCCGCTGGCCGCGCTGCCCTCGCATTGCGACGTGCTGGTGGTGGGGGCTGGCCCCTCGGGCAGCGCCTGCGCGCGCAGGCTGGCCCAGGCCGGGCAGCAGGTGGTGCTGGTGGACGGGCAGGTCTTTCCGCGCGACAAGGTCTGCGGCGATGGCCTGGTGCCCGACACCCACTCGGCGTTGGAAGGCCTTGGCCTGCTGGACGCCGTGCTGCGCCAGGCCCAGCCCGCCCGCTTCGCCCACTGCGTGGCCCCCAGCGGCGGTGCCATAGACGTGCCCGGCCGGCTGGCCGTGCTGCCGCGCCGCGAACTGGACGCCATCCTGTGTGCCGGAGCCGTGGAGGCCGGCGCGTTGATGGCCGCACCGGTGCGCTTTGACGCCCCGCTGCGCGACGCCGCCGGCCGCGTCACCGGTGCCCTGCTGAGCGAGGACGGCCAGACGCGGCCCGTGGCGGCCCGCTGGGTGGTCTTGGCCACCGGCGCCACGCCCGCCGCCCTGCTGGCTGCGGGCGTGTGCGAGCGCCGCACGCCCACCAGCATGGCCTTGCGGGCCTATGTGAAGCACCCCGGCGTGGCATTGAACGACCTGCACTTCGTCTGGCACGCCCGGTTGCACGGCGGCTATGGCTGGATCTTCCCGGGCCCGAACCAGACCTTCAACATCGGCGTCGGCATCGTGAGCACCGAGCGCCAGGAAGCCGGTGCCAACGGCAAGCGGCCGCAGAACCTCCGCAGCCTGTTCCAGGCCTTTGTCGAGGTGGACCCCTTGGCCCGCCAACTTTGGCAGACCGGCGAACACCTGGGCGAGTTGAAGGGCGCGCCGCTGCGCTGCGACCTGGACGGCGCCCGCTGGACCCACCCTGGCCTGCTGGTGGTGGGCGACGCCGTGGGCGCCACCTACTCGTTCACCGGCGAAGGCATCGGCAAGGCCATGGAAACCGGCATGGCTGCGGCAGAAAGCCTCATCGCCGGGGGCAGCGATGCCCAGGTGGCCGCCGCCTACAGCGCACGCCTGCAGGCGTTGAAGCCGCGCTTCGACCTGTACCGCAAGGCCGCCAGCTTCAACCGCCACCCTTGGCTGCTGAGCCTGCTGGTGTGGCGCGCCCGGGGTAGTGCGCGCATGATTTCCCGCTTTGCCGACATCCTGGGCGAGCGCAGGATGCCGGGCTCGCTGCTGTCATGGCGCGGGCTGCGTGCCCTCTTCCGCGGCTGACATGAAGCCCCCGGCAGCGGCCATGGCCGCTGCCGCCCTGCGAGAGGGTGCTCAGACCGCTGGGGGCGGCACGGCGCTGGCCTGAGTCTCGCCCTCCGCTTCGTCCATGACCCGGATGGGCTTGGTCGGGTCGAACTCGAACACCGCCATGCTTTCCACGTGCGCGGTGTGCGGGAACATGTTCACCGCGCCGGCCGCCAGGCAGCGGTAACCCGCCACGTTCACCAGCAGGCCGGCATCGCGCGCCAGCGTGGCCGGGTTGCAACTCACGTAGACGATGCGCTGCGGCGGCGTCCAAGCTTCGCGCGGGTTCGTGCGCAGGTCGGCCAGGGCCTTGGCCAGGGCGAATGCGCCTTCGCGCGGCGGGTCCACCAGCCATTTGTCCGACAGGCCAAAGGACACCAGGTCGTCCGGCGTGATCTCGAACAGGTTGCGCGCCTCGAAGCGGGTCTTGGCCGTGAGGCCATTGCGCGCCGCGTTCTCGCGCGAGCGCGCCACCAGGGTCTCGCTGCCCTCCACGCCCAGCACCTCGCGGGCCAGCGTGGCCAGTGGCAGCGTGAAGTTGCCCAAGCCGCAGAACCAGTCGATGACCCGCTCGTTCTTGTGGGGCGCGAGTTGCCGCAGCGCACGGCCCACCAGCACGGTGTTGATCTGGTGGTTCACCTGGGTGAAGTCGGTGGGCTTGAAGGGCATCACCACGCCGAACTCGGGCAGCGAGTACGACAACTCGGGCCCGCCATCGTCCAGCAGGTGCACGGTGTCAGGCCCCTTGGGCTGCAGCCACCATTGCACGCCGTGGGCGATGCCGAAGTCGCGCAGGCGCTGCTTGTCGGCCGCCGAGAGCGGCTCCAGGTGGCGCAGCACCAGCGCGGTCACGGCGTCACCGGCGGCCAGCTCGATCTGCGGCAGCGTGTTGCGGGCCTCCATGGCGCTTATCAGTTCGCGCAGATGCATCAGCAGGCCGCTCACGCGCTGTGGTAGCACGTGGCACTCGCGCATGTCGGCCACATAGCGCGATTTGCGCTCGTGAAAGCCCACCAGCACCGTCTCTTTCTTGGCCACGTAGCGCACCGAGAGCCGAGCCCGCAGTCGGTAGCCCCAGGTGGGGCCTTCGATGGGCCGCAGCATGGTCTCGGCCTTGACCTTGCCCAGATGGGCCAAGTTGTCTTCCAGCACGCGCTGCTTGATGGCCACTTGGGCCGAGCCGTGCAGGTGCTGCATCTTGCAACCGCCGCAGGCGCCGGCGTGCAGGCCGAAATGCGGGCAGGCCGGGCGCACACGCTGCGAACTCTCGCTGCGCAGCTCGCGCAGCGTCGCCTGTTCCCAGTTGTTCTTCTTGCGGCCCACGTCCACCAAGGCCTGCTCGCCCGGCAGGGCACCCTCGATGAAGACCACCTTGCCTTCGCTGTTGCGGGCCACGCCCTGGGCTTCTATGTCGAGCGAGTCGACGGTCAGCCATTCGTCCTTCTGTGTCATGGGTCGCGATTATCGGTGGGTGCAAAGAAGAAGGCCGCCTGGGGAGGCGGCCTGGATGGTGCACGGGCAGGTTCAGCGCGCCGGCAGGAGCTTGATCGGGTCCAGCGGGTTGCCCAGCCGGCGGATCTCGAAGTGAAGCTTCACACGGTCTGTGTCGGTCGACCCCATCTCGGCAATGGCCTGGCCCTTGCGTACCTCCTGCTCCTCCTTCACGAGGATGCTGCGGTTGTGCGCGTAGGCCGAGACGTGGTTGTCGCCATGCTTGATGATGACCATGTTGCCGTAGCCGCGGTAGGGGCCTGCGAACAGCACCTTGCCGGGCGCCGTGGCCAGCACCGGGTCACCCGCCTTGCCAGCGATGTCGATGCCCTTGCTCATGGCGTTGTCGAAACTGACCACGATGGGGCCGCTGGCAGGCCAGGCCCACTTGATGTCGCTGTCGCTGTCCCTGGCCACGGTGGCGGGCTTGGCGACTGCCGGTGTCGGGGCACTGGCGGCACCATTGGCGCTGGCCACGCTGGCGGGCGCCAATGGTGCCGAGGCCGGTGCAGAGGCGCCCTCCTTGGCATCGATGGGTTTGACCTCAACCTTGCTGGTGGTCACCGGCTTGGCGCTGGCCACGGCCTCTCCCGGCTGCGGCGCCAAACGCAGCACCATGCCGGTTTCGATGCGGTCGGGGTTGTCCAGGTTGTTCCAGCGGGCCAGGTCACGCCAAGAGACCCCGGTCTCGCCCTGAATGCGCAGCAGCGTGTCGCCCGGCTTGACCACGTAGGTCACGCCTTTGACATCACCCGCCACAGCGGCGGCCGGTGTTGGTTTTTGTGGCACGGCAGGCTTGGCCACGGGCTTGCCGGCTGGCCGCTCCTCCACCGGCGCGCGGTTGGGCGTGGATGAGCAGCCGGCCATGCAGAGGGCCGCCACACAGCCCACCCCGATGGCAAGGCGCCTGACGCTCAGTTCGGTCATGCTTCTGGTTTTCCCTGAATTTACACAGTGCCGGATTTTAGGGGGACGAACTGCACCACCTCGCCCACGGTGCGGCGCAGGCCGTCGGGCAAGCGGTCTACCACCACCAGCACCTGGCCGCGACCGTCGGTCGAGGCGGCGGGTGCCACCAGGCGCCCGCCCACGGCCAGTTGGTCCAGCCACGGCTGTGGGATATCGTCGCCCCCCGCTGCGGCAATGATGCTGTCGTAGGGCGCCCGGGGGGCATAGCCCAGCATGCCGTCACCAAAGAACAACTGCGTGCGTGGCACATGCTGGGCGCGCAGGTGGCGGGCCGCCAGTTCGTGCAGCGGTTTGAGCCGCTCAATGGACACCAGGTGGGTGGCCAACTGGGCCAGCACGGCGGCCTGGTAGCCGCAGCCAGTGCCGATTTCCATCACCCGGCCCAGGTGACCGCGCTGGCGCGCGCCTTCACCCAGGTACAGCCACTCGATCATGCGGGCCACCACCGAGGGCTTGGAGATGGTCTGCCCCAGCCCAATGGGCAAGCTGGTGTCTTCGTAGGCCTGGGTGGCCAGTGCGGTGTCCACGAACAAATGCCGGTTCACCGCAGCCATGGCCTGCAAGGCGGGCTCACAGCGCACACCGTCAGCACGCAAGCGCTCGACCATGCGCAACCGGATGGAAGCGCTGTCCATGCCCAGGCCGGTGGGCGTCGCCTGCAGGCGCTGGTCCCGAGCGGCCTCGTTCAGGGTGCGCTGGGGACGCAGCGTGGCAGGGCCCTGGCTGGCCTTGGGAGCCACCTGCTTCAGCGTCGCAGGAAAGCGCCCCTTGGGCGGCCGCTCAGCGCTCATTCCGGCCGCACCAGCCGTTGCTGCCAAAGAGGCAGGGCGGCGTGGTCGGTCAGGTCTACCTGCAAGGGTGTGATCGACACCCGACCTTGTGCCACGGCATGAAAGTCGGTGCCTTCGCCCGCCTCGCGCGCGTCGCCCGCCGGGCCTATCCAGTACACCGGTTCGCCGCGCGGGCTGATCTGGCGGATGACGGGCTCACTGGCATGCCGCCGTCCCAGGCGGGTGGTAACCCACGGCAGGCTGGCCGCATCAGCGCGGTTGGGGATGTTGACATTGAGCAGCCAGGGAGCCGGACGCTGCCCGGCAGGCACGGCCAACAAGGGCAGCACCGATTCGACCACCTGGCGCACCACCGCTGCTGCGGCATCCAGGTGCGCCCAACCCTTCTCGGCCTGCGAGAAAGCGATGGACGGGATGCCAAACAGGTAGCCTTCCATGGCCGCCGCCACCGTGCCCGAGTACAAGGTGTCGTCGCCCATGTTGGCGCCCTGGTTGATGCCCGAGAGCACCAGATCGGGTTTTTGCGGCAACAGCCCGGTGAGGGCGATGTGCACGCTGTCGGACGGCGTGCCATTGACGTAGCGGAAGCCCTGCACATGCTCGCCGCGCGCCTCGTACACCGAGAGCGGGCGGTTCAGGCTGAGCGCGTTGGAGGTGCCGCTGGCGTTCTGCTCGGGGGCGATGACGTCGATCTCGCCCAGCCCTCGGCAGGCTTGCACCAGGGCAGCAATGCCGGGAGCCAAGTAGCCGTCGTCGTTGGCAATGAGGATGCGCATCGCCGCATTGTAGAGAGGCCCCCCAAACCTGCCGCTGTGCGTCAGCCCCCCCCGAGGGGGCCCAGCAGACTCGGGAGCGGCCCAGCGTTTGCTTGAGAGGGCCCGTCACCTCGGTGACGTCGCATCCAGGCCATGCTGCCTATCATCGCCACCCACCCTGTTCCCCTGATGGAGACCCCCATGCACGCTTGGTTCTGCGACACCACCGATGGCCCCGACGCCCTGGTCTGGCGCGAGGCCCCCACGCCCGAACCTGCCGCCGACGAAGTGCGCGTGGCCATCCATGCGGCCAGCCTCAACTTCCCCGATCTGCTCATCACCCAAGGCAAGTACCAATTCAAGCCGCCCTTCCCTTTCGTGCCCGGTGCCGAGTACGCCGGCACGGTGGACGCCGTGGGCAGCGCGGTCAAGCACCTGAAGGTGGGGGCCCCGGTGGCCGCCATCGCCGGCACCGGTGGCTTTGGCACCCATGCCTGCGTCAAGGCCGTGCAGCTCATGCCGCTGCCCCCGGGCTTCAGGCTGGAGGACGCAGCCGCCTTCGCTTTCACCTACGGCACCTCGCACCACGCCCTGATCGACCGGGGCCAGCTCAAGGCCGGTGAAACCGTGCTGGTGCTGGGGGCTGCGGGCGGCGTGGGGTCGGCCGCCGTGCAGATCGCCAAGGCCGCTGGCGCCAAGGTGATCGCGGCGGCTTCCACCGACGGGAAGTGCGAGGCCTGCAAGCAACTGGGGGCCGACGCCACCATCAACTACAGCCGGGAGAACCTGCGCGATGCGTTGAAGGCGCTCACCGAGGGCAAGGGGCCTGACATCGTTTACGACCCAGTGGGTGGCGACCTGGCCGAGCCGGCCTTCCGTGCCATCGCCTGGCGCGGCCGCTACCTGGTCATCGGCTTCGCGGGTGGCGGCATCCCGGCCCTGCCCTTCAACCTGCCGCTGCTCAAGGGCGCGTCGGTGGTGGGCGTGTTCTGGGGCGATTTCGTGCGCCGCGAGCCAGCCGCCAACGCGCACATGCTGGGTGAACTGTCGGCCTGGTACGCGCAGGGCAAGGTGCGGCCGCTGATTGACACCCTGCTGCCCATGGGCGAATTGGCCACGGCGTTCAAGAGACTCTCGGCACGGGACGTACGCGGCAAGCTGGTGATGGTCAACGGCCAAGCCTGACCCACGGTTTGTCCCTCATGAAGGGCTACGTCGCACCGAACCGGCCTGCTAGCATCGTTCACAGCCCGTGCACACCGGGCAGTTGTGCTGGGAGCATTGAACATGTCGGTGAAAGTACTGATCCTTGAAGACAACCCCGTGGCCCGCGATTTCCTCTCGCGTGTGCTGCGAGAAAGCTTCAGCGACCCCATCCAGATCACCGAGGCCGGCGACCTGGAAACCGCGCGCCGCCACATCGCCCTCAGCGGGCCCGGAGGGATGCACGGTTCCGACCCGTTCAAGCTGATGCTGGTGGACCTGGAACTGCCGGATGGCAACGGGCTGGAGTTGCTGGCCGAGCTGGGCGGCTACCCCGCCACAAAGGTCGTCACCACGCTGTATTCCGACGATGACCACCTGTTCCCGGCCTTGCAGTGTGGTGCCGACGGCTACCTCCTGAAGGAAGACCGCTTCGAGGTTCTGGTAGAAGAACTGCGCAAGATCGTGCTGGGCCAGCCACCGCTGTCCCCGGCCATTGCGCGCCGCCTGCTCACGCACTTCCGCCTCACCCCTCCGGGCGAGCCGGCCCCCGTGATGGCGACGGCAGGTCAGGCCTCGCACGCACCGTCCAAACCTCCGGTCGCCATCGAAAAGTCCTCCGACCTGCCGCACCTCACCCCGCGCGAGATCGAGGTGCTGACCTACTTGAGCAAAGGCTTCACCATCAAGGAGATAGCCAACCTCATGAGCATCAAGTGGTTCACGGTCAACGACCACATCAAGGCCATCTACCGCAAGCTCAACGTGTCCAGCCGCGCCGAGGCGGCCGTGCTGGCCAGCAAGCAGGGGCTGGTCTGACCGGCTTCTCGCAACCCTGACCATGCGGGCCCCGCCCATTGGCGTCACGTCGGTCACCCACGCCGACCCAGACGCAACACAGCCGGGGCTGGGGACGACCACCGACCGACGCGCAGCCGAGCCCGCCGCCCCCCCGTTGGACGGCGCCCGCATAGGCTGGCGCCGCAGGGTGCTGTTGCTGGCCGCCGTGCTGGGCTCGCTGGGCATCTTCATGCTGGCCCGGGTGATGGCCAACGAGGCCCACCTGGCCGCCGAGTGGCGCACCTTGAGCGGAGGGCGTCTGCAACTGGTGTCCAGCCCACGACCTGAACTGCGGTCTTTCGTGGACAAGGAGTTGGTCGGCATCGAGGGCCCCGACGGCAAATTCGCCGAGTACGACGTGCTCGACATGAGCCATTCCTCGCGCTGGCTGACCGACTTGGCGCTGCGCCGGCATCTGGACCACTCGCGCCTGGCAGCCAGCCATGCGTTGGCGCTGGGCCAGGTCACCCTGATCTTCACCGATGGCAGCCGCGTGACCGCAGGCACCACCCCACGCGGGTACACCGGCCTGGGCGCCACCTTCTGGTTGCTCAGTGCCTTTGGGCTGATGCTCTATCTGGTCGGTTGGATCGTGCCACTGGTGCGCTCGCAGCCGCGCAACCTGCTCTATGCGCTGATGGCCTTGGCGCAGGCGGCACAGCTGCTGGTTTCGGCCGTGGCGTCGGTACCCGCACTGGCACTGCCCGCACCGCTGGTGCTGCATGAACCCGCCCTGCGCACCATTCTCGACGCCGTCACCGCCTCGGCCATCATCACCATCTGCGCCCATTACCCCACGCCCTTGCCCGGCAGCCGGCTCATTGCCATGCTGGTCTGGCTGTGCACCGCCGGCTACGGCGTGGCCGCCCTGGCCACCCGCTTGGCGGACGACTGGTGGTGGAGCCAGAGCCTCTTGCTCGGCCAGGGCGTGCTGGCAATCGCGCTGTTGAGCTGGTCATACCAGCGCGAACCCCACCCTTTCGTGGCCGCGATGCGCCGTTTTGGCGTGGTCACCGTGTGCACGCTGGCGCTGCTGAGCCTGGCCGTCTCACAGATGCCGTCCATGCCGGTGGACCTCCAACCCAGTGCGTCGGCAGGCGCCATCATCTGGAGCGTGTTCTTCGCCTCGGTGGTGATGTTGCTGCCCTTCATGGCCCGCTCGCAGCATGTCATGCGCGAGTTCGCCATGCTGGCCGGCATCAGCACCGTGGCCACCTCCATGGACCTGCTGTTCGTGGCTGTGTTCTCGCTCAGCCAGTTCACCTCGCTCACGCTGTCGCTGTTCCTGTCGCTGGGCGTGTACGCGGCCATACGCCAATGGCTGGTGAACCAGATGATGGGCGCGCGCACCCTCACCACCGAGCGCATGTTCAACCACCTCTACCGGATCGCCCGCGAGGTGGAGGCCAAGCCTGAGCGCGCAGCCGAGCGCATGACCGAGTTGCTGCGCAACGTATTCGAGCCACTGGAAGCAGCCCGCACCAACGGCCGCGAGACCCAGAGCCGCGTCACCGGAAACGGCGGGGTGCTGCTGGTGCCATTGCCCAACCTGGTTGACGCCCCGACGATGAAGGGCATGGTGGCGCTGCGTTTTGCCGAGCGCGGCAAGCGCCTGTTCACCCCCGAAGACGCACGCCTGGCCGACCGCATCGTCGAACAACTGATGCGCGCATTGGCCCACGACCGCGCCGTCGAGCGTGGCCGCAGCGAGGAGCGCGTGCGCATCGCACAAGACCTGCACGACGACATTGGTGCCCGCCTGCTGACGCTGATGTACAAGGCCCCCACCGAGGAGATGGAGAACTACGTACGCCACACCCTGCAGGACCTGAAGACCCTCACGCGGGGCCTGGCCGCCAAGAGCCACCCTCTCTCGCTGGCCGCTGCCGAGTGGAAGACCGACATTGCGCAGCGCATGTCGGCCGCCCATTGCGAGTTGGACTGGCGTTTCACGCTCGACCAGGACATCACGCTCAACATGGTGCAGTGGTCGTCGCTCACCCGGGTGCTGCGCGAGTTGGTCAGCAACGTCCTGGCCCACGCGCAGGCCACCCAGGTGTCCATCCTGTGCGAACTCGACCAGGGCCGATTCACGCTGCTGATCCAGGATGACGGCAAGGGCCGCAACCCAGAGGCCTGGAGCCATGGCCTGGGGCTGGGTGGCATCCGCAAGCGCGTGAAGTTGATGAACGGCACGGTCACCTGGCGTGAACTCGACCCGCGCGGCATTGAATGCCTGGTGGTGGTACCGCGACTTGCCCAAGCCTCTGCAGCCAGACCCTCATGACCAAGACCCACGTCCACACCGTGCCCGTGCACTTCGGTGACTGCGATCCAGCCGGCATCGTGTTCTTTCCCAACTTTGCGCGCTGGATGGACCAGTCTTCGCTGGGCTTCTTCCTGGCCTGCGGCGTGCCGCCTTGGCGCGAGCTGGCGCTCACGAGGGGCATCATCGGCACGCCGGTGCTGGAAACCTCCACCCGCTACCTGATGCCCGCCACCTACGGCGAAACCATCACCGTTCACACCACCGTGGCCGAATGGAAAGACAAGGTCTTCGTGCACCTGCACCAGATTCGCCGCGGCAACGACCTGCTTTGCGAAGGCCGCGAAGTGCGCGCCTTCGTCACGCGCGAGGCAGATACCGGCCGCCTGCGCGCCGTGCCTGTGCCCGAAGACATCAAGGCACTGTGCCTGTGACGGCCGTGGCCATCGGCCGCGCCATGGGTGAAGCCATGTGCCCACGCTGGCCTGGTTTTCGGATGCCCCACGGGTAGACCAGAATAGGGGCAGCATGCCCCCCGAAAGCCCCCCGGCCCACAACACCCGCAGCGCCCCTGCCGGGCATGCGGACCGAGGCACGCGCTTGCCTCTGCGCCTGATGCTGGCCTTCCAGCCCGAGAGCCTGGAGCGGCGTTTTGTGGCCCAGCACGTGGAGGTCTACCACCGCTACGCCCAAGCCAGCCTGGTGCTGGGCCTGCTGTTGTTGCTGGGAGATTTCCTGGTCGACCACCATGCCCACCCCGGCTCTGCCGCCAACCTGCTGCGCCTGCAGGTGGCCATGCCACTGATGGCCTCTGGCCTGGCCTTCACCTTCTGGCCCCAGGCCCGCCAACACTGGCAACCAGCCCTGTCGGCCTTCATCGTGGCCGTGGCTGTGGCGCTCTTCTGGACCCTGAGGCAGATCGACGCCGAGGGCGGTGCCGGCCTGCAATCCTGGGTGGGCATCCTGAACTTCACCTTCCTGGAGTTCTATTGCTTCGTTGTGATCGGTGTGCAGTTTCGGTTCGCGCTGCTGTCTGGCGTCACGATCTGGGCCCTGTTCGAGGTGGCCCTGTCGCAACAGCCCACGCTGAGCCCGGGGGACGTGGCCTATTGGTCCTACCACGTGTTCACTCTGTTCATCCTCGCCGCCGGGGTGGGCTGGTGGCGCGAGTACCTGCTGCGCACGGAATTCCTCACCCGCGTCGACCTGGACGCTGCCCGCGAGGCCGCCGAGCACCTGGCACAGTCCAAGAGCGATTTCCTGGCCGCCATGAGCCACGAGATCCGCACCCCCATGAACGGCGTGCTGGGCATGAACGAGTTGCTGATGGACAGCGGTCTGACGCCGCAGCAGCGCATCTGGGCCGTGGGGGTACAACGCTCGGGGCGCCATTTGCTGGCGGTGCTGAACGACGTGCTGGACGTGTCCAAGATCGAATCCGGCCACCTGGCCTTGGAGAGCGTGGCCTTCGACCTGCGCGAGGTACTGGACGACGCGGTGGCCATGTTCCTGCAGCCCGCTCTGGCCAAGGGGCTGGCGCTGGGCTCCCATTTCACGCCGCCACAGCGCGCGCCCCGACTTCGCGGTGATCCGCTGCGGTTGCGGCAAGTGCTGGTCAACCTGATCGGCAACGCCGTCAAATTCACGGCACACGGTTCGGTGGTGGTGAGAGTCGATCTGGTCGACAACGGAGCGGGCTGGGCCCAAGTGCACCTGGGCGTGGAAGACACAGGCCTGGGCATCGCGCCCGAGGCCCATGACCGCGTTTTTGACGCCTTTTCGCAAGCAGACAACTCCACCACGCGCCGTTTTGGCGGCACTGGTCTGGGCCTGGCCATCTGCAAGCGCATCGTCACCAGCATGGGCGGCAACATCGGGTTGGAGAGCGCACCTGGCCACGGATCGCATTTCTCGGTGGACCTGCGCCTGCCCACGGTGCGCCCGACCGACACGCCAGACCAACCCGCGACACCGCCCGCCAAGGCAGGGCAGTCGCGATTGATGGGCGCCGTGCTGCTGGTGGAGGACAACCCAGTGAACCAGAGCGTGGCGGCCGCCATGCTGAAGCGCCTGGGCCTGCAGTGCCAACTGGCCGACCACGGCGCCAAGGCCTTGGACCTGGTGCGTGGCCAAGACTTCGATCTGGTGTTGATGGACTGCCAGATGCCCGTCATGGACGGCTACGCGGCCACCGCTGCGATACGCCAACTGCCCGACGGCCGTGGCGCCCGGCTGCCCATCGTTGCGCTGACCGCCAATGCGGCGCCAGGCGAAGCCGAGAAGTGCCTGGCCGCCGGCATGAACGCCTACCTGGCCAAGCCCATCACCCTCAACGCCCTGCATGCCCTGCTGTCGCGCTGGCTGCCAGCACAGGATCAACCCACCCAAGACAACCACCGAGGCGAAGAAAGCGCTAACTGAAATGGAAAACGGCCCCTGAGGGGCCGTTTTCATGCATGTACTTTGGGGTGGCTGATGGGAATCAAAACGGCGACCTAAGCCGTTGATCTCATTGGGAAACGCAGCGGGAACGTTCGGTCTGTTCCCCCACCTGTTCCCCCGGCCTGTCTGGGCCGTCATGAGACCAAGGATCGAGTTCGATTGTGATTCGTTGGATATCCCATCGCTACGGCCCCTACCGCCGGGGCCGCGCAGCGGACGCAGACCTACCTCGTCACGACCGCGAACGTACCCGGCGCCTTGTCGATCAGCGTGAAGAAGCGCACCAGGTCGATCTTGCTGCCGTCGATCTTGAGATCGTCGCTCATCAGCGTGTCCTTGATGCCAGCGGTGCCGGCCATCATCTTGATGAAGATCGGCTTGGTCAGCGTCAGCGTCGCGTTGGCATCGGCCGCCGGCGCGGCTTTCTTGTGGTGCAGCACCGCGTTTTCGATCCACAGCACGAAGGACTCCTTGGTGTCGGTCAGCACCAGGTTGACCTTCAGGTTCTTGCCGTCCGCGGCCGGGCCGTCCAGGCCAGCCGCCATGGCTTCGAGGAAGCGCTCCACCGGGGTCTCGTACAGCATGTCGATCAGGAACGAGCGATCCACACCCTTCTTCGGTGGGCCTTCGCGCAGTTCGGCTGCGGCGGTGAGGTAGCTGTTGCGCCAGGTGGCCGCCTCGGCCATGTAGCCCAGCTGGTCGTAGGTGCGGGCCAGCAGCTCTTTGGCCGCCTTGTGGTCGGGGGCGCCGAACACGGCGTGGTTCAGCAGCTCGGCAGCCCAGCGGAAGTCGCCTTTGTCGAACGCGGCCTGGCCTGCGGCCACGGCCTTGTCGACGCCGCCCAGCAGTTCCAGGTAGCGCTTCGCGGATTCCTGCGGCGGATGCGGGTTCAGGTGGGCCGGATTGCCGTCGTAGGCGCCGAGGTAGAGCTGGTACACCGCCTTCACGTTGTGGCGCAGGTCGCCGTAGTAGCCGCGGGCTCCGAAATGCGACTGCAGTGACTTCGGCAGTTTGACCATCTCGGCGATCTCGCGCGGCGTGTGGCCGGCGTTGGCCAGGCGCAGCGTCTGGTCGTGCGTGTACTTGTAGATGTCGCGATGCTTGGTGATGAAATCGGCAATGCGCACGTTGCCCCAGATCGGCCAGTGGTGCTGGCCGAAGTAGACCTCGGTGTCGCCCAGCTGGTCCAGCGCCTGCTGCATGTATTCGGCCCAGCGCAGCGCGTCGCGCACCTTGGCGCCGCGCACCGGCAGCAGGTTGTGCATGGTCTGCGCGAGATTCTCCGCGCCGCAGTAGGCCTTCTTCTCGGGGATGGAGAAGGTGAGCTCGGCCGGCGCTTCGGCACCCGGCACGTTGTGGAAGACAAAGCGCACGCCGTCCAGCATCAGTTCCTGCGTGGGTTGCGTGATCAGCTGCGTGGGCGCCAGAATGCCGATGGCACCATAGGCCACGTTCTTGCCGAGACCCGTGTCGACGATGCCCTTGGCCGATGGCACGAGGTTCTTGCCGAACTGGTACATCGACCGCCTGGCCATGGCGGTACCGACCAGGATGTTCTCGCTCGTAGCCTCGGCCATGAAGCCCTCGGGCGCCACCACCGGGATCTTGCGCTCGGCCACCTCCTTGGCCGTGGCCACTCCGAGCGCGCCACCGAAGTGGTCGGCGTGACTGTGCGTGAAGACGATGGCCGAGACCGGCTTGTTGCCCAGGTGCTTGCGCGCAAAGGCCAGCGCCGCCGCGGCGCTCTCGCGCGCGGTCAGTGTGTCCACGACGATGAAGCCGGTCTTGCCTTCGATCAGCGTCATGTTGGCGATGTCGAAGCCGCGCACCTGCCAAATTCCGTCGGTGACCTTGAACAGCCCCGCCTGCGCGTTCAGCATCGCGTGGCGCCACAGGCTCGGGTTGACGGTGGCCGGCGCCTTGCCGTCAACGAACTTGAAGGCGTCGAAGTCGATCAGCACGGTGCTGCCGTCGACGGCGAGGATCTTGCCCTCGGGTCTGGCGATGAAGCCGCGCCGGGCGTCCTCGAAGCCCTGCGGTTCGTCGAGCCGAAGTTCCCGCGCCACCTGCTCATTGGCCTGCACGGTGGCCGGCATGGCGTCGCCAGCCGCGCCGCCAACACCAGGATTCTTGCCGCAGGATGCCAGCAGGGCCGCGACGGCCAGCAACGCGATCGCCGCGGGGCGGTGTGTTGTCTTCATCATCATCGTCTCCTCGAGATTCGTGGTTATCGCTCGGGCCGGTTGCCCGCTTCAGCGAGGCGGCCGGGTTGGTGTCGGTGCACTGCCGATGAAGAATTTCATCGCCAAGCGTTGCACGAGGTTGCCGTAGGGGGGATAGAAGAGCCCGACGGGGAACCAGCGGTGCCTTTTGAACACGCCCTTCGCATGCGAGAGCTCGCGAAAGCCTTCCTCGCCGTGGTAGGTGCCCATGCCCGAATTGCCGATGCCGCCAAAAGGCAGGTCGTGCTGGAAGACATGCCAGCCCCAGTCGTTGAAGGTCACGCCGCCGGCATGTGTTTCCTTGAGCACACGCGCCTGGTCAGCAGCGCTCAGGCCCAGGCCATACAGCGACAGCGGCCGCTCGCCGCGCCGCACCAGCGCCATCGCGTCGTCCAGACTGTCGTATTCGAGCACCGGCAGGATCGGCCCGAAGAGCTCCTCCTGCATCAATTGCATGCGCTCTTCGACGCGCGTGACCACGGTCAGCGGCATCTGCCGGCCGCTGCCAGCGTCGGCGCCGCAGCGCAGCAATGTCGCCCCTTTGGCCTGCGCATCGGCCAGCAGTTCGCGCAAGCGCACGGCATGGCGCTCGGTGATGATGCTGGTGTACTCGGCGTTGCCACTCACCGTGGGGTAGAGCCGGGTGAAGGCATCGGCCACGGCAGCCGCGAAGGCTTCGGCCTTGCCGCGCGGCACCAGCGCGTAGTCGGGTGCGACGCAAATCTGCCCAGCATTGAAGGCCTTGCCATGGGCGATGCGCAGGGCCGACTCACGCAGGTCGGCATCGGGGCCGACGATGGCGGGCGACTTGCCACCCAGCTCCAGCGTTACCGGTGTGAGGTGCTCGGCCGCAGCCCGCATCACTTGGCGACCCACACGAGGCGAGCCCGTGAACACCAGGTGGTTGAACGGCAGGGCATTGAAGGCCTGGGCCGCGCCGATGTCGCCACCGCACACAGCGACCTCGTCTTCATCAAAGCACTCGGCCAGCATCGAAGTCAGCAGCGCCGTGCAGCGCGGCGAGAACTCTGACATCTTGATCATGGCGCGGTTGCCCGCGGCCAGCGCCGCCACCAGCGGGCCCAGGGTCAGGTACAGCGGGAAATTCCAGGTGCCGATGATGCCGACCACGCCCTTGGGCTGGTAGGCGACCCAAGCACGGTTGGTCAGGAACAGCAACTCGGTGCTGCGACGCCGCGGCTTCATCCAGCGGCCCATGTGCGACAGCGCATGCCGTGCCTCGAGGATCGGCCCCATCACCTCGACCAGCTTGGTCTCGGCACCGGCGCGCACGCCGAAGTCGGCATTCACCGCCACGACGATGTCGTCCTGGTACCGGCGCAGCGCATCGATCAGCTTGCGCAGCTTGGCCTTGCGCAGCGCCAGCTCGGGATAGGGCGCGGCCTCGAACGCTTGCCGCTGACGCAGGAACAGTCGCCGCATGCGCGCGAACTCGTCGTCGCCAGACTGAACGGGCAATTCGTGCGGTTTCGGCGAGGTGCTCATGCCGTGGCCCCAACGGATTCGGCGCCGGCGCAGGCTGGCGTGGCCCGTGCGGCCGGGGCGATCGTCGACATCGCGTGTTCGGCCAACGCGGTGATTGTCAGCGAAGGGTTGACACCGGGGTTGGCTGGCATCGCGGCACCATCGCAGACCAGCAGGTTGCGGTAGCCGAAGACGCGCAGGTGCTGATCGATCACGCCACAGCTGGCGTCGGCGCCGATCACCGCGCCGCCCAGCAGGTGCGCCGTGGTCGGCACGTTGCCCAAGGCCTCGAGCACGTTGCTCTGCGCGATGCCACCCGTGTGCCCGGCCAGCCAGGCCGCGGCGGCGTTTCCGGCGGCTATGAAGGTCGGGTTGGGCTTGTCGCGGTCCTGCTCCGTGCTGAGCCGGTAGCCGCGGCCGAACCAGCGCTTGCGCGCGCGCAGCGCGATGGCGTTGTCCAGCGCCTGCATCACCAGCAGCATCACCATGCGCTGGCTCCAGCCGGCCGGCCACAGCGTCTTCAACCATTGCAGCGGGTGGCGCGCGATGCTGCCCAACCACAGCAGCGGCCGCGTCAGCCGACTGCCCTTGCCGACCAGCACGGTGTACAGCAGCGACATGAAGTCAGCGTTGCGGCCGTAGTTGACGAACTCGATGTGGGTGTCGTGGTCAACGTGGATGCTGCAGCTGATGGCCACGTCATTCCAGGTCTTGCGGTCCTCAGGCAGGCGCACCGTCAGGATCGACTCGCTGTTGGTGCGCACCAGATCTCCCAGGCGGTCGCTGATGCGCGGCAGCGAGCCGCCATGCTTGCAGTTGGCCAGCAGCAGGTTGGTGCCCAGCGATCCGGCCGCGAAGACCACGCCTCGCGCGGTGAAGGTCCTGGTCCCTTTGGCGAACCAGGCGCCGGGGCGCTGGGTCGTGACGCGGTAGCCGTCGCTGCCGTCGGCTGCACCCAGCGGCGCCACGCCGCTGACCTGGTGCTCGGGCAGGATCTGCACGCCGCACTTCTCGGCGAACCAGAGGTAGTTTTTGAGCAGCGTGTTCTTGGCGCCAACGCGGCAGCCCACCATGCAGGCGCCGCAGCGTGTGCAGCCGGTGCGCGCGGGGCCGTCGCCGCCGAAGTAAGGGTCGGCCACCGTTTTGCCTGGCTCGCCGAAGTACACGCCACAGGGCGTGCGGGTGAACGAATCTTCGGTGCGGAAGTGACGCGCCATCTCGCGAATCAATTGCTGCGCGGCCGAGTCAAAAGGCACGGTCTGCACGCCCAGCATGCGCTCGGCGGTGTCGTAGTGCGGCTGCAGCACCTGGTCCCATTGCGCCAGCGCGCCCCACTGCGCGCTGCTGAAGAACGCCGGCTTGGCCCGGTACAGGGTGTTGGCGTAGACGATGCTGCCGCCACCCACACCCGCGCCGCTGGCTGCGAACACATCCTTGAACGGCGCCAGGCGCAGGATGCCCTTCAGGCCGAGCAGCGGCGCCCAGAGGAAGCGGCCGAGCTGCCAGGTCGACTCGGCGAAGTCCTCGTCGCGGTAGCGGCGCCCGCATTCGAGCACGGCGACGCGGTAGCCCTTCTCGGTCAGGCGCAGCGCCGAGACACTGCCACCGAAGCCGGATCCGATCACCAGCCAGTCGAAGTCGAAGTCGCCTTCGTCCATGGTGCAGGGCTGCGGTTTCACTTGTTCTTCTTCACGAAGTCCGCCAGGTAGTCCAGTTCGTTGGCGCAGCCCTGCTCGGTCTGGCCGAGCACGAACTTCTCGACCACACCGCCGATCAAAGGTACCTTGACCTTGGCTTGATGCTGGATGCGGTAGATGCTGCCTTTGCCGTCGGGCAGCAGCTCGAAGTCGCCCGTCACGGTGATCGGCTTGCCGACGATCTGCAGTGTCAAACGGCCCTTGTAGCCCTTGCCTTCGGCCGACCACTGCTCTTCCAGCTCGAAGTCGCTTTCGGGGTTCAGCACCTTCGAGATGATCGCATTGAGTTCACGCCTGACCCGGCGTTTCATCGACACCACCACGCCAGGTGATTTCTTGGTCTTGCAGCTCGCCGTGAGCTCCCCCAGCGCCAGGCAACGGGCTTCGAGCCACTTCGGGTCGATCAGCAATGCGTAGGCCTTGTCGACCGTGGCCGGGATCCTCTTCTCAACCATGATGGGACTCCTTGTCTTCAGGCCACGTCGCGCAGTTCGCGGCGCAGGATCTTGCCCACCGTCGACTTGGGCAGCGCATCGACCAGGCGCACGAACTTGGGCACCTTGTAGCCGGTCAACTGCTGGCGGCAGTAGGCAATGACATCGGCCTCGGTCAGCGCTGAGGCGGGCGCCTTCACGACAAAGAGCTTCACGGCCTCGCCCGACTTCTCGTCGGGCGCACCGACGCAGGCGCACTCGGCCACGCCCGGGCAGCCAGTGACCACGGCCTCGATCTCGTTGGGGTAGACGTTGAAGCCCGAGACGATGATCATGTCCTTCTTGCGGTCGACGATTTTCAGAAAGCCCTGCGCGTCGAAGCTGCCGATGTCGCCGGTGCGGAAATAGCCATCGGCCGTGAACGCCGCGGCATTGGCCTCGGGCTGATTCCAGTAGCCGCGCATCACCTGCGGGCCCTTGACGCAGATCTCGCCGGATTCGCCGACGCCGACTTCACGGCCTTCGTCGTCGAGCAGCTTGACGTCGGTGGACGGCAGCGGCAGGCCCGTGGTGCCGGTGAAGGCCTTCACCTGCGCCGGGTTGAAGCTCACGACCGGCGAGGTCTCGGACAGGCCGTAGCCCTCGCGGATGAAGCTGCCGGTCAAGGCTTGCCACTTGTCGGACACCGTGCCGATGACGGCCGCGCCGCCACCGCCGGCCAGCCGCAGGCGCGACCAGTCCACGTCCTTGCTGCCCGGGTGCATCACCAGGCCCGCATACAGCGTGTTGACGCCCATGAAGATGGTTGGCCGTGCCGCTTTCACGGTGGCCAGAAAACTGTCGATGTCACGCGGGTTGGGCACCAGCCAGTTGTCGGCGCCGACCGAGAAGTAGGTGATGAAGTTCACCATCAGCGCGAAGATGTGGTACAGCGGAATCGCCGTCACGATGACCTCTTCGCCGGGTCGCAGCGCCTCGGGCATGAAGGCCTTGAACTGCTCGGTGTTGGCGATCAGGTTGCGGTGCGACAGCGCCGCGCCTTTGGACAAACCCGTGGTGCCGCCGGTGTACTGCAGGAACACCAGGTCGTCGCCTTTCAGGTCCACCGGTGTGAACGACAGCGGGGCGCCTTGCGCCAGCGCATCGGTGAACGCGGTGGCTCCCTTCAGCCGCGCATCGACCGGCGGGCTGGGCAGCACCTTGCCGCTGCCGTCGCCCACACCCACCGTGACCACCGTCTTCAGGCCGGTCCTGGACATGACCTCGGCCACCGTGGCCGAGACGCCACCGTAGACGACGATGGTCTGCACGCCCGCATCGTTGAGCTGGTGTTCGAGCTCACGCGGGGTGTACAGCGGGTTGACGTTGACCTGCACGGCGCCGGCGCGGGCAATGCCGAGGAAGGCGATTGGGAAGGCCAGCAGGTTGGGCATCATCACCGCAATGCGATCGCCCTTCTTCACGCCCAGCGGGCCTTGCAGGTAGGCGGCGAAGTCGCGCGACAGACAGTCGAGGTCGGCATAACTCAGCGTCTGGCCCGCACAGCGCATGGCCGGCCTGTGGGCATGGCGCTTCATGGCCTGGTCCATCAAGTAGACCACCGAGCAGTACGCGTCGGCGTTGATGTCGTGCGGGATGCTGCCGTAGCTGGCGAGCCAGTGTCGTTGTGTCATGTTCGTCCCAAGTCGGTCGCGCGGCGGCACCGCGTTCAAGCTTGCGGTGCACTGTAGGCAGCACGAGGCACTGTGACTATCCGTTTTCCGTCAAGTCGCGCCCGGCCCCCGGGTGCCAGGTCGGACGACGGCCCCGCCGCTGGCCCGGGTCGTCGTGAGGCCTGCTCAGACCACTGCCTTGCGGGTCGTGCGGCGAGGCTTGGACGCCCGCCGGGTGCTCGCCGCGGGAACTTCTTCGGTGGCGGCCAAGTCGGCCTTCAACTCCTGGTAGGCCGCGTCGATGTGCGTTGCCAGTCGGTTGATGTGATCGATGGCGCCAGGAATGCCCAGCAGGCCGATCTGCAGGCGGTCGGCCAGGGTGACAACCGTGATGTTGAGCATTTGGCCCGCGGCCACCACCGACATCGGCAGCGCCAACTCGACTTCAGCCCCCATCAGGTAGCAGCGCCCGGCCAGCCCGAACGGATTGGAGAACAGCAGGTTCGACACCCGCAGCGGCCGTTTGAGGCCCACGCGCTCGAGCAGCGTGGGCAGGGCATGAACGACCGTGGTGTAGAGCATCACCGTCTCGCTGCTGTTGTCCTTGACGGCGGCCTTCACGCGGGCCGTCTCCTTGCGGATGGCCGCCAGCCGCTGCCGCGGTGTCGAGCCGGGCCTGCCCATGGCCAGTTGCAGCACCGCGATCTGGTTGCCGCCGCTGGCGCCGGTCAGGGCCACCGGCATGTCCACCACGAGCGGCTTGTTTGACAGCTGCAACTGAGCAGACAGATGCTGGGTGAGCGCCCCGTCCAGCACCGCCAGCAGGATGTCATTGACCGTGGCGTCAGCGGCCTTGCCCAGCGCCTTGACTTCGCCCAGGGGCAGCGTCGTGAAAGCGTAGTTGCGCTTGGGGCTGGCCACGCCGCTGAGCACGTCGGGGATGTCCAGGAAAGGCAGGTCCAGCGCTTCGCCCCCCAGTCCCAGGCGCCGGCGCCCCTGCGCGGCGAGCATGCGGTACAGCCCGAGCGTGGAGCCGCCCACCCCAGCGGCCTTCTTCAGCAAGTCGCGCATGGCGCCGACGGCAGTCGGGCTGGAGCGGCCCGTGCCGTGGCCGGCGGTTCGGCGCCCGCTGCCCGATGGAGGCAGACCCTGCCACATGGCGCGCACCGTCCTGTCCTTCGGGTCGCTGGAGAACCACTGCGTCACCGCCTGCACGAAGCTGCGCCCGTCGATGATGCCGTGGTGCACCTTGCCGTAAAGGGCCACGCGGCCGTCGGCCAGGCCATCGATCACGTAGAACTGCCACAACAGGCCTTCGCGCGGGAGCATGGCTTCGTGCAGTTCGCAGACCTTGGCAATCAGCTCGTCCATCGATCCGCCGCCACCCAGCGTGATGCGGTGGACATGCGCGGCCAGGTCGGCGCCCGACATGGGCTCGACGCTGGGCATCCGGGTCAGCGAGAGTTGCAGCCGGTGGTTGAATGGGGGGCCCGCCTCCTGTTTCAACATGCGCTCCAGCAGGCGGTCAGCGAAGCGCCGGGCGCCCTTGGGCGGACGAAGCAGAACCAGCGGGCCGATGTTGAATGGTCGCACGGGCGTTTCCAGCAAGAACATGGCCAGATCAATGACGGACAGCTGTGGCATGGGCGTGGCTCGGGCGGTGTGGCTCGGGAACGCCGAACGTAGCGCTCCGTGGCCGCGACCGCTATCCGGTTTCCGGCTGTCTGCGGCCGGCGGCCTGCGGCATGCATCGGGAATGTCACATTGCGCGATCGGGCTGACTGGAGTGGAATCTGCAGCCGCCTTCACGCCCGCTCCATCCCAGCACCCATGTCCCTTCCCGTCCCAGTCCAACCCAGACCGGCTCCGCCTTCGCGCGAGACCGTGATGCTGGACTTTGATCCAGAGGTCATGGCCATGGCGGTGCAGGACGGCGTGCTCGAGCATGTGCAGATCGATCGTGGGGTCTTCCGAGGCCGGATCGCGCACACCTCGACCGCAGCCAGCCGTGTCGACTGGGGCAGCTACGCGCTGTCGGTGCTGGCGCGCGGCGACCTCAGCCGCGACATGGTCTCGTTCACGCTGGGGCTGGGAGGCTGCGGCGACTGGCGCGTACATGGACAGAGCGCGGTCAACGGCGACATGATTGTCTTCCCCGAGGGCGGTGAGCTGCTGATCGCGCTGCCGCCGCAGGCGCAGTGGCTGTCGGTGCAAGTCCCGCGCGCGCGCATTGAAGCCTCAGGCCTGGTGCTCAGCCGCTGCCTCGAAGGCAGCGCGCGGCGCATGGCCGGGGTCATTGACGCGGGGTTGGTGCAGACGCTGGTCGATCTGGCCCCGGTGCTTTCGCCGCAAGCGCAACCCACCGGGTTGGACGTCGCCACCATCACCATCGCGCACGACGAGTTGCTGACGTCACTGATCGGCGAACTTGCGCGGCGCGGTGGTGCCAGCGACGCCGGGGCCGCCTTGAGCCCGGGTGAGCGCTGGCGGGTGATCCGGCGTGCGGAGGCCTATCTGGACGCCTGTGCCGAACCGTCGGTGCGAATCGACGACCTTTGCGTGGCCGCATGCACCAGCCTGTCGCGACTGGAGCGTGCGTTTCGCGAGACCTTCGGCGTGAGCCCTCGGCGCTACTTGTTGCTCAGACGACTGGCTGCGGTGCGGCGCGAGTTGCTGCGCGGCGAACCCGAGACATCAATCACCGAGGTCGCCACGCGATGGGGCTTTTTCCACCTCGGCCGCTTTTCAAAGGAATACCGCGAGCACTTCTCGGAACGGCCATCGCAGACCTTGCGAAATCAACGGACCGTGCCCACGCCGTTGAGGTGAGCCGCACCTTGCGCCATCACTCCTTCACGGTCGGCGAGACGCCCTGTACATCGTCCAGCAGCCGCTCCCACACCACCTCGAGTTCGTAGGCGGTCGAGCGCGCGAGCCCTTCCAGATCGGGAAACAGCGAGGCGTTGGTCACGTTCATACGGTACAGGTGCTGCATCGCCTGCGCGCGCATGGTCTGCGGCAGCACGTATTTGACCAGCAGCGTGGCGTCCGAGTCATAACCCGACAGCGCATTGTCCAGCGGCAAGTCGATGCGACCTGGCACCACGAACAGCCCCGACTGCGCGACGAGCCGCCGGTCCATCACCGATGGCTCGCCAAACCACACCACCGGCAGCCGGTTCTGGATGAAATAGCGCTCGTAGTTGCCGGCGTCACGCGGGTCGATGTACTCACGCGTGAGCTTGGCGTCGAACCGAGGTGCCGCTGACCATAGCGCCGGCGTGTTGAGTGCATAGACGGCCGCATCGCCGATGGCGTCCTCCAGCGTGCAGCGCCTGCGCATCCTGCTCGTCGGCGCGGGTGGCGTGATCGGCCGCTGCGTCCACGAAGCACTGCGAGACACCCACGCCGTCATCCCTGCCGGCCTGGAAGTGCCGCAGGGGCCGGACCCATGTGCAGTTGGACCTGAGCGACAGCACCGCACTGGTTCGGGCTGTGCGCGCGTTGGGGCCAATCGATGCGGTGATCTCGACCGCAGGACGTGCCCGTTTCGGTGCGCTGGCGCAGGCCATGCCTGCCGCTTTGGACGACTCGGTGTACGGCCTGGGCCTGCACGACAAGCTGATGGGGCAGGTGAACCTGGCGCTGGCAGCGCGCGAAGTGCTGCGCCCCGGCGGCTCGATCACGCGGACCTCCGGCACCGCCAGCACCGAACCCGTGCTCGGCGGCGCCGGCATGAGCCTGGTGAACGGCGCGCTGGAGAGCTGGGCTCGCGCCGCGGCCACCGAGCTGCCGCAGGGGTGGCGATTGAACGTCGTCAGCCCCAGCCTGGTGGAGGGCACACCGACCGCCGCTTGCGCCGCATTCCCTGGCTTCGAGCTCGTCAGCGGGCGCCGCGTGGCGCTGGCCTATCTGCGCTGCCTGCTGAGCGGGATCAACGGGCAGGTGCTGCGCGTCTGAGGGGGGGCCCGGCCGTGCGCTGCGGGGGCCAGATTCAGCTGCGCGGCAGCCCACAGTCTGAACCCTCCGGTCGGTCCCGGGCTGATGGCGAAAGCCCCACCAGGATGGCGTCGTTTCGACGAACCTTGAACAGCGCCGAGCCAGATCATTCGCTCCGCGACCGAGCCCCAACGACAACGGCCCCTCACCTTGCGATGAGGGGCCGCTGAAAAGGCTGTGCCCGGTGTTACTTGGGGTGGCTGATGGGATACAAAACGGCGACCTAAGCTGTTGATCTCCTTGGGAAAAGCGCCGAAGAAAACTGACTTGTTCCCCCGTCTGTTCCCCTTGTCCGCATGGGACGTCTTGAGACCGTCAGCAGCGACATTCTCGCGGTCTTGCTCGTCAATCGCAATGACGCTCTCACGGCCTGGGGCTGGCCCTTCGACCATGGCGGGCAGCCCTGACCTAGCAACAAGCTACGGCCGTTCCGACGGTGCGCCGATGGCGCTCCGCAGGCCTGCGACCAAACGGCCAATACCTGCGACGATGCCGTCGACCTCCGACGTTGAGACTGTGATGCGCTGTCCGACCTTGTACGTCATGTCGCTCGACTCGTTGACGTAGCGCTGGTCGACGATGCCATCGCTGTGAGCCAGCAGGTGCCGCTTCTGGAACAGTCGCCTGAGACGCTCCAGCTCCGCCGCGCCAAGGATGTCTGCGTACGTGATGCCGACCCTCGCCGCCCAAAGCTCGCTGCCTTGCGCGAGTCGCTGGAAGGCATTCATCGGCGCAGGCGTCGCCGGTCCGGTCGAGGCATACAGGCCCTCGCAGCACCGCTGAAAGGCAGTCACTCCGTCCTGAAGGCATGACTCAATCAGCGATCGACACATCAGTTCGGCCTCATCGCGTCCAGCCGACGCCGCGATGGCGTCGCGCACAACGTCCACGTTGTCCTTCTTGGCCCTGATCTTGCGCAGCGAGTCGTCGAACATGCGATCCACCGAACTGTGGCCGCAGGCGGGACAGAAGTACGCCGAGCCGATGACTGCGAATCGGCAGGTGCACTTCTCGCATGCGATCTCGAGCTCCATTGCTGCCGACGCAGCCGCTGGAACCCTGTGCGGCGTGAAGTGCGGTGCGCCGCCTATCTTCATCGACATCGAGATCAGCGAGTTCCTTGGCTGCCGACCGTTGAAGGCCTTCGCATCCGCGCGCATCGCGCCGTCGATCGTCGACTCGATCACCCTGTGGGCGTGCCGCTCGGCATGTCGAACCTGGGCCTTGGTGAACCAGCTCTTGGCTGGCGCCGCGTGACCGCACATCGGACACCAGACGCCTTCGTCGCGGCAGATGTTCTTCCAGTCTTCGTCCTTGATCTTGAACTGGAACTCGCAGTTGGTCGACGGGCACTCCTTGTCGATGTAGCCCTTCTCGTCACTGTCGATGGGGACGGTAATCGAGCGGCGCTCGAGCGCGCGCAGTTCTCGCAAAAGGTTGTCGAACATAGGACCTCTACGCGGCACCAAGACAAAGAGGGGCACCGGTTCCCGGTGCCCCTCGACCTTGCGGTTACTTCTTCTTCGGCGGCTGAGGTGCCGGCGTCCGCTCCTTGACAGTCGTGTCAGGGTGCGTCTTGCCGTAGTGCTCCTTGACGTACCTGCCGGTCACAGCGCTGCGATAGCTCTCTTGGGTCTTCTTAGTCATGTCGATCACCTTTCTGTTCGATCAACATGAGCCCGATGCCTACTAGGCTCGCTAGAATCCGACGTTCCGATCGGGGGTCCCAGCGGCCTCCCTTCCCCTGGGCTCGAACCAGTTCAGGGCGTACAAAGCCAGGTTGCCGCCTGGCTTTGTTCGTTGCAGGCCCTGTGATTGTATCCAGGCCTCGCCGAGCGGTAGTGGAAACCCTTGTGGATTTCCTGTGCCCAAGTCCGTGGTGCTCTGTCGCCTACCGCGTCGCCATGTCGCCTTGGTGCGACCGGGTCATCGGTCCCCCAGCGCGGCCAGGTAGGCTGTGGCCACGGCAATGCAGTGCTCCAGACTCGGCCGATAACCGGTCGCGGCGATCGCCTCGAAAGTCGCAACGAATCCTGCCCCGGGTTGCCTGATCTGCTCCAGGAACCTGTCCCGGTGGCGCACGAGGAAAGGCGCGGCTGCCTGCAGCGCATCCGGCTCCCGCTCGACCACCATGGCGAGGTCGAACAGATCGCGCGCCGTCGCACGGTCCCCGCGGTGGAACATCTTCTTGGCGATCACCTCCGCGGCCGTCTCGACGCGCACTGGCCGACCCTGGATGTCCCACTGCTCCCAGGCCCCGTCGGTGAGGTTCGGTGCGGCCACGAAGTCGATCTCGCCTTCCTCGAACTGCAGCTTGACGAACGAGCCCGGCATCTCCGTGTACTCCTCGGTCAGTGATGCAGCCGTGTCGCTGAGTCGGGGCGTCACATAGCCGAGGTATTGCGGGTCCGGCACGAAGATGTCGATGTCCTTGCTGAGGCGGTGTCCGTACCTGAACATCAGGACGGTTCCGCCTCCGAAGGTCCAGAACGGGTCCGCAAGCCCGCCATGGCGCTGGATGTCGTCGACCAGCCGCAGCGCTCGCTGGAACAGCACTTCCCAGGGGCCGGACGGCAGCGACTTCATCACGCTCTCATCACGCCCACAGGCCCTGCCGGTGCACCGCCAGTGACCTGGCGAGCTTCGCGACGTTGCGCCACACAGCCTTGGGGGCCACGCCCTCGTTCGCGGCGGCTTCCTCCACGGCCATCACCACCAAGGGCACCGGCGCCTCGTCGAGCAGGTGCGTCAGGTGGGCCGCGTAGCCCTTTGGTACGCTGCCGCTGACCAGCGCGTGACCGAGCGTGTCAGGCGGCACCTCCTGGACGTAGCTCACGCTGGCGTTCTTCGCCGCCATCCACAGGCCCCGCTTCCGGGCGCGCGCTGCCTGGCTGGGCGGATCGAGGTCCAGCCCCAGCACGGCCAGCACCTGGGCCACCCGGTTGAATCCCAGATCGCTCAGGGCGCCCGCTTCCAGGCCGACCAGCGTCTGCCGCGAAAGCCCGCTCAGTTGCGCAAGCCGGGACTGCGTCAGTCCCAGCGCCTCGCGCCGCTCGCGGATGATGGTGCCCAGGTTGGAGAGGTCCACAGCTTGGCCTGAAGAATTGTCGAATATTTTGGACATTCTAGCGCCTCCGGACCACACCCACCAGGCGCTCGCCAGCGGCGCCGCAGGCCTCTCGCTGCCCACAGCCGTGACATATGCGCTCGCTGTCGGGCCACTGCGGGCGATCGAGTCCATCAATCAGTCGACGGTGTCTCGCTGCAACGGCTTCGACTTGCTCCCGCGACATCAAGCGGAGCGCTCGTGAGGTCGGTGGCGCTGAGTGCCGGCCGGGGAAGATCACGAACGCCTCGTCAGACACACAAACACGGAGTTCGTCCTCCACGGCCACCCGCTGGGCCGAGAGCTGGATGACATCCGACGTCTTCACCGCTGGGGCCGGCCGCGTCTTCAGTTCGACCAGCACGACCAGACCGGTCGGCAGCCGATAAGCCCTGTCTACCCTCGCCACGATGGGCCAGCGGCTCTTCGACCTGAACTGCGCCTCCACGCAGATCAATTCGGCATCCCGCAGAGCGGCCGGTCGGTCCCTCCACTCTGCAACGCGTGCGTGGTGACGCCGAAACAGATGCCACACGACTGCCAAGGCGACAGCCAGGAGCAGCACCCACGGCCACATCGGCTCGAACCTCATGGTCGACGCCTTGCCGACCATCGCCGCCAGCCATGCGCCACGAAACCCAGGATCCACCTGGTCAACCCTCGCAGTGGCGGACAGTGCTGCAGAACTGTACAAAGGCGGGGCCCGGCCGCATAGTAGGCCGCCACCAGGCGGCGCCCCCAAGGCCGCGGCCGCAGGACTGTGTCCCTGAAGTCGCGCAGCGCATCGGTCTGCCATGCGTACCCGAAGACCATCGTTGCGATGAAGCACCGCTCCCCTGATCGTCGAGCCGAACCGCCACCTGGCGCTGAGGCGCGCCGCCCCTGCACTTCGAAACGCGCATGGGCAGCGATACCCCTGCGGCGAGCCCCTTCCTGCGATGGGCTTCGACGCGGCCCGTGGGCGGATTCGAGAACCACCAGCCGTTCACACCGTCCCATCTTCGCCAGCTCGGACGCCCCAACAGCGCCGTCGCCGCGCCTTGCCTTCCCGGTCTTCATTCCGTGATCGCCGGCTGGAACACACCGTTCGTCACCGCAGCGGCCTGCTGCACGTCAGGCTCCTTCGGGACCTTGATCGTGTCGGGCGTCTTCAGGCTAGCCATCGCAAACACGCCGTGCTGCGCCAGCAGACCGTCGTAGGCCAGCAGTCGCAGACGGTTGACCCGCTTGCGCCCCTGCCGAAACTGGCTCAGTTCATCGAACAGGCGCGGGTTCTCTTCGCGCGAGAGCTCGAACACCAGCCGGATTGGTCGAAGGGCTCCGCGGTCCTGCGCGCTCATGCACCACCCCCTGGTGCACGATCCGAAGGCGCCGGCGTCGCAAGCGACGTCATCGCGTAGTTCTGCCCGGCCAGCTGAAAGCCCCTCACGTTTGCGTACAGGGGCTCCTTCACTTCGTGGATCCGGTGCTTGGGGAAGGCTGCCTTCACGGCCTTCTTGAAGAGGAACGCGCCGCCGCCGACGAGGATGATGTTCTGCAGGCTCTCGGGCGTCTCGATCCACTGGCGCATCGTCGATACGGCCTGCTGCGCCACGCTCTCGGCGATCGGCAGATGCCGCTTCATGTCATAGGGCTTCTGGAAGATGACCGGCGCCTTGCCGGTCCGCAGGGCAAGGTCGATGGCGTCGTAGTCGCGGTAGGGTGTCCCGATGTCCTTCGAGATCTCGGCCGCCATCAAGCGCAGGACATCGGACATCCCTCGGTTGATTGAGTGCGACTGTTTCTGCACCAGCCGCATGCCGCGGCAGACCAGCCAGTCGAAGGTCCTCGATCCCGGGTCGATGACCAGGCTCTGCTCCGTGCCGATCGAGGCCATCTTCTCGTGCTCGGCCGCGTAGTGGACGAGCGCACCCTGCGGCTGCGCCACCGCCAGTGCCTTGCGGACCGTGATGGTCCGTCCCGCCGCAATCTCGTGGCTGCCCGTCATCGCCTTCTCGAGTGCCGCCTTCTTCAGCGCCAGCAGCGCGACCGGCAGCCCGACGACGAGCAGATCGATGTGCGGCACCTTCATCATCGACAGCGCCCCTCGCAGCAGCGCCATGTACTCGGGCGACTCGGTGTATTCGTCGTGCAGCTGCTTCGCGCGGAACGTGTCCGCGGCGAGGTGGATGTCCGGGCCCACCTCATAGAACAGGGAGCCGACAGGGATGCAGACTGTCTTGCGCTTTTCCGCGGCAGGCATGGCCGACGTGTCGGCGCTCGACGGATAGGCGACCGATGGGAAGCTGGCACATCGGATGTCGGCTCCCGAGATGCCGGTAACGAATTTCGTGTTGCCTGACCCGACATCCACGGCTCTGACGATGAGTTCCATGCAGTTGCTCCTTGGCGCAGTTGACTGCCCTTGAAAGGCTGATCAGCGTCGCCGCATAAGGCCGCGTTCTCCACGCTCAATGGCCTCGAATCGGCGCGTCTTTCGACTTCAATGCCAATGCAGGATCAGCGGAACTGCATCGCAGCGACAGAAGGCGCCCCGCGGCTCGCCATGGGCCCGTTCGCAGGGCGCACTTCTGTCACCACGGTCTCACCTCGCGCGGGCCTTTCAACCCCTGTCCAGTTCGGCGGGCGCGGACAGGCTGCGGACGCGCCACCCAGACCGACGGCTGCGCGAGGTACCTGAGGCGGCAGCCTTGCCTGTCAACCCCGCGCCGTTGCTGGCGATCCGGTCCATTGCGACGCTAGATGGGCCCTGCCGCCGAATCGCACGCCGTCAACTGCCTGCCCCAAGGGCCGCCCGATCAGGGGCCTTGCGGCGGGCGCTGCGCATGCGGCCTTGACCGTGGCCGGCGTCGCGGTTTCCACTGTGGGCTCCCGAGGGCTCCTGGCCCGCTCCCCGTGGAGCATTGCAGGCGTCGCAGTCGTTACCTGCCTCGTGCCTTCAACCGAAGTTCCCGTCCCGAACGGGTGGCGCGACCGGCCTCGACCTCCAGAAGGATCGACGTCGCGAGCGTGCCGAGTCACCCACCACAGCAGTGACCTGCCCGGTCCTTGCCAGCCGCATCCCAGCGATGACGGCTGGTCGCTCCTGAAGCGCACCGGCGCAGCAGAACCCCGTGGCGGCACCTGATGCCGCGCACCGTTCCCGCCAGCCCTTGAGCACGCGCGCATGACGCGCATCGCGCGGCGTGATGGCCTCCATGAGGCTCCCCGCACGACCTTCGCTCATCAACTCGACACCGCCCTGGACTCTCGGTCAGGGGTGGACCCATGCGAGCGGCCGGCGCTGCACACCAGGCCTGATCCACCGAATGACCCAGGGCTCGACCCTGGCGTCGATGCCGCACCCAGCCCCGAGCGCGGTGGACATCACCCCTGTCGTCGCGTCGCAGAAATGCGCAGACGGCCTGGATCAACGTGTTCCATTTTTAAGTCTGACCGAGCTGACCAGGCCCCTCGACGAAGACCACGAGGAGCCCGGACAGCAAAACCATGGGTGGGTGTGGCGCTGCAGAGATCGACCGCCGCACCGACGTTGCACACGATCTCCATCGCCGTGGGCTTGCCAGGAATCGGCCCCGGGGATGTCCAGACGGATTCCTCCAACCCCGGTCCTTCCGACCGTTCATCCACCGGCGTGCTGTTCGGGCAGTCCGCCATTTCGCAGAAAGCCCACCATGTCCCGTATCCGCCGTGCAGAACCCTCGCGCCGCCGCCGGCAGGCAACGCTCTCCCTCAACGACCGCCGCAACGACCCGCGCGAAGGCTCCACCCTGCCTTCCTCATCCACCCGCCCTTCCAGGAACTCCTCGATGACCTCGGCCAGCCCAGGCCGCCTGCATGGCCAGGACTCGCCACGCCGCCAGAACTGGGCCGGCAAGTCGCCCCAGCAGGTGCTGGCCATGTACCCGCCGGGCAGGACGCCCGTGAACCGGGTGGTGGACGTGCTGATCGAGCTGTTCAACCCGCTGCACACCGCGCTGGAGAAGACCGTGTCGCACAAGACGCGCTACGAGCGCGCCCACTTCCTGCGACGCTTCTTCCGCGAGCTGCACACCGACGCCGGCTTCAAGCTGGCGCCCGATCCCCGCAACCTGGGACAGCGGCATGTCCAGGCGATGGTGAAGGTCTGGCAGCGACGGAAGCTTTCGCCGGGGACGATCCAGACCTACCTGAGCTTTCTGCGTGGCCTCGCGATGTGGCTCAACAAGCCGGGCTTCATCCGCAGGCCCGAGCACTACGGCCTGACGCCTGACGAGTACGAGCGCCACGAGAACGCCCAGCGCGACAAGAGCTGGAGCGGCAACGGCATCGACGTGGAGGCCTTGCTGGCCCAGGTCTCCGCCTACGATGCCCGCATCGGCGCGTCGATGCGCCTGATGGTGAAGGTCGGCCTGCGGCGCAAGGAGTCGGTGATGTGCCGCCCCTACGCCCACGTTCATCCGTTCGAGGAGACAGGCCTGCCCGACGAGCAACGGGAGGCGGATCGGTACCTGTGGACAAAGGGCAAGGGAGGCCGTGCGCGCTGGCTGCCGCTGGCCACCGAGGAGCAGCAGTCGGCCATCGCGCATGCCCGCAGCGTGGTCAGCGGCCATGACGCACACATGGGGGCGCCGGATCGGGACCTGAAGTCCAACCTCCGTCGGCTGGACTATGCGCTGCGCAAGTTCGGCCTCACGAAGCGCGAGAGCGGCACCACCGGGCACGGGGCGCGGCACGACCACCTTCAAGGCCAGTACCAGGACACGACGGGCACGCCCGCGCCGGTGCGTGGCGGTGGGCCTGTCGATCAGGAGCTCGACCGCCAGGCGCGGCTGCGTGTGGCCCGTATCGCGGGCCATGCCCGCCTGCGCTCGGCCGGGGCTTACATTGGTGCGATCCGGCGCTCGCCTGCGGGGAGCCGCGACCCGGTCCAGGGCGAGACCGGCAAGCCCGGGCCGAGCATCGGGGACGACGGTGACACGCCTGTCCCGGTCGGATGAGCCGGCCCGGCCCGGGCCGGCCCCGCGTTCAGGCGCAGGCGGGTGCCTCGGTCCGAACTGGATCGTTGGCGTCGACCTCCTCGCCACCCGTCGCCGGGGCATCGGCGTGCGGCTGCACGCGCAGGCAGTCGGGCAACCAGCCACGCCCGGCGAGCAGTTGTTCGGCCTGCGCCACCGCGGCATCCTTCTTCAGCGCCGCGAGCGGGCCTGCCGCCTTGGCGCCGGCCACGGTGTGCACCACCTCGACCACCCTCGTCTTGGACACGTGCTGAAGGTAGGCCTCCCCCGTCGCCGACCACCATCGCGTCATGTCCAGGCCGAGGGCACGGGCCAGACCGTCATTGACCGGTCGGCCGGCGTCGGTGCCGTTGATGCCGTTCACGGTGGATGCAACCAGGAAGGTCAGCAGCCGCTGCACCGTCTGCGGCGGCTGCCCCAGCACCCAGTCGAACACCGCCTCGGGCTCCTTGGGCAGGTGCTCGATCCAGGCGATGCGGTCGGCTTCGATGCGCTGGGCCGCCGGGCTCGCCTCAATGTCCTCGGCCGCGCCCCGCAGTTCGTGCTGGTTGCCGGTCGCGCTGATCGCCAGCAGGTTGGGCAGTCGGTAGGCGCCATGGAGCGGGTCGGCCAGCAGCTTCAGTGTCAGGTGGGTTGTCAGTGCCGCCAGCGCAACCTCGGGTCGGTCCAGCAGTTCGGCCTGGATCGCGGCGACACGGTGGGCCGTGAGGCGGCGCATGAGCTTCTCGGAGTGCACGGGCCGTGCCGTGGCGCCGGCTGCCGATGGAAGCGACTGCAGGGCCGGGAGCCCCGAGCTGCGCGCAGCCTCCGCGTCGCCTTCCGAGCCGCGTCCACCGGCCGACTTCTGTTCGGCAGCCTTGGTGATGGCCTGCGCCAGATCGGCCCGATCCTCGGGACGGATGAGCCCTGCCTTGATCGCGGCACGGCCGTCCGCGCCCACATGCAGCACGCACCCAGCGAGCGCCATCCAGGCCACGGGCCATTCGGTCAGCGCTTCCAGTCTCGCCTTGCGCTCTTCCTCCAGCCCATCGGCCTCGGACTCCAGGGCGAGGAAGGCACGGTCGCGCGACGCGTCGTCCTCGTCGGCGGCGTCGTTCGCCTCGCTGGCGCCGCTGACGCCCTCGCCGGCATCGCCATCGCCGTCGCGGTCCACCAGCGCGTCCATCTGCTCGTGCAGGGCAGCGATGCGGGTGTCCAGCGCCTTCAGCGCCTCGGCTTCCTCGGGCGTCGGAGCGCGGCGGGGCTTGCGCAGCTCGCCGTGCTTGACGTACTCGTCGTAGGCGAAGCGCGGACGGATGTCGACCCACTTCCAGCCTTCAGACAGGAGTTGCTTCGCGCGCTTGCCCAGCTTGTCGGCGGCGAGGCGGTCCAGCAGGGCCGGGTCCAGCAGGTAGGCCTTGCGATCGTCGTCGCTGAACAGGTCGCGGCGCAGTGGTCCGCCGGCCTTCTCGTAGGCCTTGACGGTGACGAACCGGGCCAGCGGGTCGGCGTCCGACTCGATCTCGCCCCGGGTCAGCAACTGGCGCAGATGCTCCGGGCGCTGGTTCCAGCTCGGCAGACCGGCCCAGGCCTGCTCCTGGCGCTGGTGATCGTCGACCGAGGCCAGCACCATGAGGCAGTCCAGGCCGATGCCGCCTTCGCGGTACAGGGCCATCAGCCGGGGCGAGACGGTGGCAAGCTTCATGCGTCGCTTGACGATGAGCGGCGTCACGCCGAAGGCTGCGGCCACGTCCTCGACGGACTTGCCCTGCGCGAGCAGTCTGGCGAAGGCGGCGAACTCGTCGGCCGGGTGCATCGGCACGTGGAAGCAGTTCTCGGCAAGGCTCGCGATGAGCGCCTTGTCAGCCGGCACGACGAGCACCGGCACGGGGTAGTTGTCGGCGATGTCGCCCTGCTGCACGAGCAGCGTGAGCGCGGCGAGCCGCCGTCCGCCTGCGCAGACCTCGTAGCGCCCGCGCGCCGCCTGGACGACGACGAGGTTCTGCAGCACGCCGCTGTCCTTGATCGACGCGGCCAGTTCCGGCAGCGACATCACGGGCGCCGTGGCACTGCGGGCCTGGTGGTCCTCGGACAACACCAGCTTGTTGAAGGGAACGAAGGTGCGTGGGGACGCCTCGATGATGGCGTCGACCTCGGCTTTGGAGAATTTCATGAGGGACTCCTGATCGGTTGCATGGCAGGCCGACGGCCCACCATGCAGTCAGGATCCCATCGGGACCGTACACATCAAGGGGTGGCGAGGAGCGCTCGCCGTCGGTCCGGTCAGGACGCCGGACCGGGCGCTGGCTCGCCTACGGCGTCCCGCCCGACTTCAGGGCTGCCAACCGCTCCACCACCTCGCGCTTGCCGACCCCGCGCAAGGCAGCGATGGCTGCGAGGTTCTTGCCCCTGGGGCGTGCCTTGCCCTGCTCCCAGGCGTACACGCTCTGTCCGGATGCGCCGACGAGCAATCCGAAATCCGCAGCCGACAAGCCCAGGCGCTTGCGATTGCTAGCCATACCGGAGGCTCGGAACCGGAATCTGTCGGCGCCGTCCGCTTCCTCGACCGCAGGTGGTGATGGCGGCCGAGCGGGCGCGGCGCGCGCGGACTGCCGCACGGACCGTTCCAGCCCGCTGACTCTGCGCTTCAACGCGGCGCTTTCCGCGCGTGCAGCGGCGAGCGCCCTTCTGATCGAATCGACCTCGCTGCGCAACTCCTTGCGAGCCAGACGAACGATCTCGGCCTTGAGCACGGATGCAATGTTGGGCATACGAGGATTGTGCCAAGGGCCCGAGGAAGGGCGGGAACAGTTCTGTCTGGGTGGAAGCCGGCCGGAGCCATGTCGCACTTCAAAGAGCGACCGCTTTGTGGCGTTCAACGTTCAAGTCAGCGAGGCCGCTGTCCCTGGACGACCCATTCCGGAACTTGCGCGTCTTCAACTGCAGACATTCATCGCGACCCCGGCTGACGCGATCAGGGCGCCGTTGCCCGCAGCAGCCGCAGCCCGTTGAACACGACAAGCAGGCTCGCCCCCATATCGGCGACCACCGCCATCCACATGCTGGCGTTGCCAAAAACCGCGAGCACCAGGAAGACGGCCTTGATGCCGAGCGCCAGCGCGATGTTCTGCCATAGCACTGCGTGCGTCGACCGTGACAGTCTCACCGTCTCTGCGATGCGGCGCAGGTCGTCATTCATCACGACGACATCGGCGGCTTCCATGGCGGTGTCGGTGCCTGCGGCGCCCATCGCGACGCCGATGTCCGCCTGCGCGAGGGCGGGGGCATCGTTGATGCCGTCGCCAGTCATCGCGGTCGGTCCAAGCTCGCGCTGCAGGTCCCGGATGGCCGCCAGCTTGTCCTCGGGCAGCAGGTTGCCGCGCGCTTGGTCGATCCCTGCTTCGTGCGCCACCGCTGAGGCCGTGGCCTGGTTGTCACCCGTCAGCATCACCGGCGTGATGCCAAGCGCGCGCAGCGAGGCCACCGCCTCGCGCGACGAGGGCTTGATCGTGTCGGCCACGGCGAACAGCGCGATCACGCGCTCGGGCGTGGCCAGCAGCGTGAAGGTGCGGCCCGCGGCCTCATGTTGCTGGAGCTGAGCCCCCAGCGTCGGCGAGCATTGGCCGCGCTCCTCGATGAGCCGATGGTTGCCCAGCACGTAGGTTACGCCATTGACCTCTGCCTGAATGCCGCGCCCGGCCAGCGCCGTGAAGTTGCGCGCCTCGACGCTGTTGGGCTTCAGGCCGGCAGCGATGGCCTTGGAAACCGGGTGGTCCGAGTGGCGTGCCAGCACCATGGCGATGTGCTCGGCGGTTGCCGACTCCGTCGCGTCATCCACGACCGACCAGTCCACCAGCCGCGGCTTGCCTTCCGTGATGGTGCCGGTCTTGTCCAGCGCGATGGCCTTGAGCTTGCGGGCTTCCTCCAGGTAGATGCCGCCCTTGATGAGAATGCCCCGGCGCGCCGCAGCTGCCAGCCCGCTGACGATCGTCACCGGCGTGGAGATCACCAGCGCGCAGGGGCAGGCGATGACCAGGAGCACGAGCGCCTTGTAGACCGCCTGCGGCCAGGTCCAGTCCAGCAGCCACGGACCGGCAAGCGCAACCGCCAACGCGATGACGAACACCGCGGGTGTGTACACCGCCGCGAACCGATCGACGAACCCTTGCGTCGGCGCTCGGGTCGCCTGCGCCTCTTCGACCGCGTGGATGATCCGCGCGAGCGTTGAATTGGACGCCGGCGCGGTCACCTGCATCTCGAAGGTGCCCGACTCATTGATGGTGCCGGCAAAGACCGGGTCATCTACAGACTTGTCGACCGGGATGCTCTCGCCGGTGACGGGTGCCTGGTTGATGCTCGTTTGACCGGCAAGCACGACACCGTCCATCGGCACACGCTCGCCGGGCTTGACGCGCAGCGTGGCGCCCACCGCAACCTCGGACACGGCCACCTCGTTCCAACTGCCGTCGATCTGGCGAACCGAGGCGGTCTCGGGCGCCAGGGATAGGAGGCCCTGGATGGCGTTGCGCGCTCGATCGACGGCCCGAGCTTCGATGGCCTCAGCGATCGCGTACAGCGCCATCACCATCGCGGCTTCGGGCCACTGTCCGATCGCGACGGCGCCGGTCACAGCGACGGTCATCAGCGCGTTGATGTTCAGCCGACCGTGACGCAGGGCGGCCAGGCCCTTCTTGTAGACATCGAAGCCCGACAGCCAGATCGCCAGCGCGGCGATGGTCAGGCCTGCCGCGCGCCAGGCCGTGGTCTCCGAGGCGAAGTAGCCGATGGCCTCGGCCCCAATCGCCAGCAGCAGCGCCGCTGCCAACTTGGGCAAGGCGCTGCCTTCGGCGCCGTGACCGTGCCCGTCATCGGCTGCGTGCGAGGAGGCGTCGGCCCCCGCGCCCACAGGTTGCGGATCGAAGCCGGCCTTGCGGATCGCGGCCATCGCCGGTTCGACGGCCGTTGCATCGGCATCGACCGTCAACAGCCGCTGACCCAGTTGGAAACGCAGTCCCCGAATGCCGGCGATGCCGTCCACGGCGCGGCGGATCTCGGCCTCTTCAGCCGCACAGTCCATCGTGGCGATGCGGAAGGTCCGGCCGCCGGCGGCAGGAACAGCCGCTACTGGTGGCGAAGCCGCATGCGCGCAACACGCGCCGCAGGCGTCCTTCAGGGGAGCAGCGACCTGTGCGTGGTCGTCATGGGAGTGGTTCATCGTCGGGATCTGTCGGGCGGAATGTTTGACCTTTCCGCCATTGCAAACCCTGTAGTGGGATTAGAGTCAAGTGCCATGAGGCCGCCGGGGCCTCGCGAGTCATGCGCATGAAGATCGGAGCACTGACCGAAGCAACCGGAACGCCCGTCGAGACCATCCGCTTCTACGAGCGCGAAGGTCTTCTGCCCCCGCCGGCGCGGGCGGACAACAACTACCGTGTGTACCTGCCCGCCCATGTCGAGCGCCTGGCCTTCATCCGCCAGTGCCGTAACCTCGACATGACGCTCGATGAGGTGCGCGCGCTGATCCGCCTGCGCGATGCGCCCGAGCAGGACTGCGGGAAGGTCAACGCGCTGCTCGACGAGCACATCGGCCACGTGGCGCAGCGCATCCGCGAACTGCGCGCCCTTGAGAAGGACCTCAAGGCGCTTCGGGCGCGCTGCACCTCGCCGCACGCGGTGGCCGACTGCGGCATCCTCGACGGTATCGATCGGGCAGCGGCCGGCAACCCGGTGCCATCGCCACGGCGACGGCACGTGCACGGCGCGCATTGACGTGCAGATCGGCGCGACCCTGGATTGCCCTCGGATGGTGACCGGCTTCACGCGCCTTGCCCCTGACACCACAAGCCGAACCCTGTAGCCACTACACTCGCGCCCCATGCGTCGTTGGGTCGCCGTCCTTCTGTTGGTGTTCCTGCCGCTCCAGTTCTCCTGGGCGGCAGTGGCCAACTATTGCGGGCACGAGGCGGGTGCGGCGGCCAATCACGTCGGCCACCACGACCACGCCGGGCACAGCCATGCGAGCAAGGACGCCGACCCTGGCTACAAGGGCAAGGCCGACGGAACCGCCGCCGGGGCATCGAGCCTCGACTGCGGGCATTGCCACGGCACCTGTGCCGCCATGGTCGACGTGGTGGCCTCTTTCGACGCTGAAGCACTCGCCAGCGCCCCGCTGATCCTCAGTGCTGCGCCCAGTGCCGAGCACATGCCGGCACAACCCGAACGCCCCCAGTGGGCGGCCCTCGCCTGATCGGCGAGGCGGGTTTCTTCTTCACCTGAACCCGATTCGCGCCTGAGTGCGCCATTCCGGCCGTGTGCCGGAATGGCTCGCCGGGCACGGCGCGGCCTCTTGGTCGCGGCTCGCCGATCTCCCGTGTGTCTTCACCACCACTGGAGCTTCGGATGCATCCGAGAACACGAACAACGAATAGAACGCGGCAGGCGCTACTGGCCGCCGCCGCCATCTCCTTGGCCTCCCTCGCTGCCGCCGCATCGGCGCAGGCAGACGCCGAGCCGGCAGCACCCAATCTCAAGGCCCTGTTTGACGCTGCCTGGGCACGCCAGCCGGAGGCCCAGGCTCTGCAGGCCCGCCGCGAGGCAGTCGCGGCCCAGCGTCGCGCGGCATCGTCATGGACACCGGAGCCACCGTCGCTGGAGGCCAGCCACAAGACCGACCGCCTGACACGCAACGACGGCGCGCGCGAGCTGGAGGTTGGCATTGCAATGCCGCTGTGGCTGCCCGGCGAGCGCCGCGGAGCCAGTGCCCTGACCGACGCCCAAGCCGCGGCCGTCGAGAGCAGAACCGAAGCAGCACGACTGCGGCTGGCGGCCACCGTGCGCGAAGCCTGGTGGAACTTGCAGCGCGCGGGCATCGACGTCGACATCGCCCGGGCGCAGCTCGACAGCGCACAGCGCATCGCCAGCGATGTCGCCCGCCGCGCGAAGGCTGGTGAACTGGCGCGCGCCGATCAACACCAGGCCGATGGCGCCGTGGCAGCGGCCGAGGCCGCGCTGGCGCAAGCCCGGGCTGCGGCCACGGTGACGTTGCAGCAGGCGAAAGCCTTGAGCGGCGCACCGTCGGTTGCAGCGCCTTCCGCCATCGCCACGGCAGAGCCCGAGCCCGCGCCGAGCGAAGCCCAGATCCATCCGGCCCTGACGGAGCTGCAGGATCGGGCCGCCGTGGCCGAGCGCACGGCAGCCCTCGCCTCGACCCAGTCGCGTGCCAACCCGGAGCTCACCCTGGCCACCACGCGTGACCGAGGTGCGTCCGGTGAGCGCTACGGACAAACCGTCACTCTGGCGGTGCGCATTCCGTTTGGCGGCGGTCCGCGCCATGACGCCAAGGTCGCCAGCGCGAGGGCCGAGGCAGTCGAAGCGCAAGCGCAGCTCGCGCTCGACCGTGTGCGCCTGCAGTCGGAGCGCGAAGCCGCTGTGGCCCGTGTCGACGCGGCACGCGCCCAGCTGACCGCCGCGGAGCGGCGCGCGGCGCTGGCCCGCGAGACCCGCGGCTTCTTCGAGAAGTCCTTCCGCCTCGGCGAGACCGACCTGCCCACGCGGCTGCGTATCGAGGCCGAGGCCACCGAGGCCGAACGCCAGTCCGCGCGCAGTCGCATCGAGCTTGCCGCTGCGATCTCCGCCTGGCGCCAGGCGCTGGGCCTGCTGCCGCAGTGACCGACGCACCCCACCGAACTCTTCTTCCTGGATTTCTCTCATGAGACTCACCCCACTTCTCGCTGCGATCAGCGTGATCGCCGCGCTGCTGCTGCCGCCGTTGGCACACGCCGGCGAAGGCCACGACCACGGCGACGCCGCGCCTGCGCCCACCGGCCCGGCCCTGCCGCGCTTCGCAGCGACGTCCGATCTCTTCGAACTGGTCGGCGTGCTCAACGGCAGGCAGATCACGCTCTACCTGGACCGCACCGCCGACAACTCGCCGGTGACCGACGCGCAGATCGAACTCGAGATCGCGGGCGCCAAGCTCAAGGTCGAGAAGCACGAGGACGCCTACGAGGCCGTTCTCGCCGCCGAGCCAAAGCCCGGCGTGCTGCCGATCACCGCGACGGTGACCGCCGGCAAGGACGTCGACCTGCTGGCTGGTGAACTCGATCTGCACGAGGAAGCGCATGCGGCCGAGACGGCCCACGCGCACTCGTGGAAGGAATACGCCGGCTGGGGCGCGGGTGCGGTCATTGCGCTCGTGGTCCTCTCGCTCATCGGCCGCCGCGTCGCGGCAGACCGTCAACGCCGCGCAGGAGCCGTTGTATGAATACGCCTCGCTTGATTTCCGCCGCCGTGCTCGCGCTGTCATTGGGCTTCGCGATGCCGGTGATGGCCGGTGAAGGCCATGACCATGGCGACGGCCCCGCCACCCCGAGCGCCAACGGCCCGCAGCGCCTGCCCGACGGCAGTGTCTTCCTGCCCAAGCCGGCACAGCGCCAACTGGGCGTGCGCACACTGCCGACCGAGGCCGCCGAACTGCCCCGCTCGTTCGAGCTGAACGGCAAGGTCGTGATGGACCCCAACGCCGGCGGCAAGGTGCAGCCGCTGAACGCGGGCCGCATCGAGCCCGGCCCGCGTGGCCTGCCGAACATCGGTCAGACCGTTCGCAAGGGCGAGGTGCTGGCCTATGTCGTGCCGTCGGCCGCGCCGATCGAGCGCTCGAACCAGGCGGCCCAACTGGCCGAGCTGCGCGCCGCGAAATCGCTCGCCGACAAGCGCGTCGCGCGCCTTAAGGAACTCGCGGACACCGTGCCGCGCAAGGACATCGAAGCGGCGGAGAGTGAGGCCCAGAGCCTTGCCGAGCGTATCGCTGCCGTCGGCACCGGGTTGTCCTCACGCGAGGCCCTGGTGGCGCCTGTCTCCGGTGTCATTGCCTCGGCCAACGCCGTCGCTGGCCAGGTCGTCGACGCGCGTGAGCTGGTCTTTGAAATCGTCGACCCGGCGCGGCTGCGGATCGAGGCTTTGGCCTTCGACCTGGGGCTCGCGGCCGGTGTCGGCAGCGCCAGCCTAGCCGTGGGCAACGAGCGTGTGCCGCTCACCTTCGTCGGTGCCGCGCGCAGCCTGCGCGAGCAGGCGCTGCCGTTGGCCTTCCGCGCGGAAGGCAAGGCGCTCGCGACCCTGGCCGTCGGCCAACCCGTGCGCGTCTTCGTGCAAGGCAAGGAGAAGGTCAAGGGCATCGCTGTGCCGGTGGCCTCCCTGATGAAGAACCCGGCCAACCAGACCATCGTGTGGGTCAAGGTCGCGCCCGAGCGCTTCGAGCCGCGCACAGTGACTGTCGAACCACTGGACGGCGTGAGTGTCGCGGTGACCTCCGGCCTGAAAGCCGGTGACCGAGTCGCCACCCAGGGCGCCACCCTCATCAATCAGGTGCGCTGATGTTCAAGTGGCTCCTCGACAACAGCCTGAGCAACCGGCTGCTGGTGATCATCGCCAGCGTCGTGCTCATGGCCTATGGCGCGTTCACGCTGTCGCGAACACCGGTGGACGTCTTCCCTGATCTGAACAAGCCCACGGTCACGATCATGACCGAGGCCGGCGGCATGGCCGCCGAGGAGGTGGAGCAGCTCATCACCTTCCCGCTGGAGACGACGATGAACGGGCTGCCCGGTGTGGAGAGCGTGCGCTCCACCTCGTCGGCCGGTCTGTCGTTCCTCTACGTCACCTTCGACTGGAGCGTCGAGATCTACCGCGCGCGGCAGCTGGTCTCCGAACGACTTTCGTCGATGGAGGAAGGCCTGCCCGAAGGGGTGATCCCGCGGATGGGGCCGATCAGCTCCGTCATGGGCGAGATCATGCAGATCGCGATCCCTGTCGACGAGCGGAAGATCAGCCTGATGGCGGTGCGCGAGTACGCCGACTGGGTGCTGCGCCCGCGGCTGATGTCGGTGCCCGGCATCGCGCAGGTGATCCCGATTGGCGGCGAGGTGCGGCAGTTCCAGGTGCAGCCGAACACCGTGCGCATGGCCGAGTTGGGCATCTCGCACGACCAGTTGGAAGCGGCGCTGAAGGGCTTCTCCGCCAACACGTCGGGCGGCTTCCTCGAACTCAATGGTCGCGAGTACCTGATCCGCAACCTGGGACGGACGTCGCGGCTCGATGACCTGAAGAACCTGGCCATCACGGCCAGCAAGGGCCAGCCGATCCTGCTGCGCCAGATCGCCGAGGTCACGTTCGCCGCAGCGATCAAGCGCGGCGATGCCGGGTTCGAGGGCAAGCCCGCTGTCATCCTGGGCATCCAGAAGCAGCCGACGGCCGACACCATCGCTCTGACACGCAGCATCGAGGACGCGCTCGTGGGGCTGAAGGCGTCGCTGCCTGCGGGCATGGAGGCTCCGCGCGTCACCTTCCGCCAGGCCAGCTTCATCGAGGCCTCGATCACCACGTTGCAGGGCAAGCTGATCGGCGCGTCGGTGTTCGTCGCGGTAATCCTGTTCTTCTTCCTCGGCACGCTGCGCCCGACGATCATCGCGCTGACTGCCATCCCCGTCTCGATCTTCATTACCGCGCTGGTGTTCCGCTGGTTCGGGCTGTCGATAAACACGATGACGCTGGGCGGCCTGGCGATCGCCATCGGTGGTCTGGTCGACGACGCGGTGGTCGGCGTCGAGAACGTGCTGCGGCGGCTGAAGGAAGACCGCGCCAAGCATCCCACCTCGCGCCTGCATCCGCTGGAGGTGGTGGCGCGCGCGACCATGGAGGTGCGCTCGGCGATCCTCTACGCCACCGTGATCATCGTGCTGGTGTTCATCCCGCTGTTCGCGCTGCCGGGGCTGGAGGGGAAGCTGTTCGTGCCGCTGGGCGTGGCCTTCATCGTCTCGACGCTGGCCTCGCTGGTGGTGAGCGTGACCATCACGCCGGTGCTGAGTTTCTACCTGCTGCCGCGCATGAAGAACCTTGACCACGGCGACACCAAGGTGCTGGCCTGGCTGAAGGCGCGCTACCGCAACGCCCTGCAGGCGGTGCTGAACACCCCGAAGGCGGCGCTGGCCGCTGCCGGCGCGGCGGTGGTGGCTGCAGCGGCGGCCGTGCCCTTCTTCCCGACGACCTTCCTGCCGCCCTTCAACGAGGGCACGCTGCTGGTCGGCCTTCGGCTGAACCCGGGGGTCACGTTGACCGAAAGCTCGGCCGTCGCGCGCCAGGCCGAGGTGCTGGTGAGCGAGGTGCCGGAGGTCACGCACGTCGGCCGTCGCAGCGGCCGTGCCGAACTCGACGAACACGCCGAGGGTGTGCACGTGAGCGAGCTCGACGTCGGCATCGTTCCGGCCGGGCAGCTCACGCGGCCCATGGACGAGGTGCGGGCCGACATCCGCGCGCGGCTGGCCAACCTGCCGGCGGCCATCGAGGTGGGGCAGCCCATCTCGCACCGCATCGATCACATGCTCTCGGGCGTGCGCTCGCAGATTGCCATCAAGATCTACGGCGAGGATCTGGACGCCCTGCGTGGCCAGGCCGATGCGCTTCGCCAGCGGCTGGCCGCGATCCCCGGCATCGCCGACCTGCAGATCGAGAAGCAGGTGCTGGCGCCGCAGATCAAGGTGCGCATCGACTACGCCGCAGCGGCGCAGTACGGCGTGCCGGCCCCGCAGATCCTGGCCACGCTGCAGGGCCTGGTCGAGGGCGAGCGCATCACCCAGATCGTCGAGGGCGGTCGGCGCTTCGCGCTGGTGGTGCGCGTGCCGGACGAGGCGCGCTCCATCGAGGGGCTGGGCCGCATCCTGATCGAAACGCCCGGTGGGCGCATCCCGCTGTCACGGTTGGCCACGATCGAGGACGGCGACGGCCCCAACCAGATCAGCCGGGATGACGGCAAGCGGCGCATCGTGCTGTCGGCCAATGCGTCGGGGCGCGCGCTGTCGGAGATCGTCGCCGACATCCGCCGCATTGCGGCCGAGACGAAGCTGCCCGAGGGCATGTTCATCACGCTGGGCGGCCAGTTCCAGGCGCAGGAAGATGCCTCGCGGCTGATCGGCGTGCTGTCGGTCGTCTCGCTGGTGCTGATGTTCGTGGTGCTCTACAGCCGCTACCTGAGCACCACGCTGTCGGCACTGATCATGGTGAACATTCCGCTGGCGCTGGTGGGCGCCGTGATCGGGCTGTGGCTTTCGGGCCAGCCGCTGTCGGTGGCGGCGATGGTCGGCTTCATCACGCTGGCTGGCATCTCCGTGCGCAACGGCATCCTGAAGGTCAGCCACTACATCAACCTGATGCGGTTCGAGGGCGAGAGCTTCGACCACAAGATGATCGTGCGCGGCTCGCTGGAGCGGCTCTCACCCGTGCTGATGACGGCGCTGGTCACGGCCTTCGCGCTGGCGCCACTGCTGTTCGAAGCCGAGCTGCCTGGCACCGAGGTGCTGCACCCGGTGGCCGTGGTGATCTTTAGCGGCCTGATCAGCTCGACCCTGCTCGACACCTTCCTCACGCCCGCGATGTTCTGGCTCTTCGGCCGCAAGGACGCCGAACGGCTGATGGACGACAAGGACGCCGAGGCGCTCTGACCAACCCCACTTCCCACTCGAAAGGAAAACCCATGAAGCTGCACACCCTCATCGCCACCCTCGCCCTGGCCGTCGCCGGCACCGCCCATGCCGCCGGCGAGAAGCACGACCATGCCCACGAGCACAAGCCGATGCACGGCGGCGTGGTCGTCGAGGCCAAGGACATGGACTACGAACTGGTGGCCAAGGCCACCGCCATCCAGCTCTACCTGCGCGACCACGGCAAGCCCGCCGATGTCTCCAAGGCCAGCGCAAAGGTCACGCTGCTGACCGGCACCGAGAAGCAGGAGGTCGAGCTCAAGCCTGCGGGCGACAAGCTGGAAGCCACGGGCACCTTCAAGGTCGGCCCGGGCACCAAGGCGGTGGCCGTCGTGACCGTCAATGGCAAGCCCGCCACGGCGCGCTTCACCATCAAGTGACCACCATGCGCGCAACCAGACTGTCCATCGCTGCGGTCATGGCAGCGGCCACATTGCTGGCCGGTTGCATGACCCCGCCGGTTCAGGACCCAGCGGCCGAAGCCCCGTACTGCCACAAGACCAACAAGGGCCGCGTGATCGCCTGCACCAAGGTCCCGGCGCCGAGCCTCAACGCCGACGCTGATGCCAAGCGATTTGCGCCCGATCGTGGCGCGCTCACCGTGTATGTCGTACGCCGCAACTGGGCAGACGGCGGCAACTTCGTCAAAGTTCAGGTGAACGATGGCCCCGCGGTGGAGACCCTGCCTAACACCATGGTCCGGGCAAAGCTCAAGCCCGGCACGCATACCATCGCGTTCGAGTTCGAAGGGCAGCGCAAAACCACGACCATCGACGGCAAGGCCGGTGATGTCAGATTCGTCCGGATCGACGGCGTGGTGTGGTCCTGGAAGAGCACCTACGACTGGACGACCGAGGCGGAGCCGTCCATCCGCGAGCGCGCGCTCAAGGCTCGGCTGGTGGCGGACCTCCCCGCGCGCTGACCGAAGGCCATACTGCGTCCGTGACTTCGCCCGCAAGCTCAGCAATCAGGCGGCTGCCGGCCGGGGTCGGTGCCGCGCTGCTCGCCGCCGTGCTCTTCGGCGCCGGCACACCGCTCGCCAAGTCCCTGATGGCCGGTGTCGGCCCGTGGATGCTCGCCGGCTTGCTGTACCTGGGCTCCGGCCTGGGACTGGCCACCCTTCGTCTGCTGCGGCGCTCGCCACCAGCCCGGCTCGCATCCGGTGAATGGCCGTGGCTGCTCGGAGCCGTGGCGGCCGGTGGTGTGGTCGGTCCGGTGCTGCTGATGTTCGGTCTCTCCGGCATGCCCGCCTCAGGCGCCTCGCTGCTGCTCAACGCGGAGGGCGTGTTCACGGCTTTGCTGGCCTGGTTCGCCTTCAAGGAGAACTTCGACCGCCGCATCGCGCTGGGCATGTTGGCGATCGTGGCCGGCGCCCTGGTGCTGTCCTGGCCCGGCGAGGCGCAGTTCGGCTCGCTGTGGCCGGCGCTCGCGGTGCTGGGGGCCTGCCTGGCCTGGGGCATCGACAACAACCTCACCCGCAAGGTGTCGCTGGCCGACGCCACCTGGGTGGCCATGGTCAAGGGGCTGGTGGCCGGGTCGGTCAACCTTGCCATCGCGCTGATGCTGGGCGCCGCTTTGCCGTCGACCGGAACGCTGGCCGGCGCAGCAGTGCTGGGTTTCCTCGCCTACGGCATCAGCCTGACGCTCTTCGTCGTGGCGCTACGGCACCTGGGCGCTGCGCGCACCGGCGCGTACTTCTCGGTGGCGCCGTTCTTCGGGGCGCTGCTGGCAGTGACCCTGCTCGGCGAAACCGTGACGCCGGCGCTGGCGATCGCGGGGGCGCTGATGGCGCTGGGCGTCTGGCTGCATCTGAGCGAACGCCACGCGCACCGGCACACGCACGAACCGATGGAGCACGAACACGAACATGAGCACGACGTGCACCACCATCACCACGCTCAGGGCGAAGCCGTGCCGCTGCGCCACACGCACCGCCACCGGCACGAGCCGCTGACCCACACGCACGAGCACTTTCCCGACGAACACCACCGGCACTCGCACTGAGCCGGAACCATCGACGAGCCGATGAGGACCTTTGCCCTGTTCCTGGCCACGGCGCTCGCCGAGATCGTCGGCTGCTACCTGCCTTACCTCTGGCTCAAGCAGGGCAAGAGCATCTGGCTGCTCGTGCCGGCTGCTGCGAGCCTGGCGCTGTTCGCCTGGCTGCTGACGCTGCACGAGACGGCCGCAGGCCGCGTGTATGCCGCCTACGGTGGCGTCTACATCGCGGTCGCCCTGGCCTGGCTGTGGGCAGTGGACGGCATTCGTCCCACGGCCTGGGACGTCGCGGGCGTTGCCGTGGCGCTCACCGGCATGGGCGTCATCATGTTCCAGCCGCGGTGACCGCTCGCTGCCGGGCGATCAGGCCCAGCAGCGCCAGCACGGCGAATGCTCCACCGGCCGCGAAGGTTGCCTGTGACCCCAGCCGCTCCCACAGCACCCCAGCGATCACGCTGGCCAGCAGCATCGCCACGCCGCTGACCAGGTTGAACAGACCGAAGGCCGTGCCGCGCAGGTCGTCCGGCGCGGTATCGGCCACCATCGCCGCGAGCAGGCCCTGCGTCATGCCCATGTGCAGGCCCCACAGCGCAACGCCCGCCAGCAGTGCCGGCCAGCCAGTCGCCATGGCAAGCGCCGCATCGGCAGCGATCAGCATCACCAAGCCCCAGGCCAGCAGCGTGCCGTGGCTCATCGTGTCGGACAACTTGCCGAAGGGATACGCGCTGAGCGCATAGACGATGTTCATGGCCACCATCACCAGCGGCACGAGCGAGACCGCCATGCCCAGTTGCTCGGCCCTCAGCACCAGGAAAGCCTCGCTGAAGCGGGCAAGCGTGAAGACGGTGCCCAGCGTCACCACCCACCAGTAGGCGGTGCCCAGCCTTCCCAGCGCTTCACGCCGGATCGGACTGCCCGAGTGGGCACGCGGTGCCGCCTCTGGCTCCCGCACGCCGACGATAAGCAGCAGCACCGCCAGCAATCCAGGAATCACTGCCACCCAGAACACGGCGCGGAAGTCGTTGGCCCACAGCAGCATCAGCGCGGTGGCGACCAGCGGGCCTGCGAACGCACCCACCGTATCCAGCGACTGGCGCAGGCCGTACGCCGCCCCGCGCTGCGCGGGTGGAACGAGGTCGGCCACCAGCGCGTCGCGCGGCGCGCCGCGGATGCCTTTGCCGATACGGTCGACGAAGCGGGCCGCGACCACCATGCCAGCGCCCTGCGCGAGCGCGAAGGCGGGCTTGGTCAGGGCCCCGAGGGCGTAGCCGAGGACCGCCAGCCCCTTGCGCCGGCGAAAGTGGTCGCTCAGCACGCCTGAGAACACCTTGACGATGAGAGCCGTGGACTCCGCGATGCCCTCGATCAGACCGACGACGGCCACGCTGACGCCGAGCGCACCGACCAGGAACAGCGGGAGCAGGCTGTGGACCATCTCGGACGAGATGTCCATCAACATGCTGACGAAGCCAAGCACCCAGATCGCGCGAGGCAGCGCGGGCGCTCGCGCCGACTCGGCGCCGGATCGGGGAGGCGTCAAACCGACGGGCACCGATGGATCTCGATCGTCGAGTGCACGATCTCTTCATGGATCGACAGCCACTCGCGAACCTGGTTCGGTGTCAGCCGCTCGTCATGCGTGACCAGGCTCAGGGCGCACGAGTACGTGGCCTTGCCGACGCGCCAGACGTGCAGGTCGGCGATCACGGTCTCGCTCTCGCCGCCTCGCTCGACGATCACCTCGCGTATCTCGTCGACCACCGGGTGGTCCATCTCACGGTCGAGCAGCACCTTGCTGGTCTCGACGATCAGGCCCTTGGCCCAGATCGCCACGACGACGGCGCCGACGATGCCCATCACCGGGTCCAGCCAGGACCAGCCAAACAGCCAGCCGCCGGCCAGCGCCGCAATGGCAGCCACCGAGGTGGCGGCATCTGCGATGACGTGGATGTAGGCCGACTTGAGGTTCAGGTCATGGTGGTTATGGTGGTCGCTTCCATGCGCGTGGCCATGGCCGTGATGATCGTCTCCGTGCCTGTGGTGGTGTGCGGCGCCGAGTATGCGCGCCGACACCAGATTGACGACGAGCCCGATGACTGCAATGAGCATCGCCTCCTGGTAGTGGATCGGCTCCGGCTTGATGAGGCGTTCGATCGAACCGTAGACCATCAGCGCGACGACACCGAGCAGAAAGATGGCGCTCGCGAAGCCACCCAGCACCTCGATCTTCCAGGTGCCGAAGGCGTAGCGCGGGTCCCTCGCATGGCGGCGCGCCGCGGCGTAGGCGAATGCGCTCAGGCCGATGGCGACCGCGTGGCTGCTCATGTGGAAGCCGTCGGCCAGCAGCGCCATCGAGTTGTAGAACCAGCCGGCCGCGATCTCGACCACCATCATTCCGGCGGTGATCCACATGACGAGCAGCGTGCCGCGCTCGCCGGCGATGTTGCCGGTGTCGAACTGGTGATCGTGTCGCCATTCGGCGAGGTCGTGCGTGTGCATGGGAGTGCCCTTCAGAACAGCTTGCCGACGTTGAGCAGCGTCAGCACGCCCAACACGGCGAAGATGGCAGCAGCGATGCCGTGGACCAGCTTCATCGAAACCTTCCGCGCGATCTTGTCGCCCAGGAAGACCGCGGGCACGTTGGCCAGCATCATGCCAAACGTCGTGCCGAGCACGACCTGGACGACGTCGATGTAGCGAGCCGCCAGCGCGACGGTGGCGATCTGGGTCTTGTCGCCCATCTCGGCCAGGAAGAAGGCGATCACGGTGGTGCCGAAGACACCAAAGCGCTGTTTGCCACCGGCAGCATCGTCGTCGATCTTGTCGGGCACCAGCATCCAGCCGGCCATCGCCAGGAAGGACAGGCCGATCACCCAGCGCAGCACATCGGGCCCCAGGGCCTGTGCCACCCAACCGCCCAGCGCGCCGGCTGCGGCATGGTTGGCCAGCGTGGCGACCAGGATGCCCGCAACAATGGGCCAGGGCCTACGGAACATGGCGGCAAACACGATGGCCAAGAGCTGGGTCTTGTCGCCCATCTCACCGAGCGCAACGACGCCGGTGGACACGAGGAATGCTTCCAAAGGGATCTCCAACGGGCCGGCAACATACCGATGACCACACCGCGACCCCGGCCCGAACCGGAGGCTGTGTGGTCAAAGGTCTTGCCAGGCGGTTGGAGCTGCCCGCGCCATGGCCGAAGGCCAAGTGTGTTGACGCGGGCCCCTGCAGGGCGCAGGGCGGCTACTCCCCAATGACAACGAGATTCTATGCTCTATGCGCCCCAGATCAGGGGGCTGCTGCCGGCCGCCGAAGGGCCGCCATGGGTCAGACCATCGATCTTCCGCATATGGCCGCGTCCGGGTACTCGCCACGGACCGGTATACGGCCAGTTCCGCCTGTCACGGCACCTGGGAATTCAGACCACGCGACCCTTTCCGTTCGCCAGTCCGCGCGACATCGCTGGAAAGAGCAAGGAGAGCGTGGCATCGAATCGGGCCGGCCGCAGGTACTCGGGTGCCTCCTCCTCGATCTGCCCGACGACCTCCGCACGCCACTTGCGGAAACGTTGAACTTGCTCGGGCCTGAAGTGCCGCTCCACGTCGAAGGACTTCGCGGCAATGAGGTAGAGCGACAGCCACTGTGTGCTGTTGTCGCTGCGGGTGTTCATGATCGCGTTCAACACCTGGATAGCGCTCGACACGGCGTAGCCGACCCCGGTGTTCAACTGGATCGAAAGGATGCGAGGCACGATCGTGCGGGCAAACACACGCTCGACACCGCCCTCGAACCCATGCGCTTCAAGGGCCTCGGCGGCCAGGGCGACCTCCGCCCATTCCCCGCTGTCCTCGTCCAGGTGTTCGAGGTATCGCGGTCCTTCGGTCTTTTGGAGCCGCTCGATCCTGATGTTGGCGTCGCAGAACGCCCTGAGTGCCTGCAGGTAGCGCTCCGCCCAGAGCGAAGGGGGTGTTTCGAGCAGACGCTCACGCCGGTGTGCCCGGATGTAGGCCTGGTAGGCCAGTACCTCGGCATGTTCACGGAGCTTGTAGCGCAGCAGCGCACGTTGGGTTCGCAGCGTTGGGTGGTGCAGCCAACGCTTGCCTTCCAACCCATCCACGACCAGTCTGCGCAGGCCGTCCAGCGTCAGCCGTCCCCCCATCGCACCGAGGTCGATCTCGAGCGTCGGCAGATCGAGATGCCGGACCTTCCGCAGCTTCTCCTCATCCACTTTGTGCGTCACCGCGACTTCGATCAGCACCGTCTCCGACCAGTGCGCTGGGAACTCATCGTGCTGCTCGTCCTCTTCTTCGTCATCGCCCCGTTGAACCCGGGTGGCCATGTCGCCCAGGATGCGCGGTCGAGGCTCCGCGAGGTGCCCGACAACATCCGGCACGATGCGGCCGAGGCGCCGCTCCAGTTCCACGGCCTCAAACCTCAGTTCGGCCGGCGCGCTCCACCAGAGGATCTCGACGCGATGGTCATACCAGCCGTCGCCGTACCCATCCGGTGCGTCACGCTGCACGGCGGCATGCAAGCCCGGTGCTCGGATCCGCCTCGCGTCTTCTAGGATCGACTTGACGGTTCGGTGAAGCAATGTCTCCCGACGCATCGTCGCGGTCGCGTCCGGGTCCATGCCCGGCGGCAGTTGCGCCTGGAACCGCGCCTCGTCCTCGTCGGACCAGGCATCGAGCGCCTGCCGCGCCGTGTCCACAGCCTGGGTCCTCGCCTCCGTCGTCAACTCGCGATCACGCCAGTGGGAGCACCATCTTGCGGGAGGCAGCAGCCGCAGTCGCGCTCGCAGTTCGTCCACGTCCATCTCCGCCAGCGCCGGGTCCGACAGATTGATCGTGATGACAGCGCGGCCTGCCTCGCCTTCGACGCGCTCGCCCGTCAAGTCCACCAGGATGGTCCTGCCATCGTCCAGCGTCAGTTCCGCCGCGGCCAGATCGACCATTCGCACATCACTGATCCGAACACGCTGCGCCGGCTCCTCCACCCATCCCTCGTAGCCCTCACAGCTGAAACCCTTCGAGACGGCGGTCACCCGCCGTCGCGGCAGGTCGATGTAGCCCAGCGACGCCAGATGGTGCGAGGCGGCAAGACGCGCCGCGACGACGACACACGCGGTTCGCGGCGTGCCGGCCACGTGGCGGAAGTGCGCCGTCGGTCGAACGCGCTGCGGCTGACCCGCCAGTACCGTCCACAACTTGCTGCCACAGCCGGGACATACGGCGCCCGCAGCCTGCGAAACGATGTCCGGGTCATGGATGTACCGGGGGGCACCCGTCGACGCGTCGCTGGCCCACTTGAGCGGCACAGGTCCCGTGGTCGCCGGGATCTGGCGATCTGAGTTCCCGGCCTGGACGTTCCACTCTGCCTTCGCCACGGTGCACGCCTCACCGAGGATGGGTGTCGCCGGCTCCCTGAGGATCGGCAACCACGACGGGGATCGGCCCGACACAGCCTGCGTGCAGCAGCCGTTCCCACTCGGCCAGGGTCAGATCAAGCTCGCGGCCACCCAGGCGCACGCGGAACACCAGCGATCGCCGCTCGACGTGGTGAACGCCAGCAGGAATGCGCAGCGGCACCCCAGCCGCCGTGGTTGCTTCGCAGTCAGTGAAGGCATAGCGCTCGACGGTCATGGACAGTGCGGAACCGGTCTGCTGGAGGTCTTGATCCACCCACTATACGAACCGACTGCCGACCTGCACGCCCTGCAAGCGGGCGGCGACGCATTCCGGGCCATCGACGTGGAGGACTCGGATTCGACTGCCCGCCCAAGCGTCTGCCGAGCCGGTCGCTTGGGCGGGCATTGTCGCGAGGAGACCTCGGGTCTGTTGCCGGCCAAGTTCCCGCGTCCCATACTGGCCCGGCTTCCTGCGGACATCGCGTCTGCTCAGCCTTCATCGGTGGCTCCGGTCGCCCTGAAGTCCAGCCCAGCTGGCGTCGCAGTCGTTACCTGCCTCGTGTCCTGTCCGGCACCTCCGTGTGCCGGGCCGATTCCGATCCATCCGGATCCGAAACCAGGAGCCGGCCATGACCCCGTGTCGTGGCCCCTCCTCGCATGCGCCGATCACGACCTCTGCGTCGTGACGCGCCCTGCGCTCACCAGCCCGGCCTGATCTCGATCAGTAGCCTGGCCTGACGCACGCATCTGCCCTGGACCCGTCCTCCCGGACGCGGACCTCTGCAGCTCGCGCACGCACTTGTGCGCGACGAAGCGCCTTGCCTTCCCGGCAAGGCATCCCAGACGGGGAACCCCAGTTCCCCGCCAGGGATGGGCGTTCCCCTTCACCCCTGAAGGAGAACCCCCATGAGTCCCGTTCCGTGGAACCGCACTGTCGCGCCGGTGTGTGCACTGCTGGGTGGTACCGGGCTTGCCCGTGTGCCCACCCGGCGGCCTGTCGCCCTTCCGGCGCTGCTCCGGGCCCGGACCTGCACGCCCCCTGCGTCCATCCGCATGGTGTGCGAGGCCCCGGCCCCGCTGGCGTCTGCGCCCTGCTCGACGGTGTGCTGACCATGACGGTCGACACCTACCGCAGGCGCATCGCCTCGACGGCCATCGTGCTGGCCCGGGAGGATCCCCTCCTGGTCAAGGAAGTCATCGCCCGGCTCCGCGCCTCGGGCGAGATCGCGGCCGACGACCTGGTCTATCTGGACCGGATCGCCGACCGCTGGATCGGCATTGCCGAGGGCCTGCGCCAAGGCGCCGCTCGCGTGCTCACGACCTGATGGTCGCGGGCATCGAGTCGTCCGCCGCGGCACCGCCGTCGGCTCGAACTCGTGCCGATCGAGTCCTCGGGTCTCGGGGATGGTGAATCGACTGCCAGCAATGGCATCGGGACGCCATCACCCGGCACCCCGTTTTGTCCGGCTTTCAGCCGTCCTCGCCATCCACCCTCCGGGAGTCACCGTCTCCCGTCGGGGCCGGGGTTCCCTCGCCTTCTTGGAGAACCCCATGAGTCAGACTTTCCCAGACAGATCCTTCCAGAGCCCGTCACCACGGCGCAGCACCATCGACATCGAGGAGCAGCGCGCCTGGATCGGCTTCTACAGACGCGTCGGCCGTGACGTCGCCCTCGCCGCCGAGGTGATGGCGCAGCTCGACGGCGACGCCGAGATGAAGCGTCGCCACCTGGCGCTGTACCTGTCCTGCAAGCAGTCGCTGCGCGTCCACAAGGCGCGCCAGGCCCGCGACAAGCGCATCGGGCAGTGGCTGCGCCTGCTGGTCCAGTGGACGCTGCAGCGACCCGCAGCCTTCGTCAGCGGCGTTACGCAGAAGACGTACCACCGTACTGCGGACGTCCTGGACGAGGCCATTGCCGCCGCACCGCCGGCCTCGCCGGCAACATCGAAGCGGGGCGCGCGCCCAGCCGCGGCCCGTGACGCCGACAGCAGGCCCGAACCGGCCGCCGCACAGGTTCGTCAGCTGATGGGCGATGCCGAATTCGCCGACGCGCACGCCCGCTTCCAGCACCAGGCCGGCATGTCCCCGGCGTCGCCGGTCAGTGGCTCCGAAGGCGGCTCCGAGCGTGCCCCGGAACCTCCCGTCGACGGCCCCGCACCCGCCGTCCAGATCAGCCGGCGCTGATCCGAAGACCGAGCCCCGGCGCAGCCCCATCGGCTGCACCGGGTTCGATCGCAGACGTGCCTCGGCCATGGACTGACGTCCAGCGGCCTGGCGCGACCGGCACCCCATCCAACCGCCCGCGGGCCCGTCCCGCCAGGGCCGGTGTCCGCCCTCCCAACTTCGAGAGTTCACCATGCGAGACATCACCCTGAATCCCGAGCAACGCCTGTATGTGATCGCCACCGAAGGTGGCGTGACCTGCTTCGGCTTCGACAACGCCCGCGACCATGCCCGGCAGATCGCGCAGCGCCTCGATCGTCCCGACCTGATGCCCACCGCCGACGACGCGGCCAGCCTCACCGGCTACGAGAAGTACCTCGCTGCGGTGCGTGCCTGGGGCGAGTCCGCCCAGGGCCACAGCACCTACTTCGATCCCGGCACGGACCCTCGCCTGGCGAGGGTGCTGGAGACCTGCCGCCGGGACGGC
>WBZX01000031.1_pt1 | contig 124424 bp, 99 predicted proteins | sample 5204211 | NCBI WGS metagenome assembly WBZX01 (sample SAMN12344362, study PRJNA552823) | activated sludge metagenome | biome: Activated sludge suspended growth; feature: Nitrification reactor; material: Wastewater; isolation source: activated sludge from nitrification reactor of wastewater... | reverse complement strand
TGTACTGTTCGGCTATTCAAAAATGTGGAGCGGCGATTTCCTCAAAAAACAAGTCCCGGGTATCTCTCCTGATCTCTTCTATGTCCAATACAACATCCGTTTCTAGGTTTTAAGAGTAGAATCAAATAATAATGGCAGCAAAATAGCTGCCATTATTGTTTCAAGCTCCAACAATCTAGCGAACTCACCAGCAGCTAACCGAGAATAAAATCCCGCACAATTTTTATCTGATGGTCATCCATAATCATGGGTGGGTGGCCGATGCCGGGCAGTTCGACGACTTTAGCTTTTGCACCACGTACCTGCATTTTTGCAGCTGTCTCTATCGACAGCACATCCGACTCAGTGCCACGCAAAACCAACGTAGGTATAGCTAATTGATCCCATTGCTGCCATAAATCAATATCCGTAATCTCACGCTCTTTAAAACTGATTGAGATTTTTGGATCATAGCGAAAACCGTAGGAACCATCTTCATATTCACGAGCGCTATGAATGGCCATATGATGCCATTGATCTTCAGTTAACGGACCAAAAGAGGCGGATATCACTTTCATGTACTGTTTAAATTCCTCAAAACTATTGAAACGAATATCTTTGCCAACATAATCAGCGATTCTTTTCAGAGCAGTCGCAGGAATTAATGGGCCGATATCACTCAGTACCAATTTGTTGATTGGAACTGGCATATTCGGTTGTGTCGCCAAAATCATCCCGATCAATCCGCCCAGCGAAATACCCACCCAGTCCAATGTAATGCTCGTCTGATATTGCGCCTGAATATGGGTAATTAAAGACATGGCATCAGAAAGATATAATGGATAATAATCATAATCATGCGCTTGCTCCAGCCAATCACTTTGACCACGCCCCACGATATCTACCGAAATCACTCGACAGTCTGATTGCAATGTGTGCGCTAAATAGTCGAAATCACGGCAATTACGTGTCAATCCATGCACACATATTACAATATGCGGGTTTTGTGGATTTCCCCAATCGGTATAAGCAATATAATGTGGGGGTTTTTGTTTACCATCACTGGATGGCGTCGGTACAAGTAATCGGTTTACAAATATTTTCATGATTTATGTTATTTTTGCTTTTGTTTGAATTAAACACTATTGCGATGACATGCAAAAATTTTACGCATCCAATTTGTTTATCATTCTAAATGAATGTGAAATTCTATAACTATATATTGAGTAGAAGCAAAAGATGAAATTGTCAGCACTTTATTGGCATCGTATTACGCCATTACATTTTCTTTTATGGCCGCTAAGCGTTTTATACCAATTCTTCTTAACGCTAAAGAAATTATGCTATTGGCTGGATATCCTACCGTCAGTCAAGCTACCGGCGCCGGTCATCATGGTCGACAGTATCAGTATCGATGACGGCGGCAAAACACCGCTGGTACTCTGGCTTATTGATTTCTTAATTAAGCAAGGTTATCACCCAGGAATCATAACACGTGGTAATTCCGATAATCCTGGTTTACCCGTTGCGGTAACTGCTACCAGTGATCCCAATCAAGTAGGCGGAAAAACATTTCTGTTAGCGCAACGTTGTGGAGAAATCTGCCCCGTCTGGGTTGGAAACGATCGAGTCGCAGTCGCTCAGGCACTTCTGGATACGCATCCAATCTGCAATATCATCATCTGCAATGATGGTATGCAAGATTACCGTCTTGAACGTGACATCGAAATTGCAGTGGTTGATTTTACCGAGCAAAGCTTCGGCAATGGATTGGTATTGCCTGCCGGTCCTCTACGAGTAAATCCCCGATATTTGAGAAAGATCGATATTATCGTAACCAACGGCAAGCAGAATTATCATGTAAATACTCGAGAATGGGGTAAGACCTACAATATGAAGCTCGTCAGCGAGACTGCTTACAATGTACTCAACCCGGAAATCCGTCAATTTGTTTCTGACTTCAAAAACAAGCAACTGCATGCAATTGCTAGTGAAGATAATATTTGGTGGTTTTTTGATTTTATACAAAAAATAGAATTAAATGCAGAGCTACACTCGTTTGCAGAAAATCATCCATTTACTCAGAAAGATATTCATTTCCCAGAAACCGATATCATTCTTATGCCCGAAGAAAATGCCCTACAGTGCCATCATTTTGCAAAAGAAACACTTTGGGCGTTACCTCAAGAAGCCTGGATAAACAGTGAGCTGCAAGCCATCGTACTGAAGAAGCTCGGGAGCAAGCTAAGCTAAGTTAACTTGTTTTAATTCTCTCTTAGAATCTTATTTTTCTGCTGTTCAAACTCTTGCGGCGTAAGCGCACCTTTATCCCGTAATTGTTGCAATCGTTCTAACGCTGCTATTTGATCGCTTTCCTGTGTCTCTATGGCAACATTAATCGCTCCATTAGCTGTCACAGGTTCTTCCACTAACCCCAGAAATTTTCCTATCTTAGATAGCATTATTTTAATAAAACACCATAATCTGGGTAATAACCAAACTGCAACACCCAAAAAGATAACTAATAAAATAAGGAAAACTTCCGGATATTTTAGCGCAGTCCACAATCCGGAGAGCACCAGAACATCTCCCGTAAGCGACGCTGACCAATTGGTAAATGGTTCCGGAGACGTGTTAATTAAAAGACGGGTACCTGCTTTAGTGGCATGGCTCGTTGCAGCAATACCACCCCCTAAAATCCCAGCGGCAATTTCTAATGCGGGTGTCACATCACCGACCGCGCCTGCTGCCAGCATGGCACCCGCCGGGATACGAATAAAAGTATGAATGGAGTCCCACATGGAATCCATTCCAGGTATCTTATCAATAAAGAATTCTATGAAATACATAACACCGGCAGCACCAATTACCAACGGATCTTGCAATACCGACAACTCAGAAGGTAAAGCAATATGACCTGTTGAACCACCCCAGCCAAGCACTAATAAAACCGCATACAGATTAATTCCACTTGCCCAGGAAACACCCATCATTAAGGCAACTGTGGTTAATAAAGCTTCATAGTTTTCCATATTCTGAATAACTTAAATAAAAAAATTCATTATCAAAATCTAATAATTCGCCTGCCACTAATCACTTTTATCTCGCACGAATCAGGAGTATCGGTATATGTGCCACTCGTACCACACTTTCCGCAACACTACCTAATAACATTCGACTAAAACCGGATCGACCATGAGTGCCGATAATGATTAAATTCGCTAAATTGTTTTTTGCTTCAGTAATAATAACATTAGCGATCCGTTCCCCTCGTGCTTCCAATAGTTTTATTTCAGCCGTAATACCAACTTGTTGAAGTTTATTCTGTGCTTGTTTCAGTATCTTTTCGCCATGGCGTCTCATTGAATCGACTAATTCTGAATAATTTGAGCAGCTTTCAGTATCAAAATACCAGACATCTTCCAATACATTCACCAGTTTTATCTGTACATTTTGTTGTTGCGCAAATTTAATAACCTCATCCAACGCATATTCAGAAGTCGCACTACCATCAATCGGTACTAAAATCCGTTGATACACAATATCTCCCGAGAAGTGAGACTTTCATAAATTCCTGTACTATAAGAAGAGCTTGATTGCAATCCTTATACTGTCATATCAGTATTTTAATCCGAAATAATAAAAACAAGTTGTGTATTATTTATGGCCATTCTCTCAGAAACTTTTTCGTTAAGTTTCGTAGTAAGTTTTCAGTTATAAAAACTCCCTTCCAACGCAAGCAACAAGGAGTTAAGCCCGGAAGAGGTTAAACTGGTTTAACGAGATTGTGAATTGGCCTTGATAGTTAATAGCAGATAACTCCTCCAACAAAACCGGAAAGTTATCTGCATACAACAATTATTTATAATCAGAGCGCTGCCAGGAATGCAACTAAATCAGCCTTTTCTTGGTCAGTAAGTCCAACATTGAAGCGTGTATTATAAAAATCCACGACCGCTGGCAAGTCTGCAGCGGAGCCATCATGAAAATAGGGGGGTCTTGATGCTACCGCGCGTAGAATGGGGCCTTTAAAACGTCCGATATCCTTCCACTTACCAGTAAGCAATGCACGTCCCGGATCCGTTGTTTTTATCACTTCACCTGTTATTTTATTTTCAAGTGTATACAAAGGCATATCAGGCGTGCGGCGTGATTCATCGGAAATACCGATATCCAGCGGCATTGGAACTGAATGGTTGCCCGAGTTAGGCGTATTATGACATGTCGTACAAGTACCTTGAATGACATCTATGCCTAAATCATCGTTTAAACCTTTAACGCCACTAATGTGAATAGGTAGGGAATTAAACAGTGCCTGACCTCGTGCAATAGCTGCACGACCACTGATGATAGATTTCTTATTGTCGCGATCTGCATGTTTATTATAACGATTCCAGGTATCGTACAGCGTCATTACTACAGGATTAAAGTTTTCATGTGTTTGATAATCTCCAGCTACCGTATCATTAATCCCAAAATAGAATTTTTGATTTTTAAGTTTCTTGGGGCCGCCTTTCGCTTTTCTAGCTGTTAAATCACCTGCATTTTCGTCATATGTTTGCGCTGTAAACAAACCCGACTCAAACCTTACAATTGCATTTCGCTGTTCTATCGTTAATGCCTGCAAAGCTTCGGCATGCCCCAATGTGGCATGATTAGCCTGATTTGATAAATCTGAAGCTACAGGAGCAAAACACCTGGATGTTCCAAAAATACATTCACTGGAGTTTGATACACTGGTCGTTTCACGTCCGTCCCACATGATTGCGCTTAAAAATTTAAGATTAGTGGTTGGTAATGGCCGACGGAATAATGACAGTTCCGTCTCGCTGGCATAACCATAAGGATCATCCACTTCGATCAGTTTGAACTCTGCATCCGCAGGAATACTTATCCCTACACGAATATTCGCTTTATTCAACAGCATACTGAAAGCGATTCGCCGCTTCTCTTCTGTGGTTATATCCGCATTCGGTGAATTGGCGCCGTCATTTAAGCGAAATAACGGATCCAAACCATTTGTTTGATTAAACCGTTCTTGAACACCTGTGGGCGTAATTACCCATCCTTCTGAAGGTACATGGCATGTTACACAACTGCGCCCATTAGTACCCAGGCTTTGAAAAAATGGATTAGTTAAATCAATATATCCAGCGTTACTATAGGTTGTATCAGTACCATGACTATTTATTGATTTAAGCATATTTGGAAGACGTTCGGACTTGCTATTCCTATCATGATTACTCTCCGCGAATGCGACATTAGCCATCACAAAAAAAATCAAACAAAAGCCTATTTGAAGACTGTTCCTGTAGAACATAAAAATACTCCAAAGATTAATTAAGAAACGAAACTGCAGGAACGGAATACGCCGAACTTTCTTGAATATCATATATGTTTTACTCAAGATGATATGATTATGGAAGATAATTGTGAGTGATCCCACAAGGAAACTCCAATGACTCTCTTACAGCAGCTAGTTGTGCTTCACATATTTTTCACATATGCTGCGATATGATCGAATGAACAATGACCACGCTAAATAAACGGTTTCTTATAAGTGCTTATTTTGGGGTCCAAATTATGAAGGAAGGAAAATTATTATGGCAGCACGAATTGCACATGTCGATGATGACTCAGATATCAGGGAGGCCGTTCAGCGTATACTGTGTAAGAATGGATATGAAGTTGATAGTTATCTGACTATGCAGGACTTTATCGATTCGTTACAGGATGACGCCAAACGGCCTGACCTAGCCATCCTTGATGTTATGGTTGAATCAATGGATTCCGGTTTGACCACCTATGCACAAATCCATAAACGCTATCCAAAAATACAAACCATTTTTCTGACCTCTCTGGGTGACATGATCAGACCATATTTTGAAGATGGATCTCATGAATGGGTTTGCATTATGGAAAAACCAGTTGAACCAATCAGTCTACTGGCGACGATTAATGATCGATTGAAAAACATAAAATAAGCAGCATGGCCAGATTCGACAAGACATAAAAAACACCTCGCCGCAAGCAACGGAATATTGACTAAGCTCATTAGTCTTCTGATTCCTAACCAACTTCCACTCCAAGTAGAGAATCAAACGCTCAGAAAGGGAATAAAATTATGACATTTACTGAATTCTCCTGGAATAAACCTAAAAACCAATATGCATTACTTGAGATGCAGGGAGACAGGCTGAAGCTGAGTGATGACGTCTTAATCAATAATATTCGCTGGTTCATTTCCTTTCGTTGGGTGTTGATTGCTGCACTCATACTTTTCGAAATCTTGATGCTGTTAGCATCAAATACATTCGCACAGTTAGGCATCCCTGAACAGCAAAATTGGCCAATTGCCGTCATCATCGTGTTGGTTTTTGCGAATATCGCTTACATTTATGCATTAAATCACTGTCAGCCAAGCAAATTCAACTCACCGTCTATGAATTTGTGGATGCAGATTATTGTTGATCTGGTCTGTTTATCGGTTGTAGTACATTACATTGGTAGTACTTCCACGCCCATTTCATTTTTCTATGTGCTACACATCGCACTGGCTTGTATCTTTTTTTCTACACGGGAAAGTCTCTATGTGACAATTCTGGTATGTATCATGGACACTATCGTAGTAGTTATTGAAAATTTCATATTTACTCAAGCACCACTCTCAACGCTGATCAGCAGTCACCTATCAGTTGAAAGCGTACGTAGAGATGGTGCTGTATTATGGGTGTTTTTCCTTGATATTCTGTTTTTCATAGTTTGGTATGTTGTCTCAAGACTATCCTTAATTGTGCGTGCTCATGAACGTCATCTCGTGGATGCTCATAAGCAAATTAACCAGGCACAAGTGGAAAAGGATCAATATGCATTGCTTATCACACATCAACTTAAATCCCCATTGGATGCTATCCGAAGCCAAATCTCTCTAATCAGAGGAGGTTACTTAGGAGAAGCGTCCCCTGAAGTAAATAATTCACTTGAAAAAATTGATGGTCGAGCACAAAACATGTCTGGCCTTATTCTCGATTTACTGAGATTGCAACGTTTAAAAGCGACTTGTCTTAATACAGCCAGCATGGAATCCATTAATCTGGAAAAAATCTTGCAAAAATGCATCGATAAATTGACCCCTTTTGCGAATTCCAAGCAACTCACGTTGAATGTTTCGTTTAATAATTTTATTTACCAGGGTATTCCTGATCAATTGGAAATTCTCTTGGAAAATATTATTTCAAATGCAATCATTTATTCTCACAATGGTACATCTGTTGAAATCACATCTGAGTTGGATCCAGCTAACCACAGTGCACATATCATCATTACCGATCACGGCATTGGCATTGAAAGTAAAGATCTCCCGAATATTTTTAATGAATACTTCTATTCTCCCAGAGCGGCACAGCACAACAAGTCATCTAGCGGTATTGGACTATCTATCGTTAGAATTGCCGCAGAAAATAATAAACTGAAAATTAAAGTTGCCAGCGAGCCAGGTGTAGGTACTTCGTTCACTGTAATTTTTGATAATATCCAATTACTCGACCAAACATCAGAAAATTCAGCTAACTCCTTCAGTTAAATTAAGCTTCTGACTTTTTATTTTTCAAAGTCGCAGGAAAGCATAGCGCCAATTCCCCCAGTTTATATTGGTTTTTTGGCATACTCTTTGTTAATTCAGACTGCACCGCCTGTTTTTACCACGCGATATGATTCGCCATTCCTCTTCAGATAGCATCACCATTGTGTCGTCATCTTTGACAGATTGATTATGTTTTGTAGATTACTTCGGGCTTGTACGGAAAGCGATATGGAGGCGGGGGTCGGAATCGAACCGGCGTAGACGGCTTTGCAGGCCGCTGCATGACCACTCTGCCACCCCGCCATTAATACTAGATCTAGATATTCTTAGATTTTACGGAAAAAACGTGTGAGAAAATACTCAATTTCCAACTATAAATAGCATTCATAAAGACCATTTTCCAAGAAAATGGAGCGGGAAACGAGGCTCGAACTCGCGACCCCAACCTTGGCAAGGTTGTGCTCTACCACTGAGCTATTCCCGCAATATGAAGTTCTAGGCCACTTCAGAAGCAAAGGGTGGATTATAGTGATGCTGTACATTTTGTCAAGAAAATGCCCGCTATATTACTTACACAAACTTTAAATCAAGTATTGCTTAGTCTTGTTAGTAATTTAATTGACTCATTTCATCATCCCCAGCTTTACAAATAATATGATACGGAAACTCGCTGTATGTTTATGTGATTGCAGCGATGATATTAAATATGACTCAGCGGCTCAACTGTATAATCAGGCGAGTTTTCATCACATCCATCCGTTCATCAAAACACTATTTTGTATGTGCTACCAAGCTGATCACCCTTGCGTTCGAAGAATGAAACGTCGATACCATTCATCGTGATATCCAATCGCGCAAAATTGTCATCCGAATAAACATCGGTGACGAAGTTAGCAACATATTTTTTACCGTCCTTGACAGTTTTTAGCGCTTTGCCATCACTGAAACCGTCTTTCATCATATGAGGATAAGGCCAAAAAAAGGATGATGAAACAATCTGATATGCCAATAGTTTTTTTTGTCTCGATTTAGTGATCTGGGCGACATAAGAACAATGTACATCGCCGGAAACAAAAACAATTTTGGGATTCTGGACGCTATCAATAGCTTGAAGGATTTGATCGCGTTGTTGCGGAAACGCAGACCATTTGTCGTTGGATTCACTCTCAAGATCCGGCACAAACGGCACCGATGTCACAATCATTTTTACCAGCTTGGAACCATCCGTGATCCAGCTTACCAGTGCCCGCAGTTGCTCCGCTTTCACCATTTGCCACAGGTTTTTTGTCAAGATGCGCTCCGTGCGACAATCCATCACGAACCACTCTACACAGCCATCGCTAAAGGTGTACCAAAACTTCTGCAACGTACCTTCAATTCGCCCGTCTTTATCGGCTGTGAAAAGTGGAGAATGGCTACATTGGTAAATCTGATAAGCGTGAATTGCTTTCGGGTACAGCGTTAATTTATCTTTTTCGGTCGCCTTGGCCGGCCAATCATCCTCAATTTCGTGATCATCCAGGATCATATAGGTCGGTACGGTTGCCATCAGTTTTTGAATGTATTCCTGCCCAAATACAATACGATAGCGCTGCAAGAATTCGATCAATTCATCATCGGGAGAAACCAGATTCAAATCATCAGCGTAAATTTGGTCCCCGACCATCATCACGCCATGGAGTCGCTGCTTTTCGTGTTGATTTAAGATACTTCTGAATGTCTTGTCGCCACGATCGTCAAAAATTTCACCTAAAAAAGTTTTCAACATATATCGACAAGAACCAATCGCATAAGTACGGACTGAGTCTTCTTTACCTGCTCCGGATTGAATGGTATAAATAGCCTCAGGCCATTCAAACTGCGAATCAGCGATTTGTGAAAATGCTTCCAACTCTGCATCGATTAATATCCATCCGACCTGATACTCATACAGTGTTTCCGGTTCGAGATTCGCGATACTCAGCACACACGTCATATCAAAATTAGGCGACATTTTATTAAAGAGCGGATTCGACCACTTACTTTCTCCCTGCTTACGATACCTCAGCACACCAAAACATCTTCTATACGACGACTCTCCGGTTGCTTCGAATTTGCCTCTAAACCATATTCTGGATTGACTGGCCGTGGTGTACCCGACAATTGGCCCAAGGGTGGCTTTACTCAGTTTCATAGCATTCCTCTATGTTGTTGTACGTAATTGCGATATTAGACATCCATTCGAAGCACTATGGCACAATTCGTCCAGGATCATACTGAGTAAATATCTTGGCACATTTTACCTACTCCGTCGCTACCATTTTACGACGTTCGTCAGTCACCTCAATACCGCAATACGCTCGGAAAGCACGGCAATCGTTTTTGAGGGATTCAGATCGACAACCTCATGAATAAAGCGCCGATGTAAAACTTCTGGAAAACACTCAAAAATGAACTGGATCAATCGGTGCAATCACATCCGAGTGCAAGCCATTCAGCAGATGATCGAATGCATCTAGATTTTCTATAGCCGGCAGCGAAAACAAGTAAGTCTTGGCTACTTGTCAACCGCTGCTTGCACACGACGATAATATGAAAATCTGCCCGCCGACCTAGCTGGACTCCACGATTGCCAACCGATCTCAATGTGAATGATTCTCACATTTTATTGCCAATGACAGCACTCATCCATTCGTTGAGTAGCAAACCCGCTGCAAACCGATTTAAATATCCTGCAACTCAAGGTAAAATGCCTTGAAAATTTTCTTCTGAATCGGAAAGCTCCTAAATTAACGGACACCGCTTACAATTTATGTCACCGATGTTGCCAAAGCAACTCTAACCTTCCTAGCGTAAAACCATGATTGAAATCGTTGCTACTTTTTCCCGGTGGTCACAATTGACTGCTAATTTAATTTTATTTGGAAGCTGCGTTTTTCTTGCCATTGTCGGGCAGCAAAGAGCTGTGTTTGAAACGCTGTGGGTAACTCGTCTGGAAAAAAGCTTCCTCTGGCTAACAGGTGTGGTTTTATTAGGATTATTCGGTATTCTGGCCACCACAACGAGTGAAGCTACGGGAATTGCATCCGATGTCTGGAACCCCGCTGCATGGCTCGAAATCGTGCAGCAGACTCGCATAGGATACATATGGATGGGGCGAGCATTACTGGCAATCGTTCTATTGAGCGTCATTCTGGTTATCCGCAACAAACATCGAACCCGCAGCCACTATATATTGTATGCCGTTACCGCGGCGCTTCCGTTAATCGCCGGTTCGTTGATAAGTCATTCCGGCGCAGAAGAAATATCATTTGAATCGGTTGCTCCCTACACGCTGCATATCTTACTGGCAGGCGCATGGTTTGGCGCATTGCCGGCTTTTTTGTTGATCATATATGGTCATTACAGTGAATCCGATCAAACATCACTTCGGTTAAACGCTACCACGCTGAAACAATTCTCCACAATCGCGCTGCCCGTGATGCTGCTCCTGTCAATCACCGGCATCATTGCAGCGGATCGTATGATCGATGAGCATTACTATGCGCTAGTCGCCAGTGCTTATGGTTGGCTGTTGAATGCCAAGCTGGCGTTATTGGCAATCATCCTGGTGATTGCACATCGAGCGCGTTACCATTGGTTGCCATTATTCTCTCGGGATGACGAAACAGCGCGGGTAAGTGCAGCAGGCACACAGCTAAGAAAATGGGTACGCATCGAGTTTATTCTGGCGCTTTTGCTGGTGTTGCTTGCAACCATATTGGCCAATACGCTTCCCGCCAAGCATACGATGATTGAGAACTGGCCTTATCCGTTTCGTTTTTCGATTAATGCGACATGGGATGAATCGAATGTGCAGGAAATGGTTTGGTCAGGCATCGCGCTGTTTTTCGCTGCACTGGGTATGCTTTGGTTAGGTATAAAAAATAACTGGAGTAACATAAAAAGAGTCCTGCTGCCGACAGTACTGGGAATTAGTTCGATGGCAATAGCTTTACCGCCTCTGGCCATTGAGGCTTACCCTGAGACCTATCTGAAACCGACCGTGCCTTTCGATGCCATTTCAATATCCAACGGTTCTCAATTGTTTGCCGAAAATTGTGTTAATTGTCATGGCCCGCAAGGCAAAGGCATGGGAGTAATTCTCGATCCAGAGATAAAAGATCCCACTGATCTGCTGACTGAGCCTCATACCGCGAGATATACCGTCGGTAATGTTTTTCATTGGCTATCGCGTGGCATTCCCGGAACCAATATGCCAGGTTTCTCAGCAACGTTGTCTGAGGAAAATCGTTGGGATCTCATCAATTATCTTCATGCCCTATCACGCGGTTTTGATGCACGCTTGCTGGGCAGTATGATCGTTCCGGAAAATCCGGCGATAGCGTCGCCTGTCTTTACCTACGCCGCGCATGACGGCTCTGGTGGCAATTTAAAGGATTTCCGTCTGCAAAAAAACGTGCTGATGGTTTTATTTTCCTGGCCGCAATCTCAGCAGCGCTTAAATCAACTGAAAGATGCTTATGACGAAATTCGCGCCCTTAATACCGAGATTCTAGCGATTCCCAACCGCGCACTTAATGACCAAGAGTTACTACAAATCACGAATAGCGTTCCCTTTCCTGTGATAACCGAAGGTTGGGAGGAAATCAAAGACAGCTATTGGCTATATCGCCGCATAAGAACTGTTCCTGACCTATCGGGCAAAGGTATGTTTCCGGGACATATGGAATTTATGACTGATCGTTTCGGATACCTGCGCGCCCGATGGGTGGCACAATTCGAAGGATATGGCTGGCAAAGTATAGGAGCTTTGACGCTACAGCTAACTCAACTCAATCAGGAAGGCGAGATCATGCCGCCGCCGGGTGATCATGCGCATTAATGTTTCACATGCTTTTTCGTATGAATTGAGAAGTTTCTAACGAATAGTAGTAATTAAATCTCTCGCAACCGTTGTGCTGAGCAAGAAATACTCAGCACAACGGCACCTACATTGAAGGAGTTATACACTTATGACATTCCTCAAATAACGATTTATCCACAATCTAACGAGAATTACCTCCCTTACGGTAGACGTGAATCGTCGTCATCATCTTTAAACACTTGCCCTCGACTCACACCGGCCGGAAAAGCTGTGCTATGCACATTCGCGTAGATTTTTCCTGCACGCATTGCGAAAGCCAGAAAAGCAATGTTATTGAGCGGCATGCCACATGCTTCAATAGCTTCAGGCGTAGCAGGCGCTATGATATCGCTGTTGTCCAGAGTACCTTCAACGGATCCTTCCCCCACATCCACCCGCGGATCTACAGGACTAAAGAGAAAGGCCACTATCGGTCCGTTCACACCTGCAGACGCACAATGAAAATGTGTTTGTATGATTCCGGTACCGTTACGCACAGCGAGACGAAATTGCGCTTTGGTTAATGATTTATCAAATTCAACTTCTACTGTGCGGTAGTATCGGCAACCACGCCGCCTGACGGCGTGGTTGCCTCTTGCACGCCACTTAAGTCTCCTTCAAATTTTAATTCATCTGCAGCATACTGCGACATTCGAGCCAATCAGAAAAATTATCAACAAAAACAGCCTAACATTACGCTCTTTCATGTTCTATTCTCCTCATTAAAACGACCTTAGTCTTAGCATAGTAGTATTTCTTATCAAAACACATCACAAACTAGAATAAATAGCCTGTTTAAATTGTGGACTTCCTAATATGCATTGTGGTTCTATCCACAGAAAGCATAGGCAGCCAATGGATGATGAAACAGATAAATTACCCCGTGTGTGGTATATTTTATTCGGAAGATACGGCTGGTAAAGTGTGGGCGTACCCACACCATAATTAATTAAGTTCAATCAATAAGATATAGTCATGCCGCCAGCGGGTAATCATGCGTATTAATGTTTCTTTAGGGATAGGATGAACAATATGCAACGATATAACGCACCAAGTGATTCCTTCAGATCAGGATTCTTATTGTTATGGATAAATGCATTATTATTTGTTTTTGCATTAAATAGTCATGCGACCAGCACGGAGAAGCAGCAATTACAGGCCATTGAAATCGCCGGTATTTCCATTAACACTTCATCGGAAATGATCGCGGGAATTCTGCAAGCACAAGGCTATAAACAAATTAATGAATCCCTTTATACCAAGCAGGAACAGGCACACAGCGGACGTAATGCCATCTACCGCGTAGAGATCGAAAACACCGCAACATTTCACCAAATCACTTATTCCAGGAGTCTGGGCGGTGGACGTGTAAAAAGTCCCATTGTGCACGATGCACCGGTTCCAGCTTCTGAAATCGATATGGCGCAACAGCTCTATCGCGCCGTTTGCACGAATACTTCCGCAGAGATACAGAAAGAACGATCCTGTGAGCCGCTGACATCAGCCAATATCAGGTTTGGTCACGGTCAATGGATTCAAAGTGATGCACACTTCGCTGTCTTATTGGATGCGACCAATGCCAGCACAACTATCGGGATAAAACATACCCCATAATCCTGGAAGCCACGGCTGGACAGCAAGGAATGTATGTTGCGAGCTTCTACCGTGTGATGAAATGTCCACTTATCTCATCTGAGTACACAGCAAAACACACAACAACGATAAACGATTGTTTCATTTAGACAAGCTGCACCAATCAGTCTGTTCGACATCACTTAAGTAATTATCTACAGTTTCTAGGCGGATGATGTACCACCTTGAATCAAATGCTAATTCAGAATAGGTAAAACAAAATGCCGAGGAGCGATATTAATATCCTATGGATAGAATTATGTAAAAATAGAAAAAATGCACAACGAATTGGTTCTATTAATAAAAAAATTACCACATATAAAATTCATTCTATCGACAAGAATCAAATCTCCCGCGCAATTGCAATCAATAAACCGAATCTCATTTGCATCGACTACGACTTTCTTGATTTGCCAGGCTTACAATTACTCAGGCACATACGATCTGGTCATTCAGATATTCCCGTAGTTATGCTGACTATCCAGCACAGCGAGAATCTCGCAGTGTGGGCATTCAGAACGGGTGTTAGAAACTATCTAGTAAAACCTGTCAGCGTGGAATCCATCATTGAAGAAATTAACCGACTGATCACTCAACTCAAACCTGGAGTCACTAAGCCACGGATAAATCTTCTAAAGCGCTACCCGATACCCAAAGAATTTCATTTCATTTCTACATCTCTTTTGTCACAACGTACTATTTCAGCAATCAATTATGTCGAAACACATTTTCAGGAAAAAATCACCGAGCGAGAGGTAGCAGCTATCTGCGGCATGAGTGTTTTCACTTTTAGCAGGATTTTTCGCAACGAACACAGCATTACATTTCGTGAGTTCTTGATAAAACATCGAATCATGCGAGCCAAAGAGTTTCTGCGAAATCCTAAAATAGCAATCATGGATGTAGCACAGCTGAGCGGTTTTACTGACACCTCAAACTTTGCCCGTTTATTCCGCCGCTACATCGGTATAACGCCTTCGCATTATCAGAAAAAATATACCGAATAGTCTGTCTATATCAGATATCTCGATCAAATTAGATACAAATTTTCGCAAAAAAAACATGGGAAAAGCGCAAAAAGATCGTATCACCCCCACATTAAACAGGTATAGACTAAAAACGTTACATATTTCTCGTGTAATAAAAGTCTACAAATGAAATTCTTACATAAATATCTTTAACTCAGAAATTTTTTCAAAAGTCTGAAAGATAGTCATGCAGTTTTTATCAATAGCACTATGTACATAGGTAATAAGGAGATTTATCATGGCAATAATCAATGGAACGATTTTTAACGATGATGGGAATACTTTTCTACCCTTATTGGGAACGGGCTTAGCTGATGATATGAATGCTAACTGGTCATTAGGCAATGACTTGATGATGGGATTTGCAGGCAATGATATTTATCGTATCAACTCAATTTTAGATGATATACGTGAAATTGCCGGTCAGGGCACCGATACAGTCATTACTCGAAACGTGAGTACAACCTTAAAAACTAACTTCGAAAATCTTACACTCGACAATACCGCGGGCTTTCTGACAGCACTCAATGGAACGGGTAACAGCGCAGCCAATGTTATCACGGGTAATAATAATGCCAATATTCTTAATGGCTTGAGTGGTAATGATACAATCAGTGCAGGGGGCGGTAACGACACCATCATTGGTGGAGCCGGTAAAGATACGATGACTGATGGTGGGGGAAGTGATACTTATGATTTCAACGCTGTCAGCGAGAGCGTTGTGGGAGTAAATCGCGACATTTGTACAGACTTTACTCATAATGTCGACGATATTGATTTATCGACAATTGATGCTGATCTTGGTGCGGCTGGAAATCAAGCTTTCACTTTTATCGGCAATGTCGCTTTCACTGGAACCGCGGGTGAAGTCAGATTCTTCACATCGGGAGCCGACATCATCATCCAAGTTGAGCTTCACAATGATGGTAATCAGACCGCCGATATGGAGATCCAACTGAATGGTGCAGCTGCGGTAGGTATCAACGCCAGTGATTTTATTCTTTAATCTTAACTTTTTATGAATTTAAACATCCCACCGGAATCAGTGGGATGTTTAAATTATGAGATTACCAATAAATTAATATCCTGAAGCATTCAATAAAAATCACGGATCTGTCTATTAGACAATCTTATTAGAAGCTAAATCAATTCAAACACCGCCAGAGAATTTAGTTGAATGGCTTGTATAAATCGCTGTTACTAAGGTATAGTTCGCACTCTGCCATTTAGGTCCAAGCAGGAGAGCGCGCTGTTCATTTAAGCGCCGCCGAAGGCGTAACCCCCCCGGAATCGCTCAGGCATGGTCAAGCCAAACTTGTTCCCTGAGAACCGCTTGTGACAGGCAATCTGGAGAGTGCCGAGAAATTATTTTTGGCCACCGAAGGGGCACATGGATATCAATCCGTAAATCTCTCAGGTAAAAAGGACAGAGGGGCGTGAAGTCATTCGAAATGACTTTTTTTTATTTTCGGGAGAATAATCCGTGCTGAAAATGACACCCCTTAATCAAACCCACCGCGACATGAATGCCAAAATGGTGGATTTTGGTGGCTGGGATATGCCGTTGCATTACGGCTCACAGTTAGATGAACACCATAAAGTACGCCAAGATGCAGGCATGTTTGACGTCTCTCACATGCTACCGGTTGATATTAAAGGTGACAATGTGCGCGGTTTCTTGCGCCAACTGGTCGCTAACAATGTTGATAAACTGACACTTCCTGGCAAAGCGTTATATTCTTGTATGCTGACCCCGCAGGGCGGCATCATTGATGATCTGATTATCTATTTTCTGTCTGAATCCTGGTTCCGCATCGTAGTGAATGCCGGCACGGCCGACAAGGATGTTGCCTGGATGCTCAAACAACGCGATGCGCTCGCACCCAATCTGGAAATCACTCCGCGGCGTGATCTTGCGATGATCGCGATACAAGGCCCTAACGCGCGCGCGAAGGTCTGGCAAGTCATTTCAGGTTCCCAGGCTGCGACGGAAGAATTGAAGCTGTTCCAATCGACTGTAGTGAATCAATATTTTATTGCGCGTACGGGTTATACCGGCGAGGATGGGTTTGAAATCATTCTGCCTGCCGCTGATGCACCCACATTCTGGAAAGCATTACATGCAGCCGGTGTTGCACCTGCCGGACTGGGTGCCCGTGATACATTGCGTCTGGAAGCCGGCATGAATTTATACGGTCAGGATATGGATGAAACCAAAAATCCGATGGAATCGGGTCTCGCCTGGACGGTTGATCTGAAAAGTGAACGGGATTTCATCGGCAAACAGGCACTGCTGGATACGCCTATTACGCAACAGCTGGTAGGGTTGTCATTGATTGATCGCGGCGTATTACGCAGCCACCAACAAGTGATTGCACAACATGATGGCACTGAATATGAAGGCGAAATCACCAGCGGCGGATTCTCACCGACAATCAATCAATCGATTGCCTTAGCTCGCCTACCGATACAAGTAGCTATCGGCGATGAGGTCAATGTGGTGGTACGCGATAAGAAGTTACGTGCAAAAGTGGTAAAATACCCGTTCGTGCGTAATGGAAAAGTATTGATTTAATTCAAAACTGTAACGAAATATTACTTTAATCTGGAGTGAAAACATGAGTATTCCAACCAATTTAAAATATAGCAAATCCCATGAGTGGGTGAAACCTGAGGCCGATGGCACGGTAACTGTTGGGATTACCCATCACGCACAGGAATTGCTCGGCGATATGGTGTTTATTGAGCTGCCGGAAGTTGGACGCAAACTGAAACAAAAAGAAGAATGCGCCGTCGCTGAATCCGTCAAGGCAGCCGCTGATGTTTACTCACCGATTTCCGGTGAAGTCATCACAGTCAATACCCCATTGACTGATGAGCCGGGAAAAATCAACGAAGATGCTTATTCCGCCTGGTTGTTTAAATTAAAACCAAGCAACACAGCTGAGCTGGATGGACTACTCGATGCTGCAGCTTATACCAAATTGGTTGAAAACGAAGATCACTAACAATATCTGCAGCGCGATCTGAACTTATCCGCGTATCCTATACTTTATTACTTAAGCCTTAAAAACAAATCATGCCGTTTATTCCACATACCGAAGAAGATGTCGCCGAGATGCTGGCCAGCATTGGCGCAAAGACAATTGAAGAGCTTTTTGATGAAATTCCAAAAGATTTAATCAGTGGCGAATTAACAGGCGTTCCATCCGGACTCAGTGAAATGGAAATTACCCGGTTGATGATGGAACGCGCCGGACAAGATGGGTTTTATCAAAACTTCATCGGTGCAGGCGCGTATGAACATCATATTCCTGCCGCGGTTTGGCAAATCACCACGCGCGGTGAGTTTTATTCCTCCTATACGCCGTATCAAGCCGAAGCCAGCCAGGGAACCTTGCAATTATTGTATGAATACCAATCGATGATGGCTTCATTGACTGGTATGGATGTCTCTAACGCCAGCATGTATGACGGTGCAACCGCACTGGCAGAAGCCGCACTGATGGCCGTCCGTTCGCACAAAACATCACGACGCATCCTGATCCCGCAAACAGTACATCCCATTTACCGGAAAGTCGTTCGTGCCATTGTCAGCAATCAGAAAATTGAAGTGGTAGAACTGCCTTTCTGCACCGAGTGCGGACAAGTCCTGCCGGAATCGTTAGCCAAATCGAATCATGAAGATTTCGCAGCTTTAGTGATTCCACAGCCCAATTTCTTTGGTGTACTGGAACAAGTCGATGCACTGACTGATTGGGCGCACAGTAAAAATGCCTTTGCCATCGGTGTCGTCAATCCCACTGCGCTGGCATTACTGACACCGCCAGGCGAATGGGGCAGTAAAGGTGCCGATATTGCTGTCGGTGAAGGCCAACCATTGGGCATTCCACTTTCCAGCGGTGGCCCCTACTTTGGCTTTATGGCTTGCAAGGATGCTTTAGTGCGCCAAATGCCGGGACGTATCATTGGCCGCACTACCGATTTGGATAACAAAGAAGGCTTCGTGCTAACGTTACAGGCACGCGAACAGCATATCCGCCGCTCCAAAGCCACTTCCAACATTTGTACCAATCAAGGATTGATGGTTACCGCTGCCACAATTTATATGTCTTTAACAGGTCCGGAAGGGTTGCGCCGGATTGCCGCACAGTCACATGCCAACACGCTGGAACTGGTTGAACAGCTGGAAAAAATCAATGGCATAAAAAGAACCTTCAGCGCACCGATATTCCATGAAGTTGCATTAACCCTGCCCGCTCCGGCCGCTGAAGTATTATCCAAGTTAAAACAGAAAGGCATCCTCGGAGGATTCGATTTACAAGAACATTATCCTGAATTGGGTAACACATTGTTGGTTTGTGCCACAGAAACCAAAGTTGCGGCTGATTTACAAAATTATGCGCAAGCTTTGAAACAAGCACTCAGTTAATATACTTAACTCATTCAGAATATATCGTTTTTCAACTTCAATATTTATATTAAGGAAAAATCATGGTTACTCTTAAAGGAAATCCCATTAAACTTGATGGCACTTTTCCCAAAGTCGGTCAAAAAGCACCTGCCTTTTCGTTAGTCAACAGAGACCTCGCAGATGTCACATTGGCCAATTATGCCGGTAAAAAGAAAGTACTAAACATCGTGCCTAGCCTGGATACGCCGGTATGCGCGATTTCAACACGCAAATTCAACCAGCAAGCCAGTAATATGAATAACACCGTGGTATTGATCATTGCGGCTGATTTGCCTTTTGCCATGAGTCGCTTCTGTGATGCCGAAGGACTGGACAAGGTGGTTACGCTATCAACCATGCGCGGCGCCAATTTCATGAAGGATTATGGCGTTTTCATCGCAGACAGCCCATTTGCCGGTATCACGGCACGTGCAGTAATCGTTCTGGATGAATCCGACACCATCATCCATGCCGAGCTGGTTCCGGAGATTGCCGATGAACCGAATTATGAAGCCGCCTTAGCAGCCCTAAAATAAATTAACGATTACTCATAAATCATGCTGATATTTGAACACTCTCGCCCAGGGCGTCGTAATTATTCCCAGTCTCCGGCGACACCTGCCAGTAAATCCAAGATTCCGCAAAACCTGCTGCGCAAATCGCCAGTGCTTTTGCCGGAAGTCTCCGAGATGGATACGGTGCGTCATTACACGCGTCTGTCACAAAAGAATTTCTCGATTGATACCGAGTTTTATCCGCTGGGTTCATGCACGATGAAATACAATCCTCGCGCCTGTAACTCATTGGCTATGCTACCGCAATTTTTGTCCAGACATCCGCTCGCACCGGAAGATACCGGACAGGGTTTTCTCGCTTGCATGTACGAATTACAGGAGACTTTAAAAGCGGTTACCGGCATGGCCGGTGTTAGTCTGACGCCAATGGCCGGCGCACAAGGTGAATTGATCGGCGTTATGATGATTCGCGCTTACCATGAATCACGCGGCGATTTTACGCGCACTGAGATCATTGTACCGGATGCGGCGCACGGTACAAACCCCGCCACTGCCGTGATGTGCGGTTTCAAGGTAGTGGAAATCGCCACCGACAAGGAAGGTAATGTAGATCTGGACGCATTGAAAGCAGCGGTCGGACCGCAAACAGCCGGATTGATGCTGACCAACCCTTCTACATTGGGCGTATTTGAAAAAAATGTCGCTGAAATGAGTCGTGTTGTACATCAGGTCGGTGGATTATTGTATTACGACGGCGCCAATCTGAATGCAGTGCTGGGTAAAGTAAAACCGGGCGACATGGGTTTTGATGTGATTCACATTAATCTGCACAAAACTTTCTCCACACCGCATGGTGGCGGTGGCCCAGGTTCTGCACCCGTTGGTGTGGCTGAACGCTTACTTCCTTTTATGCCGATTCCCATCGTGACCAAGGAAGGTGATCGCTACCGCTGGATCACTGAGAAAGACAAACCGCAATCAATCGGGCGCTTATCCGCTCATATGGGAAATGCCGGCGTACTGCTGCGTGCATATATCTATATTCGCTTGTTAGGCATGCACGGCATGCATCGTATTTCTGAATTTGCCACATTGAATGCCAATTATTTGATGGCTGAATTACGCAAAGCAGGGTTTGAAATTGCTTACCCAACGCGACGCGCCAGCCATGAATTTATTGTCACCATGAAAGATATTAAGGATAAAACCGGTGTGACCGCGATGAACTTGGCCAAGCGCCTGCTGGATAAAGGCTATCATGCACCTACCACATATTTCCCGATGCTGGTGCCTGAATGCTTATTGATTGAACCGGCTGAAACGGAATCCAAGGAAACACTGGATGCATTTGTCAAATCCATGAAAGAAATTTTGCAGGAAATCGAGCTACAACCGGATATGATAAAAGGCGCACCGCACACCATGCCAGTACGCAAGCTGGACGATGTCAAAGCAGCGCGTGAACTGGATTTGGCCTGGAAACCCAGCGTCTGATAAAGCAATACACTGTATCTAATTTAGCATCAATCACGACGGCAGGAATACAGATTTACCGAGATCAGGATTTCTGTTAAACCTGCCGCCGCTACCCACCTCTTCTAATTATCAATACCAAAACCATGCGCATACTGATTTGCGGTTCCATCGCATACGATAATATTATGGTCTTCCCGGATCATTTTAAGAACCACATTCTGCCAGAAAAGATTCATGTATTGAATGTCGCATTTTTGGTTCCTGAAATGCGACGTGAATTTGGCGGATGTGCGGGTAATATCGCTTACAATTTAAAAATGCTTGGCGGCGAACCTGTGATGATGGCCGCCGTTGGCGATGATTATGCGCCCTATGCCGCACGGTTTGAACAATTAAACCTGAGCCAGAACCATGTGCAGCATATCCCCGACACACTCACCGCACAAGCATTCATCACCACGGATCTGGATGATAACCAGATCACTGCATTTCATCCGGGTGCGATGAATTTCTCGCACCTCAATTCCGTACAAGATACGCACGATATCCAGCTAGGCATTATTGCACCGGATGGACGTGACGGCATGTTGCAACATGCGCGTGAATTTCACGAAGCCGGCATTCCGTTTGTGTTTGATCCAGGTCAAGGCTTGCCAATGTATAACGGTGAAGAACTGCTGGATTTCATCGACAAAGCGGACTATATCGCTGTCAATGATTATGAAGGTCAGATGCTGCAAGACCGAACAGGACTCAATCTTGAATCCCTAGCAAACAAAGCCAAAGCGCTGATTGTCACCCTCGGCGCACACGGTTCTATCATCTATGCCAATGGCAAACAATTTGAAATCCCCTGTATCAAACCCAAAGAAATCGTCGATCCAACCGGCTGCGGCGACGCATACCGTGCCGGGCTGCTGTATGGCATTGTCAATAATCTGGATTGGCAAACCACGGGACAACTCGGTTCACTGATGGGTGCTCTAAAAATCGCCCGGCGCGGCGGACAGAATCACCAATTTTCTCGCGATGAGATTGATCAATATTATTTTGAGAATTTTGCTACTCATATCTTCTGAAACCAATCTTTAATCTCTGCGGCTTAATTCCCTGCCCTCTGGAGAAGGAAAGCCAGGTTGAAAATCAACAATTCGAAAGTACGATCAACACCCCGCAGAAACTGCGGGGTGTTCCTTATTAAAGATTATTGTGTCGACAATACAGCTCGTCCATTTAAGCCTTGAGGCGATCTCGCATTATTAGTATAAAACCCTTTCAGTTGCTCAAGTTGTGTTGCCGATATAGTGATAGCCTCTGACACAAGGTACCATTGAACGCCTTCACTACAGGGTGGTGTCGTCAAAGAACCTGCCAAAGTATAAAAATCCGGTCTATTGTGATGTAATGGAGGAAGTAATGACGCAGGATTGATTTGGATGCCGGTACTCGGATTTTGTCCTTGTTGATGAGGCGTATTATCCAGAATAGTCTGGAATGTTGTATTTTCTTCGCCTACATTAATCGCAACAGCTAATACGATAATTCTTCCCTCGGCGCCAATATGGACGTAATGCAGTTCAGCAGGAAATTTTGTATTACCAATGACGTGCTCACTCGGTTCATGGAAATGAAGTTGAATCAATGGGTAAGATTCTTCTCCGATTTTTAACTCGCCTGTATAGTCCGTCGAAGTATTTACTTGTACCGCATGACCAGTATTGTTAAATACTGGTGCAATATCAATATCATACCAAACTTCTAAGCCATTCAATGGTTTTGTATTATCTATTTTTGCCGCAGCGAGATCGATCGGAGACTGATGCGCGCCTATACTGCATTCCGCATAAGGATAATTTAGCGGCACTACCGTTTGCGTGCTATCCTGAATTGCGCCCCATGTTGATTGGGCCTCATGCGTCCAGTGCGGACTAGCCGCACGAGTAGTAGCATTAGACATAAGAATAAACACCGTACTTATAAAAACAATTTTAATTATCTTCATTGATACTCCTCCTTGTTATTCAATTTTTTATTTAATTGGTTTAGCAAGTGTGCTTTCTACAATATTCAATCATCGGTGGTTTTTTGTCTTTATCGGGATCTTCAACGACTTGAGCGTCTTTTTTTGTGGTCGACGATGCGCTTGGTTGCGATGTCTGTGTTTGTTGATTCGAATCAGTCGATGATTTTGATTTATCTGCTCCTGACTCAGCAAAACATGAAACACTTAAACTTAATACAACAGCCAGAAAAAGTTTTATAAGCATGATTTCCTCATCTATAAAATTGATCACATTTTAACTACAGGGCTGCGTACAGTACCACGACAAATGTTAATAAAATGTCAAGAAAAACAATTAGAGCGAGTAATGTTATTGTAGTAAAAATGAGCAACTTTACCGCAAAGAGCAAGCATTGAATTCGAAAAGATTAACGATCCATATTGCTGATTCTGAAAGCTTCCTGGCTATATCTGGAATGACAAATGCGAATTATTCCGAGACTCCCGAGCTATGCGAAGAAATGAAATTTTATTATCCAGAAGATTGTTTGAATGAAAAAATACTAAGCTTCAATACTCAGCACCCGACGAATTTCATCCGTCTTAAAGCCCAACGCCATCGGGCGGCGCACATGGGGCAAAGCAACCACATCATAAAGTTCTTCAACCACACCTTCCATGCGCAACCAATGCACCACATCGCCGGTACGCAGATCAATTACCTGCACACCACAACGTGCTTCCGCATTACGTGATTTAAGATTGGCATCCAATGCTAAACCGCTAAAGGTTTTATTGTGACGCGGCTTGGACAAACCCACCAAGGCAAAATCACCATGAAAGCTTAAGCCGCGCATATAGCCGGGACAAAAACACAGCGACTCAAAGCGTCCCGACTCAAGATCGACATAACCGAACTCTCCGGTGCCGGAATTGAGCAACCATAATCTGCCGTTATACCAACGCGGCGAATGCGGCATGGAAAGTCCTGCGCAGATAATTTCACTATGCTGGACATCAATGACAATACCGCCATCGGCGCGATGATCACGCCAACCATCCGCGACATCGGATTGACTCACCGCAGTCACATAAGCCGGTTGGCCGTCTTTCATCGCCAGGCCGTTCAGATGGCAACGATCTTCCGCCGCCAGCTTGCTGATAAAACCGGGTTGCCACAGCGGTTTGAAGCTATGCGTTTCACTCAATGTCGCCAAACAGCCAAACAACGTGTTGACGAACACCAGTCGTCCATCACTATCCACGGCCATGTCGTGAATATCCAGATCACCGGTGGTATACCCCACTTGTGGCACATACAACCGGTCAAAACCATCTTGCTGCTGCCCGGTCTCGAATACATTTTCAAAGCGCCAGACCTGATACAGGCTGCTCATGTATAAACCATTCGGCGTCGCACACAACCCCATGCAGCGATTGAAACTGCGTTCGAATACCGAAAGCGTATTATCAGATTTAAGACCGACAAAATACAGCTTGCCAATCTGGTAAGTCGTCAACGCAATAGCAAGTTTCTGCTCGGCCAGCCACGACAGCATTTGGCGGGAAGTATTGATTTCAAGCACCGGTGTAGCGGTCGTTTCATTAGTATCCATAAACATCCTTATTCATGATAATCAACTGAGAATGAACATCTTAAACAAAATCCGTCGTCATATTAACCCCAACTAGCAGCACCGCAGCACTTTGAGTGTAAGTATGATAGCCATCTGCAACGCCGTCATCTATCTATCTGCTGCTAAGTCCGACAACATGATCGCCGGCATTGCCATCGACTTTCAGAGTATTACTACTGTTCGACAGATTCAGCACATCCAATGGCGTCAGAGTCAGTGTATTGTTGCCAGTGCCAGTCAGATCGATGGTTTCGATATCACTGATTTTGCTACGAACATTGAGCAGATTCAGGCTCATTCCGCTATCGACCAACGTCAAAGTGTCACTACCAGTACCACCATCCACCAGCCGAAAATCGAGATCGGATACCTGAATAATGTCATCACCCGCACCGCCATGGAACACATCCGCACCACCACTGCCGGTCATTGTATCGTTACCGTTACCGGCCACAAAACGTTCTGCTGCGGAAGTACCGATGAGATTGTCATTTTCGGGGGTGCCGGGATGAGTCACTGCAGCGGTAAAGTTGCCGCCGAATATTACATAGCTGGAGCCAGAATCATTTCCGTTTGGACTGGCATACGGAAGACTCATCATCACATCATCAAAACCATCGCCGTTCACATCCCCCGCACTGCTGACCGACACGCCTGAATAGTCATTGGTTGCCACGCCATCCAAACGGAAACCATTAAGACCGTTAAGGCTGGACAAAGTCAGCGTAGCATCAAAACCCGCGGCTTTGCCAAATATCACATAACTGGAACCGGCATCGACATTACCGTTCGAATCAGCATACATGGCACCGACAATCACATCAGCAAACCCATCGCCATTGACATCCCCTGCTGCGCTACTAACTGATTCACCCGAAGAGTCATGCTTTGCTACGCCATCCAAGCGAAAACCGTTGCTACCGTTAAGACTCAATAATGGAATGGTGCCCTTAAGAAAATCATCGATTTTCGCTTTGACAGTAGCAACCGAGGCGCCATCGGCGGTCACCTCCGCCAACAATCCGCGTAAAGGTATTAAATGCGTAGCGGAACCCACTTTATCAACCGAATAATATTTGGAAACCGCAATGCGATTGTCAAATAATGCCGCCGCATTACCCCAGGTGGAATCGGCGTGATCAACATTATCCAGTGCAGCGATCGCCCATTCGACCACTGATCCGAAAGTCTGGCCGGCAGCCATTTGCGTGAGCATGTCATTCACCGCAGATGCTTTGTCATCAGCTGTTACCGAATCACCCACCAGATTCTCGACAACTTTTGTCACAATACCGGTGTTATAGTGCAATGCAGCTTCTCCCCAATTGGGATCTGAGGCGGTAATAGCAGAAAGTGCTTGCGTCAGTTCTGCAATCAATTCGGTTTGCGTGGCGCCGGCAGCCATTTGATTAATGATATAGCTGGTTGCCTGGACTATAATATCAAAAGGAGCGCGATTGCCTACCAGATCATTAACAAAGACCACTGCAAACTGACCAGGAGTAAGATCGGCAGGATAATTTCTACCAAAGAAAAGATCGTTGCCTGACAAAGATTGCGCTAGGTCAACTACAGATTGCCCAGCCTCCATTTGTTCTCTAAGCGTTTGCAAGTAAATCGCACCCGGTGTGGCATTGAACATTGCCTGTATAAGCTGAAAAATTGAAGTTTGTTGTTGATCGGTAACCGCCATGCCATTAATCTCCTCGATTGAGTCCAGTTTTAAGTATGAAACCACTCACTTCATGCAGCAAAACACGAAACCATCTTTCACACTATGATATTACCTGCATTATTAAAAAACAGGCTTAATTTATGGCAGTATCTTCCCAGGTTCCAATCTTGGATCATAGTGAAAGAATAACAAAGAGATTAATCAAATCTTATCGACAGAACTTCTTTATGTTGCCGTGTTTCAACGCTGCGCTAAAAATAAGTTAGAATACGACTTTTAGAATATTTTGGGAGTTTCCGGATGTCGATGGCTGACCGTGACGGTGTAATCTGGTATGACGGGAAAATGGTTTCCTGGCGGGATGCCAATACACATGTTTTAACCCATACCCTGCATTATGGCTTGGGTGTTTTTGAAGGACTGCGGGCTTATCAAACCGCACAAGGGCCGGCGATATTCCGTTTGCAGGAGCATACCGATCGTTTATTTAATTCAGCGCATATTTTCATGATGAAAATGCCTTATGATAAAGCCACCTTGATGCAGGCGCAGTGTGATGTAGTCAAACAGAATAAACTTGTCTCCGGCTACATTCGCCCGATCGCTTTCTATGGCGCCGAGGCCATGGGACTTTCCGCTAAAACGCTTTCCACGCATGTCGCTATCGCCGCTTGGCCATGGGGCACTTATCTGGGGCCTGAAGCCCTTGAGAACGGTATTCGCGTCAAAACGTCGTCTTTCACCCGACATCATGTCAATATCAATATGTGTCGCGCTAAGTCGGTCACGACTTATGCCAATTCCATTTTGGCCAATCAGGAGGTTGGATTGAATGGCTATGACGAGGCTTTGTTGCTGGATGTCGAAGGGTATGTCGCGGAAGGATCCGGTGAAAATATTTTTATCGTGAAACAAGGCAAAATCTACACACCTGATTTGACTTCATGTCTAGAAGGCATTACCCGCGCATCGGTGATTGAATTGGCGGCAGAAATCGGTGTTCCTGTCATCGAAAAACGCATTACGCGCGATGAAATCTATTGCGCCGATGAGGCATTCTTCACCGGCACCGCCGCTGAAGTCACGCCGATTCGCGAACTGGATAATCGCATGATCGGAGCGGGTAAGCGCGGACCCATCACCACGCAAATACAAACACTATTCTTTGATTGCGTCAAAGGTAAAGCTAACAATCACGCCGACTGGCTTACCTTGGTTTAATACAGTCACATTGGAGTTACTTTTATGAGTCAACAAACAAATAACAAAGCACGCGAAATCGAAGTGACGGCCGATGATTTACCGTTGCATTGCCCCATGCCGTCGATGATTTTATGGAACTCACATCCACGGGTTTTTCTCCCGATCGAAGCAACCGGTGAGGCGCTATGCCCTTATTGCGGGACGCATTACACCCTCAAAGGCGGTGCTGTCGCAGGACATCATTAAAGTCGTCTGATTTCTTAAAAAAATTGACGTTTGATGATCCTGTTTTATCAACAATCACTCTGAGTAATCAATAAATCATGCATACAATTCCTCATGAAATTTTCAAAGCCTATGATATTCGTGGCATTGTCGATAAAACAATCACTGTCGGTAACGTAGAAAAAATCGGCCATGCCATTGGCTCCGAAGCACGTGCAAGGAATCTGACAGCGATCGCCATCGGTCGTGATGGCAGACTATCAGGCCCTGAGCTATCCCAGGCGCTCGCACGTGGCATCCGCAAAAGCGGCATTGATGTGGTCGATGTGGGCATGGTGGCCACACCAATGCTTTACTATGCGGCGCATGAATTATGTCAATATTCCGGCGTTATGGTGACCGGCAGCCACAATCCGCCCGAATACAATGGCTTTAAAATCGTATTGGGGGGACAAACCCTGGCGGCAGAGACTATCCAAGCGCTGCGTTTACGCATAGAAAATAACGATCTTGCCGATGGCGCCGGCAATTACTCCGAACACAATATCGCCAATGCTTATCTTGAGCGCATCACCGGCGACATTAAACTCACCCGCCCGATCAAAATTATTGTCGATTGCGGCAATGGTGTGGCTGGCGCCTTTGCACCAGCGCTCTACCGTGGCTTGGGCTGTGAAGTAACTGAGTTATTCTGCGATGTGGATGGTACTTTTCCCAACCATCACCCCGATCCATCGGTACCGGATAACCTGCAGGATGTTGTTCAAGCACTGCGAACGACCGATGCGGAAATTGGACTCGCTTTTGATGGCGATGGCGATCGGCTCGGCATTGTGACCAAAGATGGCAACATTATTAACGCAGACCGTCAACTGATGCTGTTTGCAGCCGACGTGCTGTCGCGCAACCCCAGCGGCAAAGTTATCTTCGACGTGAAATGCACCCGCAATCTGGCACCCTGGATCAGCCGGCATGGCGGCACACCAATCATGTGGAAAACCGGTCACTCTTTCATCAAAGCCAAACTCATCGAGGAAAAAGCCTTGCTGGCCGGTGAAATGAGCGGACACTTGTTTTTCAAGGAACGCTGGTATGGCTTTGATGATGGTTTATATGCCGGTGCACGGCTATTGGAACTGCTGACCCGCGTAGCGGATATCAATGCCACGCTCAATAATCTTCCTGATAGTCTCAATACACCGGAATTACAGGTACGCACAGCTGAGGGTGAGAATCACGCATTGATTGCACAATTACAGCAAAATGCAGTTTTTAATAATGCGCAGCAAGTCATCACCATCGATGGTTTACGCGTTGAGTATAGTGACGGGTTTGGCTTAGCACGCGCTTCAAATACCACACCGGTGATTGTGTTACGCTTTGAAGCCGATAATGAATCAGCCCTGAAACGTATCCAGGAAGATTTTCGTCACAATATTCTGCAGGCCAAACCAAATGTTCAGCTACCTTTTTAACCGGTAACAGCACGGGCACATCATGCGCATTGCGATTGCCCAGATTAATTGCACCGTTGGCGACATTAGCGGAAATGCGGCAAAAATACTGGATGCGGTAAAGCAGGCAAAACAAGCCGGCGCTGAGCTGGTCATCACGCCCGAGCTCGCTTTATCCGGGTATCCTCCCGCTGACTTGTTATTACGCGAAACTTTCTATCAATCTTGTCATACTGTGCTAGCAGCACTGATCAAGGCGATTGGCAACATCACCGTCATTGTCGGGCACCCCGATTTTCAGGAAGATAAACTTTATAATGCCGCTTCAGTGATTCGCAACGGTGAAATAATTCACACCTATCACAAGAGAATTCTCAACAAATCACCTTTCTTTAACGAATCGTATTATTTTGATTCTGGCACTGAACCTTGCGTATTCGAGCTAACCGGCGTTAAATTCGGCATTGATATTTGCGCTGATTTCTGGCTAGGTCATTTACCCGCTGACGATCATTACGATCTCGACATTTTATTAGTATTAAATGCTTCTGCTTACCATATCAACAAACAAGTTTCCCGTTATCAGATCACACACCAATTTATCAAGCAGACCGGTATCCCCGTGATCCATACCAATCTGGTAGGCGGGCAGGATGAACTGGTTTTTGATGGCGCCTCTTTTGCCATGAACCAACAAGGAGAGCTCACCCATCAACTCGACGAATTTTCTGAAGTCATTGAACTGATCGATATTCAAAACAATCAACCGATCAAAAGTAAATTGGCCACGCCACAACCTCCCGTCGCCAGTGTCTATCAAGCGTTATGTTTGGGCGTTAAAGATTATGTGCAGAAAAACGGCTTCCCTGGCGTACTGCTGGGTCTTTCCGGTGGCGTGGATTCAGCATTGACGCTCGCCATTGCCGTCGATGCACTGGGCGCGGACAAGGTTAAAACCGTGATGATGCCTTCCCGACACACCGCTGACATCAGTCTGGATGATGCCAATGAAATGGCTTTACGATTAGGCGTTAAGCATCATGAATGCAGTATCCAATCATTATTTGATCAGTATCTGTCAGAAATTGACAATAATTTCCAGATTTCACCGGATCCAGCCGAGCCGAATACTATGCTGGAGAATTTACAGGCACGCATCCGCGGTACTTTATTGATGGCACTCTCCAATCATTCAGGTACGGTTGTGCTGACTACCGGCAACAAATCCGAGACAGCCGTCGGCTATTGCACGCTGTATGGCGATATGGCCGGCGGTTTCGCGGTACTCAAAGATGTCAGCAAAACCATGGTTTATCAGTTATGTGAATATCGCAATCATATAAGCTGGGTTATTCCTGAACGCATCATTCAACGCGCGCCATCCGCTGAATTACGTCCGAATCAAACAGATCAGGATACTTTGCCGCCTTACGAAATTTTAGATGCGATCATCGAAGCGTATGTAGAGAAAAATTATTCTCCGGCTGAAATTATCGCTTTAAACTATGACGAAATAGAAGTACAGAAAGTCATCCAATTGATCCATAAGAACGAATATAAACGGCGCCAAGCACCACCAGGCATCCGTATTACGCATTGCGATTTCGGCACGGCGTGGTTTTATCCCATTACATCCGGTTATAAGCCTTGGCAATGGTCTAGTGATGAATAGTTCCAGTGGAACTTGAATAAACCATCGATATCCTATTATCATGAAATTAATCCACTTGATAATTGCGCTATCCATCCTGTTCCCGGCAAATAGTTTTGCACACGAATTACCTGATCTGGGCGATGTCTCGCAAGCCACCATTACACCACATCAGGAACGGCAAATTGGCTTGCAGATCATGCGCCAGATTCGCGCCGATCCGAGTTATCTGGATGACCCTGAGATCGCCAGTTATCTCAATAACCTCGGCCACAAATTAATCGCCAACTCTAATGAAGCCAGCGCCAATCAATCCTTTGAGTTTTTTGCGGTAGAAGATCCATCCATCAATGCGTTTGCGCTACCCGGTGGATTTATGGGATTTAATAGCGGTCTCATGGTCGCTGCACAAAGCGAATCCGAACTGGCTGCGGTGATGTCGCACGAAATTGCACATGTAACACAAAAACACTTGGCCCGCATGATTGCCAGCCAAAAATATGATTGGGTCAAATCAATAGCCTCCTTAGCACTAGCCATTATTGCATCACGTGCCAACCCGCAGGCCAGTCAGGCGGTACTCATTGCTTCCCAGGCCAGCATGATTCAGTCAAAACTGGATTTTACCCGCAAACACGAAAAAGAAGCCGACCGAATTGGTTTAAGCATCTTACTGGATGCAGGATTTGATCCGCAGGGAATGTCCACTTTTTTTGAGCGTCTGCAAAAATCCGGGCGATTCCATGAGAATGGCGCCCCTTCTTATTTGCGTACTCACCCGATCACTTTTGAGCGTATTGCGGATATCCAGAATCGCACCCGCGAAATGCCCTACCGCCAGGTTCCCGATAGCATTGATTTTTTACTGGTGCGTGCCAAGCTACGTGCCTTGCAAGGAAAACCGCATGATGCTGTGGCGCAATTTAAATCACGCTTAGATGAAAAACGCTATACCAATGAAGCCATTGAACGCTATGGCTATATCCACGCTTTATTAAGGAATAAAAAAACCAAGCAAGCCAATAACGAACTGGCACATTTATATCAACTATTACAAACTGACCCTTCTGCGGCGATCCTCACAGATCATTTATTGGGAAAAACCGTACGCATTGAGCATAAAAATATCATTGCCGGTGCCATGATTGAAACACTTGCAGCCAGTGTAAAGTTGGCTAATGGACAAACGACTGAAGCATTCAACACTTATAACAATGCATTAAAGATTTATCCGCAACACCGTGCACTGATCCATGGTTATGCGCAAGCCTTAATACACGACAAGCAGACTAAAACAGCACTAGAATTTATTAATAAACAATTATTGTTCATCCAAAACGATTCCCGACTATTTAACCTACAAGCTGAATGTTATGCCTTGTTAGGAGATAAAATGCTCAAGCACCGTGCATTAGCCGAGTCTTATATGCTGAAGGGGCACTATGCAGGCGCTATTGATCAATTACAAACCGCGCTACAGAACAGCAATGGGAATTTCTACCAGTTATCCAGTGTGGAAGCACGCCTGAAGCAAATACAGTTATTGAAGACGGAAGAGGACGAAACAACAAAATAGAATCTTGAGTCCGTATATAGGAAACAATCTTTGTATCAAGCGATGTGCTATTTCATAGCGTGAATAAAGATAAACCGCAGACCATCAATGCTACTGATAAAAACCAATTTCTATAGAAAGATAGAAATTGGCCTTGAATACACTACTTATTCCGCAGAAATAAAATTCTTAATCGCTTACCCAAGGATCAATGACCCGGGCATGCGCTACAACTGCACATGAAATAATACCGACAACTTCTCCAGATGCATTCTTAACCGGCTCATAAGCCGCCACATAGGGTTTTCTGCCTAGAACATCTGTTTCACCATAATAAGCCACGCCCTTAGTGATTGGCGTATATGCAGGGCTGGATTTTGTCAACATCGTTCGAAAAGCACTGCTACGATCACTAACCACAGTTGTTGAAACACGCTCAAAATCATTGTCTGTTTTCTGAAAAATAGAACAGTCAACCCGAGGGGTTCTAGCGACCTGATGAACAATATCAAAGCGACCGTTCATTGCAGTTTTGCCAAAAAATAAATAACCAGCGGCAATCTCGGCGGTACCCAGTGCTGCGGTTTTTTGATAAAGCGCTTTAGTCGCATTTTTAGCTTCTTCTTGAGCGCTAGCTGCAACACCTGTTGAAACTGCAAAACCAGTAATCATTAATATCGCAGATAGATAACTTAAATTCTTACTCATTTATGCTCCTTAATGTATTTAGATGCATGTTCATTGCTTATTCGCAATAAATTTCATTTGAAAACGCTAATTTAAATCATAAAACGAAATAGCTTACCTAAGTTCATTACAATCTGAGGTAAACTTAACGCTAACTAGGTCGACTCATCAGATACTGAATCAATCTCTGACAGCCTGAAGAGCCGCTTGATTGGTATCGATAATGCTCCTTCTAGGTATTTGATCATCAAGCTTTTATCAAAGCTGCCTTGAAATTGTACCAACTCAAACTAATAAATCAAGCGCTATCTCACAACGCTTAATGTCTATACAACGGGTATATTAATGTAACATTCCTTTTGTTGTGACAGCACTGATAGCGCAACAAATTAAATAATAACCTATTGATTAAAAATGACTAACGCAAGCACCAAACAAATTGTTGTTGTTTTGATTTTGATGCTTGCCACAGCTGCCTACTGGGTTAGCAGCGGCAAGAAAGAATCCAAAGAAGGTCAATATAAAACCCGGAATATTGAACGTGGCGACATCATACAAACCATTTCTGCCAACGGTACGCTGACACCGGTTGTACTGGTCAATGTCGGCACACAAATCTCGGGTACGGTTGCGAAACTACACGTGGACTATAACGATCAGGTAAAAATTGGCCAAGTATTGGCCGAATTGGATCCCGCCTTGTTGCGCGCACAATTGCAGCAGTCCAAAGCAAATTTTCTCAGTGCACAAGTTGCCTTAAGGATTGCTGACAGCAAATTAAAGCGTCATCGCTTGCTAAAAGAAAAAGAATTTATCTCACCCGAGGCATTAGAGATAGTTGAACAGGAGACTGAAGCAGCACGCGCGCAACTCGCAGTCAGTAAAGCCCAGGTTGAACGTGACCAGGCCAATCTTAGTTACAGTGTGATCCGCTCTCCCATATCGGGTGTCGTCATCGCACGCGATGTCGATATCGGTCAGACAGTAGCTGCCAATTTCCAAACACCTACGTTATTTCAAATCGCCAAAGATCTGCGGCAAATGCAAATCAATATCAGTGTCGCTGAAGCGGATATCGGTCAGTTACACATCGGCCAACTGATTAACTTCACCGTGGATGCTTTTCAGCAACGCAAATTTACCGGCACCGTAAAACAAGTCCGGCTCAATCCAACGATTCAGGAAAATGTTGTCACCTATAATGTTGTGGCGATGGTGGATAATGCTGATGGCGCCTTATTACCCGGCATGACGGCAAACATAAATTTTGTTGTCGTACAAAAAAATGATGTCTTACGGGTATCCAATGCAGCTTTACGTTATCAGCCTAAAGATATTGAATTAAGCGAGGGTAGCAAAACAGCCCGGTCAGGGAATCAATCGGTACTGTACTATTTATCGGAAAACCGGCTCGTGCCTGTCAGCGTCACTATTGGTATTTCTGATGGCAATTTTACTGAAATTGTGAGTGGCGCAGTACAAACGGGCGATAAAGTGATTATCAGTGAAGTCATCGATAAAAAAGAATCTGAAAGCAAATTCAAGCTAAGAGTATTCTAATGTCATCGCTTCAGACCGGTCACTCAGCCAATCCACTCATCAGAATAGAGAATCTTTGTAAAAACTACAACCTGCAAGATGCTAATGGCAAAACCATCACGAATCAGATTTTATTCAACATCAATCTGACCATTCACCAAGGTGAATTTGTTGCCATTATGGGACATTCCGGATCAGGCAAATCCACACTGATGAATATACTGGGCTGCCTGGATACAACGACCAGCGGATCGTACTGGTTATCCGGGAAAAATGTTGCCAAACTTTCCGGCGACGAACTTGCGCGTATTCGTAATCAAAGCATCGGATTCGTATTTCAGGGGTTCAATCTGCTCAAACGCATGACTGCGCTGGATAACGTGGCGACACCCTTGCTGTATGCCGGTATCAGCCGCTCCGCTAGTCGCAAGCAAGCCTTAGCGCTTCTGCGCCGCACCGGACTGGAAAATTTTGCGATGCATCAACCCAATCAACTCTCAGGTGGTCAGCAGCAACGTGTCGCCATCAGTCGTGCATTGATCAATCAGCCGCCGTTGATTCTGGCGGATGAACCCACAGGCAATCTGGATACACAGACCAGTCGCGAGATCATGTTATTGTTTGAGCAACTCAATCGCGATCAGGGAATCACTATCGTACTGGTAACGCATGAAGATGATATTGCAGCTTATGCAAAACGCTTAATCCGCTTAAAGGACGGACATATTATTGTGGATCAGAACAACCAAACGCTAGCGAAGCTGTAAACGGTGCGTTTGTATTTGATTCGCGGCGAGCGATGCCGACAAATTTCCACTGATAATATTTGCATTAGCAATATCGGTTTCAATATGCGTGGTTCTTTTTCCCGATAAAACACTGGGGGCAAGCGACAAAGTATAATTACGCGCCGAATTAGCCTGATTCCATACCCGCGTTACAACACCCTGATTTATGCCATCTTCGGCGGGTTTCAAAGCCCACAGCAGAATATCCGGGTCGGAAATCGTTAGAAATGAGTAATTATTTTCGTTGTAAGATGGATTTGTCCCCGTCACAACGCCCGTGACAAACGGATTCTGATGTTCGAGCGAAAATTTCATCGCCGATGTTTGATTAAACGCACCGTGTGTTTGTAAAGCAAATCGCTGCAAAAACTGTGAATCACCTCCTTGATCCGGAATACCTAAATTAGGACCATCTACCTGCCCGCCTGCCAGAATATTAAGTTGCGGTGTATTGGTATCCAGCACGGAATGCGTGCTATTGCCCAGTTTCATATAATAAGCATCGGCGTTTGAAAGCGTAACACCAACACCACCACCGGACATATCGGCAAAATGATTGATTGTCAACCAATCATAACGTGCATTTCTCGGCGAATAATGACCACCGTTTGCCAGCAGCCTGGCACGAATAACCGCACCTACTTCCTCATGCCAAACATTGGGCGAATCAATATCGAACGAATAGCCCCACGTCAATGTTTCACCAAAGTTCTGTGTAATATTGTTGCTGATCTCAATACGATCGGTGTCGCGAACCAGTGTAATACGCGAAGTCAGCGAATACGGATTGAGCGAAGTAGCCCGCAGTGTTACGCTGACCGCACCCGCATTTTCCACCGTCAAGCTTCCGCCAATTCCGCCCAGGTCGTTGACCGTAAGACCATTAATCGTTCTGACAAACTCACGATCTCCTCGTGTTTTATCAATCAAACTCGTGATCGCACCAGTGTTTGAAACTTTGATGCGGTAAAAATCGTTTTCGATGATATTGCCGCTAACAATTGCTGCGTCTGAAAATGAATTTCCCACACCGCTTCTGATTTCAAACACTTTATAGCCAACGGAAGGCACATTACTTGCCAGAATTCTCAGGCGGGTTTTTCCACCAACCGTTACATATTGCGAAGGTACTTGCTGCCCGGTAGTCACATCCACAACATGAATCAAATTTTTATTGCTGACGGGAAAATCGGCATAATCGGTTCGCGCCCAGCTTAAACTGTTAAAAATGTAGAATCTTGGGTTTGCGCCACTTCGAGCAATCAGTGTACCGAGCTGATTTTTTGCGTCATTGTGCAGCGTGTCGACATAAGCAGTAATTTCACCTGCGATTTTACGCTGCCAATTGGCTCTGGCAGTACGCGAAACAGGGCCGTCTGCCGTCCAGTTATGCTCATAATACAAACCGAAATTAAGCATCGCCTTATCACGCGCTGCGATCCGACTATTCATAAACGCAGGATTCTTCAAGGAAACAAGCGTGGCAAGTGCATCAGCACTGCGAAGTTTCTCCAAGGTGCGCTTAACCCGCGCTGAAACTTCCGACATTGAAGCCGAATAGAGCTCCCATTCATTACCATAGCTTGCCGCAAAAGTTTCTATATCTGCACCGTGATTTGCTTCAAAATCCTGAAAGAAATCCAACTGGTTCGATACGATAACTTGGCGGTTTGCAGTCGTTGATTGCTTTGCAGCGGTGATAAACACATTATCGATCGTCATTAAATCATCTTCTCCTTTACCGAAAATGCCAATGACCGGAAAAGGATGACGCGATTTGAATGTAGCGTCAGTATCGACAAAGTTAATGGCTGCAGTGGGATTGCGCCCTTCAGCATAACCACCGACGGAATCCATATTGGTAAACAGTGAATGCCACTTCATCAAAATGCGGCTGCCATCACGTCCACCGACATAATAGGTCTCGCGGTCGCGATTGCTCAGATGAGGTACATGCGAAGCGCACCCGCAAACACCTTTCCAGGAATATTTGGCTCCGGAACCCGCCCAAAGCGAAGATAAGCCGTAAGGCAACGTCTGATTTTCCATCGCAATCGCAATCGGAAAATCAACATCGTAATCGCGCTGAATTAATCCCGGATAATACATACCGCGCAACACTGCTTCCGCCGGCGTTCCACCGTTTGATAATACCAACGCATTGAGTGGCATACTGAAATGTCCGTCTTTTATGCGGTCAATCAATCGCTGAAACTGCGCTGCACTACGGTTCTTTTGATAAATCCACATCCAAAAACTGCCATCAGCATTCCAACGCGCTTGATACGGCGAAGGACTTCCCTCGGTGGCATCCATCCGGCCCAGATAATAATCGGTCATTGTCAGAAAGGCATCTTCATAGGTCGCTTCATCGGCTGTCCACATATAATCGGTGTGATCATCGGGCGCTAGATAAATCCGTTTTTGTGCAAAGACTCCTTGCACCATTAAAAGGATCAATAAAAAAGCAAAGCCCATCGAAATAGAATGTTTCATTCTAACCTCCTGAATAACCGTAGATGCCCAATGGTACCTAGCAAAAAAAACAGTTAATTCCAGAATAAAAATGGAAAACAGGTTCATTTAGCCTATGCGTATTGGAGGCTGATGCATGCCACTTCAAGTGAGATCGGCATATTGCATCGATGCTATTCGAGAGATACGAAAGGATGGGTGGAAGGTGAATCGTCGCTATGCTACGCTGGATTCCTATGCAGCTTGCACAATCAAACTACGACATGCCGCGTAGGAGAAAGAACACTTCAGATATCCGCTTTGGTATTTGGACAGAACGGCTTTTCACCGCCGGCACAGTTAGCGAAACTGCAAACGGTGTGTTTGTATTTGATTCGCGGCGAGCGATGCCGACAAGTCGCCGCTGATGATACTTGCATTGGCAATATCGGTTTCAATATGCGTGGTTCTTTGTCCCGATAAAATATCGGGAACAAGCGACAACGTATAGTCTCGCGCCGAATTGGCTTGATTCCAGACCCGTGTTACAACGCCATGATTGATGCCATCTTCGGCGGGTTTCAAAGCCCACAACAGAATATCTGGGTCGGAAATGGTTAAAAATGAGTAATTATTCTCGCTATAAGACGGATTTGTCCCCGTCACAACGCCCGTGACAAACGGATTCTGATGTTCGAGCGAAAACTTCATCGCCGATGTTTGATTGAACGTGCCGTGTGTTCGCAAAGCAAATCGCTGCAAAAACTGCGAATCGCCGCCCTGATCCGGAATGCCTAAATTAGCGCCGTCAACCTGCCCGCCCGCCAGAATGTTGAATTGCGGCGTGCGAGTATCAAACTCAGTGCGAGTACTATTACCCAACTTCATATAATAAGCATCGGTATTTGAAAGCGTTACGCCGACACCACGACCGGATACAGCAGCAAAATGATTGATCGTCAACCAATCATAGCGCGCATTTCTCGGCGAATAATGGCCGCCATTTGCCAGGAATTCGGCACGAATGACCGCCCCCACTTCCTCATGCCAAACTTCGGGGGAATCAATCTCAAATGAGTAGTTCCATGTCAGCGTCTCACCGAAATTCTCGGTAATATCGTTGCGAATCTCGATGCGGTTTGTGTCGCGGATTAATGTAATGCGCGTCGTATGTGCAAGCGGATCTGCGGAAGTCGCCCGTAGCGTTACACTGACCGATCCTGCATTTTCAACTACCAAGCTTCCGCCGCTTCCACCCAAATCATTGATCGTTCGGCCATTGATTGTTCGAACAAATTCACGATAGCCGCGGGTTTTATCCAATAAACTCGTAATTGCGCCGGTATTGGAAACAACAATACGATAAAAATCATTTTCGACGATATTACCGTCAATAATTACCGCATTTGAAAAAGAACTTCCCGTACCACTTTTGATTTCAAATACCTTATAACCGACCGAAGGCACATTGCTTGCCAGAATTCTTAGATAAGTTTGTCCATCGACGATGACATATTGCGAAGGCACTGGTTGTCCGGTAGTAACATCCACAACGTGCATCACATCTGTAGTGCTGACGGGAAAATCAGCATAATCGGTTCGCACCCAACTTAAACTGTTAAAAACGTAGAATCTCGGATTAGCGCTGTTCTCGGCAATTAATGTGCCGAGTTGATTTTTCGCATCATTATGCAAATCCTCCACGTAAGCAGTAATTTCACCTTCGATTTGACGCTGCCAATTGGCTCTGGCGGTGCGAGAAACAGGGCCATCCGCCGTCCAATTATGCTCATAATACAAGCCGAAATTAAGCATCGCTTTATCGCGCGCGGCGATACGACTATTCATGAACGCAGGATTCTTCAAGGAAACGAGTGTGGCAAGCACATCGGCGCTACGCAGCTTTTCCACCGCACGCTTAACCCGCGCCGAAACTTCCGACATCGAGGCCGAATAGAGTTCCCATTCATTGCCATAGCTTGCTGCAAAAGTTTCCAAACTTGCACCATGATTGACTTCAAAATCCTTAAAGAAATCAACTTGATTGGATACGATTACCTGACGATTGGCATTGGTTAATTCTTGTGCGGCGGTGATAAATTTACTGTCAGTCGTTATTAAATCGTCTTCTCCTTTTCCGAAAATCCCAATGACCGGAAAAGGATAACGAAACACAAACTCTTGGTTATTATCCACAAAATTGACCGTCTCATAAGGACGTCGACCCTCGGCATAACTACCCATGGAGTTATTATCACCCGTAACATTGAGCAGCAGCGAATTCCATTTCATTAGAATGCGGCTGCCGTCGCGTCCACCGAGATAATAAATCTCCCGGTCGCGATTGCTTAAATGAGGCACATGCGAAGAGCAACCGCAGACACCTTTCCACGAATACTTGGCTCCCGAACCCGCCCAGAGCGAAGATAAGCCGTAAGGTAATGTCTGATTTTCCATCGAAATCGCAAGTGGGAAATCAACACCGTAATTACGCTGAATCAATCCCGGATAATACATACCGCGCAAAACCGCTTCTGCCGGCGTGCCACCGTTTGATAGCACCAACGCATTGAGTGGCATACTGAAATGCCCGTCGTTTATTCGGCTGATTAATCTCTGAAACTGCACAGCAGAGCGATTCTTTTGATAAACCCACATCCAGAAACTGCCATCGGCATTCCAGCGTGCCTGATACGGTGAAGGATTTTCCTTCGTCGCGTCCATTTGATCGAGATAATAATCAATCGTTGTCAGAAAAACATCTTCATACGTCGCCTCATCCGCTGTCCACATATAATCGGTATGGTCATCGGGCGCAAGATAAATGCGTTTTTGTGCAGAACCTCCTGCAGAAACTCCTTGTGCCATCAAAATGATCAGTAGAAAAACAAACCCTTTAAAACAAAACATCTCATGCAAACCCTTGAAGTTCATATAAAAAGAACACCATATGCATAGAAATGAATGTGCCGAAAGTCGGATGGCGTGTCAAACATACGATATCAGCGATGAATAAAGCACTTCATCTCGGTTCAATCAGTAAAAAATGAAAGCATTAGAACATGCTTGTGTTTCAGGCGAATGGCACTCAAAGTTAAGTCAAGCAAGTCGAGAAAATCGTAGATCTTCCGAATGATCAGCGGTGCCCAGATGGAGATCGGCACCGCCCTCTCGTATACATTTTTATTTGACAGCCTCCAGCGGCCAGCCTATGAGCAATACCGTGATGGTAACAACGGCTGCTAGGATATTCATGGGTATTCCAGCCCGTAGAAAATCTGTAAAATGATACCCCCCAGGACCATACACCATCATATTGGTCTGATAGCCCAAAGGCGTCGCGAAACTGGCGGAAGCGGCCATCATGATGGCAAATACAAAAGGTACGTTATTGAGATCAGCCTTCTGAGTAATCTCCAACACAATCGGTAGCATTAACAGCGCCGCTGCATTATTGGTAATGACTTCTGTCAATATTGAAATGGTTATATAGGTCAGAATCAGCAAAAGCCACGGCCTGCCACCACTTAAATCCACGATATTTTCGGCAAGATATTTGGCTACGCCGGTTTTTTCCAACGCCATACCCAAGGCAAATGAAGCTGCAATGGTAATAATGACCGTCAGATCAAGACTTTTTTCCGCCTGACTGGCAGAACAACAACCTGTCATCACCATCAAACCGGCGCCAATCAATGCAGCATTCAACATAGTGATCACTTCAAAGCTGGCAGCTGTGATAACGCCCACAAGAATAGCCCAGGCAAGATAGGCGCGTTCATGACGAGGCGCTTCGGTATTCAAATCGTTAATCAGCAGGAAGTCCTTGTTATAGCGCTGGCGACTGACAAAAGCCGGCCTTGCTTCCAACAATAACGTATCACCCGCCTGCAGGGTAATACTTCCCAGATTGCCTTTAATCCGTTCACCATTACGCGCCACGGCAAGCACCGCCGCGCCATAGCGGGCACGGAAACGTGAATCCCGTATGGCATACCCCAGCGCCGCACAATGCGGTGATACCACCGCTTCAATTAAACGCCTCTCGGTATGCGGCGTTGTGAATGTTTGCATCTGATCATCCTCGGTCGACGCAATAATGCCGTTAATGCGCAGCAAATCCGAAATCGCATCAGTATCACCAGCAAACACCAGTCGATCGCCTCCCTGAAGTACCTCTTCCGGTGAAACGACTGTAATCGCAGTGCCATTTCTATCAATCTCAATCAGATACACGCGTTGCAAATGCCTTAACCCGGCTTGTTCGATCGTTTTACCAACCAAAGGACCGTTGGGTGCGATGCAAACTTCCAGCGTAAATTCACGCAGATTGGAAAAAACCTCGCCTTGTGTCCGATCTGGCAACAACTTGGGAAAAAATAGCCACATCAATAGAAAACCGGTAATGGCAACAGGTATACCAACAGCCGTTATCGAAAACAAAGAAAAACCGGGTTCTCCGGTAAGCGCCTGATATTGACCATTGACGATCAAATTGGTGCTGGTGCCAATCAATGTCACTGTGCCACCCAGAATAGCCATATAACTCAAGGGGATCATCAGCTTGGAAGGAGAAATACCAATTTTGCGGGACCAGCTATAAATCGCCGGAATCATGGTGGCAACCACTGGCGTATTGTTAAGAAAGCTGCTCAAAAATGCGACCGGCCAGAACATTCGGGAAAGTGCCGCACGAGGCGTTTTAGGTCTGCCTAATAAAGCATTTACCATCAAATCAATCGCGCCTGAAGCATGCATACCCGCAGCAACGACAAACATACCCGCCACGGTAATCAGGCCCGAATTACTAAAGCCACTTAATGCATCGGCACTGCTTAGAATCCCGGTTGCACTGAGTATCGTTAGCGCCCCGAGCATGACCAGATGAGGGCCAATCCGTGTAAAAATAAGCGTTGCCAGCACTGCAACACATAAACCCAGCGCAAACCAGCCTTGCCATTCCATAGTTTATTTCCCAGCAAAAATTTGAAATATACAGCAGTTATCCATCCGACTGGAAACAATAAAAACCATTTTATAGTGCTATATTTACAGATTATGTTCAAACTTGCCCGATTTTAGCAGGCTGTTAAGGCTCTGCTTATCCATTCATCGGTGTGACACGGATCACGCGCGGATCATCGGCAAATTCGAGCAGCAAGCGCCGCACGCGATCCTGCCAGGCATCGGCGAAAGCAGTTTGTTGAGAAACATCGGCGCAATCCTGCAGGATAGCCATCAAACGTTCTCCCTGAGCAGGATCGGTAGGTATTAAGGAAACATCGAGCGTCACCGCTACACTGACGTCGTTATCGAGACGCTTGAAAATGATCGCATCGCCTTCGCGTTGTTCTGAAAAACTGAGCAATCCCTTGCGTCTATAGCGTCCACGCATACCATGAAAACCATTGCCGGCAGCAGCACCGGTGAGTAGCGTCAGCACTTGCGCCATGACGCCCGTGACACCTTCATCTTCCGGCGCGGGCATATGCACGGCAATATTGCCACGCTCGGCAGGCTCATCCGGATAGAGCACAGCCAGTGCCGCGCGTCCGATCAGAAACGCACCGGCAACAGTAGGACAGGAATGCCCGGCCAGGCGCACAGCATCCAAGTAGTGATAATCGAGCAAACCATCGCGGGCGGCGCCCAACATGGCAGCAAATGGATCGTAGGTACGCACAACTGGGGCTTGTTCATAAAAATCAGGAAAATTCACGATCATCACCTTTTTGAATGGATTATTCGACAACAGAAACAATCGCAGGATGCGACTGTAATTGCGGAAAAAGCACACGCTCCTCATAGCGTACATGCGTAGCCAGCAAATCGCCAAATCGACGCAGCCGTACCACGGGTTCAAGTGCGCAAGGTCCGCAAGCCAGCATGCGTAACTCCGCATGTTCGCTAAGAATACGTGCAACTGATTCAGGATCTAGTGCCTCTTTCGCAAACTGCAATAACTGTTCCTCTTGCACAAAATGTGCCACCAGGACTGTCTGCCAATGCGCTTCGATACGTGCCGCCATAGCAGGATAAGCGGCGAAATCCCCGTCATCCGCTACCTTCCGTGCAGCACGCGCCAGCACCAGCGACGAATGATGTTCACGCGACAATGAAAGTAAAGCACCGGTTCTAGGCATGGTATTTAGAAGGAGAGTTATTTGATTAGAAAACTAAAAGCAATCCGTATTAACGGATTCCTTCAGCGCAGAATGCCATTTTGCTGAATCAGGATGACGCTTTCAACCCCAAAATCAAAAGGGCAATTAATCCTTATTGAATGGGCTCTAAAAGCTTGCCATGATAGACGTCAGCATTCCTTTGATCGCATCCAAGACCGGCGGGAGCGCGAGCACTGGCATGATAAGATTCGAGATAAATATCACAGTATATTTATAATTCTCTGAAAGACCAAAGGGCCATGCTCGCATTTGATAGAGTTTTGTTCTTAATGCAGTGATATGCTCATGCCGCTCTTTCAAATCATTGATTTGAACAGATTCACCATTACTCAAACTGTTCATATTATTGAGTAATTTTTTTAAATCACCCTTAAATTCACAGTCTTTCTGGAATTTATATTGACGCAGCAGCTGATTAATCCCTACCGAAGGAACAATGACAATCAATAAAGACAGAATGTAAGGAAAGGCAACCCATGCCCACATCAGAAAGTTGACTAGAAAATCATGCTCTCTTTCCCAATTGGCGTTAATAATGTAGATCGATATCAGCACACCGACTATCAATGTCACCGCACTGAACTTAACAATCGCATCACCTAAAAACCTTACGCCACCACAGCCATCGGGAGACGTGTAATCCAGTTCAAACGTCCCCTCGCGAACAAGATAAACGATCACCTTGATCACGCCATAAATCCCGCCAACAGGCAGTCCGCATACAAAACCGGCTAAAAAATATCCCCAGCCAAGTGAAATCCGCTCCCAGGTACTGGTAATATTGTCGGGCAAACCAAAACATAATCCTACCATCAAATTGGTGAATCCGAATACACAAGCCGCGGTGAGAAAAGTGCGGTTGCTTAATGTCTGATTGATATAGGTAATATAGCCTGGATGACCTTCATGTGGCTTCCACAAAACATCCAATAAAAGAAACAAGTTACGAAATGTATACGTCGCATAATACAAAGTGAACATCGCGAAAAAAATGATCACACCCAGCATCCAGTCCCAGCGGAGAAGCACCTGATTGATGTCGCTTGTATTGATTCGAATCACACAAAAATGCGGCACTAAAAACAAACCTGCCAACAGCACTGATACCAATAACTTACCCACCACCGGAAGGCGTATAACATCGGAAAACTTCTCGTAGAAAGGATAAAATCGTTTGTCATCCATAGTGAATAATGTTCTGAGAGTGTCTTAGATTTTGTGTAAGCGCATTGTTCAGTGTCTACTTTCGTTCTTTCCAATAATCCGGATCACGATGAAGATTCATAACTGCAACAATGAATAATCCTTCTTGGTCTTCAGAATACAATACACCATATGGAAATCGACTAACCAAAGATCGCCGGATATCACCACTCAAAATAGGCCACTCCGTTGGATAAGCGATTGATCGCTATATTGTTGAATAAACCTCTACAGCAAAATCATACCCAAGTCCTGTTTCGATCTCTTCGTAATATTCGATTACTTGATTGAATTCTTCTTCCGCGTCCGGATGAAACGAGTAAATCATTGATCAAATCTTTTCCATATCTTATCAAATACTTTTTCTCCCGGTACCATTTCTACAGATCCAGATCTCATCTCAGCCAGACGCTTATGTCCCACCACAATCCATTTCTCGTCAATCTCAGATTCCGGCTGATTAAGACTGCGTAGCAATGAATCCACCACCAGCACTCTTTCTTCTACTGGCAGCGCAACCGCTTCATCAATCAATTTTTCGGTATTCATAGACACGCCTTTCATATTGTGATTCTTATAGCCTCTTTATCCAAAAAAACAAGTGCAATGCGTTTGCTTATTGACATCCTAACCTATGATAAATTTGCTCCGCGCGGTACTGCACCTATCCCCGTGGCAAGACCACGGGAAATTGCAAATTAATCCTCTAATAATTTACCTTGCCATAACTCCAATACAACATAAACCCGGTAAACATCATCCCACCAAACAGATTACCGGCGATCACCGGGAATCCGTTCCATAGCCACCAGTCAGCCAATGTGATATTTGCGCCCAGCCACATGCCCGCGGGAATTACGAACATGTTGACGATGGCGTGTTCGTAACCGAGGCCGAAAAAGGTCATGATCGGCAACCACATGGCGGCGATTTTGCCGATGGTTGTGGTAGAGGTGAAGGCCATCACAGCACCCAGCGTCACCATCCAGTTGCATAGTATCGCGCTGGTAAAGGCAGTGATGGTGCCGTCCAGGCCAAGTTTCGCGTATTCGAGCGTTTTGGTTTCTGCGATGGTGATGGTCCGTTGTAGTGCAGGAATGGTAGCGGGATCGATCGATCCCATTTTGGTCGCCACAATGCAATATAAATAGGCATACGTGACGCTGCCGATCAAGTTACCGATTAGCACCCAGCTCCAATTGACGAGCAAACGGCTGAATGGCGCTCTCTTGTCTTTAACGGCAATCGGGATGAGTGCAAAATTGCCGGTTGCGAGTTCCAGCCCGAGCAGGATGATCATGACAAAACCCACCGGAAAAACCAGCGCGCCGGCAATGCCCCAGCCTGTTTGTGTCGCCGCCAGAATCGCCAGCGTAGTGGCATAACCGAGAAAAGCGCCCGCTAAGAAACCGCGCATCAGCAACTGTTTGAACGGCAGACTTGCTTTCTTGGCGCCTACCTGCAACATGCTTTCAACGATTTCTTCCGGTTTTACATACGCCATGTTACACACTCCCTTAATCACACAACCTTAACGGTTTGTTAAGTCCAACGTATGGAATTTTATCGCACAATCAAGCCGGATTTATTGCTGAATGTACCGGAGGCTGTATTATTTCGGATTAGTTTCGGGCAAAAAGATTTGCAGCAGATCATTGAGAAAACGCCTGCCCAGTACCGTGGGTTTTATGCGGTGACGATCGTGTATCAGCAAGCCGCGTTGTTCGGCTTCCTCTAATGGTTTTTGCACGATGGTAATCGGTAAGCCGGTACGTTCCTGAAACACCGACGTTTCAAACCCGCCGCTAAGTCGTAGCGCATTCATCATGAATTCAAAACAACGATCATCGAGAGTAAGCATCTGTTGTGTCTGGATTAATGACTCACCCGCTTGAGCTTTAGCCAGATATTCCTTCGGTTGCTTAAAACGCATCTGCCGCACAATTTTATCGGCAAAGCTGATTTTACTGTGCGCGCCCGCACCGATACCGACATAGTCACCAAATAACCAGTAGTTCATGTTATGACGCGATTCTTTCCCTGTCTGGGCAAACGCTGAAGTCTCGTAATTGCGATACTGATGATTGGTCGTGATTTGTTCGATCATGCCCTGCATCGCTGCTGCTTGTTCGTCATCGGGAAGATTCGGTGGGAAACGGTGAAACAACGTATTCGGTTCCAGCGTTAAGTGATAAGCGGAAATATGTGTAACGCCCTGAACACAAGCCGTTTCAATATCAGCCTGCGCTTCCGCCAGGGTTTGCCCGGGCAATGCATACATCAGATCGAGATTGATATTGTCGAAATTCTTCAGCGCGATGTCTACCGCTCGGTGCGCTTCCTGATCATTATGCACACGCCCCAATGCTTGCAGATGTTGAGGGTTAAAACTTTGTATGCCGATCGACAGGCGATTGATGCCTGCTGCACGAAAATCAGCGAATTTTTGCGCTTCAAACGTTCCGGGATTGGCTTCCATCGTGACTTCGGCAAAGTGCTCCAAGGGTAACAGCGTTCTTACCGCCGCCAATATGGTATCAATGGCTTTGGCACTGAATAAACTCGGCGTGCCGCCGCCAAAAAACACACTGCTGAGCCGACGCCCCCAAACATTCTGCAGAGCGGATTCGAGATCGCGGATTAATGCAGCCACATATTCTTCCTCAGGTGCCTGACTACCCTCCCCGCGTATTTCATGTGAATTAAAATCACAGTAAGGGCATTTCTTCAGACACCAGGGAATATGAATATACAAACTCAGTGGCGGCAGCGATTTGAGCCTGGGTGATTGCGGATCAAGTATCGATGCCGGTGAAATCATGGTGGCCACGAAGCGTGGTTATCCAATCTTGCGCAAAGTTAGTAAAGGCGGGCTTGATAACGCTGAACGCGTGCCCAATAGACCGGCCACTAAAACACCGATCATTCCCGTGAACGTACCGACCAACCAGATCCAGGGATTAAACGTGTAGTTTAGATGCAAAACATGCTGACCAATGACATAACCCAGCATACTGGCACCGGCCGATGCAAACAATCCGGACAACCCACCTAATATTGCAAATTCGGCTGCCCAGGCACGCGACAATTGCTCGCGTTTAGCGCCCAATGTTCTAAAAATGGCCGCTTCATAGATACGTTCGTCCTGTGTGGCGGCAATCGCGGCGTACAACACGGCAAAACCAGCCAACACGGTAAACAGAAAAACAAACTCGATCGCTTGGGAGACCTGTTGAATCATTTGCTGCACCTGATTGATGACCACGGCCACGTCAACCACCAGAATATTTGGAAACTCCCTGACAAGATGATGGATCATGGCAATTTCTGTCGGCGGCACATAAAAACTGGTGATATAGCTCGCCGGAAAGTTATCCAATAAACCAGGCGGCACCACCACGAAAAAATTCACCCGGAAGCTGTCCCAATCGACTTTTCTCACGCTGGTGATTTTGGCTGAAAAATGGCTGCCAGCAATATCATAAGTCAGCTCATCACCCAGCTTCACGCGAATTGTTTTAGCGATACCTTCTTCGATCGACATAATCGCTTCGTTGGTATCCGCGTTCCACCACGTGCCCTGAACAATCTGATTATCCAATGCGAGCCGATTCGCCCATGACAAATTGAATTCGCGCCTGACATGTCTTTCAGCATGCGGATCGCCCGCATAATTTTCCGGCGACACATTCTTGCCATTGATCTTAACCAGGCGGCCTCTCACCATCGGAAATAAAGGAGGATGCTCAATGGCATATTGTTGAAAAAACTCTTCCAACGGCTGCAATTGATCTGCCTGAATATTCACCAGAAAATGATTCGGTGCATCGGGCGGTAGGCTGGCATGCCAATCATTGATCAGATCATCCTGAATCAATGTCAACACCAGTAATGCCATTAACCCCAATCCCAGCGCCACTGCTTGCAACACGCTTGAAACCGCACGGCGGCGGATGCTAGCCAAACCATATCGCCAAGCGCCGCCGGCTTGGTGGCGCAGATTCGATAACATCTTGATCAGCAACCAACCCAGACCGCCGAAAATTGCAATCGCTGAGGTAAATCCGCCAACAATATAAAGGCCCAGCTTCAAATCCTGCGCTTTCCAGATAAATAACAGCGACAAAGCCGCCAATCCCAACAAATAGCCGGCGATGCTGTGTGCATTGGACAAGCCGATGTCCCTGCGCAATACCCGTAATGCAGGAGCGCTGCGTAAATTCAGCACGGGCGGCACCGCAAAACCCAATAACAAGACTAGTCCAACCAGCAGACCATGTAACGCTGGCAACCCATTTGGCCAGGGCAATGCGGTTTCGACAATATCTGTTAACCAGTGTGTCAGAATTTCCTGGGCGGCAAAACCAATCAGGCAACCCACACTGCTGGCGATAACACCCAATGCAATAAAATAATACAGATACAAATACAATAACTGTTGCTGACTGGCGCCCAAGCTGCGCATCACCGCGCAGCCATCCAAATGGCGCTGGGTAAACCGGCGCACCGCCAAGGCAATTGCCACTGCTGCCAGAACAACACTAGCGAGAGCCGCCAGATTCAGGAATTTTTCCGCACGCTCCAATGCGGCTTTAATCTCAGGTCGCGCATCCCGGATACCCTCGATTCTTTGTGCTTTGGTCAATTGAGGTTTTGCCCAATCACGGAATTGCTGTACGCTCGCCACCTCACCCGCCACCAGCAAATTATAGGAAATACGGCTACCTTGCTGTATCAAATCGGTTTCAGGCAAATCAGCCGCATTCATCATGGCGCGCGGTCCCATATTGATGAATCCCACCGAATGATCCGGTTCACGCACGACAAGTTCGGTGACGGTCAACTGCATAGCACCTACATCCACTACGTCGCTTCCCTTCAGATCAAGCCGTGTCATCACTTTCTCATCCACCCAGATCGTGCCCGGCTGTGGAATTCCGGTTGCCTTCTGAATTTCCGGTTGCGCTGTGAGTGCTTGCGATGACCGGCTGGCCAGGAGGACGCGTCCGCGCAATGGATAACCATCCGTGACTGCTTTAATTTCAGTCAGCAGATTGTTATCGCCATTGGAAATCATGCTGGGAAATTTAATCATCGATGAGACCGTCAATCCCAACCGGCTTGCCTCATTCGCATAGTGCTCCGGCAAAGGTTGACTCGAAATAACCAACAAATCAGCCCCCAACAGTTGATTACTTTCGCGGGCCAGTCCCATTTCTACGCGATCCGCAAAAAATCCCACCGTCGTCAATCCACTAATTGCAATGACCAACGCCAATACTAGAACATTAAGTTCGCCGGCCCGCCAGTCACGGTACAGCATACGAAATGAAAGCCTAAAATGATTCATGATAGAAAACGCTGTCCTGCTTGAAAATATATGATGTTTATCGACGATACTGTAATGTCGTGCTCGATCCCAGTCCGCAGACTCTCAGCTTAACCGTTCATTGCACAAGCCTGCCATCCGCCAAGCGGATTTGACGCGAACAACGTTGTGACAAAGCTTCATCATGCGTCACTAACACCAATGTCGTACCATGCTCACGATTGAGCTCAAACATTAGTTCGATAATTTGTATACCGGTCGCCGAATCAAGATTCCCGGTGGGTTCATCCGCCAGCAATAATTTTGGGTCTGTCGCAAAAGCCCGCGCAATGGCAACTCGTTGCTGTTCACCACCAGACAATTGCTTAGGATAATGATGTAAGCGCATGGCTAGACCAACACGATCCAGCAATTTCCGTGCTGTCGCTTCCGCATTGCTGACAGCGGTGAGCTCAAGTGGTAGCATCACATTTTCAATCGCTGTTAATGCCGGAAGTAATTGAAACGACTGAAACACAAAACCGAGGATTTTGCCCCGCAAAGCAGCCCGGCTATCTTCATCCAAGGTAAAAATATCGACATCATCCAGATGAACTTTCCCCGAAGTCGGCAAATCCAATCCGGCAAGCAATCCCAATAAAGTAGATTTACCTGAGCCCGATGCCCCTATAATTGCAACAGCTTCACCCGCGTTAACCTGTAAATTGATATCCTGCAATATGGTTAACTGCTTGTCACCTGTATTCACTTGTTTAGTCAATGTATCGGTGCGGAGAATCGGTTGTTTAACAAGATGATTCAACATGAAAAAAAGATTCCTTATTATCCTGATTTTTCTTTTTACTTTTATTGCTCCTGCGACAGCGTCATCACCAAAAACTATTATGGTTTTTGGTGATAGCTTATCTGCCGGTTATGGCATGCCAACGGAAGCCGGGTGGGTTGCATTACTTACACAGCGATTGCAATCCGAATTCGCTGACTATCAACTCATCAACGCAAGTATCAGCGGTGAAACAACACTGGGGGGACGCAATCGAATTGAACAAGCACTTGAAATGCATCGTCCTGAGATTGTTATTCTTGAACTTGGCGCTAATGATGGTCTGCGCGGCGCTTCTATAAAATCTATTTATGAGAATCTGGAAGCTATCATTAAAATATGCCAACAAAATAACGCATTGGTGCTACTTGCCGGTATGCAGCTACCTCCTAACTATGGTATTACCTATACAAAAAAATTCCAAGCTATTTTCCCACAGTTAGCCGAAGACTATCCCATCAAATTGATACCATTTCTATTGGCTGGTTTTGGTGATAAACAAGAATTCTTTCAAGCCGACGGCATACATCCCAATGAAATTGCACAGAAAGAAATTGTAGAAAATGTTTGGAAAATTCTGCAAACTATGTTTAAAAAAGAACAAGTTGCCGTCAATCTGAACAATTAGCGGCATGACATTATATCACCCGATTTATCCAGTGCATCCATAAACTTCTGTAGGTCTTTGGATAAGGGTGACTGTAATTTCATACATTCTCCAGAAATTGGATGGTTGATTTGCAGCGTATGGGCATGTAAAAACATTCGCGCCAGATTGATCGGGCTTCTCGCCTTCGCAAGTCGCTTATTTATTTCAAAATTACCGTATTTGTCATCACCAATGATAGGAAACCCAAGATGGGAAAGATGAACACGGATTTGATGTGTGCGACCTGTTTTTAATTCAGCATCCAGTAAGGTGAAATTTTTCCATGATTTTTGCAACCTAAAAATGGTATGAGCGAGCATTGGTTTGCTGTCTTTATGCGCATTTGTTGATATTGCCACACGCCGCTCCCCTGCTGCAGTCACATATTTATTTAAAGCCAGCTTGACATGTTGCGTAGCATTACGCCATTCACCCTGGACCATCACCAGGTAATGTTTCTCCATTAATCCCTCGCGAATTTGCCGATGCAGCTCAACTAATGCGGCACGTTTCTTTGCAAGTAACAAAACACCGGAGGTTTCCCTATCCAAACGATGCACCAATTCCAGGGATTTCCAGGATGGATTCTGGGCACGTAATTGTTCGATGACACCAAAGCTGATACCACTTCCACCATGAACCGCCATACCGCCTGGTTTATCAATGACCAGCAGCGCATCATCTTCAAACAATTTATTAAAGATAAAAAAATTCGATGGTGTAATGGTGGTTGATTGGAAAGAGTTTTTTTCCGTCGCTTTGATCGGCGGAATTCTGACAATGTCGCTCAACTGTAAACGATAGCTGGCATTCGCCCGCTTTCCATTCACACGTATCTGACCACTTCTCAGTAGCTGATATATGTGACTTTTGGGTATATTTTTATAGCGTTTAAATAAAAAATTATCAATCCGCTGATCATCACTTGCCTCCTCAATGCACAATTTCTCTACGGATATCGCTGAAGAATCCTTGCCATGCACATTTCTAGTTTTATTTATAATCTTCAAGATAAGGTACAGATTCCCATTAAATAAAGCCGCCACATATTTCTTTTTGAAATTCTTGTTGTAAAATTCGTCTATCCGTAATAGATTGGACTTGTTCTTGTCGTTTTAAGCTTCTCATAAATACGCATACAAGAACTGGCATAACACAAAGTTCTATTTGGAACTTTATGTAAAATCTGTTACCTTAACCAAGGTTTATAAAATTAGACAGTAGCACAAGCTGAGTGAATTCTATTTAACCTCTGACCCAAGATTACGATTACAAAAAAACTCTCTACAGAAACAAAGAGAAAGAGTAATAAATATACTAATAAAAAATAATCAATTGATAAATAAAATTATTAAGCCCAAACCTCGTCATTACAACTACCTATACCAGAAGAATCTATCCGGTAATTTTTTGGATAGTATACTTATAAATAGAATACAAAATATGTAAGGTTTGTAAATGAAACGAATGTTATTTAATGCGACGCAACCAGAAGAACTGCGAGTCGCGATTGTCAACGGTCAAACGCTTGTTGATCTTGACATAGAGTCTATCAGTAAAGAGCAACGTAAAAGCAATATCTATAAAGCCGTTATCACACGAATAGAACCTAGCCTGGAAGCTGCATTTATAGATTATGGCTGTGAGCGTCATGGCTTCCTGCCATTTAAAGAAATCTCTTCATCATGCTTTAGTGAAAGCGCTAATCCAGCCAACAACCGCATTCAAGACCTCTTATATGAAGGTCAAGAACTGATTGTACAAGTTGATAAAGATGAGCGCGGAACAAAGGGAGCTGCACTCACCACTTATATTTCACTAGCTGGTCGGTATCTGGTTTTAATACCTAACAATCCCAATAGCGGCGGTGTGTCACGCCGGATAACCGGTGAAGAGCGCAATGATTTGCGCGAAGTCATTGCAAAACTTGAAGTACCTGAGGGCATGAGTATTATTGCCAGGACTGCCGGAATTGGTCGAAGCACGGAAGAATTGCAATGGGATTTGAATTATTTGACACAACTCTGGTATGCCATTGAAGAAGCTGCTAATAATCAGGATGGCGTATTTCTAATCTATCAGGAAAGCAGCCTAGTCATCCGCGCGATTCGCGATTATTTTAATCAGGAAATCGGTGAAATTCTGATTGACAGCCGTGACATTTACGAACAAGCCAGCCAGTTTATGGCACATGTAATGCCGGCCAACGTCGATCGCCTTAAGTTTTATCACGATGACGTACCCTTATTTTCACGTTTTCAAATTGAACACCAGATAGAAACCGCCTACTCCAGGCAAGTCTCGCTTCCTTCAGGTGGCGCGATTGTTATTGACCATACCGAAGCGCTGGTATCCGTTGATGTCAATTCAGCACGTGCCATTCGAGGACTTGATATTGAACACACCGCACTGAACACCAACCTTGAAGCAGCGGATGAAATAGCGCGTCAATTGAGACTGCGTGACTTAGGTGGACTGATTGTCATTGATTTCATTGACATGGATGTGCAGCGTAATCAACGGGAAGTCGAAGCCAGACTGCACGAAGCATTACGACAAGATCGTGCGCGTATTCAGGTAGGAAAAATTTCACGTTTTGGCCTGCTAGAGCTATCACGCCAACGTTTACGCCCTTCGCTGGGTGAAAGTAACTATATTCCATGTACGCGTTGTAATGGCACCGGATTTATCCGGGGAGCTGATTCTTCAGCACTGCATGTATTAAGAATCGTCCAAGAAGAAGCCATGAAGGAAAGCACCAGTGCACTGCACGTTCAACTTCCCGTCGATGTAGCTACTTACCTGCTTAATGAAAAGCGTGCGGAAATCTATGATATCGAAATGCGGCAAAGAATAAATATCATTCTGATACCTAATATTCACATAGAAACCCCTAATTACAATATTGCACGCCTACGTCACGAAGATATAAAACCGAATGAAGCAGTAGCCAGCTACAAAATGGTCGAGAGAAATACTGAAGAAAACAATTTGATAGCTACCGAGCAGAGAGCTAAACCTGTTCGTCCTCAAGCTGCGGTTCAAGGTATAACACCGACTCAGCCTGCACCTATCCGTGAGGATAAATCGCGGGATTCATCTCTTCTGGATAAATTCTTCAGTTGGTTTAAACCTGCTAATACAGAAGAGGCAAGTATTGACACAGAAGCAGAAACCAAACAACTGTCTGATAAAGCCAAAACATCACAAGATCGTGGACGTTCGCGCAGTCGTCGCGGACGAAACAGAAATGAACGCACTAAAGATGTTTCTGCTAATAAACAACAAGTTAAGCAAACTGATGCCATTGATCCAAGTATCAGCATTCATGACACTGGCGTTGTTTCTGAACATACCGAACAGAAAAACACTAAAAATAAGCCTATCCAGCAACAGCCGGACCCCAATCTTATCGAAGTACAAACTGAAGATTTAGCGGCAATAGAAAAAGAAAGTTCTGAGAGTAGCTCACCTAAAACAGACAACCGTAGGCGTTTACGTCGGCACCGTGGCAATAAAAATCGAGACCAATCCACTCGCGATAAAAATCCTGCTACTGAAAATCAGAATTTAACATTTGAACAAACATCGGATAACCCCATTCGCCTTGAGAATGATTCATTCAGCGCATTGTCAGATGCAGAAAAACCGTTATCCAGCAGTATGGCAAATACTGATGATACTTCTGTGCAAACCGCTGCTGATGATAACCCAACAGTTGTTACAACTAAAAAACATTCGGTCAAAAAAGCAATCACTGAAGCACCTGCAGGCGATCACACATCCGCTATTAGTATTGATAAACCAATCATTGTTGCAGCACCCCAAGCATCCGAATCCAATCTCATGAAAGAATTTCCGGATTTTAAGAAAAGCGGACTCGTGATGATAGAAACGCCGCCTGAGAAGGTTGAGATGGCTACAGAAGAAATCATCACCCCCAAACGCCCCAGAAGAAAAGCAAAGGAAGTGGCTGAAACTGAGACTGAATCTTTAATGCAAGTCGAAACCCGCGAATAACCTACCCAGAACAATATCACTAAAATAACCAGGCGTATTTGACCTCAATGCGCCTGCTCCCAGTTATTTCCAACACCGACCTGTATCAATAATGGTACATCCAGCTGCAAAACATGACTCATATAATCAGGTAATGCATTTATCATTAATTCAATCTCACTATCAGGAACTTCCAGCACCAATTCATCATGTACCTGCATAATCAACTTACTGCGTAATTTCTCCTTATGTAACCAATCCCGCACAGCAATCATCGCCAGCTTGATAATATCCGCTGCCGTTCCTTGCATGGGTGCATTAATGGCAGCTCGTTCCGCGCCTTGCCGACGATTTCCATTGGCGTTATTGATCTCAGGCAACCATAATCTGCGCCCCAAAACGGTTTCAACATAGCCCAGTTGCCTGGCTTTCTCCCGGGTTTGTTGCATATATTTCTCCACTCCCGGATAGCGCGCAAAGTATCGTTCCATATAAGCACGGGCAGCGCTGCGTTCAATGTTCAATTGTGCCGCCAGCCCAAACTCGGACATACCGTAGATCAAGCCAAAGTTAATTACTTTGGCATAGCGGCGCTGCTCTTGATCCACCTGATCCAGCGGGATTCCAAATACTTCCGCGGCAGTCGCCCGATGGATATCCTCACCAGCAGCAAACGCTTTGAGAAGACCGTCATCCTGGGAAATATGCGCCATGATTCGCAGTTCAATTTGCGAATAATCGGCTGAAATAATCTTGCAACCCGGCGGTGCAATAAAAGCTTCCCGGATTCTTCGGCCTTCGCTGGTACGCACCGGAATATTCTGCAAATTCGGATCCGAGCTGGCCAAGCGTCCTGTTACCGCCACCGCCTGCGCATAATTGGTATGCACCCGCCCGGTATTGCGATCCATCATTAATGGCAGTTTGTCGGTATACGTCGACTTCAGCTTGGCAAGACTACGATAATCAAGCAACAGCTTGGGTAATGGATAATCTAACGCCAGCTGCTGCAACACATCCTCATCCGTAGAAGGAACACCGGTCGGTGTTTTTTTGATGATAGGCAGCTTGAGCCGATTAAACAGGATCTCCTGTATTTGTTTAGGCGAATTCAGATTGAATGGTTGCTCGGCGATGACATGAGCCTGTTGTTCCAGTATGTATAATTTCTCACCCAACTCATGGCTTTGCTTCTGCAGCAATTTATAGTCCAGCAAAACCCCATTACGCTCAATTTCAAACAGCACATCCAGAATCGGCATTTCTATTTCACGGTAAATATAATGCAATCGATCATCACCCTGGATGCCGGGATATAAGGTTTGATGCAACTGTAATGTAATATCCGCATCTTCCGCGGCATATCGGGTCGCGGTATCAATCGCCACTTCATCAAAACCGATGCGGTTAACGCCTTTCCCTGTGACCTCATCATAGCTGATTGTTTTAATATCCAGATGACGCAACGCCAAACTATCCATATTGTGCGGACGATGGGATTCCAACACGTAAGACTGCAACAACGTATCATGCACAATGCCATTCAATTGAATGCCATAGTTGGCAAATACATGCTTATCATATTTTAAATTCTGCCCCAGTTTAGGTTTCGCCGCATCCTCCAGCCATGGCTTAAGTTTGCTTAATACCATCTCCAGCAAAAGCTGTTGCGGCACGCCAGTATAACTATGCATCAGCGGCAGATACGCTGCATGGTGACTTTCAATGCAAAATGAAATGCCGACTAATTTTGCTTGCATCGGATTCAGGCTGGTTGTTTCAGTATCCACTGATACCAGTTGCGCCGCATCTAATCGGACTAACCAATCATTCAACTCGGCTTCTGTAAGGATCGTCTGATAAGTTCCTGAATGGGTCAAAACGGCACTACTATCTCCATTATCCGTCGTCACTGCTAAATTTTCGTCGGAACCGGTTGGACTGGATTGATCCGCATCATTCTGCTGGCGCAATTCACGCAATGATGCCTTCATATCGAGTTGTTCGTAGAGCCGAATCAGTTGTTCGGTATCTTGAGGCTGAGATGCAAGATCAACTAGATTAACCGGCAAAGCAACATCGCATTTAATTGTAATTAATTGACGTGCGGTATCAAACCAATCCAGTGCAGTACGTAAATTATCACCCACCACTCCCTTAATCTCATCGGCATGCGCAATGATGTTATCCAGCGATCCATACTGTGTAAGCCATTTGACGGCGGTCTTGGGGCCCACTTTCTGCACTCCGGGAATATTGTCAGCCGTATCACCAACCAGCATCAGGTAATCCAGCATGCGAACCGGCGGCACGCCGAACTTGGCAAGCACATTCGCTTCGTCCAAAATTTCATTGCTCATGGTATTTACCAGCGTAATATTTGCATTCACCAGTTGCGCAATATCTTTATCACCGGTTGAAATGATGCAACGCATATCTGCCGCGACCGCTTGTTTCGCCAAAGTACCGATGACATCATCCGCTTCTACACCGTCAATAATCAGCATCGGCCAACCCATCGCACGAATACAAGCGTGCAAAGGTTCAATTTGCACAGCCAGATCATGCGGCATGGACGGCCTATGCGCTTTATACTCAGGATATAACGCATCGCGGAAAGTTTTACCTTTTGCATCAAACACACACGCGCTATAATCAGCGTGATAATCCTTGTGCAAACGTCGTAGCATATTGAGTACGCCATGAATTGCACCCGTCGGTTCGTTGTTGCGATTACGTAAATCGGGCAATGCATGAAAAGCGCGATATAAATAGGACGAACCATCAACCAACAACAATGTTTTCATTTATAAGATATTCCTATGAGCCTACAAGATAAACCAGCCACTCACTTATCTGTAGATAAATCCTGGTCAGCAAAAGAGTCATGGCGCTTATTTGGAATTATGGCAGAGTTCGTCGAAGGAACGGAGCGTCTTGATGCCATTCAACCCGCTGTGAGCATTTTCGGCAGTGCGCGCACCACGCCGGACAATCCGCACTATCAATTAGCCGAGCAAATTGCCAAGCAACTCTCTGATGCCGGCTTTGCGGTCATTTCCGGTGGTGGTCCCGGCATCATGGAAGCTGCCAATAAAGGCGCTTACTTTGGTAAATCACCCAGCATTGGTTTAAATATTCAACTGCCCCACGAGCAGCATCGTAACGCTTATCAGGATATCAGCCAAACGTTCAGGCATTTTTTTGCACGTAAATACATGTTCGTTAAATTTGCTACTGCTTACGTGGTACTACCAGGCGGTTTTGGCACATTGGACGAATTGATGGAAGCATTGACACTGGTACAAACCGGAAAAACCCGCAAAATGCCCATCATTCTGGTCTACTCGGAATTCTGGCGGGGATTGTTGGATTGGTTCCAAAAAACATTAATTGCCGAAGGTTTTATCTCATCTGAAGATATGAACCTCATCCAAGTCATTGATGAACCTAATCAGATCGTCAATGCAATTTTTCAATATTACGAAACCAGCGGGTTTGAGCCGACTGCCGCTGAAAGAGAAGTTCAGCTCAATCTTTAACCTTCATTGATGATTTTAGGTAAAATACCCGCTAACCCGGCTTCATCAGGAACCAGCATGTACCGACTTATCTTAATAGTATTGTTAAGTTCTACCCTATCTGTCATGGCGCAATCCGAGCTGCCGCAGTCACCCAAACAGTCGAAGAAATCTGCACAACCGGATAATCTAGTCCCATTACCTGAAATTCCTGAGCCATCCGATCCATCGCTGCTGCCACCGGATATTGAGCTCGATCCTGAGTTGGAAACACAGGTAACCATTATAAAACGCGGAGAGGACACCATCGAAGAACATCGTGTGAATGGTGAACTTCTTATGATCAAAGTTATTCCACGTATCGGTCCACCTTATTATCTGAAAAAAAATAACGCCAGAGATTATCACAATCATCCTGGCGAAGCGGGTATTGATGTCAGTCCGCCGATGTGGCGATTATTTCAATTTTAACGTTAATAAAAAGCGCAAGTTTCCACTTTTCCGCTCTTTTATTCTGCTAACTCATGTCCGTTTTTACACCCGTTACTGATAACCAGCTCACAATCTGGTTGAAAGATTATGCACTTGGTCAGCTTGTAGACTTACAAGGTATTTCCTCCGGTATTGAAAATACCAATTATTTTGTCACCACCACGCACGGTCAGTTTGTATTGACCTTATTTGAAAAACTGACCCACCGCGAGCTGCCTTATTATTTGAATCTGATGGCGCATTTATCGCAGCATAGCATCCCCTGCCCCGCACCGATTCCCAGGCTGGATCATAAACTGCTCGGTGAATTGAACGGCAAACCGGCAACGATCGTTACTTGCTTACCCGGAAAATCATTATTGCACCCAACGGCGGAGCAATGCGCGGAAGTGGGAAAAGTATTGGCAAGTATGCATTTAGCGGGAAGTTCCTATTCCGACACAATGAATAATCCACGCGGACTAAACTGGTGGCAAGCCAGAGCACCTGAGATCGCACCATTTTTATCTGCCGATGAAAAATCTTTACTCAACACAGAACTGGATTTCCAATCAGCGCAACAATCCATCACATTACCTTACGGCGTTATCCATGCCGATCTATTTCGTGACAATATTCTGTTTACTGACAATGACAAAGTAGGAGGCGTCATTGATTTTTATTTTGCCTGCAATGACGTTTTTTTGTATGACTTAGCGATTACAGTGAATGATTGGTGCATGAAGGCAGACAAAACTTTGGATGAAACATGTACACTTTCGTTGATTACAGCTTATCACGCGATCCGACCGCTCTCTTCTACTGAACACGATGTCTGGCCGACCATGCTACGTGCGGGCGCCTTACGTTTCTGGATTTCCCGGTTATATGACTATCATTTACCACGTCCGGGAGAACTGACACATGCCAAGGATCCAACGCATTTCAGGGAGATATTAAAAAATCATGCGAATGATTCAAAGAAACTGCGACAACTCTGGATATAAATAATCACTAAAAACCGTTATCGAACTTAACTGGAGAAACACCAATGGAAATTCATCAGGTCAATGCAAAACAGGGATTACAATGGATCTTAAGCGGTTTCTACCTGTTTCTTAAAGCGCCACTGGCTTGGGTATTTGTTTGCTTTACCTTGATGCTGATCGCTATCACGATGTCGTTAGTGCCGTTGCTTGGAAAATTTATTTTTACCTTAATCTCACCGGTATTTCTGGCTGGAATCATGCTGGGTTGCAGAGATATGGAACAAGGAAAGTCAATTGAGATTACGCATTTATTTATGGCTTTCAAAACTAATTCCGCGCCATTAATCACGATTGGCGGTATCTATCTGATCGGACAGATTTTAATCCTTGGTTTGGTCATGCTGATTGGCGGCTCTCAAATGACAGACATGCTGTTGTACGGAAAAAGAGTGGACGAAAGTGAACTCATGGGTGTCATGAGCAATATGCTCACCTCTTCATTGATTGCACTCACACTTTCCATTCCATTGATGATGGCTTCCTGGTTTTCTCCCCTGTTGGTCGTGTTTCATAATACGCCACCGATAGTTGCCCTGCAAAGAAGCTTTTTTGCCTGTCTGAAAAACTTCATCCCGTTCCAGATATACGGTATTACATTCATTGTACTGACTATAGTGGCCATAATGCCTTATGGCGTCGGACTCGTCATCCTGATTCCAACACTCTTTGCTTCCATTTATGTGAGTTACAAAGATATTTTTCTGGCCGAGCGGCTGCAATTTAAACATAACCCAACTGAACCTGATTATCAAAAAGCAAACTGGGTTAATGCTGATGAAAAGTCGTCAATTAAAGAAAATGAAATGGTTCAGTGCGCCCAATGTCATTTATCCATTCCACAAAATGCAGCGATTGCGGATAAAGAGCGCTTTTTCTGTAGTGAAGAACATCGTCAACAATATCAATCTGCTGAAGAATCAGAGAAATGAACCAAGAATTAGCGTATATCCATTGAGTGTGTGTGCTATGTGTTTTGCAAATTGCCTAAACTGCAGTCAACTTCGCATACTCCAGCAACAACCATTTCATTCCCACATGATCAAAATTAACCTGCACACGCGCTTCATTGCCATTGCCTTCATAGTTGATAATGACACCTGCGCCAAACTTGGCATGTAAAACATTTTGTCCGATTCTCCATCTACCGCCGGAAGGATGATAAGTCGCAGTTCTTGAAATGTCTGTTGAAGCCTTATTACCGGCACCTGAATAACCGGAATAGAATGGTTTCTGGTCAATCCTAGACATTGACTGCAACCACTTCAAACAATTCTCCGGAATCTCATTCAAGAAACGTGATGCAATGTTATAACGCGTTTGGCCATGCAACATCCGGCTTTGTGCAAAACTTAGATATAATCGGCGGCGGGCGCGTGTCATAGCCACATACATTAAGCGCCTTTCTTCTGCAATGCCATCGGCTTCATTCAGACTATTTTCATGCGGAAAAAGTCCTTCTTCCAGTCCGCTCAGAAAAACACTGTGAAACTCCAGTCCTTTGGCGGCATGGACTGTCATTAGCTGCAACGCATCCTGACCGTTACCGGCCTGATGCTCACCGGCCTCCAGTGAAGCGTGCGCAAGAAATTCCGCCAGACTGTCATCCTCCGCTTCATGCACAAAACTGGTTGCGGCATTAATCAGCTCATTCAGATTTTCCAGTCTGTCTGCACTTTCGCGTTCTTTCGCATAATGCGCTAATAATTCACTATGGGTTAGCATATGCTCTACGATCTGAGGTAACGGCAATGTGTTACAGTTTTGCCGCATCGTCACGATCAAATGCACAAACCCCGGAATACCTTTTAAAGCTTTTGACGGTTCTTGCATAATCTCTGCTTCGCCACCGCATTTCTGCAATGCAGCTGTCCATAGGCTGCCACCTTGCAATCGGGCATCATCTTGTAATTGCTCCAGACTGCGTGCACCGATACCGCGTGCCGGAAAATTAATGACGCGCAAGAGCGCGCTGTCATCGTCAGGATTAGCGATCAAACGCAAATACGCTAGTGCATGTTTGATTTCCTGGCGGTCAAAGAAACGCATACCGCCATAAACACGATACGGTATCGCGGCATTGAACAAGCTGTGTTCAAGAACCCTTGATTGCGCATTGGAGCGATAGAGCAATGCGATTTCCGACAAGGCGGTACCTTCCGCACGCAATGTTTTGACTTCTTCGACGATAAATGCAGCTTCATCAAAATCATTCGGCGCGTTGTAAACACGTATTGGTTCTCCCTTCCCTTCCACCGTCCACAGATTCTTTCCCAAACGCTGGGAATTATTTTCAATCAGTGCATTGGCGGCATCCAGAATATTACCGTGTGAACGGTAGTTTTGTTCCAACTTGATGACCTTGGAGATGCCGAAATCACGTTCAAAGTCTTTCATATTACCGGTATAGGCACCGCGAAACGCATAAATACTCTGATCGTCATCACCAACTACAAATACCGCCGCGGCATCTTTGGTTCCCACACCTGCCAGCAATTTCAGCCATTTGTATTGCAATTGATTGGTATCCTGGAATTCATCCACCAGAATATGACTGAAACGTTCCCGGTAATGTTGGCACAGGACTTCATTACGACTCAACAACTCATAACTGCGTAGCAGCAACTCGGCAAAATCCACTACACCTTCCTTGTTGCATTGCTGCTCATACGCTTGATAAAACTCGAGCATGCGGCGTGAGAAAGCATCGTCGACTGTGACAAAAGCCACACGTAATCCGGCTTCTTTAGCATTATTGATAAACCATTGTACCTGGCGCGGCGGAAACTTTTTCTCATCCGCCGACAAGCTCTTCAGAATGCGCTTAATTAAGGCGAGTTGATCGGCAGAATCGAGAATCTGAAATGCTTGTAGCAAACCCGCATCCTGATAATGCGTCCGCAGCATACGATGACACAATCCATGAAATGTCCCAATCCACATACCACGTGTATTAATCGGTAACATGGCAGTAATGCGTGTCAGCATTTCCTTGGCGGCTTTATTGGTAAAGGTCACTGCCAGAATGCCGTGCGGACTTGCTTGTCCTGATTGAATCAGATAAACAATGCGTGTCGTTAACACGCGCGTTTTTCCACTGCCGGCACCAGCCAACACCAATACGGATTGATGCGGCAATGTAATGGCCTCAAGTTGCTGCGGATTCAAGTCGGATAGTGGGGAAGTCATGTAACCAATAAAATGGGATCACTGTGCAGCAGTACGATACCCGTCAAATTGACAGGGGAAACAGAGAATCTTGATACAAATTACTAACTGACTGATTAATTCTGAATCCGATCAATGGAATTAACATTCATCGTGATTCATGAATTAACCGAAAGCTAGTCAGAAATTACTACGCCCTACTTTTAGCAACGATTTCCAGGATCAATGGCGTCAGTATCAGTTCTATCGCCATGCCCATTTTTCCGCCTGGAACGACAATAGTATTAGGACGAGACATGAATGAGTCATGAATCATATTCAGTAAAAAAGGAAAATCCACTTTCTCAGGATTTCTGAATCGAATCACTACAAGACTTTCATCCAATGTCGGAATTTCACGCGCGATAAACGGATTGGACGTATCAACAGTGGGTACACGCTGAAAGTTGATGTGGGTACGTGAGAACTGCGGTGTAATGTAATGCACATAATCATGCATACGGCGCAAAATGGTGTGTGTAACCGCCTCTGCTGAGTAACCGCGCGCGTTGGTATCACGAAATATTTTCTGAATCCATTCCAGATTCACAATCGGTACTACACCAACCAACAAATCCACATACTTAGCTGCATCAGCCGTATCACTTTTTGCGCCGCCATGTAATCCTTCATAAAACAGCAAATCAGAACCCGGTGGAATCGGTGACCACGGCGTAAATGTTCCCGCCTTTTGGTTCCAGGGCTGTGCTTCTTCATCATTATGCAAATACAGACGCGTCTGACCGCTACCGCTTTGGCCATACTCTTTGAATAGGGCTTCCAGCTTCTCAAACTCATTCGCTTCCGGACCAAAATGGCTGATTGTACGCCCACCATTTTCTTCTGATTTTACCACCGCCTGTTTCATTGATTCACGATCATAACGATGAAAACTATCACCTTCTACAATCGCTGCTTTCAGATGCTCACGACGAAAAATATGTTCAAAGCTACTTTTTACCGTTGAGGTGCCTGCACCAGAGGATCCGGTAACGGCAATAACCGGGTGTTTTTGCGACATTCTAATTTTCTCCTAAAATATAATAAGTAAGCTTACCGGCCTACCAAAAATTCATCGACAACAACTCTGTTTATTAATAGGGTACTTCTTTCTATTCAGATTTTGCGGCGGTGATCAATTCTCAGCACTGTTTAGATTTAAAGCGATACGATGTTGGAACCTTATTGGAACTTACAAAATTTAAATCATGTCAGAGTTGATTGTTCAAATAGTATGGGTATTGTATACCAATACTACGTGTAAATTATCTTCAGCATTTTTCAAAGTCGGTAGAAAGGTACGCATATTAGATTCATTCAGGATTCCGTTCGTATAAAAAGCTCTACATAACCATTGATCACCATAATCAGCAATAAAGCGAGAACAACATGAAAGTAATTAAACACCCATTGATACCATCCACGACTGACAGCATGTGTTCATTTGCCGACAGATCCAAACATACTGACGTTGCCTGGTTCCGGTAAATCGCCAATGACCTGCCTGTAAACAACGCCACCTCCGGGTACTCCCCCCCCCCTCCACGATGAATTTCCTAGCGGCTCGTTATCCACACGCTGATAGCAAGCCTCTGGATATTACGACATGCTCAAATCCAATCTGTTTACAGTATTCAAATTATCGCTGATCTAAAACAACGATACAGAACTGCAATCATCAACTCGCTTATCAAACAGACAATAACTCAGGTATCATATTAAGCTAAAATATACATTTGCATAGGATCATTGATTGATCGTCATAAATGATCTGATACAAGCAATTTGATTTTTCCACGAATCACAAACCAGATTTAAGATAAGACATTAGGAGTAAACCGTGCATCCGATTGTACCCGTCATCATGGCATTTGGTGCCATTCTGTTTCTTGCAGGCGTAATTGTTTATACCTGGTTTGGAATGCAGCGAATCAACATCGTCAAGTTACGAGGAAAGGAATATAAACTCTGGTATTTCGTAGTTGTTACCGTGGGTTCAGGTGTGGCACTGATTATGTCGTCGGTTTTAATACAGAAACATTTTCCTTATCAACCTGAAACAAACTCCCAATCTTCGCAATCGTTGCTATCCGGCAATTTGAAGTATGAGCTGGAATCCGTTCTATCCAGCATGAACATTGATAAGGACGTCATGATGACAGCCATCAATCGATTCCAGGTGGAATACCAGGAAGCATCACAAAGGGGAGATAAAAACACCATGGATCTACTCATTTTGGAAATGGCCTATCGAGTTAGAGCGGAATTGGTAAATCAAAATTACCCAGAGAACCAGATCGAACGCGAAGTAGGAAGAATCACAAACTTACTAAAACAACAGCCTGCTAATAAATGATAATTGCGTAGTAAATAAAATACATGTCGGATATTGTATCAATCCAATCAATTTTTTATTAATAACTAAAGGACTTACAATGAGAAAAACCATTCAAACGATATTTACCGTCTTCATCGTGTTTCTGGTAACCCCCAATTTAGTACTCGCAGATCAATATCCTGACAAGGTCGTTGAGAAGCTTGGAAATGGTCTTGCGAATGCAGTTACTGGTGTCGTTGAAATACCTAAAACGATCACAATCGTCGGCAATCGAGATGGCGTCATTCACGGAATGACTGTCGGATTTCTGACAGGTATTGCCAATACTGTTGGTCGTTCATTAAGTGGTGCTTTTGATATCGCAACCTTCCTTATTCCTACCACACCTTTTGTTAAACCAAACTATATTTGGGATGATTTTAACCGTGAAACAACCTTTGTTGAGGCACGGATGCGTTAATAGTTTCTAGAACTGTTTGGTATAAGGCTGTGTACTGCGCGAGCCCTACTGGCAATATGCCATACAGTTAAAAACCTTATTTTTCATCCCCTCAGGTGAATATCAAACTATCAGAAAACTCACCACAAGCAATTTTTTCAAGATATTTCTTCGCTCTATCACTAACACCGGCACCATGTTGCAAGTAAGATTGTGCGGCAAGTTTTGGTGGATAATCGCTCGTTGTATAACCTTGAACTCTAATTTTTTCCAACGATAGTGGCGTCACTGTCAGTTTCCCCTTACCCAATTTAATGACCAACAAATTCTTACCGCTCGTTGCAACCACTATCGCAGTATTACGATGTTGATTAATGATGACAGTGGGTTGAATCATTGCGATATTCCATGGATTATTTTAAGAGGGCTCAAGAAAAATAACGAATTACACCATACCATGCCGCCACATCTCAAACTTTTTAATAATATCCAGGAAAAATACATAGTATTACGATGCTCCTCCGATAACTCTCATATCAACAACTATGCTCAATGCACTCATCCATTCAAATCCGAGCGAAACGTGGCGAATAGTTGACAATCTCTGCACCCTTCGATAGTCTCCTTGCACGCATTAAACTTTGTATTTTATGCACTCGCCATACTTGATCAAATTGCAGAAAACTTTGGCAAGATGCAAAACCATCACTGCATGCCCTTGTTTCTCGGTTAATCTCAGTTATCTTTGGTATGGTTAATAATAAATATATTTAAACTTGTGATGTTAAAAAGGAGAAAACAATGGAACTGAAAGGATCTAAAACTGAAGGAAATCTAAAAGCCGCTTTTGCCGGTGAATCTCAAGCCAATCGCCGTTATTTATATTTTGCAGCTAAAGCCGACGTGGAAGGACAAAATGACGTCGCTGCTGTATTTCGTTCTACCGCAGAGGGAGAAACCGGTCATGCACACGGCCATCTGGAACATTTGGAAAACTGTGGCGATCCGGCTACCGGCATGCCTTTTGGTGCTTCCCGTGATAATCTGAAAACCGCCATTGCAGGTGAAACACACGAATATACCGATATGTATCCAGGTATGGCGAAAACTGCGCGCGATGAAGGATTTGATGAAATCGCCGACTGGTTTGAAACACTCGCCAAGGCTGAGCGCTCTCACGCCAACCGCTTCCAACGTGCACTGGATAGTCTAGCTGATTAATTGGCTACAGTGACAAGGTAAGATCACGCTTACATAAAGCTATTGGGGTTTACTACAGAGATATAGCTCTGGCTAAACCCCATTGTTTCTCGATTCAATAAATTTTCTACGCGCCAAAACTTATCTATGTCTACTCGTGAAGGCAGTCTTGAAGCACCGAAACGCCATCCCATCGACTGGAAAAATCCTGACTTTCATAATGAAACCAGCTTATTCCAGGAAATGGAGCGGGTTTTCGATATTTGTCATGGATGCCGTCGCTGCGTCAATCTGTGCACCGCTTTTCCGCGCTTGTTTGATCTAATCGATGAAGGCACTAGCGGAGAATTGGATGGTGTTAATAAAAACCAGCTCTGGGAGGTAGTAGACCGCTGCTATCTGTGCGACATGTGTTTTATGACTAAATGTCCCTATGTGCCGCCTCACGAATGGAATATTGATTTTCCGCATTTGATGCTGCGAGCTAAAACGGTCAAATATAAAAACCAGGGCGCGGGTTTTCGCGATAAGTTATTGTCCAGTACCGACTTGATGGGCAAACTTGCCACGATTCCAGTGGTAGTGCAAACAGTAAATACCATTAATAAAGCACCGGCCACACGCAAGTTAATGGATAGTATGCTTGGCATTCATGCGGATAGAAAATTGCCTGAATATACCGCGCAGAAATTTCGCTCAAGCGCCAAACCCAACGATACTTTTGCAGTAAAAAATGGTGCTCGCACGCCCGGAAAAGTTGCCATTTATGCCACCTGCTATATTAATTATAACGAGCCAGGTATCGGTCACGACTTACTAAAGATACTGGAACATAATGAAATTCCGGCCTGTTTGGTGGAAAAGGAAGCCTGCTGCGGCATGCCAAAACTTGAGTTGGGTGACCTGGAAGCGGTGGAAAAACTTAAAAATGAAAATATCCCTCATTTACTCAAACTGGCGCAAGCAGGGTACGCCATTCTCTCTGCAGTACCTTCCTGCACATTGATGTACAAGCAGGAATTACCGCTGATGTTTCCCGATGAGGAAGCAGTTCAAACAGTCGCTGCCGCCATGTTTGATCCGTTCGAATACCTGTCCTTAAGAAAACAGGATAATTTACTTAAAACAAATTTCAAGAAATCGCTGGGTAAGGTGGCTTATCATATTCCCTGTCATCAGCGTGTGCAAAATATCGGAAAAAAAACCCGCGACATCCTGCAACTTATCCCGGATACCACGATTACCACTGTAGAGCGCTGCTCAGGTCATGACGGTACCTGGGGAGTAAAAAGCGAGCACTTCGCCGATTCCATGAAAATCGGTCGCCCGGTTTTCAAACAAATGGCCGCATCCGATCCGGACTATATCAGTTCAGATTGCGCGATCGCTGCACGACATATCGAACAAGGTATCGGTGTAAGTAAGGCGCAAAAATTACATCCGCTCACTTTATTACACATGGCGTATGGTGAACACACCGATCCTCAAACAGCGATTGATCCCGATCAACCAATTATCGGCACCACTCAACCAGGTGAAAAATACATGACCTCAATAACCCGTGACAGTCTGCTGACATTGGAAGCCTATGCCAAAATACGCAAGGATTTTCGCGCCCAAGTCATCGCACATAAAAAAACACGCAAAATCCTCCTGGGAGAAAATATCATACTGATCTTCGAAGATGCATTGACAGTTCGCTACCAAATCCAGGAAATGTTGCATGTAGAACGTATTTTTCAGGAAGAAGAAATCGTTCACGAACTTGAAACCTATACGCCCTTGATTCCGGATGGCCACAATTGGAAAGCCACGATGATGATCGAATATACGGATCCGGCGATACGTGCCGCCAAGCTGGCCACCCTAATCGGCATAGAAGATAAAGTATGGGTCAGAGTAGCCGGACATGCGCCGGTCTACGCGATTGCAGATGAAGATCTGGAACGGGAAAACAGCGAAAAAACTTCATCCGTTCACTTCTTACGCTTTGAACTCACCTCAGAAATGATTCAGTCAGTGCATCAGGGCGCAACACTAAGTATGGGCGCCGATCACCCTGCCTATCAGGCATCAATGGATATTGTTGATGCCGGTATTCGTGCATCCTTATTGAAGGATTTATCCACAGCATGAAACGAGCATCGCTTGCTCTGATCTGCACATTGTTGCTGCTTGCCTGTGCTGGCAAACCGTTCAAAGATGAATTTGAAAGCGATAAGCCATGGGTCGAGCAGTTAACACAACTCCCTGCTTATCCGGATGCAAAAAACCTGATGGCATTCGATGCGGGTTCTGCCACTAGCAATCAATATCTGGTTGATACAACCTCTATCAAGATCGGTGAAGATGGCGTTATTCGTTTTAGTTTGGTAATCAAATCGTCTACAGGCGCTCTGAATGTCAGCTATGAAGGCATCCGTTGCGCCACCCGTGAAAGAAAAGTATATGCCTTAGGACGAGATGATAAAACCTGGGCACAACCCCGCGTATCCGAATGGCAAAGACTCGACTTTGTCCGGCAATTTTATGCCCAAGGTGAACTTTCAAAAAACATCTTCTGTCCACACCGGCAAATCGTTAGCAGTCCTGAAGAAGCCATTCAGGCTTTAAAAGCAGGCATGCATCGCAGCATATATCGTTAGCCGCGATAGGCCGGATTTTGCCATCATTCGCCTTGACCAATTTCCATCACAACATAATCATTCCTTAACTGCACACTATCCTCGATCCATATATCCATTAACACAGATACCAGCCAAGCATTATTTCTGGTTCACAAGTTTAATAATCACTAGTTACATAACCCCTATTGTTTTTATGGTAATTAGAGTTCACACTCTGTCCGGGGGCAATCTGCTTGTTAGCCACGTCCCTTTCCTCTGGGTCTCGTTGAGGAATAACCCTAGAAATCACTAGAATAAGGAAGAATCACATGAAGAAAAGCTTTAGCTTTATATTGCCAGGAGCAATCAGTCTGTTTCTCCTAAGTTTCAGTAGTTGGGTAAATGCCGAAGCTGCACCGGCTTTAAGTGAAGCACAAATAGTCTCTAAGTATAATTACATCATCAACATCCTGACCATGTTACTGGTCGGTTTTGGTTTTCTCATGGTATTTGTTCGTCGTTATGGGTTTGGCGCCGTAACCGGAACCTATCTGGTCGTCGCCGTCGGGCTTCCTCTCTATATTCTGCTGCGCGCAAATGGTATTTTCGGACACCAATTATCGCCGCATACGCTGGATTCATTACTATTCGCCGAGTTATCCGTTGCAACGGCGTTAATTGCCATGGGTGCTGTATTGGGGCGCCTTCGCGTTTTCCAGTATGCATTACTAGCGCTCTTAGTTGTTCCACTCTATCTGTTGAATGAATGGATCGTGCTTGATGATGCGTTCGGATATACCACTGGATTTAAAGATACAGCCGGCTCCATTGTTATTCATGCGTTTGGTGCGTATTTCGGACTCAGCATGTCCATTGTTCTGACCACGGCCTATCAACGCAGCAAGCCGATCGAATCGGATCATACGTCAGATCGCTTCGCCATGTTGGGTTCAATGGTCCTCTGGATATTCTGGCCAAGTTTTGCTACGGCATTAGTTCCTCTAGAAAATATGCCGCAGACTGTGGTCAATACATTACTTGCGTTATCAGGCGCCACCATCGCCACTTATTTCCTCAGCTCCAAGTTGCACCATGGCAAAACATCCATGGTCGACATGGCCAATGCGGCGTTGGCAGGCGGTGTCGCTATTGGTTCCGTCTGTGATGTTGTATCGCCAACCGGTGCATTTGGTATCGGCTTATTGGCTGGCGCACTCTCTGTTCTAGGTTATGTTTTCCTGCAACCCCTGTTAGAATCAAAATTCAAAATCATTGATACCTGCGGCGTTCACAATCTGCACGGAATGCCCGGATTATTAGGCGGTCTCAGCGCTTTCCTGGTCGTTCCCGGCATTGCCATCGCTCAATTTAACGGTATCGTCATAACCCTCGTCATTGCCATTGTGGGTGGTTTGATCGCTGGCGCCGTCGTCAAAGCGACCGGCACTACGCGCGAGCCTTATGAAGACAGTGTTGAATTTACGCATCTGGCAGGACCTGAGAAAGAAGATCTACCGGAACAATTACAAACGCGCGTGGAGGTTCTGGAAACTCGCGCCGCTACTGTAAAACCACAAGCTCCGGTCGAATCACCTGAAACAAAGGCACTGGTGGCGAGGCTGGAAGCTCGCATTGTCACTTTGGAAGGAAAAATTACGGCAGTACAAGCGTCAAGTACTGAAGAAAAACCGGAACCTCAGCATTAAATTCAGATCAGGGTCGGTAGTATGCCGACCCTGATCTGATTCTATGCAAAAATAGCGGTTAGTTTTGCTAATAACCCATTAACCATAGGCTGGAACACGCCCAGGAAATTATTCAATTGCAGAATGCCGACCATAAGAATCAATAAGCCGCCACCCACGATGCCATATTTAAGGCCCAATGCAAAATTTGCTGATGCCGGCGCACGCGTATAAGTCTGATTGGAAAATGCCAGAAATATTTTTAATATCCCCAGTAGCACACCGGCTGCCACACATCCCATAAACAAGTGTATTGCACAATGAATTCTTTCTGCTAAGCTTTCTGCAGCTAACTCCAGACTCGAGAAACGCAGGCAAATAACAATCACAAAAAGCAAAATGAGAGAATTCCAGAACCCCCCGAATCGCGTTCTAATTTCACTTTCCATACTCATATTTCTCTCCCTTTAAAATTAAAAACTGATAATTCTTATACTTTGAATAACCTAAAGCCTGATGATTATAGCCAAATTAGAATTGCTTGTAGTCACTGTCAATAACAAATTTTATTGGACATAAAACAATCTACTACCACTAACAGGCAGCAGACTTATTTACGCATCCACCACAGTATTAGCGACAATACGATAGATATCAGCAAACCGGTTATCAATGGAAAATGAAAGCTGAAATTCTCGCGCTCAATATGGATATCACCCGGCAGACGCCCCAATAGCAATTGCGCAAGCCAAGGCCATACGATACCGAGTAATAACAATAAAATACCGAGCGTAATTAGTAGTTGCTGCATGGTGTTCTCAGGTTAAAAATAGCGATTTTATACCCTATATAACCGCATACTAACAAAGGGATTACCCGCACTCAACTCATTATTTCACAATGGGCATCCAATACGCGCCAGCCTGTTTTATAAGGTCGCGCTACATTATGACTTAACTCACCTGGTTAGGCATAACCGCACAATCATCTATAATGCGGTCCTGATAGTCGATGAATTCAACGGAGGTATTAATGAATAACTACGTACAACGTTTCCTTCTGGAAAATCTGGATATACGCGGTGCCGTGGTGCACCTCGACTCGGTATGGCAACAAATGTTAGCAGGCCGCAATTACCCACAACCGGTGATCCAATTACTGGGTGAAATGAGCGCAACCACATTACTGCTGGGTGATAATCTGAAACAAGCCGGGCGCCTGACCATTCAATTGAATGGCAATGGTCCGGTTTCCATGTTGGTGCTCGACTGTAATGAAAGTCTGCATATACGGGGGATGGCGAAATGTATACCACATATCGAGCCACAACCGATATCAGAATTACTCGGCCATGGCCAATTGCTATTTACATTGGATATGCCATCGATGCGCGAATCCTACCAAAGCATCGTACCGCTTGATGGTCACAATATCGCTGAGATATTTGAACATTATTTTAAGCAATCCGAACAACTACCATCACGTCTTTTCCTGATCACCACCCATCAAACCGCCTTTGGCTTACTGCTACAAAAACTGCCGGCTGCCGATCAACACGACACTGACGGTTGGGCACGTGCCGAAGCACTGGCTGCGACGATTCATGATCAAACATTATTGGGTTTGGCAGCTGAAGAAATACTGACTCGCCTGTTTTATGAAGAAACCATCCGCATCTTTGATCCGCAAACCGTGCATTATGGCTGCCATGATAATCCGGCAAAGATTTATGCCATGTTGCATTCACTCGGACGTGAGGAAGTGAATTCAATCCTGAAAGAATTTGGCGAAGTCATCATTAACGATGACATGTGTAACCACGAGTATCGCTTCGATGCACTGGCGATTGATGCGGTATTTCGGGAAGCCGATCCAACCATTCATTGAGTGATTGAACCGCCCGATTGTTCGGTTCTTCTGCTTGTAAACATTTTGATGACTGCGTGAGTAATATCACAAATGACAATCCAAACATCTGTAAGAATGGCCATAAGTGGAAGTAGTATCTAAATAAAGCACCCCGCCGCAAGCAGCGAGGAATTAAACCCGGAAGAGATTAAGAATCATTTTATGATTGCGTACCATGAGTGAAAAAAACAAATCGGATAATCAATCTTCCCCGGCAGTACCTACGATTGCAATCATTGCACTGCTGGTAAGCCTTTTTGCTGCGCAGGAGACAATCCTCAAGCCGACACGCCCTCTCATGATCAATACAGAAAGAATGAGCACTGAAGATGTTCGTTCACGGCTATGGCAGGATCCATTTGAGGCGGTAGAACAACACCGCAAGCAATTTCCTTCAGAAAATGAAAGTAATAAATCGTCTTTATCCGTTTCCGGCACTGTATCTCAAAGTGAAGGAGAAAAATCTTCTTTTACAGTTTCTGGCACAGTCACTCAAAAAATGGAAGAATCAGCTCCGGATGAATGTAATAGACCGATTATTCATTCAATCGAGAAATTGCGTTGTCGAATCAAGGAAGAGATAAGAATCAATGAGTCACTTCATATTCTTGCAGTTATGCTACCCGGCGGACCTTATGCCGAAGATCATGAATGGCGATTGCGCAATCGGTATGCGCTGATATCAGGATTATATGCTGGAAATTATGTACCTGAAGATTCGGAACATATCAAATTTATTAACTTTAAGGATACTTGCAAAAAAACACTTGAAGCCGAAAACAAGGAAAAAAACTATTTCTGTGATTTCCCAGAATATGTTCCGTATGAATTCTTTGAACCAATCCCAACTACCCAAGTATCTATTCCAAAGGACGAAAATAAGATTCTAGTATTGTGGTTGAATAATGATAAATTTGCGCTTAGCGCGAATATTCTGGAAACGCTCCATCAATTTAGAAAACAGATTCAATTCATTAATACATCAGGGATCAAATTCGATATTGTTGGTCCATATAATTCGCAGACATTAAGAAAATTATATGGCCAGAAAGAGGAATCAGATAAATACCTTGAAAATAGTCACATTTTTTCTCCCTTTGTAACCGCAGATAATGATCAACTAAACAATACCAAGGTTGACCGGGAATCGAAATCGAACGAATGGCTACAAAATAAAATAATCAGAACTACTGGTACGCACAGTAACTTAGCTAATACCTTGCTTTGTGAACTGGCATTGCGTGGCATAACTCCCTATCAGATTAAATCCGTTGAAACAATTAAGGGAATGTGCTCTGGTCTCAAGGGGCTTAAATTGACAGCAGGTAACCAGCCACATCATATTGTATTGATTGGTGAACTGGATACTTTCTATTCTCAGATGCTGACAGAATCCATATTAAAAAAAATTGATGAATTCTCCTCTTCAGAAAATGCAAAGATTTCTGAAACCCATGTGCATGGATTTCATTATCTGCGAGGACTGGACGGTATAACCAGTCAGCGTACCTCAACCAATCAAGATAATAAGAACAAAGAATCTCAAACCAATAAACTGGATAACAAGGAAGCAAGAGAACAAGCAGAACGTCCGACCGGAACCAGCCAACTGGATTATCTACTTCGTCTGGCAGAACAAATAAAACATTTGGACAGAATTAAAGCCAAAGAAGGCGGTATTAAAGCGATCGGCATTACTGGCAGTGATGCTTATGACAAGTTATTAATCTTACAGGCCTTACGTGATAAATTTCCAAACGCGCTATTTTTCACCACCGATCTCGATGCCAGGCTATTTCATCCTACTGAAATCAAATCAACCCGTAATTTAATTGTAGCTTCTTCGTACGGTTTGCAACTACATCACGAATTACAAAGAAACACACCACCTTTTCGCGACAGTTACCAAACTGCCTTATATCTGACCACTTTATTAGCATTGCAAAAATTTCATCCTGGAAACCAATCTTCAAAAGACTCTTTGGAAGCAATCATTAAACATTCTCTGGACAAACCGAGGTTGTTTGAAATTGGTAATTATGGAGCAGTTGATTTGAGTCATACCCTGGGAAATAAAATACATCCAGAACCGGAAAATGCTTCAGCAAGCAAGTTCCCTAATGAAGAGGAAATATTAGGAAATATATTAGAATTCATATACTTTGTATTATCTATCCTTACACTGACGCTTTTATTATACTGTCTGTTACCAAAAAATTTAAGACCAATTATTGTCCGTGTATGTATCGGCGCTATTGGTTTGATATTTTTTTATCAAGCTATACCAGCATTAGATGATCATGGATCAGAATCTTTATCATTCACTAATGGCACAAGTATCTGGCCAGCTAACGGCATACGATTTGTAGCGATTACGCTGGCAATCTGCTTTTTTTGCAGTGTTATAAAACAACTGAGAAAGAATTATCTAGACATTGCGAGAAAATATAAATTAAGAAAAGTTGTCAAAGAACAAGAAGAAAACAGAGGGTTATGTTCACAATTATTAGTCGATGAATGGAAAACAACCTCAAATAAGAACAGATTAATTACTGATATATGGTCTGAATATCTGGAATTAAGAAGATTTAACCATTGTGGAAAAAAAGTAGGCTGCATGCTCGGTCTTTTTAGTATTTTTGTGATTCCTCTCATCCTAGCCGGTTTTAGTATTCCGGAAGCGCCATTCCGAGGTGTAACCAGCTATTACATGAGTACCTTTTTTCTTTTTCTTGCTGTTGCAACCTACTTAATATTGACTCTAGTCATTGCAGAGATCACACGTTTAACCAGTCGCTTTATAAAAGAACTGACATCCTGCAATATCGATTGGCCTCCTAAAACAATAAATGCTTATAAGAAATATGGATTACCGACAGATGCCGTTAGAAATAAGATCCTGATGGATTTTATCCATCAGCAAGCCAACGCGATTAATAATTTCATTTATTACCCCTTCATTATTCTGTTTCTATTGATATTGTCACGCAGTTATTTCTTTGATAATTGGCAAATTTCACCTTTACTTCTTTTTATTTTTATCTTTACTGCACTCATAACACTAGGTAGTGCGATTCGATTAAGAAAATCATCAGAAGATGCAAGAAAACATATTCTGGACAAACTGGATCAATCATTAACTGGAAATCAAATTCGGACTAACGATTCAGAAAGATCAGTCCAGATAAAATCACTCATTAACGACATAAAAGATCTCAAAGATGGTGTATTCCAACCACTATCGCATCACCCCATTGTATTATCCTGGCTTATCCCATTTAGTAGTATTGCAGGCGTTTCCTTATTTGAGTATTTTGCATTTTCCGCATCTTAATTGAGTATCGCTTCCAGAATGGCTAAATCACTTACTAAGCTTTGTCAAGGCAGATAAAACATCAAAAATAGCTGAAGATAAAAATCTACAGCAGTGGATCTTATCGCTATACTGTCATTTCTATTTTCAGTTGGAGGAAGAAATGAATCTTGATCGTGTTGGTTCCGGCGCTGATATTCCGAATGACTTTAATGTCATCATTGAAATTCCAATGAATGCGGATCCTATCAAATACGAAGTGGATAAAGAAACAGGCGCGATGTTTGTGGATCGCTTTATGTCAACGTGTATGCATTATCCCTGTAATTATGGCTATATTCCCCATACCTTATCGGACGATGGCGATCCTGTGGATGTTTTGGTGATATCGCCAGTGCCGTTGATCACCGGCGTTGTTGTGCGCTGCCGGCCTCTGGGTATGCTCAGAATGACTGACGAAGCCGGAGAAGATGCGAAATTGCTGGCGGTGCCCATTAACAAATTATGTAATCTTTATCAGGACATTGAATCCAGCGAAGATCTACCGCAACTGATTCGCTCTCAAATTGCCCATTTTTTCGCCCATTATAAAGATCTGGAAGAAGGAAAATGGGTCAAAATTCAAGGCTGGGACGGGGTTGAATCCGCAAAATCAGAAATTATTGCCGGTATACAACGCTTTAATGTAACGATCAATAAACCGATGTTTTAGATTGAGCAGAGTATTCAGTAAAATCTGGCCCCTAACCAATTTCGATAACTTCCTGAGCTATTCTGTTACATTCTTACGCTAGGTCATTTTATAGAATTTACTAATAGAATATTCACCAGAATCATCACAAATCCGAGTATCAACCAGTTCCTCCCAGCTTTTTTCGCATCCGGATGGTCTTTCTTAAGATAGGTGTAGCCCATTGCTACGCCTACGACAGGAAAAATGATCGTACCAAGAATAATCGCAATATTCAGTGCCATCGAAACCACCGGCTTCTCATCAGCAGTCGCATGATCTGTTTTTTTCTCGGTTATTTTCAAAACATCCGGTGTTTTAGTTTCTCGTTGGTCGATTTGCTCATTGTTTTTGTGCTGATTCATATCAGCATTGGCTTTTCGTTTATTTAACAAACTCTCGTGACAATGACTGCAAGATTCCGCCTGATCTGTATTTTCCGTTCCACATTTTGGACAAAGCATCGTAAGGCCCATACAAGTTATATTAGAAAATTTATTGTTCTTAACGCAATATTCAAATTAATATTACTACAGAATTATTGACTTATTCCGGTTTTGCAAGCGCTTTATACATCTAAACCACCAGCCCTGCTGCATACCCCGATGACCAAGCCCACTGAAAATTAAACCCGCCCAAATGACCGGTGACATCAACCACTTCCCCAATAAAATACAATCCCGGCACGCGTTTGGATTCCATTGTCTTGGACGACAATTCATGCGTATCAATCCCACCCAGCGTCACTTCCGCCTTTTTATAACCGACCGTTCCACTCGGGACAATTTGCCAATTATGGAGCGTATCTGCAATTTGGCGTAATTCACTATCACGATATAGACTCATCGGTTTTGCGGTGATGGACAGTTGAGCAAACATAACCGAGCACCAGGCTTGTACAAAACGCTTAGGTAAATAGTGTGTCAGTAAATTGGGCAACATCATCGCACTTTGCCGCTGCGTTAAAAAAATCTGCTGCGCATCCTGCTGTGGCAGCAAATTGATATAAAGCGATTCGCCCGGTTGCCAGTAAGATGAAATCTGTAAAATGGCGGGGCCACTTAAGCCACGGTGCGTAAATAGTATATTTTCACGGAATGAAATACCGTTACAACTGACCTCGGCATCCAGCGCTATGCCTGAGATATCTTTGAAACCCGTAAAATCCTCGGCAGCAAACGTTAAACCCACCAACCCCGGACGTAAAGGCGTCACACGCATACCAAACTGATTGGCAATTTGATAACCCAATGCACTCGCACCAATCTGGGGAATCGACAAGCCGCCCGTGGCAATCACCAACGAACTTGCTGTTATGCAATTGCGCTCCGTCGTCACAATGAATTTCCCGCCGCCATGTTGTGTTTCCGGATCTGTTGCTGGATATTCAACTTGTTTTATCTGGGAAGGTATTTGCCAATCCACGCCAGCGATTGCACATTCCTGTTGCAACATATCAATGATTTGTTGTGAACTGTCATCGCAAAACAATTGCCCCGATTTTTTCTCATGATAGCGAATGCAATGCTTCTCAATCAGTGCAATAAAATCCTGTGGCGTAAAACGAGCGAGTGCAGAACGACAAAAGTGAGGATTGCTGGAAAGAAAGTTTTCCGCCTTGGCATAACGATTGGTAAAGTTACAGCGACCGCCGCCGGAGATACGGATCTTCTCCGCCAGCTTACGAGCATGGTCGATCAGCAATACACGACGTCCCCGTTTACCGGCTTCAATCGCGCACATCATCCCCGCAGCACCGGCCCCAATGATGGCGACATCTTTGGCTATTCTTTTCAAAAGCGCTGATTACACTGCATACGTCAACACGCTTTGACAACAATCAACAGGTTAGCTGGACGTCATATCCAAGCGATATGATATCATCATGACAATAAACAGAAAAAGCGACAAACCGATACGGATACTCAAAGACCTGACCATGCGGGTCGATTGGCCTTTATCTTTGTACATGTAATACAGCGCCGAACCTAAACTATATAATATGATTAGAAATAATACGCCTGCAAAGATATTCAATGGTTTATTCCCACAAAAAGTTGAATGAGTCGAATTTTAGCCGAGTTTTACTGATTGTCCAATGACTATCTCATTATCAAACCCGTGCAATGCTTCGTACCGACTGAGTTATTATTAGTATTCTACTGTGCTTCACAACGTTCATTCATCATTCACTATTCAACATGCAGCATTTAACACCTTCTCCCCCTGCTATTTTCTTCATGGGCCCCACTGCCAGTGGCAAAAGCCGGGTCGCTCTGGATATTGCAGAAAATTTCCCGGTTGAAATTATCAGTGTTGATTCTGCTCAAGTTTACCGCCATATGGATATCGGAACGGCAAAACCCGATCCGGCAACGCTATCCCGAACTCCTCACCACCTGATTAATCTTATCGATCCAGACCAGCACTACTCAGCTGCGCAATTTCGCAGTGATGCACTGACTGTTATGCAGGAAATTACTCAGCGCAATAAAATTCCATTATTGGTCGGTGGCACCATGCTTTACTTTCGAGCATTACAGGACGGTTTATCGCCACTGCCTTCAGCGGATCCGGATCTGCGCCTGATGCTTGAAAATACAGCGAAAGAACTTGGCTGGCCCGCCATGCACCAGAAACTCGCAGCATTGGATCAGGAAGCTGCAACACGCATCAAACCAACGGACAGCCAGCGCATTCAGCGGGCCTTGGAAGTGTGTTACCTGACACAGCAACCGATGTCCGAGATCCTGAAAGCTCCTCGGCAAATAGATTTTCCTTTCCGCAAAATAAACATCGCGCTCATTCCCAGCGAACGCAGTCAATTGCACCTACGCATTGCAGAACGCTTTGAATCCATGCTGAATTGCGGATTAATCGCTGAAGTGCAAACCATTCGTCAGCAATTTCCCCTCCTCAATGCCGAATCAGCGTCCATGCGCTGCGTCGGTTACCGTCAGGCCTGCCTTTACCTGGATAATCAAATCAATTTCACCGAATTACACGACATGGGAATTGCCGCCACGCGTCAATTGGCCAAGCGGCAACTGACCTGGTTACGCAGTATGAAAACTGACAGCATGCAAGAATTTGATTGCTTGACCAACGACTTAACCACTCAAGTGCAATGCTTTTTACAAAAAACTATGTTTTGAATCTGACTTGTCTATGTCCTATCAGTAGGGTTATGATTCAAAACACCTCACAAGACAACAACCAGGGCCGACATATGCAATCACATAGCAAGTATTGATGTTGCAATGATTGGTTCAATTAGAAAAACATTGATAGGAAAGAAACACCATGCAAATTTATTATAAATTATTTACTTTAGCTGCACTGCTGATGATCGTGTTCATACTGAACGGCTGCGAGAATTATGCCGAGAGAACACACAAATCCTGGGTTCCTCCCCCATCTGCACCGGTCTACGATGATTCGACCATTTTTGCGCGCATCACCGCTGCGGTGCAATCAGATCCCGTGTTACAAGGCGCCAAAATTGATATCAAAGTCACCGACGGCAATGTCGTGCTGAGTGGCGCGGTAAATAATGAGGATCAGCTTACCCGCATCAATATGCACACATGGATCGTGGACGGGGTGAAGAAAGTTGACAATCAGATTGTTAAAAACTAATCAGCAATCATGATCCCAAAACAAAAAATCCCCATTCCGGGGATTTTTTGTTTTATCGCAACACAATCTGATCAGATACCGCGCAATAATTCATTAATACCTGTTTTTGAACGAGTCTTGGCATCCACCTGTTTAACAATCACAGCACAATACAAACTGTATTTTCCATTTTCAGCCGGCAAATTACCTGACACCACAACCGATCCCGGTGGAATACGGCCATAACTGACCTCTCCGGTTTCACGGTTATAAATTTTCGTGCTCTGGCCAATGTACACACCCATGGAAATCACTGAATTCTCACCGACAATCACGCCTTCCACGACTTCTGAGCGCGCACCGATAAAACAGTTATCCTCAATAATTGTCGGATTCGCCTGCACCGGCTCCAGCACACCACCGATGCCGACACCGCCCGATAAATGCACATTCTTGCCGATTTGCGCACACGATCCAACCGTTGCCCAGGTATCTACCATGGTACCTTCATCCACATATGCGCCGATATTGACATACGACGGCATCAATACCACATTGCTGGCGATAAATGAGCCTTTGCGCACGGCAGCTGGTGGCACGACACGAAAACCACCATCACGAAAATCCCTGGAACTGTAATCCGCGAATTTTGACGGTACTTTGTCGAAATAATTGGAAAAACCACCCTTGATAAAGCTATTGTCCTCAATACGAAATGACAGCAGCACCGCTTTCTTGATCCATTGATGCGTCACCCATTCATCATTGATTTTCTCGGCCACACGCAGCTTGCCGCCATCGAGCATATTGAGTACTTGCGCAATCGATTCTTTCAAACTGGCATCGACATTGCGCGGTGTAATGTCTGCACGGCGATCAAACGCTTCTTCAATAATGGTTTTCAATTCATTCATAATTTTCCCTGATAATTTAAATTCAACTCAGTCGAGTCACCAAATTTTTAATTCTATTCATCGCTTCGATGCACTCCTTCGGTGATGCAACCAATGCAATCCGCACGTAATCTTTTCCCGGATTCATACCATGCGCATCACGCGCCAGATAACTGCCCGGCAACACCGTCACATTATAATCTTGATAAAGCCGTTTGGTGAATTCGGTATCACTGATGGGTGTTTTAAGCCACAAATAAAAACCTGCATCCGGCATTTGCACTGTCATCGCATGCAACAGCAACGCGATGGCGTCAGAAAATTTCTGTGCATACAAACGGCGGTTCTCCACCACATGCGTTTCATCATTCCAGGCAGCAGCACTGGCAGCCTGAGCAGCCGGATTCATCGCCGAGCCATGATAAGTCCGGTACAACAGGAATTTCTCCAATAACTTGGCATCGCCAGCTGCAAAGCCGGAACGCAGCCCCGGCACATTGGAGCGTTTCGATAAACTATTGAATGCCACCAAACGAGGAAATCCCGTACGACCCAGTTGTTGTGCAGCATCCAACGCTCCCAAAGGCGGATTCTTCTCATCAAAATAAATTTCCGAATAACATTCATCCGCAGCCACCACAAAACCGTAGCGATCCGACAACGCAAACAATTCACGCCATTCCGCCAGTTTCATCACGCTACCTGTGGGATTATTGGGCGAACACACATACATCAACTGCGTACGTGACCAAGTGTCATCGGTCAGTTGTGAAAAATCCAGTTTGAAATGATCATCCGGCAACGTGTTAATAAAATAAGGCGTCGCCCCCGCCAATAGCGCGGCACCCTCGTAAATCTGATAAAACGGATTGGGACACACCACTACCGGCTGAGCGGCACTGCGATCAATCACCGTCTGCGCAAACGAAAACAACGCCTCGCGGCTGCCGTTGACGGGAATGATTTCTGTATCCGGATTAATACCGGGCAGGTTAAAACGCCGTTTTATCCACGCGGCGATATTATTGCGTAGCAGCTGTGTTCCCAACGTCGTCGGATAGGTAGATAGGCCAATCAAGTTATCCATCATCGCCTGGCGAATAAAATCAGGCGTTGCATGCTTGGGCTCGCCAATTTGCAATTCGATCGGACTTAACGCCGCATTTCGCGTCACCCCCTCAAACAGCTGCCGCAATTTTTGGAACGGATAAGGTTGCAGTTGATTCAGGTCTGGATTCATATCCTATTTGATGCAGTACTCAGTCATTAACTTTCGCACTGATTGCCCCCGAAGATTAGATTAATGGTTGTTGCGAATTATAAAACGTGCGCGCAAGAATGGCCAATTAAAGCGGTATGAATTACCTTACCGTAGCTTCTGTCATCGCGTGATGCCAATAGCGACGATACAATTTCCTCCAATTATCAGCAGACCATTCGTTATCTGCAAAACGTAGCAAAATAGCGCCATCCCTGTCACTACGCAGCAATTGGCTTCCCAGATTGTCATAACGTGCCATCACGGCTTCACGTGGATGATCATAACGATTCAAATAACCCACGGTAAATATCGTAAGCGCTGGATTCACTGTTTGTATAAACTCAACGGTCGATGAAGTTTGGCTACCATGATGAGGTGCAATCAATACGGTTGCGGACAGCTGATCAGGGGCGCGAGCAAGTAAGGCCTGTTCATCTTTTCTTTCAATATCAGCCGGTAATAATACGCTGCCATGACTTGATGTTATTTTTAGCACACAACTGTTGGCATTGACCTTACGCTGCGATTCCGCGTAATTATTCGCCAATGGATGCAGTAATTCAAAAGACACACCGTCCCATTGCCAGGACTGACCGGCGCGACATTGTTCTTTGGTCATGGCAGCTTGCGATATTGGATGATAGTCAGGCAGCGAAGATAACAACATCTTCACCGGCATCGCCGCCAATACGGATAAGGCGCCACCGCTATGATCCATGTCTACGTGCGATACAATCATGGTATCGATCTGCCGGATGCCTTCGCCACGTAAAAAAGGCAGGATAATGCGACTACCACTGTCTGTTTCACCAAAACTCGGACCCGTATCAAACAGCAAGATATGATGCGCAGTGCGCGCCACGACTGCTAAACCCTGACCCACATCCAGCACTGTCAACCATAACTCACCGATTTCCGGTTTGGGTGGTTGCACCAGAAACATCGGCAATAATGCGATCACCCCCAGCCAACGTGCCGAAAATCCGGAAAAGAAGCCCAATCCCAGGCTTCCCGGTAACAACATCCAGACGATTCCAATCATCGCCACCGGTATCGTCCATGCCGGCGGCACATGTTGCGCCCAAACGGCATAAGGCAGATCACTCAGCCCATATAATAATGTCATGCCAACACTGAGCGCCGCGTGGGCCAGTGGTAACATAAAATCAAACAGAGGAATCGTTGCCAGCAATGTTAACGGCACCACCACAAGACTTACCAGAGGAATTGCAATGGCATTGGCAATGGGTGAAACCAATGACACCTGTTGAAACAAAGCCAATAATAACGGAATCAACCCCAATGTAATTGCCCATTGGATCCGTAGCCAGCCGCTGAGCCAGTGTATTTTTCCTATCCGCCCTACCGTCACCAACATAATGATGGCAATCGCACCAAATGATAACCAAAATCCGGGAGCATTGGTCACCCAGGGATCGAGCACTGCTACCCAAAGCAAAGCCCAGGCCAATACTGTCGTTGCTGAGGTAAAACGCCCATGCCATAATGCAATCGCTACCACCATCAACATATAGCATGTTCGCTGCGCCGGAACTGCAAAGCCCGATAGCACCGCATAGCCAAACGCGGCCAATAAACCGGCAATCACCGCAACTCGGCGTGCTGGTAAACGCAATGCCAGGTAAGTATTCCAGCGCCATACCCAAAATACCCCTGCAAATACCAGACTCGAAACTAAAGTGATATGCAAACCGGAAATCGCCATCAAGTGGATCGTCCCGGTACGCGTGAATACTTGCCATTGATCGCGTGGAATAGCATGTTGGTCACCCGTCGCCAGCGCTTTCAAAACACCGGCATAGGTTTGATCCGTTAGGCTATCGCTAAATTGTTGCTGAATCCTTTCACGAATATGCTCAATCCAATACGTAGGATGATTCACCATCGGATATAACCGTTGATTCCCGGTTGATGCACGCACATAGCCGATAGCGCGGATATTACGTTCCAACGCCCATGCTTCATAATCGAAACCATGCGGATTTGCATTGCCATGTGGTTGTCTGAGACGCACGGTTAATTGCCAACGTTCCCCCGCTTTTATTGTCGGCAATGCTATTTCATTTGCATCGGATGGACGGTTGGCATACCAGGATAAGGCAATACGTTTAGGCACCGATGCACCTTCAGTCAGTATCTGTTCAACATCAAACTGAAAACGCATACTGCGATCATTTGTTTGCGGCAAATTGGCTACTACACCAACAATCTGAATATCCTGACGTTCCCACGCTTGCGGCAATGAGTCCGCCAAACGCCAATGTGCAAAGGTAGTTGCCCAGAAAAACCCAATCCCCAGACAAAAAATCCACAACAAAATTCTGTTTATTGCTAGTGGAACAGTCGATGGATAACACCACAGAGCGCCCATTGCAATCGCTATCAATAATACGTTCCATGTCCATATAACCCCGGGTAATTCAGCTTGTTGCTGCAACAATGCGGTACCCAAAACAAAAGCAAGAATATTTAATCGCAATAGCAAACTTCTTCGATTCCTCTATTAAGCAGACAGGCTATTTACCCCAGAAACTATAGTTGAACAAGGTAGCGTGTATTGTTTATGCAAACTTCGCGCGTAGAATGAAATACCTGTGCACCCAACACTTGAGACCATAGTATATAATTTCTATGGAAAAACATTCTTTAGAGCTTTCAAATTGAAAAATAAATCTAAACTGTTCCAAACAAGGATTTATCAGGATAAAGCAGATATCGATCAAAACACGGAAGTAAATGTACCGCCAATCATAAGTATCAATACTTGTGCGGACGAGTTAAACACATTTATTCAACGATTCAAAATACCGCTCATGCCCGCTGGCATGATCCTCGTTCCCACTACAACACCTCAATTCAAGACATGTGATCCTGTTCTTGCAGGTACAACTCCATAGGTACATTAAGTATATGAATAATACTGTCCGTTACTGCTACCAGAGAATAGGAGACAATATGAATCAACGTAATAAGCATAGAAGACTGGATGACGCTGAAGCACATAATAAAATGGAATTGCTCACTGATCAGCTTCAAACACAACAGTTGGAATTGGAAGAGTCTCGCAATCGTTACGCCGATCTCTACGATCATGCGCCAGTCGGCTACTTAACCGTCGACAGTATTGGGAACATTCTATCGATTAATCTGACCGGAGCAGCATTACTGAGAAGAGCTCGCCCTTTTCTCATTGGCAAGTCATTTACCAGTTGCTTCCTGGATATCGATCATCAAGCTTTTCTCAACTATCTACGAGGCGTTTTCGATTCTTCCAGTAAAACCACGATTGATTTAAAAATCGGGGATGACAATGATCCGCTCAGCTTCATCCGCCTGGAAAGTACGGTAGCAAGTGATAAGAACATGTGCCGCATGATGATGTCAGACATCAGTCAGCTAAAAAGAATGAGTAACCTCAATCGTGATTTATTGCATGAAAACAGACAGCTTATGAAAGAATTATTCCGTATTCAGGAAAAAGAACGACGCATACTTGCTCGTGAATTACATGATGAATTAGGACAATGGCTTACCGCTATTCGCGCAGAAAACGAAGTTATTCTCAATTGTATTGAAAAAAACTCAACCATCCTAACCAGTGTTCAAGCTATTAAAGCATGTACCGAAAAAATGCATCAAGTAATCCGGAACATGCTCCATCGATTGCGCCCTTTACTTCTGGATACACTGGGATTGCCCGATGCATTACTCGAACTGAGGAAACAGTGGTGTTCATATCACCCACAAATCACTCTGGAATTGAAGCTGGAAGGTAAACTGACAAAGTTGAACGAGCAATTTAACATTACGATATTTCGCCTTATTCAGGAAGGTCTCACCAATATCTACAAGCACTCCAAAGCTTCTTGGGCTCAGGTTAGTTTAAGCCGTGAAATGGCTGAAAATTCTACGACTGACTTCTTATTGCTTAAAATAGAAGATAATGGCAAAGGCTATGATACCAATCAACAATCTATGGGATTAGGTTTAGTAGGTATGCGAGAACGAGTAATCGCAATGGATGGCAGAATGACCGTACGTAGCGCACTCAATGAAGGTACAGAAATTAACATTCGATTACCGATGAAAGCTTAAATAATGACTAAACCAATTACCATCCTGCTGATCGATGATCACCCTGTAGTGCGCAACGGTTATCGACGTTTGCTAGAGAATACACCGGGTATGCAGGTAGTCGCCGAAGCTGAGAATGGCGAAATAGGCTACCGACTATGGCAAGAACATCGACCTGATGTCATCATTTTGGATCTTAATATGCCAGGTATCTGTGGATTTGAAACAATCCACCGCATCATAGGCCACGATCCTACCGTACGTATTCTGGTTTTTAGTATGCTCAACAATGTCACTATGGTGCATCGTGCATTAAAAGCGGGAGCAATCGGATTTATCAGCAAACAAAGTGGAATAGGAGAAATGATTCATGCGGTACGGCAGGTCAGTTCAGGAAAAACTTATATTGAATCAGAGCTGGCTACTGCACTAGCAATTTATGCGACACGTAAAGATAATTATGAAAATCCTTTTGATTTACTCACCAAACGGGAGTTTCAAATACTGAAACTGATCGTAGAGGGAAGCTCCAATATAGAAATTGCAGAAAAAATTTCTATCAGCCCCAAAACTGTCAGCGTTCATTACCTCAACTTGATGCGAAAACTAAAGTTGCAGAATACAACGCAACTTATTCGCTTGGCTATCAACCACAATGTTATTAGCGAATAATCAGATCAACAAGTACGTCTATAATAGAATATTGGATGACACTAAAACAAAACCTGCCTTATCGGCAGGTTTTGTTTTTTTGAAAATTCAACGACAAACTTCTTTATCGTTACGATATTTCTAAATAATAACTAAAGACCTAGGGAACACAGACTTAAAAGTCTGTGTTCCCCAAATCTTCCCCCTTACTTCAATTAATTAGGCAACCAAATCCGTTGCGACAAATACTGGTGCACCTGTCAAATCAATCCGGAAGTCAGCAGCATCGCCATTAGCCCCACCTACGTTAGCTTGCAAAACACCACCTTCGTAGCGCACTTGCCCCGCCGCAGAAAAGACAGCATTACCGATAAAGTCGAAAGCCTGGTTACCGGCAACACCTGCATCGGCATCAATTGCACTCAGATCGATCCTGTCAGTTCCACTCACGAAACTAGTAATAGTATCTCTACCCGTAGCAAGCACAGTGGACTGCCCGATCGCGGTGTAAATGAAGTCATCCGCGCCGGCATCGCCTGTCAGCGAATCGGCACCGACTCCACCAATCAAGTCGTCGTTGCCACCGCCACCAAAGAGTGTATCGTTGCCACCGTTGCCAGTAAGTATATTATTGGCACTGTTACCCGTGAGTACATTATTCGCGGCATTACCGGTTCCGTTGATTGCAGTTGCGCCCCCAAGTTGAAGATTCTCAAGATTAAGGCTGGGTACTAACGAATAGGTTATCGTGCTTATCACCGTATCAGTACCACCGCCTGCCAGTTCAGTAATCACATCGCCAGCGCTACCAACATTATAGATATCATCACCTGCGCCACCGATCATGGTGTCATTCCCGACACCACCAGCCAATGTATCATTGCCATCATTACCCGTAAGCGTATCGTTGCCGGCAGCACCTGTTAGCACATTATTGTTGTTATTACCAATTAGAATGTTATTTGCAGCATTACCGGTCGCATTGATTGCATTTAAGTCTGTCAGCGTAATGTTTTCAAGATTAGGAGCAGCAGCAATTGTGTATGTCACCGAGCTTTCCACTGTATCGTTACCGCTTCCTGCACCAGCCGCTTCGGTAATCGTGTCGGTAGTTATATCAACCACAAAGGTATCATCGCCTAGGCCGCCAATCAGCGTATCCACGCCGACCAAACCGTCCAGTCTATCGTTACCGGCCAACCCGATAAGTACGTCACTGCCGGTCGTACCTACTAAGTTATCATTACCGGCTGTACCAATTACAGCGGTTCTATCCGTAAACTGCAGCCGTTCGACGTGACGTATCGTGTCAGCACCGTCGTCGATTGCGGCCGCAGTAGGATTGGCGTGATTAACAAATATTGTGCCATCGGAACTAAAAGTCAATATGTAATTGGCAAAAACATCCTGGAATACAGCCGTATCGATATTGGTCCCAGCCGGAGCAATCTCAATCTTACGAATAATTTTGAGTTGATCCGAACTGTAGGTTCCATTCTGCATCGCTGTCCTCAGCGCGCTAGTCATGTTGTCGAAGCTTGCGACTTCGAGATTAGGATTAACTTTATCCCGGACACTAATCCTCACGTTGAGCCAAGCATCGCCATCAATGATATCGTTGCCGCCACGACCTTCGATCAAGTCACTACCGGCACCGCCCAATAAAATGTTACCGGCACTGAACGAAGTTACGCCGTTACCCAACAAAGCACTCAATCCATCAATCAGCGCAATCCTCTCGACAGCACTGTGTCCGCCACCGGCGGGGTTATTGACATTATCCAGCGCATTGTTCTGCCCTGTAAGCGGATTAATCAATTCCAATTCGACGCTCGTGTTGTTGTCACCGCGCACGATGTCGTTAAGATTCCATCCGGATGCCGCTTCGACAAATGCAAAGCGATCGACCACTTCCACAAAGGGACCCGGAAAAATACCTTTTGTCAAGTCGATATCGGCAGCGATCGTGCTACCCTTGGTGAATACCCAGTCAAATCCGCTGTCGCCATTGTTCTTATCTGGGCCGGCCATACCATTCATAATGTCATCGCCACCTTCACCAATGAATCCATCGATACCGCCATTGCCGAGGAAAACATCATTGCCACGAATTTGATCACGTCCGAACGGATCGAAATTATCGCCCGGAGAACCATCTGCGGTACCTGTTTGAATCCAATCATCACCTTCACCGCCAGTCATAGCTGCGTTAGGCGTATTACCAAAGATAAAGTCGTTACCCAGACCGGCAAAAACTGTTGAAATATCGTTACCCGTGATAATAAAGTCGCTACCTGTACCACCAAGAATCAGATTGATACCAGGACCAGCGTTAATCACATCGTGTCCATCGCCTCCCTTGATAACATCATCGCCAAAGGTATCACTAATGATATCGTTGCCGGCACCGCCATTAATTGCGTCATTGCCAGCTCCACCATCCATGCGATCATCCCCTCCGTCACCCCACAATGTGTCATCACCAGAACCTGAACGCATCCTGTCTACACCTTCGGTGCCACCCATCACGATATGTTCTTCTGGGGCAGTATAGCGAATTGTATTTGCACCCAGCGAGGTATCACGTTTTAGCAGCGTTCTTTCATCATAAGTCGTATTCGTATCATCTATAATTGGTCCGCTGGGATTCTGAGCGCTCATCTCAAAAATATATTTTGGCGTCGAGAAAGCGTCAGCAGGTAAATGTTTCACATCCGGTAGATTACGCATAATCAATTCGGCAAATGAATTTTCTTCCAGTTGGGTAAGGAAATCGAGGCCGGCTGTCCGTGCCAAGTAATATAAGCGATCACCATTTTGCAAATTCTCCAACTGCGTTTCGAACACGAAATTGAACGTAGTTCCTAATAGCCCACCAAACGGTGCTTGGCTTTCGGCCAGACCACCAATCCAGAAATCAACGGCATCCAGACCCGTAATACTTGTTGTCCCTCCTATTCCTGTATTTGCCCAAGCGCCGGTGCTATTCATGAAATCGCTGGAGTCAACATGCGTGCCATTGACGAGAGATTCAGCTACAGCGCGCTTACCAGCCATTGTTGTTTCAGCGAGGATGTCAGGATGCGTACCGTAGGCTGCAACAAAGTTGGTTAGCGACTCAGGATGTCTGATGTTCAACCCAAAATCGGCCCAACTATCGTAAGGCTGCAATGTCGCGTTTTGTCCGGTATCTTCATAGAACATGCGGCGTGCATCATTTAACCCAGGAATACCGGTATCACGAGCGCGAGTCATGTTGATCGTCGGCAAATCGAGCGGCAGTCCAACGAGATTGTTGCGCAAAGCTTCGGTAACAAATTCGTCTAGTTCGTTGCCGATTTGTTTGGTCATGCCATTAACAACTGCGCCAGCAGCTTCAGTACTGTTAGCGTAGCCAGCACCGAACTCAACCGGATTCAAAAACGCTTGAATCAAACCAATATCATTAGGTGTACCATCCGGATTAGTTCTAGCCACCGTTTCAGTCAACATGGAGTGACCGAAACGATAAACCACGTGCGCAAACTCAGCCATGATGGTTGGATCAATCGTGCTGTCATAGCCAACAAAGATATCGACATTCGGTTGCACTTTTCGCGCAAACTCTTCAAATACCAAGTGCTGGTATTGCATCTCGGTGGCAAAACGCGCCGCCTGAAACAGGCGTTCGCCGTTCCACGATCCATCCGGCAAATGCCATTGGGCTTGGAATGCTGCATCACCAGTACTTTCGACCAACTCTTTGACTTCCTCAACTTTACGATTATGCTCGGCATGAAATACGGTATGTACCGTGGTCAAACCAATGTTTTCATTGCCGCGACCATCGCCGGTAATAAAATGTCTGTCAAGCAACTCGTTGTCGTAAGTACCGGGAGCAGGTGTATTACCAGTGTCGGTATCGGCATCAGGATTCAGCACGCCAGGGCTGCTGAACTTCGGCACCGCGGTATGGGCGATGTCATCCAAAAAGGCATGCCCGGTACGCACTACATTGGCTGGAATATCGACGCCTAAGCCGCCATTGGCAGCAGGGTCGCCTTCGAGCAGCGTATTACCCGGCAATACCAGTTGTGCATAGCCGTTGGGTCCTGGGATAAACTTGCCATAGGTATCGGTCGCAAGCAATGGCAGGTTAGTCAAATCAATATCGGTAAGATTAAGCCCCAGCATACTGTGCGCTTGCGCTTTGATGTCGGCCCAAGTCGCAAGCCCGTCACCCGTAGCGCTTCCCTCAAGTAATTTACCGGTTGCAACTGGTTTGCCAGATGTCACGTTGATTTCATATTCGCGCAGGAAAACCTGATGCGAAGGATGTGATGTGTACGTTTGATTTTGATCGACGAAAGGCGTCGTTTGATTGCGCTGTTCGTGGATATCATCAAAACTCTCATCCACCAATGGCGTTGCGGGATCGTCGCCAACAATGCCATCTGCACCAGGCTCGTTGGTTGCCCGCGTCAGCGTCATAAAATTTGGTGCGCCAGGAGTCGAGTTATACAATGGATCGTCAGGTTGCAGAGGCACAAATACTGTCCCACTCTTACCCTTATTGACGAGATCTAGCCCATGATCGAAAAACTGCCCAAACAACGTGAACCAAGAGTTGTATGGTGCTGCAAAACCCACATCCGGTGCAACATTGGGAATAAAATAGGTCTGAAAAGGCGTACCATCGAAGCGAATTCCATCCACCAACTCTGAACCTGCCGTTTGGTCTGCAGCCGCTACGGCCGCCGGATTACCAGCTGTTTGATCAACAATCAAATTACTGATTATGCGGGGCTGCGAATCGAACACCAAACCCTTAGTTTGAGTATAACTGGTTCCGCTACCAACTAACTGACCCGGCGTACCAAAACCCGCAGGAACATCATCACCCGTACGAAAAACCGGATCCAGCAAACGTGGAAAGATTTGATCAGCCGATCCAAACAGATATTGGCCCGGTTGCAAGTTATTATACGTTCCGTTGACATTACGCAAACCGTTCGGCAGCAATGGACTGCTGATAAGCGACGGCAGTGCATCAAAAACACCACTTTGTTGCGCTAGAGAATCGTTCTCTGCAATAAAAATTTGATCCAGTAGAAAATTAAGATCAGTTCTGCTGAAATTTGCCATTTTATTTATCTCATAATTTTAATTATTAAAGATGAGTGTTTAGGTTTTTTATCGGTTAAATTCATTCATTAACCGTTGCAATCAATAGGTTTAGTAACACTTCTGACGAGTTCCCTATCTTGCCGGTTCTGCTGGTTTATTCAAAATCCACTCAGAACCACACTCATTTCCATTATCTCCACTTCGCATACTAAGGTTATTCATTGGGTAAATAAATTGGCAGAATGCCTGTTTTTATCTAAGCAATTACTTAGATAAATTTTAGAAATTAGCTGGATTGCTTTCAGCTTATATGACAAAATCAGCCTAAAATATTTCCATAAAAACTACTATTATTCAATTAGTTGATATATCTACTAAGATAATTAAACAAAACACTTATTACTTGAAACAAGATTAAAATCATCGAAACAGTGGCGCCCTAAATCACCTGACTTAGAAAATTCCAAATCTCTTTACAGCACAGCACAACTAATCACTGTTTTGTAATCAGGAAGTCTCTTAACTACTTGCATTTGTCATTCTGGATACGAAAAAATAATATTAATAAATCAACAATATATACTTTATCTGTACTCCGAAATGACAGCTATTCGGAGATTTCTTAATAAAACAAAGTACTTTACCGTTCACTTCGTTCTGTCGAAAAGCTTCATCAATGCCTTTCCAGAGAAAATCTCATTCTCTGATCACACAAACCACATCCTTCAACATAAATTACGACTTTCTCCACAGCGCCAACGCACCAATATTAATGAGAATTAGAATCAATACATCACTAAGCAAATGCTTAGATAAAAACAAGTATTTTGCTAATTTACTTTGCAGACTTACAGCCCTAGCATATCAATTGCAATTATTGGTTAATTGAATTCAGCAAAATCAGTAGGAAGAAAGAATAACAATCAAGCGATCGGATCATGTTGGCACAAATAGACGGTCAGATTATTTATAGAAGGAGGATTTCATGAAACATACAGAAGATGATTCTACGCAAGATAGCACAGCTGGTTCCTCGCAAGATAGCCTTTCCGATTCACCATATAATGAATCGAGGCGCGCTTTCTTTAAAACAACTGGGGCCACAATTCTGGCAGCACCGTTAATCTTAACTCCCCGCAAAAGCGAGGCACAAGGCGCTTCATCGTTGCCACCTAGTCCACCAACTACACCTTGGCTGGAAGAATTACCCGAGGCGGTTGAGCCGGTGGCACAAACAGATCTTCTTACGGATCCCTATCGGATACCGCAAGGAGAAACGAATACTGCATATGATGAGTGTGGGCGCAATAAACACCAACGCTGGGCGGATTTCTTCGGCAATCCGCAACTTCAGTACGATCAGGCGGATACGTATGAATTAAGAGCTGAAGAGATTACAGATCATGTATTTCATCCGGATTATCCTCCACAGCTTGTTTGGAACTATGTCGGTAAGTTCGAAGATGGCCATCCTTACCCCAACCCTACATTCCACGCGCGATATGGACGTCCGGTCATCGTTCGTTTATATAACGAATTACCTGAGGATCATGTGGGCTTCGGCACACCGGAAATCAGCATGCATCTGCATAACTTGCATACACCTTCAGAAAGTGACGGTTTCCCTGGCGATTATTTCAGTGAAACAAAATCCGGACCAACACTCAGCGGACCAGGCAAGTTCAAAGATCAGTTTTATCCTAATGTCTATGCCGGATTTGATGAATTTCCCAAAGGTCCCAATAATCCTGTAGGCGGTGACAAACGTGAAGCACTCGGTACGCTATGGTATCACGACCATTGTCTGGATTTTACTGCACCCAATGCAAGCCGTGGCCTAGCAGGTTTTTATCTAATTTACGACGCCATCGATTCAGGCGACGAGCATGATCCTAATCCGGCCGCTTTAAGGTTACCAAGTGGTCGCTACGATTATCCGTTGGCATTCCAGGATAAGCGCTTCGACGCGAATGGCATCCAAATATTCGATCAGCTTAGCCCAGAAGGCACGTTCGGCGATAAAATTACGGTAAATGAAAAGATTGAACCTGTACTGAGAGTCGCCCGCCGTAAATATCGCTTCCGCCTGCTGAATGCGGGACCAAGTCGCTTTTATCAGTTCCATTTAGTTAATGAAGCAGATAAAGTGCAAAGTTTCACCTATATCGCCAATGACGGTAATCTTTTGCCCAAGCCGCTGCTCAATCAATTCAAAGTTCACTTGGGTGTGGCTGAGCGCGGCGATATCGTTGTGGATTTCTCCAAGTACGCTCAGGGAACTGTACTTTATCTCGCTAACCGGCTAGAACAAAATAGTACACGTGGACCAAACGGTGTCAAAGCCCCTGGCATACGCGTGCTCAAGTTTATTGTCGACCATGAACCTAGTGAACCGGATGTCAGCCGAGTACCGAGCACTTTACGCCCGATACGTAGACCAACTCCCGCTGAAATCGCGGCAGCTCCCGTTAGGACTTGGGTATTTGCGCGCAAAAATGGCATGTGGTCCATCAATGATAAATTTGTCAATGTTAATTCCCCCGACGCGCACATAGCCGCAGGCGGCATGGAAATATGGGAACTGGACAATCCATCCGGTGGTTGGAGCCATCCCGTTCATATCCACTTCGAAGAAGGTCATATCCTAAAGAGATTTAAAAATGGCATTGAAGTGCCTGTGCCCGCGCACGAAAAAGGGCGTAAGGATGTCTACGTGCTGGGGCCAAATGAAGCTATTAGGTTGTTTATGCGCTTTCGGGATTTCCCTGGAAAGTATGTGATGCACTGCCACAATATGATTCATGAAGACCACGCCATGATGGTGCGCTGGGACATTGTGGAGTGAGCGAAAGACCAACATGAATAAACAAAGAGGAAACTACTATGAATACGCGTAGAGAAATATTAGCAGGTATGGGTGCAGCCGCACTGGGTTTGATTGGCCTGAATGCTGCGTGGCAAGCACTGGACAACAAGATACCGGATACTACTGCCAGTTGGGACGACAGGGATTTGAGCACCACACCGTTTCCGAACGTAACGCTCTATACGCATGAAGGGGAAGCCGTCAAGTTCTACGATGACTTGATTCGCGATAAAGTTGTCGCCATCAATATGATGTACGCCCAATGCGCTGGCATCTGTCCGAAAGCAACAGCCAATTTGGTACAGGTACAAGAAATGTTGGGCGAACGTGCTGGACGCGATGTCTTCATGTATTCAATTACCTTGCAGCCTGATCTGGATTCTCCCAAGGGGCTCAGGCAATATGCTGATCGTCATGGCATAAAACCTGGTTGGAAGTTTCTGACCGGTGCACCGGAAGATATTGAATTAGTTCGCTTTCGTCTCGGCTTCTTTGATCGCGAAATTGCTCTTGACAGAGTAAAAGAAAATCACACTGGCATGGTACGTATTGGCAATGATGCGCTTAATCGCTGGAGCATGGCGCCGACGTTGTCCCATCCGCAACAGATTATGGCCACCATTAACCATCTCGATCCAAAGGCCGTGCATACTTTTCATGAAGCACATGCCTAGATCAACTGAATAATCTTTCGACGACAACCATGCCAATCACATAGTATGTGGCATGGGGAGTCGATTGATAAAGATGAAGACTAGAATAGATTTATTCGGCATACCTCAATAAACTGCACTGTTGTGATGTGGTATTTGTTGTGTATGCCGATTTTTAATAAATTGAAAGCTAAAGCTTATCGCATATTTTTGTATAGATGGCCGTTACCGCAACCACTGCAAATTTTTCAGCCGATATCTCTAGACAATTAAGTCGCTACTCAGCAATTCCATAGAGTACAAATGGCGGGATTGACAATAAAACACTCAGTTCTAACTGTGGCATATCTGGCATAGAATACCCATCAACACCAAGAATATACAGAGGAATCTTGTTCCTTCGTAAAACTTCCAAATCTGAAGAAACAAAGGTTGAGCAAAATATCACAGGTTCCGTTTCACTTGGCGTTCTCGCCGTGCAAGATTCAGCAACAACTTTATTTGGCAGCTTCGTCAGAAAAATGTCTGCGTTCTCTGGATATTTCTTGCCAAAATACCGGAGCAATCCTATATAGCTTTGAAGTGAATGCTGATCCGCTAATTTAGCGCTTGGCCATAATAAATAGGCAGGTCGCTCAGGAATATACAAATAATCTCCTATCTCTCGCATTTTTGAATATTCCAAAGTCCAACGCTCATACATCGGACGAACGAGCAAACCTAATCTTGAATCCTGATACTGCGGAGCAGCTCTGACAGCATCATTTTTCGACAGTGAAATAAATAAGTATTTCTGAATTTCAATAGGTAGATAATTAATTGCCAAGTTACGGGATTCTTGCATTATCAGTGAGTAAGGCGTAAGCGCCAGTGTCGCCGTAAAACCCAAAGCGATTGCCAAAGGAAGAATCTTCTGTTGCTTTATAAAGCTCCGTAGAATCCAACTCCAGCCCTCACCGGCAAGAACCAAAAGCGGCAGTACAATAAAAAAGGCCATACGTGCTTGAACCGAACGTCCATTCAAGCTATCAATCACCATGGGCAACAATGCTAATCCAAGCCATATCATCGCAAAACGAACCACGGGATCACGCCACAGTATCGTCACCGCTGTACAGGCCCCTACCCACAGCAGCCCGCCAGCGATTGCAATAGCAAACAGGCTCTTGACCAGCACGCCAGGAAACATTTCCTTTGCTGCAGAGGAAAAATTCGCCAAGATCTGCGGATTAACTAAGGGAGAAAACCACCATGCATATGCCAAGTACAAAACTAATGAGACTAAACCAGCAGTGATGATACTCGGGACGGCATCAAACTTTCTCAGTACCACTAGTGCCGACAACATTATCGCCAAGAAAACTATCCCCGGAAAAACCGCATCAATCCGGATGAAAAATAGCAAGAATAACAAACAACCGGCACAAGCCCCGATCACTAAAGATCTACACTCAACAGCTCTCAGCAATATCACGGCGAAGAGAACCAAGGTTACAAATGCCGGAGGTTCACTAAGCAAGTGACCTTGAAGCCCACGATAGCTATCTGAGGCGACATAAGTCACCGCCGCAAGCAGATATCCTATCTTCCAAATAGCATCCGGTTTCTCAGATCGTAATAGCGTAACTAAACGCAAACCAAGCACTATGCACAGTGTAACGCCCAATGCCATAAAAATCCGATATAACCACTGCATTGCTACCAGTGCAGTTTCAGTAGTACCGAATAGCCGAGTTACTTCACCAAGCAAAAGAATGTGACCAATACGGGTGAAATACCAATGCGCATCATCACCCGGACCAAGCTGAATTTCATGAGCGTACTGATGATAGTCCGCCAACATGTTGGTCTCTGCAGCTCGTTTGGAAAGTTGTACATAGATCGGCGCATCCCAATGAGTTTCTTCAAGCGGAGCTAGATCCGAGTGAAACAACAGCGCAATGAAAAATACTACAAGCAGCGCTGAGAAAGTATGTAGTGAGCGCCGCGCTGAAAATTTATCAAGAACCTCAGTAGTGCGCGAATGCAATTCAAAATTCAAAGTAACCGTCTCCCTTGGTATAGATACCGAATGATCTGTCTCCATCCAGATTCAAAAAGTTTTTTCTGCTGATCAAGCCTGATTGATATAGGCTTCAAGGTTAGCAAGTTCACTTCTTTCTATCTAGTTAAATAAACAGTGATGTGTGCTGTCAAAAATAAAATCCATTGATTTAAGTGCAATAATTCAGATTTGATTTGACAACAAGGTCTTGCCAAAGGTTAGGATTACCCAGTTTGATAGAGGTGTGAATCTTTATTAACCAAGCGCGAAAGCGCAGAGGAGTAATCCCATGAGTAGTATTCAACAGAATGCCATCAAACACAAGATTGGCTTGCTTAATCTGTCAACCGAGCTTGGAATGTATCTCACACCGCAAGGTGATGAATTCTTCTCGTGATACTTTCTATCGCTATCAGACGGCAGTGGAAACAGGAGAATGATGTTGCCTATGGTGAGATCGGGACGGCTCATCCCGGCTATCTCGGCAGCCAAGATACCTTCTATGTCGGCATCCGCAAGGTGCATGGAACGAATTTATCAGCAAACCTTCGTCGATACTTATTCCAAATGGGCCTAAGTTGTATACTACTAAAACGTCCATCACAGCGGCTGATTTGCTCAATGACATTGAGCATTCCAGAACGAAAGCCAATCATCCACGGACCAACGGTATCTGCGAGCGTTTCCACAAAACCATCCTGCAGGAGTTCTATCAAGTGGCATTCCGGCGCAATATACCAATCCATCGAGGAATTACAACACGATCCGGATCAATAGATAATGCCTTGAAAATCCTTAACCACTTGCTGTTTAATGACCATGCATTAAATCTTTTGTAGATCAAATTCCAGCAACCAAACGCTTCTGGCAAATCCCGCCACGGACAACCAATCCACATTCGATACAGCATACCTTCTACTGTCATGCGCAGACTGCGTTTGTTATAAATCGCTTCTTGAAGCAGTCTTCCCCAGCATCCACCAGAACTCATCACTGAGCATCCAGCGGGGCAGCGCAAACTCGTTTTGTTGGTAGCATGGAACCCCAATATTACGAGTTTGTTTCTATCTATTAAATACTTATCTCGAAACGTCAACAAACCTTAAGCATATGGTTTATCCTTTAATGCATTTAAATCAGATAATCCACTCATCCCGAAAAATGTTTCTACGATCTTATTTATTATAGAATTATTGAGACACATACTCACTTGTACAGCTTATACAGCAGCAATCTCTGCTCTTAAATCGAGTAAAAAATGAACTCACTAACATATATTTCCTGGTTTGATCAGTTACGCATGACCGATGTCAATCGCGTCGGTGGCAAGAATGCCTCTTTGGGTGAAATGATCAGCCAATTATCCACAGCAGGTGTCAGCGTTCCCGACGGATTTGCCACAACGGCTTGTGCATTCCGAGATTTTCTTGCTCAAGATCAATTGAATAAACGTATTGAGAGCATCCTGGCAACACTGAATATCGAAGACGTGTCGGCGCTCGCCCAAACCGGTCGTGAAATTCGCAACTGGATGATAAATACAGCGCTACCCATTCGTTTGCAAGACGAAATTACCCAAGCTTACGAAAAGATGCAGTTGGACGTCGGACAACGTGATATTTCCGTTGCCGTACGCTCATCCGCCACGGCGGAAGATCTCGCCGACGCATCATTTGCCGGGCAACAGGAAACCTTACTGAATATTTGCGGATTGGAAAACTTATTGACTGCCATCAAACATGTTTTTGCCTCACTATACAGTGACCGCGCCATCGCTTACCGGGTACATAAAGGCTTCGCACACGCTGATGTGGCTTTGTCTGCCGGGATTCAGCATATGATACGCAGTGACATAGGCGCTTCCGGCGTGATCTTCACATTGGATACCGAATCCGGCTTTGATCAGGTGGTGCTGATCACAGCTTCTTACGGATTGGGTGAAGCCATCGTGCAAGGCGTCGTTAATCCGGATGAGTTTTATGTTTTTAAGCCCGTATTGGCGCTGGGAAAATCCGCCATCATCAAGCGCGATTTAGGTTCCAAGCTGGTACAAATACGCTATGCGCAAAAGCCTGCTGCACATCACACGGTAGAAACCTGTCCTGTGCCACTATCCCAGCAAAATCGCTTTGCTATCAGCGACGATGAAGTCGAGGCATTGGCACGTCAGGCAGTGATTATTGAGCGGCATTACCAAAAACCGATGGATATTGAATGGGGGAAAGACGGCATCAACGGCAAGTTGTATATCCTGCAAGCCCGGCCGGAAACCGTGCAATCGCAAACTAGTACCAAATTACTGAAAAGCTATCAACTGAAGAACAAATCAGAAATTCTGGCCTCCGGCCGCGCCATCGGACAAAAAATCGGCAGCGGCCCAGTTCGTTTGATTCTCAATGCAAAGGAAATGTCCAAAGTGCAGGTAGGCGACATTCTGGTAACCGACATGACCGATCCGGATTGGGAACCGGTCATGAAACGCGCAGCCGCGATAGTCACCAACCGTGGCGGACGTACCTGCCATGCCGCCATCATTGCCCGTGAATTGGGTATTCCCGCCGTTGTCGGCTGCGGCAACGTCACTGAAGTATTGACGGAAGCTCAGATGGTCACGGTATCCTGCGCAGATGGCGACGCGGGACATGTTTTCCAAGGTGTACTTGATGTTGAAGTGACTGAACTGGCTCTCGAATCGATGCCGCCCATTCCTATCAAAATTGCGATGAACATCGGCAATCCCGAGCTGGCTTTTGATTTGCAAAAACTACCCAACCACGGCGTTGGTCTGGCACGACTGGAATTTATCATTGCCCGCATGATTGGCATACATCCCAGGACCATTCTCGATTATCCCAATCTATCGGATGACCTGAAGCAAGTCATCGAACAGAAATGTGCCGGATATCGTAATCCGGTGCAATTCTACGTCGACAAACTCAGCGAAGGCATTGCCACCATTGCTGCTGCATTCGCACCCAAACCGGTCATTGTGCGTCTGTCAGATTTCAAATCCAATGAATACGCTAATCTGACCGGTGGTTCGCGCTACGAACCAAAAGAAGAAAATCCCATGCTCGGTTTTCGTGGCGCATCCCGCTATATTTCCAAAGATTTTCAGGATTGCTTCGAACTGGAATGTCAGGCGCTCAAAAAAGTGCGCGATGCAATGGGTTTGACTACCGTGGAAATCATGATTCCCTTTGTCAGAACACTGACGGAGGCCCGGCAGGTCGTCGATTTACTGGCTGAAAATGGCCTCAAACGCGGCGACAATGGCTTACGCCTGATTATGATGTGTGAAATTCCTGCCAATGCGCTGTTAGCGGATCAATTCTTGCATTATTTTGACGGCTTCTCGATCGGTTCCAATGATCTCACGCAACTTACGCTAGGCATCGATCGTGACTCCAGTCTGGTTGCAGAAGCATTTAACGAACGCGATCCAGCCGTGAAAGCGTTATTGCAGCAAGCAATTAATGCCTGCGTACGAGCTGATAAATACATTGGCATTTGCGGGCAAGGCCCTTCAGACTACCCGGATTTTGCCAACTGGTTGGTTGAAACCGGTATTCAAACCCTTTCACTTAACCCGGACAGTGTCGTGCGAACTTGGTCATATCTGGCGGAGCAAATGCGATATAGAAGCTAAACGATCACCGACTAAAGCCAACGGTCGTTTAGTCAAAACTCTCAATCTCAACGTGCACCCAATGCGGATTGCAACAGATTAGCCGTTTCTTGTCCGCTTGTTTTACTCACATAATTTGTTACTACGGGAATAAATTTACCCACCATATCAGGAGAGAGATTCAATTGCTGGAATGATGCAGCAAGTGCGGCCACACTACCTAACGTGTTATTTGAATTTCCCATCATAGATGATAAACCGGCTCCGGACATGGCAGGCGCTGCACCCAACATAGTGTCCATTCCCGGAATAGCTTTGGATAATGTGGTAAACGCTTGCGGATTCATACCACCTTGTGCCACTTGGAAAATAGCCCCAGCGCCACCCAATGCTTGTTGTGGTGATACGCCTAAGCGGTGAACCAAAATATCCACCAAACCAATTTGGTTGATTCCTGCTGCATTATTAGCAACCGCCGCACCGGCATCCAGTACTTGTTTGCCACTTTGCGCAGCACTTTCGACCGTCGACAGACCTTGGTTTACCGTGCCCAAGGGATTGTTAGGCGTGTTGTTTGCTGCACAACCGGCAATTGATATCAAGGCTATCACAGCACTTAATTGAATATAATTGATCTTGTTCATAAATAACTCCTTGCAAGAAATGGAAAGCGATAAAACGCCACATACATATAAATAATACGTCATTAATAGCATGCCATTAATAGATGTTTAATGCCATATCATACATGCATTGTCATGAATTCTTCATATTTCTGTCATTAGATCTTCACATTGAGTGATTAAACTTTTTCATATAACGACTATTAAGATTAAGGAGAAAACATGTATTGCTTGATTAAAGAATGGCCGAATAAAATGGCAACGTTGATGACTGAAGATGGCGTGGTACTCTGGACATTCAGCGATGTAGCAGAAGCCCATAAAGTCTGGGAAGATTGGTGTTCCCTACAGAATGACAAAATTGCAAATCAAATCGATTACTTCCACAAACCCGAGTTATCTGAATAAACTGAATAGAATATTTTCTGATAGGCCTTCGGATGATTTAGCAGCACCCTCCATCTTCCTGATCATTAATGGTCAGCCATATTATCTTTTCTCGTATTTCCTGCAGTTACTCTCCCTAACTGTCAATAAAGCTCTTAGAATAAGCATCTTGGTCATTCATCCCAGGCAAGCTTTATGAATTCTACTTTACCGCCAGGACGCCGCTTGCATCAACAAACAGGCAAAACAGTTCTTAGCAGTGCAGCCGACAAATCCGGACTTCCGCCGGGAACACTGATACATATTGGAGAACAGCATGCGTCAGAATGCAAAATTTCGGTGACACAATACAATGCTGATACATTGATACGGCAAGAAATCAATACTATCTCAGAATTGAAACAGCTAAGAAATACCGAGTTAATCACTTGGGTAAATGTCGATGGGTTAAGCGATATTCATATCGTGGAGAATATCGGTCAAGAATTAAATATTCATCCTTTGGTACTGGAAGATATTTTAAGTACGCATCAACGCCCCAAGCTGGAGGAATATGACAATTTTCTTTATTTGGTAATCAAAGGTATCAGTCTTTGTCAGGAAAAAAACTTCAATCTACAATATGAACAAATCAGTATTTTATTGTTAGCCAATTATGTGGTTACCTTTAAAGAAAAGGCTGATGATACATTTGATCCCATTTATAGCCACTTGCAAAACCCTAATGGCCGATTACGGCAGTTTGGCAGTGACTATCTGGCTTATGTTATTCTCGACACCATTGTTGACGAGTATTTCGTTGTAGAAGATAACCTGGATGAAATCATTGATCCTTTGGAAGATAATATACTGTTCAATTCCAATAAAGAAATGCTGCAAACCGTGCAGCAAATCCGGCGCGGCTTAATTTCCATGAAACGGAATATTTCCCCTTTACGCGAGCTATTGGCAACAATCCAGCGCGCAGACACCCCTTTATTACAGGAAAAAACACTGCGTTATTATGGCGATGTTTATGATCATGTACTGCGCGTTACCGATTCACTGGAATCCTATCGGGAAAGAATTTCTGCCATGCACGATATCTATCTTTCCAGTATCAGTAACAAATTGAATGAGACAATGAAAATTCTGACTATTTTTGCGTCTATTTTCATACCGTTGACTTTTATCGCCGGTATCTATGGTATGAACTTCGAATACATGCCAGAACTGAAATGGCGCTGGGGCTATCCCGCCGTCTGGGCGGTTTTTATTATGACTAGTGCAGGTCTACTTATTTTCTTCAAAAGAAAAAAATGGATGTAGTTTTTTATTTCCAAATTGCGTGATTACAATTTACTTACCATCAGAAATTATACTGAGAACCACCAATCTCTGGAGTTGTTTGATTGTTGTGCTTATAATCTGAGCAACATAACTACAAACTCGGAACCCAATTAAGGAGAATGGTTTGCTTTTAATACGCGATGATCGCAAGATTAGCATTGTTGGTGGCCTACTGTTGTTAGGATTAACGCTAACAACGGGTATCGCAGTTTATAGTGCGATGCGGCAGCAGATTGAATCTGTACTGGGCAGAGGATTGGATGTTGCCTTGCAAGGTAAAGCATTATTGATTGAGAGTGAAATTGAAAAAGGTGTGGCGAATACTCATGCATTGGCTCATCGTCCTTTCTTGATTCAATCCATGCAAGAACTCAATGTACAATCAAACAACAGCAATGCGCTTCATGATCTTTCACGAAACGTCAACTCCTTAACACAAGCAGGATTTTCGGCAGCAGTCGTTTACGATATGCACGGTAATGCATTGTCGCAAGTAGGTCATTTCTCTGAAAATCAATCTCAATCGTTGCCACTGAATAAATACAACAATACGTCTTTAGTATGGGACGGACAGTTTATTCTACATACCAGCAAAGATGTGCTAGATGAAGATATGCGCCGTATTGGAAGCATCACAACAGAAATCATACTACCGAAACTGACGCGCAGGTTTAGTGAAATAAGATCGATCGGTGAGACCGGGGAGTTCATATTGTGTGCACCGCCGGGACACGGCAAGCAAGAAATGGCTTGTCTGATCAGTCAGATTGACGGTGTAAAATTCAAATACTTAAAACGTATCATGGAAGGTGGTGTGTTGCCGATCAGCTATGCGCTCGATGGGAAAAGTGGCGTAATCGCTGTAAAAGACTATCGTCAAGTACCAGTAATTGAGGCCTACGCACCACTGCGTGCTGTCGGTCTTGGCATGATTCTGAAATTGAACGAAGAAGAGTTATTCAAGCCGATTACTGAAGAACTGAAAATTATTATTCTTTATTTAGCCGGACTGATTATTGCAGAAATCCTGCTACTGAACTGGTTTGTCCGCAAGCTGATTAAATCAGAAAGAGAAGCTCGTTATGCCAAGGAAACAGCTGAGCAAGTCTCCATTGAACTGAGTCATAAAGAAATTGAATTACACGAACGTTTGAAGGAAATCACTTGTCTTTACGAGATTCGCCGTAGCATTGGATTGGAGTTATCAGTAGATAACGTTTGTCAGCAGATTTTTGAACACCTGATACCCGCCATGCAATATCCGGAGCATGCCTCCGCCATGATAGAGCTTGATGGAAAGCGAATCACTTCCATCAATCAAAATCAAAGCTTAGCACATGAATTGGAGTCGGAGATTAGTGTCAATGGTCAGGTATGTGGCCGATTAAGCGTTTTCTATCCTGAAAACAAGCCATTCCTGGTGCTAGAGGAACAGAGACTGATTGATGCCATCACGAGCGATCTGGCAAGATGGCTTGAACGTAAGCAAATCGATGAATTACTGCATGTGCGTCTAAAGGAAATCACTTGTCTCTATGAAATTCGTCGTGGCATGGGATTGGAATTGTCAATGGATGATGCTTCCCAGCATATTTTTGAGCATCTGATACCCGCCATGCAATTCCCAGAAATTGCCACCGCCGTTATCGAATTCAATGGCAAACGATTCACTTCCAGAAATCAGAATCAAAGCGTTACGAACAAACTGCAATCAACGATTATTATCGACGACAAAGTATGTTTTGAGTGCTATAAGAAAGGCAATGCTATCGGGTTCGTTTTACAATCAAAAATTAATGTAAATGACAAAGTGTGTGGTCATTTGAGTGTATTCTATCCCGAAGACAAACCATTCTTAGTGTTGGAGGAGCAAAGACTGATTGATGCCATTGCGGATGATTTGGCAAAATGGCTCGAGCGCAAGCAGGTTGATGAATTACTGCGTGAGCGCTTAAAGGAAATCACTTGTCTCTATGAGATTCGTCGTGGCATTGGCGTGGAATCATCCATTGACAATGTCTGTCAGAATATTTTTGAACATCTGATACCTGCTGTGCAATTCCCTGAAATCGCCACCGCGATCATTGAATTGGATGGCTGGCAATTCAAGTCTGGAAAATATAGTCCAGGTTTTACTCGTCAACTACAATCAAAAACTAAAATCGTTGCCAGAGCACGTGATCAACGACGTGCTGACCGGGATCCCGCCTGTACTTGCTGGTCCGCAATTAACGTTAACGGTAAGATTTGTGGTCAGTTACGCGTGTTTTATCCGGCAGATAAACCATTCCTGGTACTGGAAGAACAGAAACTTGTTAACGCCATCGCAAGTGACTTGGAGAGCTGGCTTGAACGCAAACGTTTAGAACAAGCGCTGGTATTTGTAGCAGAAGAACAAGCACATACGATCGGACAGGAATTGCATGATAATCTCGGGCAACAGATAGCCGCGATCGGTTATCAAGCCAGAGCGCTGGAAAAGAAAATTTCTGCCGAAGGAAGTGAGAGTACGGCAGCAGTAGCTGCTTCTATTGCTTTACAAGCACAGATTGCCGTTATACAGATTAAGCAAATCGCTCAAGGATTGCTACCGTTTGAACTGGAAGCTGATGGTCTGATATCAGCATTGCAAGCGCTTGCGACGAGAATAGCAACAACTTACAGTATTCTTTGTAATTTCTCATGCAAAAATAGCATTGTTATCAATGATAATAATCTTGCACTGAATCTATATCGAATTGCCCAAGAAGCTGCCAATAATGCAATACGTCATGGTAAAGCGCAGCAACTAACCATATCATTGATCTTCGAAGAGGGAATACTGTGCTTGTCAATTTGTGACGATGGCAGCGGTTTTATTGGAATTGATACCCAGCATAAAACAATATCGGGAATGGGCATCAAAATTATGCAGTATCGTGCAAAGCAATTAGGTGCAAAGCTGGAATTTCTATCACGTAGCGAAGGCGGCACAGAAGTTCGCTTAGAAATGCGTATGGCCTAAACCGAATATGTCAACTGTGAAAGCAAAAATAATGCTGATAGACGATCATGCCATGTTGCGTCATGGTATGGCGATGCTCATTAATCTGGAATCCGATATGGAGGTATTTGCCGAAGCGGGTGACGGTAATGAGGCACTAGCAATACTCAAGAAAAACGATCCTGTTGATATTGTGTTACTGGATGTCACGCTCAAAACGGTATCGGGTTTTGAAGTGATAAAAAGTATGCATGCATTGATGCCAACACTCCCCGTACTTTTTATTTCCATGCATGATGAATCCGTTTATGCAGAACGTGCCCTACGGGCTGGAGCACGCGGTTATGTCATGAAACAAGAGCCTGGTGAAATATTGCTAGCCGCTATCCGCGAGGTATTAAAGGGTAACGTCTATTTAAGCAAGCAAATGCATGAGAAACTACTGAAGCGAATCGCAACAGGGGGCGCTGAACCTGAGCAATTGATTAATACGCTTACTCCAAGTGAATTTGAAGTACTACACTTGATTGGGCAAGGACATAGCAGCCAGGAAATTGCTAAATTACTTTGCCGCAGCATTAAAACGATTGAAACACATCGTTTTAATATTCGAGTTAAATTAAATTTGAAAGATGGCGCAGATTTGATACGCTATGCCACACGCTGGATCGCTGAAGAACATTAAGAAACCTCACCATAAGCTCAAGTAATTATTAATAATATCTACCAGCAAGCTCTTAACTAATGGTTTCCCTTAGTAGAAAACCAGAGTTTCCCTAATATACATCGTAGTATTGATCAAGATAAGATGCACACCATATTATTTCACTTGGAGTCATTACTATCATGAGCACAAAATTAGGAAAATATCTTTTAGTTCTACCTATACTTTCTCTATTGGTTGCCTGTGCGCAATTAGAAACACAAAACGCACACAATGCTAAGACTCATAGTGATCATAATAAGCTGGCGAATTACTACGACACTTTGGCCAAAGAAATGGTAGCCAAAGCTGAAGAAAAGAAAGGATCTTTAGGAGAATATGACGACCACAGTCACTACTATGGCCGACAAGGGCAAGACTTTGAATCACACACGGCAGCCAATATCCGGTATTACGAAAAAGAAGCAGAAGAAGCCTTAAAACAAGCCACTTTCCATCAAAAAATAGCAGCAGAATTGCTGAAACGTGAATATGCCAATTCAGCAGATACACCTGATCAGCAAGGTAATCACAAAATTAAAGCAAAACTAAATTCAGGCTCCAATAACACCTATTAAAAACCTATTAAAACTTAGTAAAAATAGGCTGTAACAAATAACTATACTAATAAAGAAACGACGAAAAAAGCTCATCTGATCCGAACCGGATTTCATTTGATTAAACAATCGCCTTATTTAAAGGTAACTGCGAAATCGACTGAATCTGGTTCAATTTTTTTGTGCTACATTAATATTACATCGTATTGCTCCTGTGTATATGATTCCTCAACCTGCAAACTGATTGGTTTTGCAATAAAATCACCCAGCTGTGCTAGGCTCTGAGATTCCTCATCCAGAAACAAATCAATCACCTGTTGCGATGCAAGAATACGAAATTCATTAGCCTCAAATTGTCTGGATTCTCGAAGTAATTCACGTAAAATCTCATAGCAAATTGTTTGTGCCGTTCTTATTTCTCCACGTCCCTGGCAAGTTGGACAGGGTTCGCATAGTACATGAGCCAGACTCTCGCGAGTGCGTTTGCGCGTCATTTCAACTAATCCAAGCGCACTAAATCCATTGATTGTTATGCGTGTACGGTCTTTCAATAAGGCCTTATTAAACTCTGTCAATACCGCATTTTTATGCTCATCGGAATCCATATCAATAAAATCAATGATAATAATTCCGCCAAGATTGCGTAAACGAAGTTGCCTTGCAATTACTTGCGCTGCCTCCAGGTTAGTTTTAAAAATAGTGTCATCGAAATTACGCACACCGATAAATCCACCGGTATTTACATCCATAGTGGTCAGTGCTTCGGTTTGATCAATAATCAGATACCCACCTGATTTTAGATTCACACGTTTAGCCAAAGATTTCTCAATTTCTTCCTCAACGCCATACAAATCAAATAATGGGCGATCTCCAGTATATAAAGTGATTCGCTCGGCAATACAGATCATATAATCCCGTGAAAATTTCACAAGCCGTTGATAGTTCTCGCGTGAGTCCACTAAAATCCGTGCGGTATCTCCATCCACAAAATCCCTTAACACCCGGTGACTAAGATCCAGATCTTGATAGAGCAACATAGGGGTCGCGATAGTCACAGATTTCTGTTGAATGTCATGCCATAATTTATGCAGATAGTCGAAATCAGCACGCAAATCACTTTCATCGGCTGTTTCAGCCATCGTCCGGATGATATACCCCCCCTTCTCTTCTGTAGGCAGAATTTGCTGCAATTTCTCGCGCAGCAATTCTCGTTCACTATCATCTTCGATGCGTTGAGAAATACCAATATGAGATTCCTGCGGCAGATAAACCAGCAGACGTCCTGCCAGACTTATTTGGGTGGATAGCCGGGCTCCTTTGCTGCCAATTGCATCTTTAATTACCTGTACCAGAATACTATTGCCTTCGTGCAATAGTTTCTCAATAGGTTGCGCAGTATCGCTGCCCCGATTTGAGTTCCAAATATCTGCAACATGTAAAAATGCTGCCCGATCCAGCCCGATATCCACAAAAGCAGATTGCATACCAGGTAAAACCCGGCTGACACGCCCATTGTAAATATTTCCTACGATACCGCGACCGCTCGTTCGCTCAATATGGAGCTCTTGCGTGACACCTTGCTCTAAAATTGCGACTCTGGTTTCTTGTGGCGTGATATTGACAAGAATTTCATTGTTCATAGTACTAATATACAAATGCTCTAGACTAGCAGAAACAATCTGCTAGTCTAGAGCCATACAAATTATTCTTAATAAATTTAAGTGTTTCTATTTATAAGCCTATCAGCTAAAAACGAAATAGGCTGGAACAACTAACTATCGTTGAAAAATCTCTATTCCGCTTTCTTCTAACAATTGCGCTGTCTCATACAGAGGCAATCCCATTATTCCACTGTAGCTACCTGACATTTCGACGATAAATGCAGCAGCCATACCTTGAATGGCATAGCCCCCCGCTTTATCCAAGCTATTATTCTGCATCAGATACTTACGAATCTCTCGTTCATTGATATCACGAAATCTTACTGTGGATGTCGATAATCTCACTTGCACCTTATCTTTGATGCCAACACCAATTGCTGTTAAAACTTGATGGGATCGTCCTGACAATGTCGTTAACATTTCTTCAGCCTGTGCAATATCTTTCGGCTTGCCTAAAATACATCCGTCAAGAGTGACAATGGTGTCAGCAACCAATACCGGTAAGAGAGAGAACTTACGTTGTAGTATCCGCTTCCATCCTTCATTTGCTTTAGATTGAACAATGCGATAAATATAATCCGTCGGCGTTTCATCAATCAGCGGTTGTTCATCAATGTCAACTGGACGTCCAAGTGTTTCACGCATCAATAAAAGATTAAATTTCACACCGATTTGCTTCAATAACTCACGTCTTCTAGGGCTTCTTGAGGCAAGGTATATTTGGTTATCGGAAAACATTGTAGTAATAAAATCTCTAAAAAATCGAATATGTGAGATCCGGCAGTATATCTCATCAATAGCATTCTAAATAAGCAAACGAATGAAACTGGCTCATGCCCGATGATAGGGATGGCCTTTGATAATCGAGACAGCACGATAGAGCTGTTCTGCTAAAAGCACACGAACAAGACCATGTGGCAAGGTTAATTTCGATAAAGCGATCATTTCACTTGCGGAATGTTTGATATCACTATGCAATCCATCCGCACCCCCAATAATAAACGCGATAGCACCACTATCGATTGCCCATTGTTTTATGACGCCGGCAAATTTTATAGTCGTCCATTGCTGACCATTTTCGTCAAGCACTACGATCTGGCAATCGGATGGCAATGCCGCACGAATCCGCTGACCCTCTGCGAATAACAGTTGCTCGGTCGGTTTGCCACTAACACGTTTCTCAGGTTTAATTTCAATTAAGTTGACTGTTATTTCACGCGGCAAGCGTTTGATATACTCGGAATAACCGGTTCTAACCCAATCCGGCATTTTGTTACCAACTGCAAGTATGAAAAATTTCATAATGAAACAGGATCAGAATAGCTTATATTTCTTCTGTTCTTTTGAGCAAATAGCGATCAATTCTTCCCGGACCATAATGCCTTCAGATTGTAATATTCACGTGCAACCGGTAACATGATATGTACAATCACGTCCCCCAAATCGACGAGAAGCCATTCTCCTGTTTGCTCACCTTCCACGCTGTAAACCCTTCCTCCGGCAGCTTTGACTTTCTCCTGCACATTATTCGCCAGCGATTTTGTCTGACGTGTGGAATCTGCACTGGCAATAATGATGTATCCAAATAAAGCAGTTATTTTAGAAACATCAATCACATCAATATCATAGGCTTTAATATCTTCAAGTGCGTCAACGATAGTATTCACAAGCTTTTCCGGATTCATATTTTCTCAACGTATAAATAATTGGATTGAATGTAATCAGAGACGATTTCCGGAAGCAAATAACGTGTACTTTTTCCGGCAGCTATCAATGATCGTATATGCGAAGCTGATATTTCCAACAGTGACGTTTGTGCCGTATAAATAAAACCATTCATCTGAAGCCCCAAATCACCGGCATTCAGAACACGACGAGCAATCAATTCTTTTCTGATATCTACAGGCAGATTCTGATAATCATCGATGGATGTATAGCCCGGACGCGCCACAATGATCATATGGCATAGATTGAACAATTCATGCCAGTGATGCCACTGATTTATTTTTACAAATGCATCTATCCCTAATATAAAGCAAAGTGCCGTATTTTTTCCTAATTCGTATTGATATTCACGCAGGGATTCAACTGTCGTACTTATACCAGGACGATCGATTTCACGTTCATCCAGTGCAAACATATTGTTACCCTGGATTGCCAAACGTACCATGGCAGCACGGTGATTTCTTGATGCGGCTGGAACCGTACGTAAACGAGGCGCACCGGAAGGAACAAAAAGTATATTCCTCAAATCAATGATATCAAGCAGTTCTTCAGCAATACGCAGATGGCCATAATGGATAGGATCAAATGTGCCACCATAAATACCAACCAGAGAAAACTTATCGATAGTTTTCACCTATGACAGTATAAGAAGCACATGTTGTTTTCTGTAAAATATCAACCATGTCTTTATAGTAAAGCCAGACGCATATCCGTTAGCACTTCCGATAAATGTGTCGTAAAACGCGCCGCAGTTGCACCATCAATGACCCGATGATCATAGGACAGCGACAGAGGCAACATCAGCCTAGGCACAAATTGGTTATCACGATAAACCGGTTTGATACCGGCTTTTGAAACACCCAGAATAGCAACTTCAGGTGCGTTGATAATCGGTGTAAATGCTGTGCCGCCAATGCCGCCAAGACTGGAGATGGTAAAACTTGCGCCTTGCATATCCGTGGGTTTTAATTTGCCTTCACGCGCCAATATGGAAAGTCTGGTTAATTCTTCAGCAATGCTAATCACACCCTTTTGATCAACATCTCTAATGACAGGAACCACTAGTCCATGAACCGTATCCACGGCAAAACCAACATGATAAAAGTGTTTGATAATTAGATTAGTTTCACCATCGACACCGTTATCAAGCGAGGCATTAAATTCTGGGAATTTTTTCAAAGGAGCAATGAGCGCTTTCATCAGAAAAGCGAGTAGTGTCAACTTCACTTTATTTTCTTTGGTACTTTCATTGGATTCCTTGCGTAAAGTCTCCAAATCTGTGATATCCGCTTCGTCAAACTGCGTCACATGTGGAATCATCACCCAATTCCGGTGCAAATTAGCACCTGAAATTTGTTTGATGCGCGTCAGTGGTTTCAACTCAATCGGACCAAATTTGGCAAAGTTAACCTGCGGCCAAGGCAGTAAATTAAGCGCTGATCCGGCACCATTGCTGCGAGACTTTGACAATTCCGTTTTTACATACGCTTGCACATCTTCTTTGAGAATACGATGCTTAGGTCCGCTACCCGTAATCAAATCCAAATTTACACCCAATTCCCGCGCAAAACGACGGATAGACGGACTGGCATGCGCTTTAGAGAAGGTATTAATTACAGGTGATGTATCTTGCGGTAAGTGCTGTATCTGTTGGACTGCAGCAGCTTGCTTGACTTCTATCTCAGGTTGAGCAGCGATATGTTTCTGAATTGGCGCCTTCTCAGCAGTTTGATGAGAAGTTTTCACATCGGTACTATTTGAAACTTCAATCGCTAATATTGCCGTACCTTCTGATACTTTATCGCCTGTTTTGACAAACAACTCTTTGATCACACCGGCGTATGGAGATGGGATCTCTATAGTCGCTTTGTCGGACTCCAGTGTAATCAATGAATCTTCAGTTTTAACTTCATCGCCTGCTTTGATCAATACCTCGATTACCGGAATATCTTTGAAATCACCGATGTCGGGGATGAATACTTTTTTTAATTCAGCCACGTGCTTTCCTCATAGTGCTCCGGCTTAACTGATTGCCGGGTTAGGCTTTTCCGGATCGATACCATATTTCTGTATGGCTTGATCAACCTGTTGACTCGAGATCTTTCCCTCTTCAGATAGCGCTTTAAGTGCTGCAACCGTAATATAAAATCGATCAACCTCAAAGAAACGACGCAATTTCTCCCGCGTATCGGAACGTCCGAAACCATCCGTTCCCAAAACAAGATACCTCCCAGGAACAAATTCACGGATCTGATCCGCATAAATCTTCATATAGTCAGTGGCAGCTACCACAGGCCCCTCGCGTCCTTTAAGACAGTCTTCCACATGAGACACTTTCGCCGCTTGAGCCGGATGCAGCATATTCCAGCGCGTTACACTCAATGCTTCACGTCTTAATTCATTAAAGCTGGTCACGCTCCAAATATCTGCATTCACGTGATATTCTTTTTTGAGTATGGCAGCAGCCGCAATCACTTCGCGCAGAATAGTGCCAGCACCGAGTAACTGCACATGAAATTTATCCTTATTCTTGCTGCCTTCGCTGAATAAATACATGCCCTTCAGTATATTTTTCTCAACCCCAACCGGCATTTCAGGATGTGGGTAGTTTTCATTCATTACCGTGATGTAATAATAGATATCCTCTTGTTCCTGGTACATGCGGCGCAAACCATCCTGGATGATGACAGCCAACTCGTACGCAAATGCCGGATCATATGATACGCAATTGGGAATCGTTGAAGCCACGATATGACTATGTCCATCCTCATGTTGCAACCCTTCGCCATTCAATGTCGTGCGTCCCGCCGTTCCACCCAGCAAAAAACCACGGCAGCGCATATCCCCGGCAGCCCAAGCTAAATCGCCGATACGCTGAAAACCGAACATGGAATAAAATATAAAAAACGGAATCATCTGGATGCCATGCGTGCTGTAAGCCGTCGCCGCAGCGATCCAGGATGACATAGCGCCGGCTTCGTTGATACCTTCCTGCAGAATCTGTCCGTGTTTGTCTTCCTTATAGTACATTAGCTGATCGGCATCCTGCGGTGTATACAATTGTCCCATGGATGACCAGATGCCGAGCTGCCGGAACATACCCTCCATACCAAAGGTACGCGACTCATCGGCTACGATTGGAACAATATGTTTACCGATCTGTTTATCCTTAACCAGGATATTCAGAATGCGCACAAAAGCCATGGTTGTTGATGACTCGCGCCCTTCCCCACTGGCTTTCAGTAGCGATTCAAAAGCTGACAGGGGCGGTATCTGCAATGCCTGCGCACTGGTCTTGCGCCGATGAAAAGTGCCACCTAACGCTTGGCGGCGTTCTTGCATATAAGCAAATTCCGGTGAATCCGCGGCAAGCGTGAGATAAGGTATCTCGTCAATCTCGTCATCCGGGATATCCAGACCAAACCGATTGCGAAAAGCCTTTAATGAAGTAGTGCCCATCTTTTTCTGCTGGTGCGTGATATTTTGTGCTTCACCGGCTTCACCCATACCGTAACCTTTAATGGTTTTAGCCAATATCACAGTCGGCTGACCAGTATGTTTTACTGCCGTCGCATAGGCTGCGTACACTTTATAAGGATCATGTCCGCCGCGGTTTAATCGCCAGATATCATCGTCCGACATATTGGCGACCATTTCCAATAGCTCAGGATATTTCCCAAAAAAGTGCTCACGCACATAGGCACCGTCTCTGGCTTTAAAGTTCTGATATTCCCCATCCACGCATTCCATCATGCGTTTTTGCAATAGCCCTTTGGTATCTTTAGCCAACAATGGATCCCAATAAGAACCCCAAATCACTTTGATCACGTTCCAGCCGGCGCCACGAAAGGCACCTTCCAGTTCCTGGATGATCTTGCCATTTCCGCGCACTGGGCCATCCAATCGTTGCAGGTTGCAATTGACCACAAAAATTAAATTATCCAGACTCTCGCGTGATGCTAGTGAAATAGCACCGAGTGACTCGGGTTCATCCATTCACCGTCACCCATAAAAGCCCAGATTTTACGGCCATGAGTATTGACCAATCCCCGACTGCCCAGATACTTCATGAAGCGCGCTTGATAAATGGCCATTAGCGGCCCAAGACCCATTGAAACTGTTGGAAATTGCCAGAAAGTAGGCATTAACCAAGGATGTGGATAGGAAGACAAACCGTTACCACCAGCTTCTTGGCGAAAGCTGTCCAGTTGTTCCTGACTCAACTCTCCGGAAAGAAATGCATACGCATAAGCACCCGGAGAAGAATGTCCCTGCACATAGACCAAATCCCCGCCATGCGTTTCACACGGCGCATGCCAGAAATGATTATACCCAACGTCATATAGCGTTGCCGCAGATGCAAAGCTGGCAATATGTCCGCCTACATTGGTATCCCTGTTGGCACGTAATACCATCGCCATAGCATTCCAGCGAACATACGAGCGAATACGATGCTCTATCGCATTGTTGCCTGGCGAGCGTTCCTCTTTACCGGTTGGGATGGTATTGATATAAGCTGTTGTGGCGCTATAGGGTAAGTAGGCACCCGAACGGCGGGCTTTCTCAATTAGTTTTTCCAGTAGAAAATGAGCACGCTCTCCACCGGCACTGACAATGACCGAATCCAACGCATCCAACCATTCCTGTGTTTCTTGTGGATCTATATCAGGTTGTAATTCCATGTTCGAACACACCCATCAAAATTTAACTGATTTATCTATTTTATTTACCGGTTTGCGTACGTTCAGCAGCCAGAATGGTGTTGCATAACAACATCGTGATAGTCATCGGTCCTACGCCTCCCGGAACCGGCGTAATATATCCGGCAATCTCCCTAACCGACTCATAGTCGACATCACCGCAGAGTTTCCCATCGGGTAATCGATTAATACCCACATCGATCACGACAGCACCAGGCTTTACCATTTCGGCAGTAATCATACGAGGTTTCCCTGTCGCTACTACCAGAATATCAGCATTTTTTGTGAATTGAGATAAATTACGTGTTTTCGAGGTACAAATCGTCACAGTAGCACCTTGCTCCAATAACATGAACGCCATGGGCTTACCGACAATATTGCTACGTCCGACTACTACCGCGTGTTGACCTACCATCGGAATATGGTTTCTTTCCAACATTACCATCACACCATAAGGCGTACAAGGTGAGAATACGGTATTTCCAGTCACTAACGCCCCCACATTGTAAAGATGAAAACCATCCACATCTTTCTCAACAGCAATGGAAGTGATTACCCGGTTGTTTTCAAAATGAGAAGGAAGTGGTAATTGAACCAAAATGCCATGGATATTCGAGTTTTCATTGAGTGCCTGAATGCAATTCAATACTTCATTTTGTTGAGCACTCGCCGGAAAAGCATGCACTTCCGAGTGAATACCGATTTCATTACAAGCTTTTACTTTATTTCTGACATAAATGCCTGATGCAGCATTATCTCCAACAATAATCACTGCCAATCCTGGTTTTCTGCCTGACTGAATCAATTTCTCAGCACGTAATTTCCACTCGGCACGTACCAATTCGGCTATTTTCTTACCATCTATAATATGCGCACTCATTTTTACGCTAGCAGCCGGTTTGATCAATTAATCTTAATTTCTTGCTGTTTATATGCTGGATCATATAGAGATCCGAGTTAACTCACTTATTTTGCTTTTTTAATTCTCGTGCGATACATATAGATACCAATCAAGAATACCGGTATGACAAAAAGTGCCGCTGCGATGAGTCCGGCCGCAAGAATCGCAATCGCACTATTCCCCGGCATAAACAATGTGACAAACCAGATCACCACAAACGCTATTGATAAGCCACCGTAAAGCATGATTTTTCTGCCACGGTCATACAGTCGCCAAAACGCACCTGAAACCTGGGCATCATCAACATAATGATCAAATGCCTCTGCCAGACTGTTATCACCAGACTCAGATTCATAGCCGATAGCCACCGCCAAGGCATCATGATTATTTTCAACTTTGGACATCTTCTTCAGGAATTCAATACGCTTAGCTACTTGCTTTTTATGCAGTCCGTCTTGCATCAGCAGTGTTCCTAAAGCTGCGAAGGCCAATTCACGCGCATCATCTGCATTTCCCAAACGCTCAACGAATCTCCACATCACACCCAGTAAATAAAGCTGAATCGTCATGCCCTTAAATTCGGGTGCAAAATCATAATCTCTGCTTTTGATACGTTCCAGCTGGGTGTCCCTGACTTCCTTGGCATGTGCGACACAAGCATCCATCGTCGAAACATCCGAAGCAATTGTTTCCTGGACTGATGCTTCTGCAGTCGATTGATCAGAATCAGTTTTTATTTCTTTCATTTCGAGACCTCATGCTTTTTTATTTTAATCAGAATATGGATGCGCATTATATACCGGCTGAGGAAATCAGGAAAAAGATCGTTCCAGTTTCATTACATGTTCTGCATAAACCTGCGGTTGCCTGATTGACGATCACACTGCTCACAAATAAAACAAAGAAGTATGGATTAATCGGTATTTCTTTTAAGATTAAGACGCTGCCATATGAGTGATGTTAAGTTGGCTGAATTCAACGTATAAAAATGCAGTCCGGGAGCACCTGCTTTTAATAATTGCTCACAAAGATCGGTGACGACATCCAACCCAAAAGCCTGTATGGACGCACTATCATCGCTATAACTTTCTAATTTCTTACGAATCCAGCGAGGGATTTCAGCACCACAAGTATCTGAAAATCTAACCAGTTGAGAGAATTTATTAATTGGCATAATCCCAGGGACAATAGGAATATTCAAACCAGCCAACTCACAGGATTCAACAAAATGATAATAGGCATCCGCATTATAGAAATATTGCGTAATCGCCGAATTGGCACCGGTTTCAATTTTATGCTTGAAATTCTCGAAATCCGCTTGCGCAGATCGTGCTTGCGGATGATATTCCGGGTAAGCCGCAACATCGATATGAAACGAAGATCCAAATTCCTGGCGGATAAAGGTCACCAGTTCGCTCGCATAACGAAATTCTCCCGCCTGTGCCATCCCTGATGGCAAATCGCCACGCAATGCAACGATATGGCTAATACCTGCCTGATGATATTTTTCCAGAATCATTCGAATATTCTGCCGGGTCGAACCAATGCAAGAAAGATGCGGTGCAACGACATGTCCCTCCGCTTGAATTTCCAATACGGTTTCCAATGTCCGTTCACGCGTCGAACCACCTGCGCCAAAAGTCACAGAAAAAAACTTAGGGTCATATTGAGCCAGTTGCTGACGTGTTAATCGTAGTTTTTCAACGCCTTGGGAAGTCTGAGGCGGAAACAGCTCAAAACTGAAAGCAGGAGAGAATTTTTTTTGTGATTCCATCGTTACAAGTCTACAAATACAGAATTATCAAATCGGCGTTGATATCAATCATCTTGGTTTTATTACAGTTTTTTATTAATGGGAGAATAATTTTTAAACAATGCTTCCCCCATTTAAGACTAAGAATGGATAATTAATACCGATACATTTCTGGTTTATACGGGCCGTTCTTGTTGAGACCCAAATATTTTGACTGCTCATCTGTCAATTCAGTAAGTTTCACGCCCAGTTTCCCGATATGCAGGCGCGCTACTTTTTCATCCAGATGTTTTGGCAACACATAGACATTCTTTTGGTAATTCTCTCCACTCCGCCATAATTCCATCTGCGCCAATACCTGATTGGTAAACGAACTCGACATCACAAAGGAAGGATGCCCAGTTGCGCATCCCAAATTCACCAGCCTGCCCTGCGCCAGAACAATAATGCGGCGTCCGGTCGGAAATATGACATGATCCACTTGGGGTTTGATATTCTCCCACTGATATTTCTGCACCGATGCAATATCAATCTCCGAATCAAAATGCCCAATATTGCAAACAATCGCCTGATCCTTCATTTTCAGCATGTGATCATGCGTGATCACCCGCAAATTACCTGTCGCGGTTACAAAAATATCCGCTTGATCACAGGCATCATCCATAGTAACGACACGATACCCTTCCATGGCTGCTTGAAGGGCACAGATTGGATCAATTTCAGTAATCCAAACCGTCGCGCCCAAACCGCGTAATGATTGTGCACATCCTTTACCGACATCGCCATAACCACAAACCAGCGCGATTTTTCCGGCGATCATGACATCGGTTGCACGTTTGATGCCATCAACCAATGATTCCCTGCAACCATAAAGATTATCGAACTTTGATTTAGTGACAGAATCATTGACGTTAAAAGCTGGGAATGGAAGTTCTCCATTTTTATGCATTTCATATAACCGATGGACTCCTGTGGTGGTTTCCTCTGTCACACCGCGTATCCTGGCAAGATTTGTTGAATACCAATTTGGTTGAACAGCCAGTTTATTTTTGATTGCAGCAAATAATGCGGTTTCTTCTTCGTTGGCAGGATTCGCAATTACAGAAGGATTTTTCTCGGCTTTTGTACCCAGGATAAGCAGTAATGTTGCATCACCACCATCATCCAGGATCATATTAGCGCCGTCAGATTGACCATTTACTATCCACTCAAAGATCTGGTGCGCATATTCCCAGTAGTCTTCCAGTGATTCGCCTTTATACGCAAATACTGGGATATTCTTGGCAGCAATAGCTGCGGCTGCATGATCCTGCGTGGAAAAAATATTACAAGAGGCCCAACGCACTTCTGCACCCAGGGCCACCAATGTTTCGATCAGTACAGCCGTTTGAATCGTCATATGCAAAGAACCAGCAATACGTGCACCTGCTAATGGTTTTTGATTTGCATATTCCTTACGCAATGCCATCAAACCCGGCATTTCCGTTTCGGCAATCGTAATTTCTTTACGTCCCCATTCCGCCAATGAAATATCGGCAACCTTATAGTCGCTACCATTTTGATTGAGCACAGCGTTCATAGTTATCTCCTAAAAATATGAACGAGCGCCGTTGTCACAATACCCACTTGTGCTGAGCCTCACGGAACAAACCGCTGCAGCGCTCCTCAACACAGTGGAAAAATCAAATTGAAGCGTATTAATGTCGATACATACTACCAAAAAATCATATGCCAGCATCGATACGAAGTTGTGCAGCCTTATCCGTAGCTTCCCAGGTAAAATCCGGATCTTCTCGTCCAAAATGCCCATAGGCAGCAGTTTTGGCATAGATGGGGCGCAACAAATTGAGCGCATGAATGATGCCACGAGGGCGTAGATCAAAGTGCTTTTCAATTAATTGGACAATCTTCTCATCAGCAATCTTGCCAGTACCGAAGGTATTGACCATCAATGAAACGGGCCGTGCGACACCAATCGCATAGGCAACTTGCACTTCACATTTACTGGCAATTCCAGCAGCTACAATATTTTTTGCAACGTAGCGCCCGGCATAGGTTGCCGATCGGTCAACTTTGGAAGGATCTTTGCCAGAGAAGGCACCACCGCCATGGTGCGCTGAACCACCATAACTATCGACAATAATTTTACGACCGGTCAAGCCACAATCACCCATCGGACCACCCACTACAAAACGTCCGGTCGGATTGACCAGATATTGGATACGATCGCTGATCATTCCGGAAGGCAGAACTGGTTTAATAATTTCTTCAATAACCGCTTCAGTCAGCACCTGATGTGAAACATCAGGATCATGCTGTGTGGAGATTACAACAGTCTCAACGCATTGTGGTTTACCGTTCTGATAGCGCACCGAAACTTGTGATTTGGCATCCGGACGTAACCATGCCAATTGTCCTTTTTTCCTCAATTCTGCCTGCCGTTCAACTAAACGATGCGCATAAAAAATTGGCATCGGCATCAATTGTGGGGTTTCGTCGCAAGCAAATCCAAACATCAGGCCTTGATCCCCCGCGCCTTGCTCCATTTCTTCTTCTTTTGTACGATCAACACCCTGGGCAATATCTGGAGATTGTTTATTGAACGCGGTTAAAACAGCACAGGTAGTGGAATCAAAACCGATGTTCGAACTGGTATAACCAATATTCTTAACCGTTTCACGTGCAATAATGTTGTAGTCAACAGAAGCATGTGTTGTGATCTCTCCCGACAATACAATCAAACCAGTACTGCATAGTGTTTCGCATGCAACCCGCGCGTTGGCATCTTGTCTCAGAATCGCATCCAAAACGGCATCAGAAATTTGATCAGCAACCTTATCCGGATGGCCTTCGGAAACAGACTCAGAAGTAAAAAGATATTCACTCATAGTTTATTCAATTAAAATTTTGAGAAGCCGCTGAGTATACTCGATTGAGTTTTTTATAATAAGACTTAGTTGATGAACTGTAATCAAACCCTTCAGCAAACAAAAGGTAAATACCGAAATATCGTCACCAAGTATTTATGAAACATATTGAGGCGAGTTGAGGGATGCTCCCTTTTAATTTTCAGTTTTTTAATTATTTATAGTCAAAAAAGCGACAGTGGGATGTCAATATGGAAAAGAGGGGTTTTTTGGGTTTAGAAAAAGTGTTGTTCAAAATAGTTTTATGAGAACATGTCATCAGAGAGGTAAATTCTGCCGAATACATTG